>OFFY01000733.1_pt1 | contig 31754 bp, 38 predicted proteins | sample 1521481 | NCBI WGS metagenome assembly OFFY01 (sample SAMEA3504117, study PRJEB24116) | mouse gut metagenome | biome: mouse gut; feature: mouse-associated habitat; material: faeces | place: Denmark | collected 2011
CAGCACCCAGCTGGTAAACACCCCAAATAGAATCACCGGCCCGGCAATGGTAAAAATCTTGCACCCGATCCCGAACACCTGCCCCTCTGCCTTGTACTCGATGGCCGGCGCCGCCACTGAGTTGGCAAAACCCGTGATGGGTACCAGGGCCCCTGCGCCTCCCCATTTTGCGATTCTCGGATAAATTCCGAATCCGGTAAGCACCACGGATGCCAGCACCAGCAGAAGGGAACACCAGCTGCCTGCTGTCTGCTTGTCCAGCCCCAGGCTGCCCGCATAATTTAATATCCCCTGCCCGATGCAGCAGATAATGCCGCCCACGATAAAAGCCTTCAGCATCTGAAGCCACAGATTATGCGTGGGCGTCACTGCTTTGACATACTGTTCATATGCTTTCTGCTGCTGTTTCTTTTCGCTGCTTGTCTCTTCCATAACTTTCCCTCTTTTCTTTCCGTTGCAATCGATTCGTAACAGTTCAGCGTCCTGTCTGAACTGTTACAATATCGGAAAAAATCGGAAAATTTGTTGGATAAGGGGGTTGCAATATAACCCCCCTTATGCTATAATACAAGACGGTCTTTTTTGAAAGGAGGGTTTAACGTGAAGGTTAGATCATCAGTAAAGCCAATGTGCGAAAAGTGCAAGATTATTAAAAGAAAAGGACGCATCAGAGTGATCTGTGAGAATCCGAAACACAAGCAGAGACAAGGATAATCACCGCCCGGCCCTGATTTAAGGGTAGGTTTAGTGAGTGCTTGTCCGGTTTTTATGCGCGGCTGAACAATGCGGAAGGAAGTATCCTGCCGTATTGATTATCATAGAACTGGGATAGGGCTTACGGGAGATTACTTCTTGATACCAGGATGAAGCAATTTCGGACATTCTGGAAAGATCGGATGGGACAGATTGTGTCCGGTTGGGTGAAAACCCCAGTCAATTAGTAACAGGAAGTGCGCACAACAATAACAGACCAAAGCGTGCGCAGAAAGTGGAGGAATTGTAAATGGCTCGTATCGCAGGTGTTGACTTACCCAGAGAGAAACGAATTGAAATCGGTTTGACCTATGTCTACGGAATCGGAAGAACCACCTCTAACAAGATTTTGGCAGAGGCGGGCGTGAATCCGGATACCAGGGTCAGGAATATTACCGATGACGAAGTTAAGAGGATTTCAGAGGCGATTGAGAAGCTGAACGTAACGGTGGAGGGTGATTTGAGACGTGAGATCGCCCTGAATATCAAGAGGCTTCAGGAGATCGGCTGTTATCGTGGGATTCGTCACCGCAAGGGATTGCCGGTTCGCGGTCAGAATACCAAGAACAATGCAAGAACCCGTAAAGGACCCAAGAGAACTGTTGCAAATAAGAAGAAGTAACAGCGAGTCCATGTAACTGTAAAAAGATGAGAAAGTAGGTTAGTTTAAAAATGGCGAAACAGGTTGCAAAGAAAGTAACAAAGAAGCGCGTTAAGAAAAACGTTGAACGCGGACAGGCACATATCCAGTCTTCTTTTAACAATACGATTGTTACATTGACGGATACCGAAGGGAATGCCTTAAGCTGGGCAAGTGCCGGTGGTCTGGGATTTAGAGGTTCAAGGAAATCTACTCCATATGCTGCACAGATAGCGGCAGAGACAGCTACAAAGGCTGCGCTGATACATGGGTTGAAGTCCGTGGATGTATTTGTAAAGGGGCCTGGTTCAGGAAGGGAAGCTGCCATCAGGGCACTTTCTGCATGTGGGCTGGAGGTTGTAAGTATCCGTGACGTGACGCCCGTTCCGCATAACGGATGCCGTCCTCCCAAGAGACGCCGCGTCTAATACTCAGAAGCTGAGCGGTGAAAAGAATTTCTAAGGCGCGGAGAGGGTGTATGCACACCTCTTTAGGACGCCGCCTAAGAAATTCTAAGTTTCGCGCTATTACAGCAAGTTATGATTGTATTTGGAAAATATGCTGGAAGAAGGTGCCGCGGCGGCATTGTAAACAGACAGGAAAGAAGAGGAAGATAAGCAATGGCAGTAAATCGCGTACCCGTATTAAAGAGATGCAGGGCCCTGGGCCTGGAGCCTTCCTATTTGGGATATGATAAGAGCTCCAAGAGACAGAATACAAGGGCAGGCAAGAAGGTAAGTGAGTATGGCCTGCAGCTTCGTGAGAAGCAGAAGGCAAAATTTATTTACGGAGTTCTGGAGAAGCCTTTCCGCAATTATTATAAGAAGGCTGACAGAATGAAGGGAATGACCGGTGAGAACCTGATGGTTATGCTGGAGAGCAGACTTGACAGCGTTATATTCAGGATGGGATTCGCCAGAACCAGAAGAGAGGCAAGACAGGTTGTCGGTCACAAGCATGTGCTGGTAAACGGCAAAGTAGTGAATATTCCTTCTTATTTGATTAAGGCAGGCGATGTGATTGAAATCTCCGAAAAGGCAAAGTCACTGCAGAGGTACAAGGATATTGTAGAAGTAACTGGCGGCAGACTGGTACCTGAGTGGATGGATGTAGACATCGAAGGGTTGAAGGGAAGTATAAAGAATCTTCCCACAAGAGAGATGATTGATGTTCCTGTAAATGAAATGCTTATTGTCGAGTTGTACTCTAAGTAAGCCCTGCTGGCCTCTGAGGCCATATACCTTTTTCGTAAGGGTATATGGCTTTGGAGCGCTTGTGTCTTAATACAACGAAGAGTGCCGTCAGAGGGTTTTCGTTGTCATGAATAACATGAATAGGAGGGTATTCGAGTGTTTGAATTTGAAAGACCTAATATTGAGGTTGCTGAAATTTCAGAAGACAAGAAGTACGGCAGATTCGTCGTCGAACCTTTGGAAAGAGGGTACGGAATCACACTTGGCAATTCCCTGAGAAGAATCATGCTTTCCTCATTGCCCGGAGCGGCGGTGAGCCAGATCAAGGTAGAGGGAGTATTGCATGAATTCAGCGCGATTCCCGGTGTAAAGGAAGATGTGACCGAGATTATTATGAATCTGAAGAATCTCGCCATCAAGAACAACAGTGAGACGAATGAAGCGAAGACCGCATATGTAGAGTATGAAGGGGAAGGCATCGTACATGCTTCTGATATTCAGGCAGATCAAGATATCGAGATCTTGAACCCGGAACTGGTGATTGCCACACTGAGCGGCAAGGATGCAAAGCTGTATATCGAGCTTACCATCACCAGAGGACGCGGTTATGTAAGTGCCGAGAAGAACAAACACGAGGATTTACCCATCGGTGTGATTGCAATCGATTCCATCTATACGCCGGTGGAAAGGGTAAATGTTACTGTGGAGAATACCCGCGTGGGTCAGATTACTGACTATGACAAGCTGACGCTGGATGTGTTTACCAACGGAACATTGGTGCCGGATGAGGCTGTCAGTCTTGCCGCGAAAGTATTAAGTGAGCATTTAAGTCTGTTTATTGATTTGTCTGAAAATGCCAAGACCGCAGAGGTCATGGTGGAGAAGGAAGACGATGAGAGAGAGAAGGTTCTGGAGATGAGCATCGACGAACTGGAGCTTTCCGTGCGTTCCTTCAATTGTCTGAAGAGAGCCGGTATCAATACGGTGGAAGAATTGTGTAACAGAACCTCGGAAGATATGATGAAAGTCCGTAATCTGGGCAGGAAGTCGCTGGAAGAGGTGCTGGCGAAGCTGAAAGAGCTGGGGCTGCAGCTGAATCCCAGCGAAGAATGAGTTAAACAGAATTAGTTTGAAACGTGGGCGGTAAATCCAAAGAGTACGCCGGCGCATCATCTCTGATAGAGCAGCTCCGAAGAGGAGCAGCCTGCATTCGGTAAGTAAGTCCAAAGAGCGTGGCCGGATGTCCCATGAAAGGAGAAAGGAAAAGAAATCATGGCTAAATACAGAAAACTTGGAAGAACATCTTCACAGAGAAAAGCTTTATTAAGAAGTCAGGTGACAGCGCTGCTGCATCATGGAAAAATCATCACCACCGAAGCAAGAGCCAAGGAAGTGAAAAAGATTGCAGAAGGTCTGATCGCGATGGCGGTGAAGGAAAAGGATAACTTTGAGACTGTGACCGTTACGGTCAAGGCTCCGGTAAAGGACAAGGACGGCAAGCGCGTCAAGGAAGTGGTAGACGGCAAGAAGGTTACCAAATATGAAACTGTGGAGAAGGAAATCAAAAAGGATCTTCCCTCCAGGCTTCATGTGAGACGTAAGATTTGCAGTGTGCTGTATCCGGTTGTGGATGTGCCTTCTGAAGCTGCCGGAAGGAAGCGCAATACCAAGGAAGTAGATCTGGTTGCGAAGCTTTTCGATGAGTATGGAACCAAGTATGCCGACCGTAAGGGCGGATATACCAGAATTGTTAAGATCGGTCCCCGCAAGGGTGATGCGGCAATGGAAGTCGTTTTGGAATTAGTATAAATATTGCAGGGCGTTGTAAAACGGGAGCCAATGTGAAAGCATTGGTTCTCTTTTTCGGTACAGAAAAGTCTTCCACAGAGGAGGTACCCGGAACAGGAGGCAGAATGAAGATATTTCGGTATAATGGAGATGACATTAAGAAGACTTTGGATATGGCATGGCCGGCGATGCTGGAGTCTTTTTTTGCAGCATTTGCAGGTTTGATCGACTCTCTGATGGTCAGTTCACTGGGATATGATGCGGTGGCTGCAGTAGGACTGACTACACAACCCAAATTTATGGGGCTATCCCTGTTTATCGCAGCAAATGTATCCATATCGGCATTGGTGGCCAGGAGAAACGGGGAGGGGAAACGGGAGGAGGCCAACCGTATTTTTTCTACATTTCTTGCCTTTATCACGGTGACGGCAGTCGTTCTCAGTGTCCTGTTGGTGCTGTTTGCGGATCCGATTATCCGGCTCTGCGGGTCGGAGGAGATGACGCATGACAACGCCGTGCTGTATTTCAAGATTATTATGGGCGGAATGATTTTCAACTGTATTCAGATGGGTGTGAATTCTGCTCAGCGGGGTGCAGGAAATACCCGGATTACCATGCGGACGAACCTGGTGTCCAATACGGTGAATATCGTTTTTAATTACCTGTTGATTCAGGGACATTTCGGATTCCCGGCATTGGGGATCCGCGGGGCTGCGCTGGCTACGGTACTGGGAACGGTAGTGTCCAGTATTATGAGTGTCCTGTCCGTTTGGAAGAAGGATTCTTTTATCAGTATACCCTACATATTAAATGAGAAAATAAAACCGGCTTTTGAGGCGCTGAAGAACATTATCAAGGTGGGATACAGTGTGTTTGCCGAGCAGCTGCTGATGCGGATCGGCTTCATGCTGACAGCCATTATGGCTGCGGATCAGGGAACTTCCGCCATGGCGGCTCATCAGGTGGGCATGAATATCATGGGCCTGTCTTTTTCCTTCGGAGACGGACTCCAGGCTACGGCTGTAGCGCTGATCGGATATAGTCTGGGGGCAAAGAAAACGGAGAAGGCGAAGGAATACGGACGGACCTGCCGTATGATCGGCGGCGTTATTTCAATGATATTGGCTGTCATCTATTTCCTGGGGGCAGGAACGCTGATGGGACTTTTCTTTCAGGAAGAGGAGATTATCGCTATCGGTGTAGACATCATGCATGTGATCATCTTCGTAGTGATGTTGCAGATTGCACAGGTGATTTATATGGGCTGTCTGAGAGGGGCCGGGGATACCTTCTATACGGCCGTGGCTTCTACGGTCAGCGTCACCATCATGCGGACCATAGGATCTTATTTCTTCGGTTATGTGCTGAATATGGGAATTATCGGAATTTGGATGGGAGTTGTGGCGGATCAGCTGTCCCGTTTTCTTTTCGCAAGCATACGGTTCCGAAAAGGAAAATGGACGGAAATCAAAATATAGGGACAGCTGCAGGACTGCTCCTTAACGGATTTTCTGGAAATGCTGATAATCCTTTACATTGTTCCAGTGACCGCCCCAGGTAAAGCCATGTTGGGTAAAGAGCTTGTAACACAGATCCTCTTCATCAATTTTATAGGGAAAGGAAAGAGAGCGGTCTGCGTAGGCAGCTGCCGAGGCAGGCGCAGCCTTCTCCGAGCCGTCTTCCTCATAGGTGATATAAGGATTATAGAGCGGATTGATATCCACGGCCAGTCCCAGGGCGTGTTTTGACAGCCTGGTACTCCCTTCCACCGGACGATAATTGAAGCAGGAGGTATTATTGTCTTCCATGGAGGCATTATCGTCCCCGTCATATTCGTCGATCAGCAATACCTTTTCCAGCTGATATTCACTGCAATAGAGTTCATAAAAAATTTCTGCCAGATCCTGGGCGATATATACGTTGCAGATAAGTTCTCCTTCTGTGGGAAGACCTTCAAAATTATAGTGCAGGATATGCAGATACCGAAGATCTTCCAAAGAAATCTCCGGTTCTTCCAGATCGCCCTCCGCGACGGAGGCGGGATAGGAGACACCGGTTATATAGCGGCGGAGATTATCGGAGAGAGGTTCATAATAAAATCCCTCCTCCAGTAATACGCGCTGCTGCAGCTGGGAGGTACCATTCAGGGAGGCGCCGGTCAGCTGGGCGGGGGCGGGTGTGGCCGTGGGAGGAGCGGAAGGCCCGGGAGAGGGCGTCTCATCTTCAGGGGCGGAAGGCTTGGAAGAAGGTGACTTGTCCTCAGGAACGGAAGCCCCAGGAGAGGATGCATCATCCGCGGGCGCGGGAGTGGACGGCGATGCTGCAGGCTTGGGGGAGGGCTGGGCACTCCGGTCCGGGGAGGCGGTTCCTTCCGGGACGCCAGAGGCAGCGGGCGTGTATTTTGCCGGATCAGATGTTTGGGAATCGCCCTGCAGGCTGGCGTATTCGCGGATGCTCATGGAATCCTTCCGTATGACTCTGGAGAGGCTGGTGGCTATGACGACGATGGCCGCCAGGATGACTACCATTTTTACGATTTTATTTCGATCCATTGCGGGCTCCTTTCAAGAAGACAATTCCTTAGGAAATGTGAAACAATTCCTTACAAAATTAAGGATAACATAAGGAAGTTATTTTGTAAATTATTGTTTCTTTTTAAAACAGTTGTAATTGCGGCGGGAATCGAATATAATGTGAGTCAGCAGGAAAAACGGAGTGGTGAAGCAGATGGGAATCGTCAGGACGGAGAACTTAACTTTCGAATATATCAGGCGCGACGAAGAGGGAAATGTAGAAGGGATAACCACAGCTGTGGATCAGGTAAATCTGGATATTGTACAGGGAGAATTCATTGCGATACTGGGACACAATGGTTCTGGAAAATCCACGCTGGCCAAGCATATCAACGCCATTTTGTATCCCACGGAAGGGACTGTATGGGTGGACGGAATGGATACTGCCGAGGAAGCGCAGATATGGAATATCCGGCAGACGGCAGGCATGGTATTTCAGAATCCGGACAATCAGATTATCGGCCAGGTGGTGGAAGAGGATGTGGGCTTCGGCCCTGAGAATATGGGGATTCCCACCAGGGAGATATGGGAGCGTGTGGAAGAGAGTCTGAAGGCAGTGGGGATGTATGAATACCGCAAACATTCACCGAACAAGCTTTCCGGCGGGCAGAAACAGAGAGTATCCATCGCAGGGGTACTGGCCATGCATCCCAAGTGCATCGTGCTGGACGAGCCCACGGCCATGCTGGATCCCAAAGGCCGAAGGGAGGTAATCCGGGCGGTTAGAGGGCTGAATGAGGTGGAAGGGATCACGGTGATACTCATTACCCACTATATGGAAGAAATCATCCATGCGGACAGGGTATTTGTCATGGACAGCGGAAAGGTGGCCATGGAAGGAACCCCGCGGGAGATTTTTTCGCAGGTGGAAAAGTTGAAAAGTCTGCGTCTGGATGTTCCGCAGGTGACGCTGCTGGCCTACGAGCTTAAAAAACGGGGGATCGAATTGCCGGACGCAATTCTGACCACAGAGGAACTGGCAGACGCGCTGAGCGCATTTTCACCTGCCGGGAAGAGGTAAGAGATGTCGATTATTTTGGATCATATAAGCTATGTGTACGGAGAGGGAACACCGCTGGAAGTCAAGGCATTGGACGATATCTGCCTTCAGATTCCGGACGGACAGTTTGTGGGAATCATAGGGCATACCGGTTCCGGCAAATCTACGCTGGTGCAGCATATGAACGGCTTGATGCGGGCCAGTGCGGGACATCTCTATTTTAACGGAGAAGATATCTACGACAGGGATTTTTGTATGAAAGATCTGCGCGGCAAAGTGGGGTTGGTTTTCCAGTATCCGGAGCATCAGCTTTTCGAGATCGACGTACTCAGCGACGTGTGCTTCGGACCCCAAAATCAGGGCCTGACTAGGCAGGAGGCGGAGCTGAAGGCTTTTGAGGCTCTGCGCAGGGTGGGCATGCCTATGGAGCTGTATTATCAGTCGCCGTTTGAACTCTCCGGAGGGCAGAAACGCAGGGCGGCCATCGCCGGCGTGCTGGCCATGGATCCCCAGGTGTTGATCCTGGATGAACCGACGGCCGGGCTGGATCCCATGGGAAGAATTGAAATATTGCATCAGATCAAGCAATTGCAGCAGGAGACAGGTCTGACCATATTGCTTGTGTCACACAGCATGGAAGATGTGGCGGAATATGTAGACAGAATCATAGTCATGAATAAGGGAAAGATTCTGTTCGATGATATACCGAGGGAAGTATTTTCTCATTATAAAGAGTTGGAAGAGGTAGGATTAGCCGCGCCGCAGGTCACGTATGTACTCCATGCGCTGAAAGACAGGGGATTTGATGTGGATGTTAATGCTACCACTGTAGAGGAGGCGGCCCGGACCGTGGAGAGAGCCGTATCGGGGAGGACGTGAAAGAATTCCCGGAGGCAGGATCGTTTCAGGAGGGGAAAAGCCGAGGCTGCATTGCAAAAGAGAGCGGAGACCGGGCAGATACGGAGGCATAAGAAGCATATGTTGAGAGATATTACATTAGGACAATACTATCAGACGGAATCGCTGATACACAGACTGGATCCCAGAGTAAAGCTGGGGGGGACAGTGCTCTATATTGTTTCCCTGTTTTTCTTTCGGAATTTTCTGGGATACGGAATCGCAATGCTTTTTCTGGCCGCGGTGATTCGGCTCTCCCATGTGCCGTTTCGATTTATGGTGAAAGGGATGAAGTCGATTCTTTTCCTGCTGCTGATCACGGTGGTATTCAATTTGTTCCTGATACCGGGGACGGAGTTGGTTTCTTTCTGGAAGCTGACCATCACTGTGGAGGGACTTCGTACGGCAGTGACAATGGCCATTCGCCTGACGCTGCTGATTGTGGGGTCTTCTCTGATGACATTGACCACTACGCCCAACAACCTGACGGACGGACTGGAGAAGATGATGAAACCGCTGAAGGTATTTCGTGTGCCGGTGCACGAAGTGGCGATGATCATGTCCATTGCACTGCGCTTTATCCCGATTCTGCTGGAAGAAACGGACAGGATCATGAAAGCCCAGATGGCCAGAGGGGCGGATTTTGAAAACGGGAATTTGATAAACAGAGCCAGGGCGCTGGTGCCGCTGCTGGTGCCGCTGTTCATCTCGGCATTCCGCCGGGCGAACGATCTGGCCATGGCTATGGAAGCCAGATGCTACCGGGGAGGAGAGGGCAGGACAAAGATGAAACCGCTGGTATATCAGAGACGGGATCGGCTGGGGTATCTGTGCATCTGTGTGTATCTTATCGGAAGTATCGCTGTGGGAAGACTGGTATGACAGGGAGACGGCTGAGGTTGGGAGGTTTATGAGGATTTGATTTCCGAAAGTCCCGGGACCTGCATGGGAAGAGCCCGGGAGGAAGACGGGACAGATATGGGAAGTGCTTGACAGAAAGTCGGATAGACTTGGGAAGAGCCAAACAGGAAAGTGGGACAGGCATGGGAAGAGCCTGACAGGAGAGCCGGGTAGACTTAGAGGGAGCCTGACGGGAAGGCGGGACCGGCATGGGAAAAGCCCGGGAGGAAAACGGAAAAGATACAGGATAAAGAAACAGGACGGGAAAACGGACGGAGAGGAATCAGGAGGATCGATGGAGAAGAAGCGTATCCGAATCATCGTTGCATATGACGGAACAAATTATCATGGCTGGCAGCTGCAGGAAAACGGTATTACCATTGAAGCGGAGCTGAACAGATGCCTTACGGAGCTGCTGGGGGAAGAGATACGGGTCATAGGAGCCAGCCGAACGGATGCGGGAGTACATGCATTGGGAAATATAGCAGTATTTGACACGGTAAACCGTATGCCGGCGGGGAAGATTTCCTATGCGCTGAATCAGCGGCTGCCGGAAGACATCCGTATCCAGAAGTCGGAGGAGGTGCCTTCAGACTGGCATCCCAGACATTGCGCCAGCCGCAAAACTTATGAATATCGGATTTACAGGGGGATTTTTCCCATGCCTGTCAAAAGATTGTACTCCTATTTTGTATATACGCCGCTGGATGTGGGAAGAATGCGGGAAGCGGCGGCCTATCTGGAAGGGGAACATGATTTCAGAAGCTTTTGTCAGACGGGAGCCCAAGTGGAGAGCACGGTGCGGATGCTCTATTCGGTGTGGGTGGAAGAACAGGACTCCGATCTGGTAATCAGGGTGTGCGGTAACGGATTTCTCTATAATATGGTGCGCATTCTTGCCGGGACATTGGTGGAAGTAGGACAGGGGAAACGGGAGCCCGAGTCCATGGCGGAGATTTTGGCAGCTTTGGACAGAGGCGCGGCAGGACCCACTGCGCCTGCACACGGCCTGACATTGATAAAATACGAATTTTTTGGAAAAAACGATTGACATGGAAGAGTGACTATAGTAAAATAAGCAAGTGTGACAACGTTTCGAAATGCTAGGCCAAAGCCCCGGTGAGGCATTTGAAATAGAAGAGACAAGCGTTGCGGATATATCATGGGACGTAGCCGGACATCTGCGGAGCATGGTGGGAACGCAGCAAGGATGAGTCTGCTGAAACTGACTCAAGAAAATTGCAATACGGAGGGAACATAATGAATACATTTATGGCTAGTCCAGCTACAATCGATAGAAAATGGTATGTAGTAGACGCTGAAGGCATGACTTTGGGCCGCCTTGCCTCGGAGGTTGCGAAGGTTTTAAGGGGAAAAAACAAGCCCATTTTTACGCCTCATATGGACACAGGCGATTATGTGATCGTTGTTAATGCAGAGAAGGTGAAAGTGACAGGCAAGAAACTGGACCAGAAGGTATATTATCATCATTCCGGTTATGTGGGCGGCCTGAAGGAAGTGACTCTGAAGGAGAAGATGGCCAAGAAGCCTGAGCAGGTGATCGAGCTGGCAGTCAAGGGCATGCTTCCCAAGGGACCTTTAGGAAGACAGATGTACAGGAAGCTTTTTGTATATGCGGGACCTGAGCATAATCATGCGGCTCAGAAGCCGGAGACACTGACATTCTAAGGGATAGGAGGATAAAGAGAAATCATGGCTAAGACAGAAAAGTTTTATGGTACCGGAAGAAGAAAGAAATCCGTGGCAAGAGTATATCTGACACCCGGCAAGGGGGATGTCATCATTAATAAGAGAAGCATGGACGAGTATTTTGGACTGGAGACTTTGAAAGTAATCGTACGTCAGCCTTTTGCAGCTACCGGAACAACGGAGAAGTTTGATGTGCAGGTAAATGTACGCGGGGGCGGTTTTACCGGTCAGGCGGGCGCCATCAGACATGGTATTGCAAGAGCTCTTCTTGAAGTGGATGCTGATTACAGGCCTGTATTGAAGAAGGAAGGCTTCCTCACCAGAGACCCTCGTATGAAGGAGAGGAAGAAGTACGGATTGAAGGCTGCAAGACGTGCACCTCAGTTCAGCAAGCGTTAATCGGCGGGACTTTTTTACAATCGAAAAGTTTGGAAACCCTGGGAATGTTGTATTTCCAGGGTTTTTTTGTGCGCGGATCTACACGTATCTGCCTATTTTTTGGAAAAGTTGTATCTTAGACGTGAAAGTCCCTTTAAAAGGTAAAAAATATCAAAAAAAGTCCCTTTAAAAAGTTGATATTGCCAGATATAATAAAAGCGATTTCAGGATAAGGAGATCGGACTGCTATGTTGAAGAGGAAAATCGAGCAGAGTTTGACGGAGCAATCTTTGAAAATCTGATTGCAGATATTTTTGCCAAGATGGGACGTAAATTATATTATTTCCACAAGGACAGCGGTTTGGAAGTGAACTTTGTGATCCGTTACAAAGGAGAATGTACGCTGGTTGAAGTAAAAGCGGTTACCGGGAATACAAAAAGCACAAAGACGATTCTGCGGCATCCGGAGAAATATCATGTGTACAGTGCGATTAAATTGGGGGACTACAATGTGGGAAGGACGGAGCAGATTCTTACGCTGCCGCTCTATATGGCTTTTTTGTTAAGAGGATTCTAGTTTAGGGATACAAGTTTATAAAATCAACAACAATCAACCGAAATCCACAGAAATATGAAACAAAATAGTGTAAGATTTATTGACATTCGGTTGAGATAGGCATATACTGGACAATAGAAATCATTTTGGAAATATGGATGGAAAAAGGACTGGAATTTATACAGGAGGAACTCCGAATGAAAGTTTGTCAAATCACTTTGAACGGCAGACAATATGCCATGTTGGAAAAGATGCTGTGTTCCTCCAGAGCCGGACAGTTGGCAGGAAATCAGCATATCAATGGATATGAATTGTTTTCTGACATGCTCGATGATATCTGCGCACCTGTAACAGACGGGTGGAGCACAGTTGAGGTAGTTTTGAAAGAATCCGGAGAGCAGTTGGATTTGCTGAGGTTTCTGACAAGGGCGGTATTTCCGGAAGATGAGGATTATTTTGTAAGACAGATTGGGAGAACTTTTCAGTGCAGTAAAAATTTTGAGTTTCAAATCAGGCTGTGTTTTTGAAATCCCGGTTTGCCGGAACGGTATGTGATGAAACCATGTCTTCGGAAAAAGTGTATATAAGAATGTACGGCAGAAGAACATAAATCAAAAGACTTGAAAATAAAAGTGCATAAAGCCTGCTAAAAGCTAAAGTGAAAGAACAAAAAATTTATAAACAAAAAGCGTAAATAAAAGCATATGAAATTTGTAAACACAAAACGAAAATGAAAGCACATGAAGCGTTTAGAAGGAAGCGGCAGATGACAGCAGGAACAATTCAAAACGGTTCATACGGAAAGGAGCAGCAATGGCAAAATATTACACAGAAGAAATCCCCAAAACAGAGCGAATCCCCAGACTGGTGGCCCATCTCTACGCGAAAATGCCGGAGATCGAGTCCGCCAGGGCGAGGCTGATTACGGAATCTTACAAGGCGACGGAGGACAAGCCCATTGTCATGCGGCGGGCCCTGGCCTTTGAGCATATTTTGGACAACATCCCAATCATCATTAGAGAAGATGAACTTGTAGTAGGAAGCAGTACTATTGCGCCCAGGGGCTGCCAGACCTATCCGGAATTTTCCTATAAATGGCTTGAGGCCGAATTTGAGACCGTGGCCACCAGGAAGGCGGATCCCTTCTACATAGCGGAGCAGACCAAGAAGGAGCTGCTTGCCGCGGATGCCTACTGGGAGGGGAAGACCACAAGCGAGCTTGCCACCGCCCTCATGACCGAGGAGACGAAGAAGGCCATGGAGCACAATATTTTCACCCCGGGCAATTATTTCTACAACGGCGTGGGGCATGTGACGGTGCAGTATGAAAAGGTTCTGGCTATAGGCTACAGGGGGCTGATTCAGGAGATGCAGGGGGAACTGGACAGGTGTAATCCGGGAGACGGGGATTACTGTACCAAGAGCCAGTTTTTGAAGGCTGCCATCATCAGCTGCGAAGCGGTCATCCGGTATGCCCGCAGGTATGCACTCCTGGCGGAGAAGGAGGCAGCTGCCTGCGGGGATTCTGACAGGAAGCGGGAGCTTGCCCGGATTGCGGCCAACTGCGCACGGGTGCCGGAGTATGGGGCGTCCACCTTTTATGAGGCCTGCCAGAGCTTCTGGTTTGTACAGCAGCTGATTCAGCTGGAGTCCAGCGGGCACTCCATCTCCCCGGGGCGTTTTGACCAGTATATGTATCCATATTATAAGAAGGATCTGGAGGCGGGAAAGCTTTCCAGAGAGTTTGCCCAGGAGCTTATCGACTGTATCTGGGTGAAGTTAAATGACCTGAACAAATGCCGGGACGCCGCCAGTGCGGAAGGTTTCGCAGGCTACAGCCTGTTCCAGAACCTGATTGTGGGGGGCCAGGACAAAGAGGGCGCGGATGTGACCAATGACCTTTCCTTTATGTGCATCACGGCTTCCAAGCATGTGTTCCTGCCTCAGCCCTCCCTGTCCATCCGGGTGTGGAATAAGTCGCCTCATGATTTATTGATGAAGGCGGCTGACCTGACCCGCACGGGGATAGGGCTTCCGGCTTATTACAATGACGAAGTAATCATTCCTTCCCTGATGAGCCGGGGGCTGACCCTGGAGGATGCCAGGGAGTACAATATCATCGGCTGTGTGGAGCCCCAGAAGGCGGGCAAGACGGAAGGGTGGCACGACGCGGCTTTCTACAACATGTGCCGTCCTCTGGAACTGGTGTTCTCCAACGGATGGGACAAAGGGGAGAAAATCAGCATAGAGACCGGGCCGGTGGAAAACATGGCCACCTTTGAGGAATTTTATGATGCTTACAAAAAGCAGATGGAGTACAATATATCCCTTCTGGTGAACGCGGACAATGCCATCGACGTGGCCCATGCCACCAGATGTCCCCTGCCGTTTTTGTCCTGTATGGTGGACGACTGCATTAAGCGGGGAAAGACCGTCCAGGAGGGCGGGGCGGTCTATAATTTTACCGGTCCCCAGGGCTTCGGCATCGCCAATATGGCGGATTCCCTGTATGCCGTTAAAAAACTGGTATATGACGAAAAAAAGGTGACCATGGCGGAATATAAGCGGGCACTGGCCATGAATTACGGGCAGGGCTTCGACGCTGTCAGCGCAGGGGAAATCGTCGCGGAAATCCTTCGGGAAATGAATAAAAACGGCATGTCCGTGGACGAGGTCCAGGTGGCAGGCATGATTAGGGCTGTGATGGAGACGGAGGCTCCTGCGGAGGAGAAGAAGCGATATGAGGAACTGCGTGCCATGATTGACGCGGTGCCCAAGTTCGGAAACGATAACGAAGAAGTGGATATGTTTGCACGGGATGTGGCGTATACCTATACAAAGCCTTTGTTGAAGTACCGCAATCCCAGGGGAGGCCAGTTCCAGGCGGGGCTGTATCCCGTGTCCGCCAATGTGCCACTGGGGGCCCAGACCGGGGCCACTCCGGACGGCAGACTGGCCCACACTCCTGTGGCGGACGGGGTTTCGCCCTCTGCGGGCAAGGACGTACTGGGGCCCACCGCGGCGGCGAACTCCGTGTCCAAGCTGGACCACGGTATTGCGTCCAACGGTACTTTGTTTAACCAGAAATTCCATCCCACGGCGCTGAGCGGGGAGAAGGGACTGGAGAATTTCGTGGCGCTGATCCGCTCCTATTTTGACCAGAAGGGCAGCCATATGCAGTTCAATGTGGTGGACAGGCAGACGCTTCTGGACGCCCAGGCCCATCCGGAGAAGTACGCCCACCTGGTGGTGCGGGTGGCGGGGTACAGCGCGCTGTTTACCACGTTGTCCAAGTCGCTGCAGGATGATATTATCCGGAGGACGGAGCAGGGGTTCTAGGGATGTGGCTGCAATACCTGGGTGCCGGGGACGGCAGGAAAGCCCGCGGCGGCTTTGTTCGCCGGCGCTAAGGGCGTTCCGAGAAGCCTTGGCATCGGCAATGCGCGCCATTGGACGCGCATCGCCGAAAGTCTCCTCTCCACAACGCACCCAGTGGTTTCACAAAGCCGCCGCGGGCTTTCCTGCCTGTTTTGCGGCGGACGGGAAGAGGAATTTGCAGGGAATGGAATGTCGTCCAGGGGTGCAGGCGGGAAAGTATTGCAAAGACTTTGTGAATGAAGAGTTGGCGTGAAGGGGATTGGAAGACATGGCAAAACGGTAATCAGCGAACAGTTTAACGTAGAAATTTATTGTGGCATAGTGAAATGTCATCGGATGAAATAGTGGAAGTCATTAAAAAGTGTGCTGCATGGCTTACTTGCGGAATTAAGCAAGGATAAAGCTGAAAGGCACATTCTGGAAAAGCGGTGAAAGCAATATGGCAATACAGACTTCTTTACAGGAAACCATAAATGCATTGAATGCAATTTTTGAAATACATAAACAGGAACGCATCTGCGTTTTGGGGACGACATGCTGCGGGAAGACTACTTTGTTGAAACAGATACCCGGCTGCGTGGATTTAGATGATGAACTGTGGCCGCAGTTAACCGGAGAGGAAGCAGAGTTCATCAGCCGGAAGCCATGGACGAAGGAAATCGGCGATTTTATAGACAATCTGGTCTATGAGAGAATTTCCGTACAGCCTGGTCATCCGTTATTCACTACAATCATTGTCGATTGTGAAGTGGTAGTGTATCTTGACATTAGTGATTCACTTTTAGCAGAGCATTGTAAGAAAAGAGGAAACAGTTTCACAGATGCTAAAAATGTCAAGGATTCCGTGGAAGAGGACTGGAATCATCACAGGGAAAAGGGCGGGAAGACTTTTTATTATCTATGTCTCACAGAATAGTGAGGCTTACCGGAAGAGGATTATGGAAAACCAAAAGGGTGAAGCTGTAGAAGTTCAGAAGTGGAATGGATATGATAATGAAACCGAGGCACCTTGAAAAAATATACCATCCTACAGATCAGGAAGGATGTGACGGGGAAATTATTTGCCAGTGCGGATGCAGGGCATTTAAAATACGGTGTTTCGGTGAATTTTGTGGCAAATACAAAATGGCAATTCACAAATATGAGAACAAATATGCCCAGGCGGTAAGGGCAGTCTGCGGGGACTGCGGGGCGGATTATCTGCTGTATGATTTTGCGCAGCATGGGTATGACGGACTCATCTGCGGAGAAGGGATTGCCGTTCCCGATGAGCTGTTTGATGATTTTATAACGGAGACGGACAGTCTGTTTGAAGTGAAAATGTTTCTGGAATACCAGGGGGAAGCGGATTTTGTTGAGGATGTTGTGAACGATACCTGGCTTCTGCAGGAGGGGTTTCATTTTACAGCGGATGACAGAGTGAATGTCTGGGACTCGGTTGCGATTGATTTGAAAGGGGTGCAGTCGGGAATGGAGTATAAAGATTTTGTGATGGAAGAGCTGGCGTGACGGGGCCTTGAAATAATGTTTAGACAGGTACAGGGGGATGGCGATATGATTATTTTAGAGAAACGATATACAGTGAAAGAACTGAATGGAATAAACTTTTTTGCAAACGGATTTGTGAAGGGAGTTGTGGATTTAAATCAGGAACTGGTTGCTCTGGATGCGGATATGCATTATGATCTGGCTGATTATCTGAAGGAATAGCGGGGATCAAGGGAAATAGATATGTGGGGATTTAATCTGTGGCTTGAGAACCAGTCAATGGATGAGATATTGGAATAGGATTCCTTTATCAATATCCATAATAATCAGCTTCATGGTTTTCCGCGTGGCGGAATGGGGATATTAGATTCGGATATCATGGCAAGAGCAACGGAGGTAATTTGTAAATGGATTCAGTTTTGAATGAAAAGTGGTTTGAATTATCTCTTGTACAGCAGATGATAAACATTGGAAATGAAGTAAAGCGGGCACTGAAATTTTCTTCGGATCCGGATAAGAGAAATATGTTTTTTGACAGAGCGATTCGGTATACAAATTTTACAATGGAAGATCCCAAAAACGCTCATGTGTTGTCGGAGTTATTGATTAGTAAAGAAGTGTTGGAAGATTACCGTGGAGAACATAATCTTGCCTGCACCGGGGAACAGATTAATGCTTATTACCAGGCTTATCAATATCTTTTGTAGCATTTTCTGCGGCAGCATCCTGGCAACAGAAAATCAGAAAACTATAAGAACCGGTGAATGTGTAGCAGCATGAATTTTATGGAGGAAAAACAATGAGGAAGTTTGCGGTTTTGCTATATCCGGATTTTTCTTTGCAGGAGATAACCTGTCTTACTTCTGCGCTCACCATATGGTTCGGGGAGAAGATTGATTACATTGCAGGTGAGGACAGGGAATATAAAAGCGAGGAAGGGTTTCGTATCCTCCCTACCAAAACAACGGCAGAGGCAGAGATAACGGATTACGACTGCGTGATTCTGCCCGGGACAATCAATCCGCTGCCTGCGCTCTTCGATGACAGACTGATTGACTTTCTCAGGGGCGGCATGAATTCGAAGGTTGTCTTTGCGGCGATTTCCTCCTCCCCGATTCTGCTGTCGAAGGCGGGAATCCTTGACGGCAGGAAATTTACTTCGGGTTATTTCATGCAGATGGCGGACGTTTTCGGGTTTGTGGAAAAGCAGAATTTCGTCCACAGGGCTGTCGTGGAAGACGGGAATGTCATAACGGGTATCGGGATGTTTTTCCGGGAATTTGCGGAAGCGGTACTGGGAAGGTTCGGGTATGATATCGGGGACAGTTTTATGCGTTACAGGCCGGAGGATTTTACGGAAGAGGAGTTGACATTTTATTGGTCTGAGGAGGAATACCAGGAATTTTTGGAGGAACTGAAGGACTACACCGGAGAATAAAAATCCCGGTTGATTTGGGGAAGGGCTGAAACGGTTCGCCTTTACCGTTTGTTTAGAAAAATGATACTTGCTGATTTGAAAGGAGCGGAATATGGAAGAGTTAAAAGCTATTATGGAGAAGTTTGCCGCGTCGGGTTGGGATTTGATTTCGGTTCCCGCACGGCAATGGCTGGACGGAAAAGCTGATAAGGACGCTTTGATATCCGCAGTCAGGCAGGCGGACGAGGAATGCGGGAGCTGCGGCTGCGAACTGGATCCGCTGTATAAAAGGGCTTTGGAATTGATTTGACAGCGCTGCCGGGCGGTATTGGATGAATTGACATGAATGAAGTTGGATAAAACAATATGGATATGGTAAACAGGAATTGTGGAGATAGATATGAATACGGTCTGGTCGGAGTATGTGCAGGGTATCATGACGCTGTATCTCAGCAGAAAGTTAAGATTTGACGATATGTTCTTTGAGCAGTATAAAAAAACGTTTGACCTGGACCGGAGCGCCGGGATGAAAATTCTGGAGATCGGCTGCGGTCCGGGAGCGTTGGCGGAATCCATGCACAGATGGTATCCCAAGGCGCATGTCACCGCAATCGACAGGGACAGCAATTTCATATCGTTTGCGAAAGAAAATATTGCGGGTGTCGATTTCAGGGAAGGCGATGCCGTTCATCTCCCATTCGGGGATGATTCCTTTGATGTCACCATTTCCAATACAGTTCAGGAGCATGTTGAGCCTGCCGCCTTCTGGGGCGAACAAAGACGGGTGCTGAAACCGGGAGGCATAGCTTTGTGCCTTTCCGCGAGAAGAGGTCTTCACTGTGTCGCGCCCTGCCTGGAAAAAACGGAAAAGGAAAAAGCCTTTTGGGAGAGCCTTCCACAGTCGGAAGATGAGTTGGAGAAATTCAGCGTGTGCAGATTTCCCATGTCCGAGGCCGAAATTCCAGCATCCATGGAGAAAAACGGCTTTACGGACGTTACAACCGGATATGCCGTTATAGATCTCACTCCGGACGCGCCAAAGTATCCGGCAGAGATGGCAGAGCTTATGATTGAAGCAATGCGTCAAAATGATGTGGAGGCTGTAGAATCGGTCCGCTCCGGTCAGGCCGGCGAGATAATATCCGTGATTCATTCGAAATATGAGGAACGGCTCCGCCTCTACAGAGAGGGCATAAAGCAGTGGGACACTTCCGTTTCCGTAACCATGATTGTCCGGGGAAGGAAGGGACAGCCGTCTGCTTAAACATATAAGATCCGTACTTTGTGAGGCTCCTGTTGTCGTGAATAATAGAATTTGCACTGGTTTACCAAACCGTTTCAGAGCAGGGAAAGCAGATGCCTGAATTTATGGGGAACAGTATGAAAAAATACTTTCTGCCGATTAGTATGCTGGCAATATTTGAAACCGTGGCAGTCACATTATGGCTGACACAGGATAATCTCTTTTATTTGTTTAATTTCAGCTATATCGGAATATCCGTCTCTCTCGGAATATTCCTTTTCATCAGAAAATACAGGTATGCCCGCAGGGTGGCGCAGCTTTTGGTGGGGCTTTACATGCTGATTTACCTGGGTCTCATCTGCGGCGAAAATATGCAGATTGAAGGTTTCTGGTATTATCTTTTCACAGGCGTGTTTGAAGCCGCTACAATCCATTATGCGGTGGCAAAGATTTTCGGCCCGCTGCTCTTTGGCAGGGGGTGGTGCGGATATGCTTGCTGGACGGCAATGGTGCTTGATTTTCTCCCTTACAAAGTCCCTGAAAAGCCGGGGAAAAAGATTGGGTGGATAAGGTATCTCACCTTTGCGGCCTCCCTTGTATTTGTGGCGTCGCTGTTTCTTGCCCATGTGGGAAATATGGAGAAGATTATGTTTTGGGCGTTTATCATAGGAAATGTTTTGTACTATGTCGTGGGAATCTTGTTGGCTTTTGCCTTTCAGGACAACCGCGCATTCTGCAAATACATATGCCCTGTGACAGTATTTTTGAAACCCATGAGTTATTTTTCACTGCTTCGGATTCAGTGTGACAAGAGTAAATGTGTATCCTGCGGCAAGTGCAAAAAAGTGTGTCCCATGGAAGTGGACGTGACGGACAATTCCAGGAGACGAAAGAACGGCACGGAATGCATCCTGTGCTTTGAGTGTGTGAAGAACTGCCCGAAGGATGCGCTGTAAACGGGAAGGACGGAAAACACAGAAAGGTTTGAGCGGCGAAAAACCGCAGGAGGGCGTGATTTATATGATTAGCCGGGAGATATTACAAATTGCGATGGAACAGTCCGCAGAAGATATCGGCTGCAAAACGGAAGATTTTCTGAAAAGCGGGAATGTTATCGTTCCGTTCCATTTGGGAAAAAAGGCAAGAAAATATCTGAAAGAGCCTATTATAGCAAATTTCGTTTCTTATGGGAACAATGTGGTTGCGGCGGCCGCTGAGGATGTCAGGGACACGGTGGCGGAATATGTGAACAAATATGAATTCTATCACCTTTTTGAGACGCCGAATATGCACTGGCTGAGTGAACGACTGGCCGGGAGCGGATATAAAATATGCTTTATGGCGGAATATTTTCTCCCCGACACCAACCGTCTTCGCCCGCTTTCCTGCGATTATGAGACGCGGATTCTGGAACAGCGGGATTTTGAAAATCTGTATCTGCCGGAATGGGGCAATGCCCTTTGCAAGGACAGAAAACAGTTGGATATACTGGGTGTCGGCGCTTATGAGGATGGGAAACTGATCGGGCTTGCAGGCTGCTCCGCAGATTGCGAGAGGATGTGGCAGATAGGGGTGGATGTACTGCCGGAATACAGAAAAAACGGAATTGCATCCGCGCTTACCGGCAGACTGGCCGTGGAAATACTGGAGAGAGGGAAAGTGCCGTTTTACTGCTCGGCATGGTCAAACATCCGTTCTGCAAGAAACGCCGTAAAAAGCGGTTTTGTTCCCGCCTGGGTGGAGATGACGGTAAAGCCGGAGTCCGTTGTGAATGAGATGAACGGAATGCAGAATGGTTATTGATTTCAGCAGGACAGAGAAAGTTGCCAGAGAAAAATATCAGTGTTGTCCAACTAATGGCGATAGAAAGTAATGAAGTATTCTATGGGAAATGCGGATTGAATAAGGATGATGTTTCCGTATTGTTTAAGCGTTGTTAGGCAGCGCTCACAGGGGATATAAATATGATACTTGAAACAGAAAGACTATACCTGCGGGAAATGAACCAGGCGGATTTCAAATCATTGTGTAAGATACTGCAGGACGAAGAAACAATGGTCGCATATGAAGGGGCCTTTCATGACAGCGAAGTGCAGGAGTGGCTTGACAGACAAATTCCCGTTATCAGAGGTGGGGGCGGCTTATGGGCGGTCATTTTGAAAGAAACGGATGAGATGATTGGCCAATGCGGGCTTACCATGCAGCCGTGGAAAGACAAGGAAGTGCTTGAGATAGGTTATCTTTTCGAGCGTTTACACTGGCACCAGGGGTATGCCATCGAAAAAAAACGAATTTCCTATTTTGGAATACAGTACGGACAAAGTCGCCGTCATCAATCCGGACAGAGATGCCGCCAAACCGGATCGGGACGGCCAGGGCGGGGGCGGATTCGGGCGGTTTCCCCGACTCTGCCTGATGACATTCTTCGAGGAAGTGCTTGCCAGGGCAGTGGAGCGGTATGGGGGAGAGAAGATAGGGGCCTATGCCTCCGAGATGAAGGATTTTCCGGTATACCGTTTTACTGTAAACGGGACGGAAATTTGCGTCGTTCAGGCAGCAGTGGCGTCCGGATCCATCGCCATGATGACGGAGATGCTCTACGGCTGCGGGGTGGAAGTAATCGTCTGCTGCGGAGGCTGCGGCGTACTGGACGACATTCCGGAGGGGGACGTGATTATCCCGGTGCGGGCTTTGCGGGACGAAGGGGCTTCCTACAAATACCTGCCCCCTGCCCGGTTTATTGAGCTGCAGCCAGGCCCAATAGAGAGCTTCCGGAAGGTTCTGGAGGGGCACGGCATTCCCTACATAGAGTGCGCAACCTGGTCCACGGACGGTTTCTACCGGGAGACTCAGGAGATGGTTGCCTTCCGGAGGGAGGAGGGCTGTAAGGTGGTGGAGATGGAATGCGCCACTATGGCCGCCATTGCCAGTTTCCGGGGCAAGACCTTCGGACAGCTCCTTTACAGCGGGGATATCCTCATCGGCGGCGCGGAAGACTATGACGACAGGGCCTGGTACAATAATGTTTCCGCCAGGGAGAGATTGTTTTCCCTTGCCCTGGAGGCGCTGTGCAGGCTGTAAAAATTTGATTTTTTTATCCGGCAAGGTACCTGCGTTTCGGAATGTGATCAGGTGACTGACGGAGGTGCTGTCAGTCGATATTTGTCATTTCTGCTCTTATCTTTTATGTTGAATTATAACAAAAACAAAGTTATAATACAAATATAAGTAAAGAAAGAGGCGGGCACAATGGAATATTTACATTATGTTTTGGGTATCTGCGTTGCTTATATAGATGATCCTCCGAAATCCATGCCGAATTATATCCATGCCCGGTATCGGTTTCAAAAGGTTACGTTGGATGGGAAGGCGGCTGTCTTCCTTTATCCCAAAACGGAACTGGACGCGGCGAGCGCCGTCAAAAAACATGTTGACAGGGTGCAGAGAACGGAAGGAGTGCCGGTAGTCATTGTTCCGACGCAGCTGACATACAGAGAGAAAGAGTATCTTCTCCGTGATCATATTCCGTTTATCGTAGAGGGCAGGCAGATATATCTTCCCTTTCTGGCAGTTTATCTTCAGGAACGGGGAGACGGCGAGCGGCAGGGGACAGAGGTCATGCTTCCGTCTGCCCAGCTGCTGCTTCTCAGCTATATTTATCAGGGCTGTGGGGAGCTTTTGACGAGCGAGGCATCCTGTCAGTTGTCGCTCACCCCTACGTCGATTTCCAGAGCCTCCAGACAGCTGGAGGATATGGGGCTTATACGAACGGAAAAAAGAGGTGTGCAGAAGGTTATTTTTTCTGAAAAGACCCCGGAAAATCTTTTTAGGGATGCAAAAAAATTTTTGTGTAATCCGGTAAAGCGGAAGATCTATGTGCCAAAAGTGAAAATAAAGCAAAAACTGCCTATAAGCGGTTATTCTGCCCTTGCCGAGTATTCCATGCTGAATCCGCCTGTAGTGGAAAGTTTTGCCACGGACAGTGTGGCGATGTGGGATAGTGTTGCTTCGAAAAAACTGTATGATTCGGATGACCAGTGCGCGGTGGAGCTTTGGCGCTATGATCCGAATAGGCTGGCGGAGGGCGGAGCCGTGGACAGGCTTTCCCTTGCTCTTGCGCTCCGCGACGAAAGGGATGAGCGGATAGAAGAGGCTATAGAGGAAATGCTTGCGGGGGTATGGAAGGATATTCATGGTAAGAGGGATTGAGAGTTTCAAAGAATGGTTTCGGGGATATGAGGAACAGTATGCGATCATAGGTGGAATAGCCTGCGATTTACTGATGGCCGGTGAGGGACTTGACTTCCGCGCGACAAAGGATATCGATCTTGTGCTGATCGTGGAAGCGCTGGATGTAACATTCGGAAGAAGATTCTGGGAGTATGTCAATAAAGCAGGATATGAGCACAGGAATAAAAGCACGGGAGAGCCTCAGTTCTACCGCTTCGCGAATCCGTCCTTACGAGAATACCCGGCGATGATTGAGCTGTTTGCGAGAAAGCCGGACATTATTATGCTCCCGGAAGACGCGGTGCTTTCTCCGCTTCCGATAGAGGGAGATGTATCCAGTCTTTCGGCTATTCTGCTAAATGATGATTACTATGAATTTTTAAGACAGGGAAGAGTCCGGGTGGATGGTGTTACCGTTTTGGATACGCCGTATCTGATTCCCTTTAAGGCTAAGGCGTGGATGGGTTTATCTGACAGAAAAGCCGCCGGCGGGCAGGTGGACAGCAGGAATATACGAAAACACAAAAATGACGTATTTCGATTGACAGAGCTGCTTGATCGGAACAGGAAGACGGCTATGTATGTTCCGAATGCAGTTTTGGATGATATTAGAGCATTCATAGAGAGAATGGCATTGGAGGAAGTTGATTTGAAGCAGCTTGGAATCCTGGGAAAGACAAAGGAAGTCATCCTGGAGGAGTTGCGTTCTCTATATGGATAAGACAGGGAGGGAATCGATGTTTATCAATACTGATTTTTTAAGGAATGACGAAATACGGTTGGAATTGGAAAAGACGGTTGACGGCGATTTGGAAAAGGACTGGGTTCCCGCGTATCATTTTTTCATTGCAAATAAGGAAGGCGCCAGGATGGGGAGCTGCGATCTGCGTATCGGCCATAATGAAAAGTTGTACTTCGGCGGAAATATAGGATACCGTGTGGAAGAGGAATACAGGGGAAACCATTATGCCGGGAAAGCCTGTCTGCTGCTGTTCGAACTGGCGAGGAAGCATGGATTGGAATATGTGATTATAACATGCAATCCGGATAATGTCGCTTCAAGAAAAACCTGCGAATATGCAGGAGGCAGGCTCCTGGAGACTGCGCAGCTGCCTCCGGACAACGACATGCGCGAAAAGGGAGAAACGGAGAAATGTATTTTCCGGTTTGATTTATAGACAGTGATTCGGGTTTGAAGTTTTTTGGAGATGTATTGTCTGCAGTAAGGTGAATGTTTTTTTCTACAACAAGTTAAAGAAATGCAGCAGTTACTTTCCGGCAACTCCAAGAATAAAGATTGGGTGAAAATTGCGATGTCAGGCCGGACAGGCTGCCGGAAAAGGCAAATAGGGAACCCGCCGAAGCGGGCAGAGGTAACGAAATGACAACAGATTATTTACAGACAAAAGGAAGAATCTTCGACATACAGCGTTATTCCATCCATGACGGAACGGGAATCCGCACAATCTGTTTCCTGAAGGGCTGCGTGCTGCGGTGCAAATGGTGCTGCAACCCGGAATCCCAGGAGTACCGTATCCAGGAGATGGTTGTCCAGGGCAAGACGAAAACCATCGGCCGGGACGTGACGGTGGCGGAGGTCATGGAGACCGTGGAGAAGGACAGGCCCTATTACAACCGCTCCGGCGGAGGACTGACCCTGTCCGGGGGAGAAAGCCTCTGTCAGCCGGAATTTGCAAGAGATCTGCTTCACGCGGCGAAGGCGGTGGGAATTAATACAGCCATGGAGAGCATGGCCTGTGCCAAATGGGAGGTAATTGCGGAGATCCTGCCCTGGCTTGACCATTACCTGTGTGATATCAAACATATGGACAGCGCCAAACACAAGCTCTTTACCGGGAAGGGCAATGAGCTGATGCTTGAGAATGCCCGGAAGATTGCCGAATCCGGCCAGACGTATCTCAGTATACGGGTGCCCGTGATTCCCACCTTCAATGATACGCCAGAGGAAGTGAAAGCCATTGCGCGGTTTGCGGACTCCCTGCCAGGGGTGGAGGAAATCTACCTGCTGCCTTACCACAGACTTGGGCAGGATAAGTACGCGGGGCTTGGCAGGACTTATGAGTTGCCGGACATCCTGCCGCCAGAAGCGGAGCATATGGAGCGGCTGAAGAGGGAAGTGGAAAGTTGCACGAAATTAAAATGTCATATTGGCGGCTGAGCGTAAATGCAAATGGAAGCGCCATATTGACGGTTGAAAAGAAGCGCTCTTTTTGAAATTGTGTATATATTGAAAGTAAGGCAATAATTTGGAGAACAAAAGCCAATTTTGAGCTCCTGGGCTGTGCCGCCAGGGAATCAAAAGAAGAAACGGGCGCTGAAAAACGCGGGGGAAGGAATAAACGGTATGGCAGTATTTTATCTTGTAAGGCACGGAGAGGCAGATTATGATCATATGCTTGAAAAGGGATTCTGGGGTTTTGGAAGGGATTTTGCCCCTTTATCCCCCAAAGGAAGACAGCAGGCGGAGACGGCGGCCAGGGATGGCCGGCTGAAATCTGCGGAGATTATCGTATCCTCTCCCTACACCAGAGCCCTGCAGACAGCCCAGATCATTTCGACAGAGACCGGGATACGCGTTGAGGTGGAGGTGGACTTACATGAATGGGAACCGGATCAGGACAATTTATATACCACGTCGGAGGAAAGCTTTGCATTTGCCCGGGAATTCACGGAATGGAAGGGTGAGTATCCGCCGGGCGTGAAGTTCAGATGGGAAACGCTTACATCCATGAGACAGAGGATGAGGGGTGTGGCGGACAGATATTCGGATTACAGTAAAGTCATCCTTGTCGGCCATGGGATGGCGTTTCGGTGTCTGACTTATATAGAGAAAATGCACCCGGGAGAAATAGTCGAATGTACCTACCGGAAAGGACAGCCGGAATGCGAATACTCTTTTACTTAAAAGCGCAGGCGGGCAGGAGGAAGCAATGAGGAATACAGACAGGATTGTCCGATGCCTTCTGCCGGAGATAGAGGGCAAAGAAGTATTGGAAGTTGCCTGCGGCACGGCGGAGTTCTCGCTTTCTGCGGCCAGATGGGCAAAGCGGGTTACTTGCATCGACATAGAGGAAAGCCGCCTGGACGAGAGGGTGAAGAAACAGGATAATATCTGCTTTCGGGTTATGGACGCGTCCAAAATGGATTTTGAAGGCGAAGCCTTCGATACGATAATTGTATACAACGCCATTTACCATATAAAAGATCAATATGATGAGATTTTGGAGGAATGCAGGCGGGTTTTAAAGCCGGAGGGGCATATCTTTCTGATCTCCACATGGAAGTTGGATCTTGCCCTTATGAGGGAGAAGTTCGGCGGAACCCAGGGACCGATGGAAGGGGAGCATTTTGTCGGGGAAGAATATTCGAACCAGGGGAAAGGCATCCGGGAAGGCGGGATCATACGGCTTGGAAAATAAAGGAAGGAAATTTGCAGGTGGTCTTGAGTATAGACTGAGTTTGTGGAGGTCCACATGAATTATATAAATACAATGGAAGATATTTTTGAAATATAATAAATTACCGGATAAATGTGTCGTTGAATTTATGAAAAAGCATAAGATAAAAAATGCCTGTGAATTTGGTTGCGGAGAGGGACGGAACGCCATTTATCTTGCGAAGAACGATGTTGAAACAGAAGCATATGATTTGTCGGAAATCGCAATAGAAAATGCAAGAAGGAACGCAGGAGAAAGCAGGGCAGAAAAAGTAGTCTTTCAGGCGGGAAATATTTTTGAGTTGGACTTAACGGATAAGCGGTTCGATTTGGTGATAGACAGCGGCATTTTTCATCATTTGACACCGCATAGACGTCTGCAGTATAGGGATATTGTTTCCGACATATTAACGGAAAATGGCTATTTTATTCTGTTATGCTTTGCGGCAGGAGAAGACGGTGCAGACGAGGTGGATGATTATGAGTTTTACAAGAGAAGACAGACAGGAGCCGCATTTACGGAAGAAAGGCTGAAGGCCTTTTGGGGAGAAAAGCTTGATGCTGCGGATATACGCAAAGGGGAGAACATTGCGGATAATGAGATGTGGGAGAGCGAATATCTGTATGTATGCGTGTTCCAAAAAGCTTAAAGCCGGAGCCCCCAGAAATTTTCCATTTTATGCAATATTTCGTTCCGAAGTGTTAAAAGGAGAAGTATGAGAATCATAGACGATATTACAAATTTTATTTTTCTGGAAGACATAAGTCCGGAGTGTCCAATGGAAGAGGGGAATTTCACGGAAGAGAAACACTCCACGGAAGAGAGGCGTTCCATGGAAAAGTACCGTTCTATAGCCCCGGGCAGAAAAGAAAATCCTGCGAAAGCCGATGCCATCTTTGTTCCGGGCGGCTCCTATCCGGAGCTTCCGGAACGGGCAGCGCAGCTTTGGAAAGCGGGATACGCCCCTTATATCGTGCCGTCGGGCAAATATTCCGTAACTATGGGTAAATTCACAGGCGTGAAATCAAAAGCGGATATCTACGGAAAGAATTATGCATTCGAATGTGAATTCTATACGGATGTTATGGTGTCAAAGGGGGTTGACCCGGATAGCATCATCCCAGAGGCGGAGGCACAGTTCACCGCCGAGAACGCCAGATTTTCCAGAAAAGTCCTGGACGCAAGAGGAATTCGTCCGAAAAAGGCCATTCTCTGCTGCAAGGGCTACCATTCCAGAAGGTGCCTCATGTATTATCAGCTGAACTTTCCGGAGACGGAATTTCTGATTGCGCCGGTGTACCTGGACGTGGCCAGGGAAAACTGGTATCAGACGGACCGGGGACAGAGAAAGGTTCTGGGGGAACTGGCAAGGCTGGGGACACAGTTTACACCGGAGCTTACGCCGGAATGGCAGGCTTTATGGAGACAGGATATTAAGAAAGGATAAGTCTACAATATTTTGCTTCAGATAATCGCATAAACAGAGCGGAAACAGGTATGCCGTGAAGCTCTTAAAAGCCATGACAGAATTTTGCACAGGCAGAAAGAATGCGGCAAGGAAACATGAATCCAGTATCCCTCAAAGCGTTCAACGAAGGGATGAAATCGAACCGTATTACAAGCGAAAAATCCAGTAAAAGCAGGAGGTATTGCATGGGAATTTATCTGAATCCGGGAAACGAGGGCTTCAGGACGGCTATCCGTTCGGAGATTTATGTAGATAAAACGGGACTGATCGGTTGTACGAACAGGTATCTGAATACAGAACAGAAATACATGTGTGTCAGCAGGCCCAGGCGTTTTGGGAAATCCATGGCGCTTAAGATGCTTGCTGCCTATTACAGCTGCGCCTACGACTCCCGGGAACTGTTTGAGGGGCTGAAGATTGCGGAAAGTCCGGGTTTTTCAGAGAATCTGAACCGGTATGATGTGATTTTTCTGAATATGCAGCAGTTTGTGATTAGAGCCAGGGAGCATGGGTTGACGGAATATTTGGAAAGAGCTGTGTTGGGGGACATTTGTGAGACATACGGAAATCTGTTTCCGAAAGACACGACTATTTTGGCCGAGGCGCTTGAAAAAATTTACGCAAAAACCGGAAAACAGTTCGTCTTCCTGATCGATGAATGGGACTGCGTGATGCGGGAGCGGCAAAAGTACGAGGACATGCAGAAGCAGTACCTGGATTTCCTGCGCAACCTTCTGAAAGACCAGCCCTATGTGGCGCTTTCCTACATGACGGGCATTCTTCCTGTGAAAAAGTACGGACAGCATTCCGCATTGAATATGTTCTGGGAATACTCCATGACGGATCAGAGCTTTTTCGAGGAGTACACCGGCTTCACGGACAAAGAGGTGCAGGAACTCTGCGAGCGCTTTTCCATGGATTACGCGGAGGCGGCCAGTTGGTACGAAGCCTGCCATGGTGATAGAATTAAAGTATGATAAATCCGCCCAGGCGGCCATTGGGCAGATAAAAGACAGGCATTATACACAGGCCCTGGAAGGATATTCCGGCGACATTTTGTTAGTGGGGGTTAACTAGATAAGGACAGCAAAGGCAAGCCCCACAGCTGCAAGATTGAGAGACTGGCCATGTAAAAGGGGCTGACAGGAGGCATCATGGATTTAAAAACAAATTATCCGGCAGGGTGGCTGTCAGACATTCAATTTGTAGTTATTTTTGCAAGCTATCATGGAAAGTGGGTTTATTGCTGGCATAAGCGCCGCGGGAGCTTCGAGCATCCGGGCGGGCATGTGGAACCGGGGGAGACGCCCATGCAGGCCGCAAGGCGGGAGCTGTATGAAGAATCAGGAATCACGGACTGCCGTATAATGCCGCTGTGGGATTATGAGCAGATATGGGGCGACGGTGTGGGGAAAAATAATGGCAGGGTCTTCTATGCCGAGGTTTATTCCCTGGGAGAACTGCCGGAGAGCGAGATGGCCCGCATCGAACTGTTCGAATCCGTGCCGCAAAACTATACTTATGATTCCGAAGAGGAGGCCCTGGATTTGGAGCGCATCGGGAAAATGCTTCGGGCATACAGGGAATGAAGCGAACAAAATGACGGGAGTTGAAGGTGTTGTCAAAGAGAAAATGGAAAAAATCGTCAGCCAGCTGTTTCAGGGAAATGAAAAGGTATAAAGCCTCAATCATTCAATAAAAGCTTTACACCTCCGGTTATCAGTTGCGATTTAACTGTAGTTAGTTACCGTCCTCCAACATTGACTGGAAGATATCCTTTAACTTTTGTAAATCCTCGTTATCGGGTGTTTTCATTAGAGCCTTATTCATTAATTCTAAAGCGAGCCGGATAAAACCCTGAAACTGTTTATTTGTCATACCCATATCTGAATTCATCCTATCACCGCCTTTCTGATACAATCAGTATAGCGGATTTGAAAGAAGATGTAAAGCCTTTATTCAATTATCAAGGTATTGTCTGTGGTTGTGCATTAGCATTGACTTTGCTGATGAAATGCCGATAGACGGCATATATAGTGGATAGAAGCATGTGGAATCTTTCCAGAAGGTATTGTACCATGGACTGTTTTGGTTGTAAATAGTCTGGGGTTTGTTGGTTTAATTAATCCTTGGCGGAGAGGCTGCAGTTATGGAAAGCATAGAACAAAATGTGGCGAAAACGCTTTTGCGCGGCATTTATTATAAGAAAGGATAGAATATTTGTATGAGAATCGGTGAAATCAGCCTGTTGACAAACGATGTAATCAGGCTTGCGGATTTTTACAAAAGGCTGTTGGAAATTGATAACGAAAGCAATGACGGGGTGCACCAGACACTGATTGCGGAGGAAACCATGCTGACCGTATATGACGACGGCTCGGAGAAAGACAACCGGAACCGGAACATTTGCCTGGCGTTTACCGTGGATGATATAGAGAAGGAATATCGGAAAGTTCTGGCTTTAGGGGCCGAAATCATAGAACCGCCCACGCTGCGTCCCTGGGGAGCGGTGAACATGAGCTTTTATGACCCGGACGGAAATATCGTTTATTTGAGGTGCTTTTCAAAATAGGCAGGTCCTTGATTCTGTGAAGCAGCTCTGTGGCCTGTTCGCTTACTATCTGGCTAATGGCGGCTGGTTTGTTGCGTTCCGGCGAAAATTTCTCTCGCAATACCTTTAGTGC
>OFFY01000738.1_pt1 | contig 31640 bp, 24 predicted proteins | sample 1521481 | NCBI WGS metagenome assembly OFFY01 (sample SAMEA3504117, study PRJEB24116) | mouse gut metagenome | biome: mouse gut; feature: mouse-associated habitat; material: faeces | place: Denmark | collected 2011
GGACAATCCCCATTTGTACAACGAGCATTTCCATTTATAACAACAAAATCATCGCCATGTCTAATAAAACTTTGTTTCATTTATATTTTCTCCTTCTCCATATATGGGGAATCCCCCCTAAAATCTGATTAGCTGATTTTATAGTAACCTTGTCTTTCTGTTTTCATTTCATCAAACATTTTCTTTATTACAGTATTACTTTTCCGTGTTTCTTTGAAAGAATTATTAGAAAGTCCTGTATCTGCTAATAATGTACCAATTTTAAATATAGTTCCTTGATCCTGTTTTTCACACCAACTTATTATTTTTGTGCATTAGTCATTTTTTTACCATTTGGAGGTTTTCTGTCTTTAACTTTTTCTATCTTTAATTCTTCTGGTGTATCTTCATATTCAAACAATGCTCCATATGGTTTATATCTATCTTCTATCATAGCCGACAACTCACTGTACAGGTAATCATCTGTGTTATAGAAAGTCCATATATGTACATTATCTGTACTCTCATAATTCCTTATCGCTAACCTGAATATATTCTGTTCAAAATCAGCGAGCATACATCTAAGCATTATTTTGTTGATAATATACTCATATTCTTTATTGTGGTTTTTACTAAGCAACGTGAAAAAATCTAATGATTCATCTTCTCTCATCTCTGATAACCTATGGTATTCTTCCATATGACACCCACAATAGATAAAATAATATGCCATATTCGGAAATCTATTCATTCCAACGTGTGCCATCCTATATAAATCCTTGAAGTCATTAAATCCTTTCAAATTTTCAAAATATCCTACATTCCTAAATTCTTTTTGGAATCTATGTATTAAATCACTGTATACAACAATCAATATTTCTCTTTGCTTGCCGATACCATATTTCAATTTATTCTTCAGATATGTAATGATTACATTGGTTGAGATATTGGATTTTTTACCTCCCTTGCATAAAACATTTTTGCTTGTAGACATTTTTACATTTGTTATCAGCATATTTAACGGCTTATTATATCTTTCTCCACTTATAACTTCTACATAATCTAAATCATAATGAGGATCAATGTCTGCCGTTGCATCAAACACGAAAAATTTCTTGTCTTTTCCCAAATAGAAATATTCCTTATTATCTCTTACCATTATAAAAGAACGTTCACAGTTACCATGCTTCTTTTTAACTGAATTAAAAATTGCTCCTTTTTTCGCAATTTCCTGTAAACACAGCATATCTTTTAATATACAGTTATATTGTTTTGTCAATGGCTCCATATTTTCAGCTAAAACTTTGAATAATAGTGTATCATTCGGTGTAATACTGGAATATCTTTCATCCTTCCAGTAGATAGTTACATTGGAATCTTTAAGCAACTTCTCTTTTTCGTCCATCTGATCAAGTAATCTGTCCTTAAAAGCCTTAAATTCTCTTATGACAAATTCTTTATCACCAACTTCATCTGACAAACCTTTATATAAAGCTGATTCTATTCTGGTTAGATTATCGCTATCTATCGTGATAGTTTCGGAAAATTGAGGGCATTCATCAAAAATGACTATATCCCTTTTCATCGGCTTTCCTTTATATGTAAATGAAAATAACTGATCCCTTACACTGTCCGTCAACATAAAGTATCTTTGCGTTGATAATAAAACGATTGGTCTGTAATGTTGCTTAATCAACTGCTCTTTGAATGGTTCATCAGACTTTAAAACGATTACACTATTTTCAAATTCTCTATAATGTTCCTTTATTCCCCATGATTCAAAAATCTCACCCCAAAACTTTTTGGCTTCTACAGTGTCCTTGCTACTATTAGACAGCTCCTCCAATCGCTTTATTGAATCAGTAATGACTACTAATCCTTGAGGTTCGTGCCGTCCTCCATATAGATAATCGCCTATGCAGCAGTGCATAAATGTATGAATAAATGTAGACTTTCCTATGCCGCATCTTTGGCTAAAGCAAGTCACATTATTTGTATCTCTGTTATGGGTAATAATTTCAAAAGTATCTTTGAAAAATTGTATCTGTTTTTCATCAAGTTTATATTGTGGTAAATATGTTTCAAAATCATCATATTTCATTTCGATTCTCTTCATTGGCACACCCTCCCCTTTTATCGGCTCATATATTCGTCTATTGCCGATTTTAACTGTGGTGTGTCATTGAAAAAGAATACATTTCTACCAGTTTTCTTTAAATCCGGTTGCATATCAATGAGTACAAACCCTCTTTGCATTAAATACCCTGCCATTTTTTGATTGTAAATTATCTTGTTTTTCTTAATTTCACCGTTCAATAATTCCCTCCTCCTTCAAATTTCCCTCATTTCTTTGCCCCTATATTCTCATTCCAACACACTCAAAATAAACCTTCATACCATTCTTCATAATTACATGTGTCATTTGCTGATTGTATTCATCTTTTTCTTCATAGCAATCCAACACTTCATCAAATGGAATCATAATACGATTAACACTTTTTACATCTCCAACGTTACCTTTCAAGTAAAAAATACTCTCTGTTGATCCGTATTGTCTATCTATTGGAAACAAAAAATCGGAAACAGGATTGCCGCTTATGCCATTACTTATATTTCCACTAATCGCATAATCTCTGTTTCTTTCTAAAAATTCACCTAAAATTCTTTCTTTTTTTCTTTCATTATCATTCGTCTCCTCAATCCATAATCATATTTTCTACTTTCTACAAGGCGATATACCTAAAATTCAGATATATCGCCTATAATCTCTGATTCCCTTTATTTAATCAGCCATAAATCCAATCGTAATCACATTCCTTTTACCACATAAAACACCATTCTCAGGAATCATATAGAGATTGACAACCCGTTCAGATGGAAATATGAACCAGTCTTCAAAATTTTTCACATCTTCTATAGCTTCAATTCTGTCCAAATCAACAAACATCTGGCTATTAGCATCTATTGGATAACAATTTGTGCCATCTTCCATCTGTTTTGTCGGATCTCGTTTCATGTTATCAAAACACAAGATTGACGAATCTTTTAATGTGCAGCATTCTGTGAAATACAGATCTCCAAATTCAACATCTGTATGTTTATTACTGTTTTTATCCAGATTTCCACTATTCAATTGGATTTGATAGCCATTTTCCGAATCATTATGTGCTTTTAAAATCTGTAAAAATTCTGATAATTCCATGTTATTTTGTCTCCTTTGATTTTATTTTAATTGTTGAGCTGAGCAGACACTTCACCTACCCAGCTATATATTTCTACACTGTCCTTTGAAAGTTACTGTATTATTTACTCATGCTTTTTAAAGAACCACATTCTGATTTCCATAAACGGCTGATTATACGGCTTTACAAGAATCTCTCTGGAATGATCCGTCTCTTTCATATAGAAGAGATTAAGACTGTCATCACAGACAGGAACTTCAAAAGTATTTGCATCATCACTGATATGAAGTTTCCAGTCCGAATCATCCAGAGTATTGATATATGTACGAAGCGGATTCAGTTTAAGATCAAATCCAAATACATCTGTAATCCTTGCCAGTATACAGTAATAATCATTTTTGTCATGAATCATATCATCCAGTAATTCCTGAATGCCGTATACATCCGTTTCATAGAATCCATCTGACTCAATCTCTGTTTCACTGCCAGCTACATTTATGATTGTCAGCCACAGTTCCATATCATTTTTCAGTTTACATGTAATATAAAATACATCTGCCTTCTTGTTATATTCACCCCTTGCAGATATGATGTCATCTTTAAGCACATACATAACGCTGCTGAAACCAGTACATTGCTGCGAAAACTTATGATCTCCATGTAATCTCTCGTACTGATTTACCTGCATTGACATAATACTGTCATGATTCGATTCTGATGTTCTGAGACTGAGTGCTGTGAGAGTATAGTCATTTACTACTTCAAATAAATCCTCTTTTGATGCTTCCTGTCCATTTTTAATTGCTTCGATTGTCTTGTTCATATTACGATTCCTCCATAAATTTTATTGTTGAGAGCCAGTATTTCACCAACTCTCAGATGATATTTTGATATTTTCGATGTAATAGGGGCTTATCCTGTTATGACTCACATCTATATTGATTCTTCTCCAAATGGAAAAGGTATTTGATTTACTTTTCTTTGCAATATATAAATAGTAAAAACGGATGCAATCTCTTCACTCTTTTGCAAAATTTTTCTAAAGAATTTAAAAAATATGCAGTTTTGGAAACAATTGATATTGGGAAAATTGCAGAATCTGCTTGAATTTCATCTATCATTGTGTGATAATATGGTCAAGTGCAATTCTGCGCTTCAAATTCTGGCCCTTTCGGCATTGAATTTGTGTGTATGTATGAGAAGACCTGTCTGATCAGAGGTGCTCCAACACCGTTTGTATGAGTGGATGGGTCTTCTTATATTCTTTTGTTGGATTGTTACTTGATTGTTAGTATAGAACATGTGTTCCTATTTGTCAACATGGAATTCGAACGTTTGTTCTCTGTTTTGTTTGAAGTGGGAATGGGGAAATAGGATAGAAGGTAATAGAAAAGCCACTTCAATGCATTTGTGCAAATCGGTGGCTTGTGACTTTAGATTTTAATAATCTAAAAATAAAACACAAAAAATATAAAGTAATATCTGTATAGTACAGCTCCTTGTTTTCATGATCATTGTCATTATCATTATCTATCCTTGCGGTATGTAAATTTTGAAAATATGCTGAAAATATTTCAATCAATTTCTTGACAAACACAAGGTTCTATGATAGGCTAAAAGAGGATAAAGGAAGTAGGATTTCTTCTACGCAAAAGACCAATACAGTGGATGATATGTATTCGGTTTGTAGCTGGTGTTTAGCGAGAGGATATCCTTTTTTTGCGTCCATCTCGTGCCTGTCAATTGGAGGTATAAACATGTCAACCCTATTACAAACCTTGCTTAATATCCCAATAAGTACTTGGATCAAGCTAATATGTATAATATTAGAATTGGTTCTATACATAGCCCAAACTAAAAAAATATCAAATATACATATTAAAATCGAATTTAAGTATCGATCTTAAATCGATACTTTGTCATAAGCCAGTCTCATCATCCGGACTGGCTTTTTTCATTTATTATCACAGACTATCTCTAGTACTACAGCGAACTTTTTGAAAGCGTGGTCTTTCTATGGGCCAGATAGGCACTATGGTTCCTGCGTATGTGGTAACATACAATCACTTTCATATTCGTAACTGTATAGGTTATAATTCCATGCATCAGCTTAATTACCATTGGCATAGTCAATGCAATTTCTTTTTTTTAAAGATTTCCCGTATATAAATCGTAAACAGATGCGCGATCATCACAAACAGCATATGACGCTTCCAGCCCTGGTAACTCCGGCATTCATAATGTCCCATTCCCAGATTGCTTTTGCATTCTTCAAAGCACTGTTCAATGGGCCATCTTAAGGTTGCTGCTCTGTCCAGTTCCTGGACAGCCAAACTTCCCGGAGCATTGGAAACGAAATATTTTATTTCCCCATCTGCATATTTCCTTAAATAAAGCCATATTTCCGGCCCCGGCTTCACATAACTGCGGTTCCCGTCTTTACGGCAGGAATAACAGCGCATATATTTCCTCTCTGCAACGATCGGTCCTTTCGCTCCTTCTGCCAGTACAACGCTTTCCCAGGGGACGGAACTGTCCTCTGCGATTTCGCGTACCGATACCGGCTTAGTGGACAATATCGGATGCTTTCTGGGGCGTCCCCTTTTCGTTTCCGGGTAAGACATCTGAGGATATTCCGGAAATACCTGCTCTTTTGCGTTTGTTGCCGCAAAATACCATACCCCTTCCGGCAGTTTCAGTCCGTCAAGGAAGGCATAGTCATTCCCGTATGCCGCATCGCAACCAACCCATCGGACCTGAAACAGACCGCTGTGTACTGCCTGGTTCAGCAGCCTTACAGCAATCTCATTTTTTGTGGAAAATGTTTTTTCTTCTGGAATATGGCATGCTTTGTACAGCTGCGCAAAATCTTCCCTGAACCATTCCTGCGGAAGGTAAAGTTCATAGTCCACAAGGCCGTACCCGTTGTCCCCCGCAAAAGCAAGGAATACGCCGGACTGGCAGTTTTCCGTTTTGCCCAGGCGGCCGCAGTACTGGCGCTTCACCCCGGCGGAATGTTTCCCTTTTTTCACAAAACACGTATCATCTACGGACAGCATACCAGGGGCCTGCCCAACCTGTTTGGAAAGCAGTTCCTGGTAAATATCCAGGAGGGGCTGTTCCTCAAAAGGGGATCGTGAAAAAAACTGCTGCATGGGGCGGACATACTTCTCCCCGGAAAAATGGAGTGCAACCGGTTCGATGGATTTACGTTCCAGCGGGCTTAACAGCCCCGTTATAAATGTTCGGAACAGTTTCCTTTGTGGCTCTGAACGGAAGCAGGGAAGATAATTCTGAAAATATTTCTCAAGTTCTGATTGAAGCAAAAGGCTGTCTTCATCATCGGAATACCAGTGATCTAAAGCAATTGGATCAAACATAATTGGATTCATCATAATACCACCCCTTTTCTTTCAGTATATCAGAAAAAGAGGGCGCAGGACATCAAAAGTTCGCTGTAGTACTAGTGGATGCTTTATAAAATCCCAAGATATTTCAAATGAATCCCAATCGTCTTCAGCTAATTTTTGGTTTTCTTCAGATAAATGAATGATCACGTCTTTTTCATCTTCTTTGAACATAAGCGGAAGACCTGTGACATCTCCAACATTTTTACAAACACTCGGATTCAATAATTCCATCATTGAACGAGTAATTGGAGTGTTCAAAAAAGCCATTATAATTGCAAGTTGCTTTTTATCATCAATTAAAATTGCTGGTGAAGCTGTTTCAAACAATGTATCTTCTCGTAAATATCGAGCAGCAAATCCTTTACTTGTTGCAATATGGTTCCAGCATATTCCTTTTCTAAACCAAATATATTCTGGTGCAATACGCGCAACTTTATCTGCTCTATAATGCTTTCTTGCTTCATCGCTCCAATCAATAAGATCAAGAACATTTCCGTACCATTTTCTCGAATCTCCCCCTTTTGCAATTAAAGCCCATTTTTCTCCTTTTCCAACCCTTTTTCTTTCTACCTCCCAAATATTTCTCATATATAAGTCATTATTTCCTGTTTTAGTCTGACCATCTGAAATAATATACTTTTCAATTTTAGGAGCTGCAAATGCAGATAGCATAGCACTGCTGAAAGAATATGTAATTGCATGATTAGGTATATTTACAAATAATGAGCTTTTAGCAACATAACCTTTATTTTTTTCAGTAAAAAAGGCATTTTCTTTTTCACCGGAAGGAGGATAGCTACTGTTAAGATCTAAAAATCTTGCTTCATAATCTTGATGTGGTATTGCAAACATTACAAACGCCGCACCTAAAGCCACTTTTGAATTAAGTTCCGGAAATGAATTAAATCCAATATGAATCAGGTTGACTAAGCGGTCAGTTACAACTTTATCTCTAAACTTAGCAAATGATGGTGTAAATAGAAAGGCTTGCTGCGTTATCATTGCCTGAAATCCTTTTTTATTAAGCATCGACAATCCTTTTTCAATAAATACAGCAAACAAATCAGCTTTTGCTTCCGGGAATTTTTTCTTTACATATTCATTTACCCTTCTCCCAGCATTACTAACTGTCATATACGGCGGATTCGTCACCACGACCTCATACTTCTGTGCCAATGCTTCCGCCACCTGTACAAGCGGCAACAGTTCTTTCAGTGCCGTCTCACGAGACATATGGATATCTTCCGTAATCTCCGCAAATCGCTCATACAGAGCAGACCAATTCTGCGGTGTGACAGTCAGAATCGAACCATATTCCTTTGCGTCATGCAGTTCACTGATAATGGTATCCATCGCCGCTGTCAACTTTACATCTCCATTACAGAAATAGTCCACCGCAAATTGATCTACATAGTTGCTCTCTACAATGGCATACACATGGGGCTGAATACCACAGCTAAAGAAACGTCGGTCATACTGGCGTGCTTTCATCATCACTGTAAAGTATGCCAGCTGTGCTGCACGGTCGTCAATATCCAATCCATAAAGATTATTCTCTACAATGCTTGCCACCGCTTCACGGGTGGTATAACCGTAAGACTCATAAATCTTCATCAGAACATCGAACATATACGCAAGGATATGACCGGAACCGGAACAAGGATCAATCACTTTCAGCTGTTCCGGCGTCAGTGCAGCATATTCCTTACGAATCTCTGCAAGCTGTGCCTGCACATCCGGCTCCTGCTCGGCTTCTTCCAGATAGTAATGCCATTTGGTATCTTCCGGATCACGGTTCCCGGCTGCATAGGCAGACTGTTCTTCCTTGGTCGGCAAAAGCTGTTCTTTCGTATCCGGGTGTCCCGCCAGCCACAAACGACCCAGGCTGTTCTCTACCATGTAGCGAACAATCCAGTCCGGTGTGAAAAGCTGGGTTGCTGCGGGGATATTCTCTTTTGTGATTTTCACATTCTTTTTCAGAGCTGCAAAAACATCGTCCTTTTTTTCGCTGTTATAATACTGATACAGCCAGCCAATGATCTGCACCGCATCTTTCCAGTCATCCTCCGGGATCAGCTCGATCATCTGCTGAATCACACTGCCCTCTCTCAGCAGATTGTCCGGCAAAAGAAGCTCGGTGTAGTCGCTGATTTTCTGGAACATTCCCGGCAGAATCTTATTCAGGGCGTTGCACTGCACAATCAGCAGATATTTATACAGTTCTTCGGTCTTTTCCGCTTCTTTCAGCTCATAGACCTTTTCCATATCCAGTCCATCTAATTCCAGATGGATAGCTTCGGCCATCATCTGCGGCTTAAAGTTGTTTTCCTCGTCCGTAAATACACGCACATGGGAAGGCAGGTAGCCGTTGACTTCCATGAAACGCAGGGCACAGAAACGGTTGAACCAGGTATAGGCAACCTCCTCCATGACCTGCGTGTATCCTTTATCGTTAATCTCGGCAATACAAGCCACCCGCTGTTTTTTTTCAGCATCCGTCAGAACTTTACCATTGATGCTGTCAGCTGCAGCATCAACAATATTGTCCTCTGTGATACCGTATTCCACACCTTTCAGGGAAACACGGGCGATCAGCTCTGTTCTTGCCCAGACAGCAAACTTTTTAATCGCATTCTTATCCATGCGTTTTATTATTCCTCCAAATTTTCATATGCCATTTTTAGCAGAAAGAGACGAACTCCATCATAAGCTTCATACTTATCTTTCTCCATGATTTTCTGTAAATCATGTTTTAGCTGTTCCTTTGTCAAGTTTCCCAACTCATATAATTCTTCTATGTAGGCTGCGCACTCCTCGTAGGCATCTTTTCGATTCTTTACCAAGGATGTCTTTGTATCTCTTTTTACAATTCTCGTCTCTTCATCATAAACTCCGTTCAATTTTAATGTCTGAAAAAGATCCTTTTTTATTGCTCTTTCATAATCATCGCTATCAGACTTGCTCCGCTCATAATAAATAATTCCATCTGACAGATATCTGATCTGATTCATTTGCTGCTCATCAAACGGATTCACACATCGAAGTTCCTGATTGCCTTTACTGGCATCACAGCAAATACATCGACTTCTATTGCGCGGGAGGTCTGCACCACCTTTGCAGACCCCTAAATAATTTCCGTAATCCAGCACCTGTTCTTTGCATTTGCTCAATGGAAGCAGATGCTCAATCGACATATGAAGTTCTTCATTTTTGATGGGACTCATACAATATGCACATAAATAATGCTGCTCTTCCAAAAGACATTGGCGAATTTCTTTTTTACACGATAACCCGTCAAAAACTGATCGCATAGCCGCTGTATCATTTTCTGATATATTCTGCCACTCCGCCGATTCTGCTTTTTCCTTCAGCTTTTTTCGCACAACTTCTATTGGTTCTTTTTTCTTGATGTAAATCATTGGACTATATTCCTACCATCCTTAATCTAAAATGACCTTTTTTTACCAAACTGTTTTCTGTTCCATATTGAAATTCCATTTGCTGCAAAGTTGTCTTTGCCTGCTCATACTGTTTTGCATTCAATTCAACCTCAAACTGTTTTGACAATCTTTTCAATTCATCAGGAATCCCCGAACTTCCCTGCCGATATGTGAGCACATCTGATACGGAATATGCATAGGCATCTGACAATATCGAAATCTCCTGATTCTGATCGATTTCCAGTAATTCTGCATCTTTACAAGAAGAAATAACAATCGGAGAATGCGTTGCAAGTATAAACTGAACTTTTGGAAAACTTCTTTTCAATGCTTCTGCAATCTTCCATTGCCACCTCGGGTGCAAATGCATATCCACTTCATCAATCAATACAATTCCTTCACATTCATTCAAAAAACTTTCTCCGGGATTTAAAATCGCCATCCGAAATGCCATATCCATAATCATCCACAACAATGACTGATATCCGGCACTCAAGTAATTAACTGGTATCGTTTCTCCATTTTGTGTATAGGCAATATCTTCAAATGCTCTTGAATAGGAAATTTGTGGTTTTTCCTCCAATTCATTCATATAGCTCATAAAATTTGCTACAATTTTCTTGAATGCCTGATATTCCGCAATTTCTTTTTGCTGTTGAAAAGCAGCCATTTCCATCTTAAGACACCAGGCTTTCAGTGCCTTAATATCAAGATTATTCTCCATACAGCCAATATACCCACACCTTCGGTCATTCAGTTTGTTTTTGCTGGCGGTCCCAAAATCTTCTCGTTTAGGAGGCGCAAGTCTGGATGTACTATAATAACAAAATAATGGCAGCTTTTCCTTCAGATCATTTATTTTCTTATTTGCATAGTCAGAAACTTCCTTACCCGTAAATCTTGTTTTTGACTTCCCGGTTTCATCTCGTCTGGTAACTTCTCCTTTTTTCTCTCCTTCTTCTGTTCCAAATACTGTTTTCATTGTGATTGGTGTAAAGTGAACAATTCCCTGCGAAGCATCCGAGATCATTTTTGTATCAATTCTTACATCACTTGATGAAATGCTTTTCTTGGCAACACCTGACATTCCATTGATAAAATCACCAAAAGCTATCGTAATTGCTTCCAGAATAGATGTTTTTCCAACTCCATTATCTCCTATCAGTAAATTCATTCCTGGTTGAAATTCTATATTCATCTCATGAATTGCTTTATAATTAGAAATTGTAATTTTTTTAATCCACATATAGATTCTTCACCATACTTTCATAAAATTTTATTTCTAGTTTAACCGAATTTCATCACATTTTTTCAATAATTCTTTCAGCTGAGAACGAATCTTTTCTACATAATCATCAATGTCCGCATCCGTCTGTAAGGTTTTTGCCTGAAATACGACCTGACGGTTATAGGCACGGACCACCTTTTTCTTTGCTGGAGCCAGTTCTTTTCCCGGCTGTGTCGGCTGAATCTGCGGCTTCGGAGCCGGCGGTGCGAGAACGGTTTCAATATGGCTGACCGTATCATCCTTATACTGACACATCGGCAGGAACATGGCATCCAGAAGGGCAAGACTCTTTAATTCTGCAATTTTCTCCTTGCACTGGCTGAAATACTTGTCTGATTTTTCAATCAGATGAGATGCCCTGGAATCGCCGTTTGCAGCAGTATGAGTTGCTTCCATACACTGACGAACGGTTTCCAGAACCTCGGTACGTTTTTCTTCCAGCATCTTATCATGGGCAGTACGAACGGTATCCATCAGTGGATTCAATTCCCGAATCCGGTTATAGTTGAACTTGCTGCCTGGCTGAACCATCGTAATCAAACGAATGGTATTCAGTGCCTTATGAGCTTCCTCGTTTTCCGCAATGCGGTCAAGGTCATCATGCAGAGATTTTTCAAACTGCACTGCCTGGTCGAATACTGCTACCTGAGTCTTGAAGAAATTCTCAATGCCGTTACTCATGGCTTCTTTATTATCAAAGAGAGCGTCCTCTTTTTTCAGTACGCGCTCGATCAGTGCAATGTTGTCTTTTTTCTGAGAAAGAACATCGTCCATCAGATGAATCGCTTCCTGCACCAATGCACGATCCGGGTATTTATGTCCATCATAACGGGCACCCAGAGAAGCATAGTAGTCACGCTGCCCTGTGAATTTCTCAGTTACAAAACGAATCAGACCATCTTCATCGTCTGGTACATCCATGATATCGAAATACTCACGGAGCATTGCTTTTACATCGCGCATCATGGTAGCGGAAATGGTTTTACGCTTGCTGATGGAAGTCTTTCCGATCTCACTCTTTTTGCGGAGCATATCCGGCAGTTTCGGGTCATTCGGCTGAATGGTATTGCCTGCATACTTGATGGTTACTTTCTGGGAATAAATCAGCTGTGCTGCGACCGCAGCAATGTCGATTTCCTTCCAGCCATACGGAATCGCACTGTATTTGCTCTGCACATCTGCCATAGATGTGGGCAACTTTTTCGCATCCTGCATTTCCAGATATTCTTCCATTGCAGAAGCAGCATCACGGTTCGGCTCCATGCCTGGGAGCATGGTAACAGTACCAGTCAGAATAGCAATAATATCTGCATCACTGCCCACATTTTCTGTAATCAGATCGAGCTTGCTATATACATGAGCAACCAGATATTCCAATGACTGGTCAATTTTACTCTTGGCATTTCCACCTTTAATTTCCAGATGTTCCCCATCTACATAGAACTGTGCCCCTTCAATGGCATTTTGTAATTCTGTCATGACACTCAGCTCGTATTTTCCAGCTTCATCCTGCTGATCGCTGATGATTTTCTGCACACTCTTTGGAAGCTGGCTTACATTTCTCTGCTTTACATATTTACGAATCTTCATGGCAGATTCCAGCGATTCATAGTATGGTGTATCAGCCAGAACAACAATGGCTTCGTTGCCTTTGGATTCTGTCATCAGACGAAACTCTGTTTTTTCTGTGGCATCGGTTGCAACGGTCAGAAAACGCAAACGCATACCGCCCATAGCCACGCCGACCGTAGTGCCATCTACCATCTGGTCAAACGCAAAGTCATATTTTCCATAGTGGAATTTCTTGGTTGTAAAAATATCACCGTAAATCATCTGGGCAATACGCTCCACGATATCAGCGGTATCCACATTGGTATCCCGGATTTCACGCTGAATATCCTGTTCTTCATCGGTCAGGAAATTATAGGTGTCGCCTGTTCTGCCGATATAGTTCTGGCTCATCAGACGATCCAGGCATCCACGGACAGCTTCACGCATAATAATCTTGTCTACACGAATATCGTCTGCCATAAGGATAACGATATTGTCCAGATTGGAAGGAATATCATCAATATAACGAATCAGATACAAAAGTTTCAGCACATCCACATCCTGCTGTTCAATGCCATCACCGTTGTCTGCTGCTTTCTGACAACGCTCGATTACCCGGCGGATAGAACCGTCCAGGAAAGTATGTACCGTATCATAGAAGCGGAAGAACGGAACAAGCGCATACTCGTCCTTCTCCTGAATTTTCTGTGCAGCTTCCTGAAAACCGGACAGCATGGAACGCTCACCGCCGGACAGATGCTTGCCGGAATTTCCGTGTTTCCGGATTTCCGCAAATACTTTCTGCATGATGATAAACTGATACGGCACGAACGGGAAGTTTTCCGTAAATTCTCTCGGACCGGAATAGCCTTTCATATCCAGAATGGAGCCGCTGAAACTGAACAGGTTACGAAGAACCGAATCATTCTGTTCATAAACGCCTTCCAGGTCTTTGGCTGCTGACTGTTTCTTTTTCAGAATACGTTTCTGAATGACTTCATCCACAGAGGAAGAAGATAAGCTCAGTCTTGTTTTGAAACGAGCCTGAATACGGGAGAACTCATCGGCACGAACTTTGATGATTTCATCAATCGCTTCCTGTCCGGTGCAGATGACCCAAATCTTACCTTCACACTCACTGCCAATCTTTTCGGTCAGAGACTGGAGGTTCAGAAGCATATCGGTATCTGTACCCACATACTGACCAACCTCGTCAATCATAAACAGCAGACGGAAGTTGGCAGGCTTTGTATCCACATAGGCTTTCATATCTTCCACAAGCTGTGCGATAGAAATTTCTGTTGCGGTTTTATCATTGAACCAGCCTCGTGCATCGTCCTCACTCATATCCAGAACTTCCATCAGTGTCGGGATGATGAACTTGCCGTTGAATGCAAATGCACGGCGCATTTCCAGCCAGGACTTGCCTTTCTTTTCCTCAAAAACTCTGCGAAACTCCTCCGTCTTGCCCTGCTGGGCAATATAACGCTCCATCATGGCCACTTTCAGATTTTCGCCGTAAAATCCCAGATGGTTATAAAACATTTTTGCGAAAACACGAAGGACAGCAGTCTTGTCTTTATTGCTGAATCCCTCAATATCAATATTGAACAGAATGGTCTCCGTTGATCCTTTGGTGGCACAGTCGATCAGCATAAAGGTTGCCGGATCATCCTCAAACTTTTTTCGGAAACGCTCCACACTGCGGACACCTTTTACTTCTTTATTTTCCAGAAGATAAGAAAGCATTTTCAGAAAGTGAGATTTACCACTTCCAAAAAAGCCGGAAATCCAGACACCCATATCGGCGGTCGGCTGGTCAAAAGCATCGCCATAGTAATGAAAAAATGTAATGAAATGTTTCTTCAATTCTCTGGTGATGACATATTCATTTAACTCCTGTTCGATTACATCGTCAGCAGCCTGATCTACTTTAATAACACCATTGATTTTGCGGTTGATGTCATCCGCAAACATATCTCGAATTATCATAGCTTTATATCCCCCTTAATCTATGATGGACTTTGTCCATCATCGTTCGCCGCTCGCCAAATATGCAAGCGGCGAATCTGCCAAAGGCAGATTCTTATTCACTAACACTCACTCTATCACGTTGAATGCCCGGTAATAATCGTTCGGTGTAAGTCGGTTGAACAGTTTTACATGACGACCATCAAACTCACCCGGATACATAACCAAAATCGGAACATCTGAAAAATACGGCTGTAAAGCTTCCAGTAATGTATGGATTCTCATAAATGGAAATACTTCACCCACACCCGTCAGCATCAGTACATCGCCTGGTTCCTGTGGCTCATACTGAATTTTATCAATGAATTCTTCATTGCCGATTGCAAAGTTGAGCTGTTCCAGAAGATAAGCACTTCCGTCAGCTTCTTCCATGTCTGGAATCGCATCTGTGATGTCCATATCATCGCAGATCGAGAGAAACGTTTTAAATAAATTACAAACGATCAAATGGCAACCCAGGGACTGATCGGTTTCCAGCTGATTCACAAAATGGCGGACCACCATTTCATTCTCCGGTTCATAACAGAAGATTCTGATATTCACCTCATTGCTGAGTCCCTTGCCTTCCAGGAACTCTGGCTCCTGAATCAACGCCCGAACTTTGTCCAGACGTTCTTTTATACGGCCCAGGCCGCCCTCTGCCCCAGGACACCTTCCCGCCCTTACGGGCTCCCCTTGTCTTTCGGCTGCGCCGAAATTCCCTTTGTCACTCATTGGTTACCTCCTACACAAAATGCTCCACCGGAGCATTTCTTTGCACGCTTAGGCGTATGAAAAGCAATGAAACGCCGGCAGTACCGCCGTGTCGCCATTGCTTCTGATGGCGTTCTCCAAAACAGGATGCAGCCATACTGGATTCAAATGATCTGCCTTAATGTTGTCGAGATATTCTGTTTCGACAAGCATTCTGGCAATAATCTGTTTTAACTTTGTGATTGTAGTATCGCTCCAGGAAGCTACAGTATCATTCTGTTCCTGCAAACGCATAAAAAATGTATTTAAATCTATCTTACCAAAAGACGTGTCCCTTAACCGATACTTCTCGCCAATGACCGTCAGCATAAATTCCCAGACCAGTCGGCTCTGCTTCATCATTGCATACAGGCAAATCTGTTTTGCCACATCCACCGGCTGTGATGCAATCGCAGACACCAGCGAATCATCTCCCAGCGCATGAAGCCGTTTGATGCAGGCTTTCGCCATGCGTGTGATCGATTTTTCCGTTGGGTACTGAAAAAGATTCTGCTCTACAATTTCTTTTACAATTGCATCATCAGAAATTCCTTCTGTCATCAGCTTTGCGGTGGAACGCATTTCGTAGAAAAGGAACGGCTCTCTGGTCAAAGACGCACTATAAGGAAAGGAAGAATCCACGCTGCCGTACCTCCTTATGGTTCCTCTTTTTTATCAGGAACAAATTCCATGATGTCTCCAACATCGCAATTTAATACAGAACAAATTTTCGACACAATTTCTGTACTGACATTCTCATCTTTTGATAATCGAGACATTGTTGTCGTGCTAACACCTGTCATTGCCCGCAGATCTTTCTTCATCATGTCTTTATCAATCAATAATTTCCATAATTTCTTGTAACTAATTGCCATTCTTTCACCTCAGTCTTATTTTTTATCTGTTCACATTGTATTTATCTAGGCTTGCTATTTACCCATTGTATTTATCATCATATCACAATAATGCGTTTTGAACAATCTAATACATTAAAAATCATAATTAAATTCTGAAATATCGCATTTTAAAATTACACAGTTATACAAAATGGTAAATAGCAAGCCAAGTTATACAAAATATATCTCAATAAGATACACAACAACTATAACCACCACAATATTTTTTGCTTTCTCTGAGTTCAGCTTTAGGATATTTCCTTTCCAGACAGAAAAAGACGCAAGCCACATTTCTATGACTCACGCCTTTCACTGCAATGATTCACTTTTCAACGCTGCTTTCTCTGGCTGCCTTGTCTACTTCCAGAAAATGCTCCCCGATGGTGTCCTGCAGAAGCATGATCTGATACAGAGCATTTTTATGGATCTCAGGCAGCCTACTCTTCCCGCGCCTCCAGAACCGCCCGGACCGTCTGTTCAAGCACGCCCATGTCGATGGGCTTTGCAACATGAGCATTCATCCCGGCTTCCAGTGCGTCCCGAATGTCTTCTGAAAAGGCATTGGCTGTCATGGCAATGATCGGAATAGTCAGAGCCAGCGGGTGTCCCAGATCCCGGATCGCCCTTGTGGCATCATAGCCATTCATGACCGGCATCTGCACATCCATCAGGATCAGATCGTACTGTCCCGGATGCGACTGTTCAAAAGCCTTTGCCGCCATCTGTCCATTTTCATAGATCTCACAGGACGCCCCCGCCATATCCAGAAGCTCTCCTAAGATCTCAGCATTAATCTCATTGTCCTCGGCCACAAGAATGTGCATTCCTTCCAGAATACTCTGTTCACTGTGGGATTCCGGCTGGGACTCGTGGCCCAGCATGCCTTCCATCATCTGACGGAAACTGCTCAGGAAAAAGGGCTTGGACAAGAAGGCATCCACACCGGCAGCCTTCGCCTCCTCCTCGATCTCCGGCCAGTCATAACTGGTCAGCACCAGGATGGGCACAGACTTGGAAACTTCCCGGCGGATGCACCTTGCCGTCTCCACTCCGTCCATCCCCGGCATCTTCCAGTCCAGAACAACCACATGGTAGGGCTGCCCTTCCTCCTCGGATTTTTTCACCAGTTCCACCGCCGTCTGGCCTTCCATGGCATAATCCACATGAACCCCGGTGCCCTCCATGGTCATCTGGATATTCCGGCAGATCACTTCTTCATCATCCACCGCCAGCAGCCTGGATATCTCTTTTTTCTTCCAGAAATCCAGATCCACCGCATGGTCGCTGATGGGAAGTTCCAGATCCACAGTGAAGACAGAACCTTTGCCTTTCTCGCTCTCTACCTGGATCTTTCCGCCCATCAAATCCAGAAGATTTTTGGTGATCGCCATCCCAAGTCCGGTACCCTGGATCTTGTTGGTCACACTGTCCTCTTCTCTGGTAAAGACCTGAAAAATTTTCTCCACGTACTCCTGGCTCATGCCATAGCCGTTGTCCTTCACAATAAATCGAAAATGCGCCAGCTTTCTGGCATGCTGCTGAAGTTCCTGGATGGTAAAAACCACACAGCCCTTGTCCGGCGTATACTTGACCGCGTTGGACAGGAGATTTAACAGGATCTGGTTTAAACGCAGCTTATCCATCACCACATGCTCATGTCTGAGCCCCTCATTGCGAACCTCAAACGTATGACCCTTCGCTTTCATCTGCGGACGGATGATGGAATCAATATTTTCGATCAGATCCACCATATTTTCATCCGAAAGATTCAATACCGTCTTGCCCGCCTCGATCTTGCTGATATCCAGAATATCGTTGATCAGTCCCAGCAAGTGCTGGCTGGATGAAGTGATCTTCCTTGTATATTCCTTTACCTTCTCCGGATTTTCCGCATCCCGGGCCAGAAGGGCTGCAAAACCGACCACCGCATTCATGGGCGTGCGGATATCATGACTCATATTGGACAGAAAAGAACTTTTGGCCCGGTTTGCCTCCTCTGCGATTTTAAAAGCCTGCTCCGCCGTCTCTTTGGAACGGGCCAGCAGGGCGTTGGATTGTTCCAGCTTTTCATTCATTTCCTCCTGCCGGCGCAGATTCTCCTGCTCCTGCCGGAACAGACGCGCACTGCTCTGCTGCCGGAGGATGGATACAACTGCCAGTGTCAGCATAAACAGTAAAATCACCGACAGGATTAAAAGCGTCCGGATGACTGCTCCCACCATGTCCACACTGCCGGAAGCCACATATTCTGCCGGAATCAGAAAAAGGAGAAGCGTGTCATAATCCGGCAGCGACGTCAGGCAGTAATAATACTCGGTTCCATTGTGCTTAAAATTTGTACTGATGATCTGCTTTTCTTCCAGCGCTTCCTGGATATCCGGGTATTCCTGCCCTTCCATCTCCTGCAACACCTTGAGCACATTGTAGGACTGGATCATATTTTCCGCCGACCCGCCATCGTACATCCGGGTTCCATTGCTCTTCAGAATATAAGTCTCATTATGATTGTTGTAAGCAGCACTGTCATAATACGCTTCCAACATATAGACATCCTTCAAAAGAATCATGTGGGTAAACACGATCCCCGTCTCTTCCTCTGCCCGGACCGGTATGTCCAATTTCTGCACAAACGCCCAGTAGCTTCCCTCATAAATCCGGGAATCGGTGATAAATGTATGACGTTCGGCCTCTCCAAAGATACGGTCAATGTCCGTCCAGACTCCATGCCTTCCCGCTGCATCATAGCAGTTTCCCTGTTCGTCCAGCAGAACCAAAATCGAACTGTAGTTCTCCATCTCCAGCAGCTGTTCCAAAGAGCCGACAAATCCGGTCGCCTCTTCAACGCTTTCAAACTTCTGCTGCTTCAGCATATTGACTGCTGCTGTGAGATAATTCCAGTGAGCATCCAGCGCATTGTCCAGATTGACCCGTACCTGAGACGTGATTTCATTCAGCTGTGTGGTCCGCTCTTTAAAGATCTGAACCTTCAGATATTTTGTAAAATAAATACCGCCCACCAGCAAAAACAGAAGCAGGCAGACTGCCAGCACTGTCGGAAACATAATGCGATATTTCTTTTTTTCTGTATTCATACCGTCTCCCTCTTTGCCTTAACGGATCATTCCCATGGATTGCTGTCCGGAGAGACCGTCTTCTTTTCTTCCAGCCAGGCGCGCAGAAATTCCCTGAGAGAACCCGTACAGACCTGAGCAGAAAACGTCTCTGCCATCTCTTCTGTATAGCCCTGGGCCAAAAATGCCACCTGACAGACTGCATCATCCTCAAGTTCTGCACCGCCTTTGGTTACGAGCAAATACGGATACGGCTCCTGGCCGCCCTCCACACAAAGACCTGCCTTTGCCAGCTCCTTTGCCTGTGCCCCCGTCATGGTCATCAGAGCGTATTCTCCGTCATACCACGGACAAATGGTGCTGGCCACATCCATATTGATTTTCCCTTTGTAAAGTTTTCCTGTAATGCCTGCCCGAAGTTCTATGCCTCCCTCCTGGTATCCGCCCAGCGGAATCAAAGCTGCATCGGCACCGACGGCACTGCCCAGCACCTTTCCTACCAGCTCCCCTGTCTCTTCCAGCGTGAAATCTTCTGTACATTCACAAAAATAAAGCTGATCCGAGTGGTCCAGTGCATCTTGCATAAGTTCGTCCATCCGGGCAATGCACTGGTCTTTATCCATCCCGCCTTCTCCCCGGAACCATTCTTTATACACCTGGCCCATATCTGAAAGAACCTGTTCCCAGCCTGCGTAGGTCATAGGAAATGCCCGGCCATCCTGCAAGGCCTGCCCGGCATCATAGATCATGGAATCTTCCTGAACGTCCGCATTGTTCAGAGTGCTCATCAAACAGGGCGTCGCCTCATCCACAAACACAGCCTGGCCCTCTGGAGAATACAGAAGAGACAAGAGCCGCACAGCGTCTTCCAGCTTTTTTTCATTTCCCGGATCCGTCAGCCGTTTACTGATCCCAAAATAATAAGTCGGGCTGTACATATAGATATTTTTGCTTCCGTCCTCACTGATAAAGGGCATTATGCCAATCTGATCTTTGGTATCCGGAAACTCTGAGATGTTGACCGTCTGCACTGCAGTACAAAATACCGCTTTGCGCTGACCAAGATAATCCAGAATCAGTGTCGGACTGTTTCGGTCCTCCGGATCAGCATAAAACATCCCCATATCCATATACCGCTCTGCAAGATCCATGGTGTCTTCCCACCTGCCGGAAGCGGTGGCATTTCCTGCCAGAAAATCCTGTTCCCACTGCACGCCGTCGGGCGTCGTAAGCCAGTCCGTCTTGGCAAGGTTAAACATGGTAGAGAAAGGTCCGCCGGTAAGCTGTGTACTGATAACGCCGGGAATCAGTCCCGCCTCACGGATCTCACCGCACAGTGCCTCAAGTTCCTCAAGGTCCTTGGGTACCGACCACCCGTACTCTTCCATCAGCGTCTTGTTATAAAAAATACCATACATGGCGTAGCTGGTCGGCAGAAGATAAATTCCCCCGTCAATGGATACCTGATCCAGAATCGATGTAGAAAAGCTGTTGATAAAAGGATAACCGGACAGATCCGCCAGGCGCTCCTTCGCCAGCTCTTCATCCAGAATCTGAGATGTGATAAAGATATCCGGAATGTCATCGGCACGCATCTGTGCCCAGCTGTAACCGGTTTTGTTGCCTCCCGTATAAGAGACGAACTCCAGTTGGATATCCGGACAGGTTTCATTTAGAAGATCCAGAAACTCCTTATGTTCTTCGTAATTCCCCCAGGTACCCCAGGTCAGAGCATCACTGCTTTCCTTCGCAGTCTCCCGGACAGGAGTACAGGCAGACAGAACCAACGCTGCTGAAAAAAATACAGTCAGCAGCCGCTGTATCCGTTTTCCGTACATAGAAGGTCATTCTCCTCTCCTGTTTCATTATTTATTACCTATTATATGCCTTTATTTTACATATGGAAATTAAAAAAGTCAAGATACGCCGTCCGGGGTTCTACGACAAACACAGGAACGAACGTTACGGATCACAGGTACCCTGTGAACGTAACCGCATATGCCCATTGGAAATCGCCTGCGGCGATGGAGCATATGCTTTGGCTCCATAACGGTACTTGGTTTTTCATTGATTTTATGACATTTTTTTGCCAAGACAATGATTTCCAGAAAAGAAAAGCGCTCAGACACCATCACGAACAAATGGGTCATTCCGGCGCTTGAGGTGGTGGGGTTCATACGGACAAAACAGAGAAAATCTGACATATAATTTTGATGTTTTGGGAATAAACTAATAGGGAGAAATCATCATCTAGTGTGCTGTCGGTATGATATCAGATGAAACTTTGAAGAATCCATGCTCATCAGCAAGTCGGAGAAGAAAGGCATCGTTGACCGCCGACCACCTGGTCTGATGGAAATTCAGGCAAGTAGATTTACCTGCATATCATTGCAGGCAGGACGCGAAATACAGGGAGAACAACTATGTGTACCAGCATTGCTATGAAAACAAACGATTTTTATTTTGGACGCACCATGGATCTGAATTACGAGTTTCACACCTCGGTAGTCATCACGCCAAGAAATTATCCCATCGCTTTTCGGCGGTCCAGTGTACTAAGACGGCATAATGCAGTCATCGGCATGGCCACAGTGGAAGACGGATATCCCCTTTATGCAGAAGCCGCCAACGAAAAAGGACTTTGTATGGCCGCCCTGAATTTTCCAGATAATGCCTACTATCCAGAGCAGGAGGATCCGCGCAAAACCAACGTCTCTCCTTTTGAACTGATTCTGTGGATTCTGGGGCAGTGCAGCTCCATAGAAGACGCCCGCCGCCTTCTTGATTCCACCCATCTGGTCAATATTGCTTTCAGCAGCAAACTTCCGCTGACGCCGCTGCACTGGCATATCGCCGACCGCACCGGTTCGGTGACGCTGGAAAATACAAGAGACGGGCTTAAGGTCCACGACAACTCCGTCGGAGTCCTGACCAACAATCCGGCTTTTGACTTTCAGCTGACCAACTTAAGTCAGTATATGAATCTGGTCTCCGGTTATCCAAAAAACTGCTTCAGCGATCTGGAAGGAATCACGCCTTTTGGCCAGGGACTTGGGAGCTTTGGGCTGCCCGGAGATTACTCTCCCGCCTCCCGCTTTGTAAAAGCATCCTGGCTGCTTTTAAATTCGGTCTGCAGCAAAGATGACGCAAGCAGCCTGGCCCAGTTTTTTCATCTGCTGGATTCCGTATCCATCGTAAAAGGAAGTGTACTGTCCCGCCAGGATGCCTGCGACATGACCACCTATGCCTGCTGTATCAACGCCACCAGAGGCATCTACTATTATAAAACCTACACCAACAGCCAGTTTACCGCCGTCAATCTCCGGCACGAAAATCTGGACGCCAATGCGCTTCGGATCTTTCCTCTGGCTGTATCCCAGCAGATTGCCTGGGCCAACTAAAGAGCCGACGCACCGGCTTCATTCCCTTCCTCCGTCAGATTTCTGACCCAACGGTATTTTTTATAATGCCGGTACACCACCGGAAGTTTCACAATCTCGTCCAGATTCAGCAGAAAATACACTGCCGGCACAGGTGCTTTCCATACAAAAGCCGCGGCTATCCCAAGAGGAACCGTGATGCACCACAGCGTAACCGCATCGCAGCACATGCCAAACCGGGAATCTCCGCCGGCACAGAAGATCCCGCCGATGGTCATGCAGTTGATGGATTTTCCTGCAAGATAATAAGAACTGACGATCAGCATATATTTAAGATACGCCCGGGCCTGTGGACTGATCTGGACAAAAGAAAGAATGACCGGTGAAATAGCCAGCAGAAACGCCCCTGTCAGGATTCCGCTGACCACGGACAGTCTGCACAGATAGGCACCTTCTTTTTTCGCCCTATTCAGATCACCCGCTCCCAGTGCGTTCCCCACCAGGATGCTTCCGGCATTGCCCAGGCCAAGGCAAAAGCAGACCACCAGATTTTTTGCAATATTGGCAACGGAATTTGCCGCAACCGCGTCAGTCCCCAGATGGCCCATCACTACGGAATACATGGTAAAGCCACAGCCCCAGAACATCCCATTGGCCATGACAGGCGCCGTATATTTCCAGAATCTTTTCTCAAGTTCTGACACCCGCAGCCCCAGATATGCTTTTGCCGGCCGCAGGCCGTCCTTCCCAAAAGATTCCAGTACCGCCCAGACAAGGCCGGCCGCATTGGCCAGCACCGTCGCCAAAGCCGCTCCGGTGATCCCAAGGGCCGATGCCCCGCCAAGTCCGTAGATCAGCACTGCATTGAGCAGAAGATTCAGCACCACCGTCGCCGAGCTGATCAGCATGCTTTTTCCCGCATAGCCGGTGTTCTTCAGGATGCACAGATAAATCTGCGTGACTCCCGACAGAAGATAGGATATCCCCACCACTTTCAGATACACGGCGCCCAGTCTTACAAGCTCCGGATCATTCGTAAAAATCCGCATCAGCACATCGGGCGCCGCCATCGTTCCCAGGCAGAACACCAGTGAGATCAGGCCTGTGTCCCACAGAACAAATCCCATGACATTTTGTATATTTTCTCTGTCTTTCTTTCCCCAGTACTGAGCCGCGAACATACTGGTTCCCGTCACAAGCCCCATCATAAACAGATTGAAGACAAACGCAATCTGAGATGCCAGAGAGACCGCAGACAGCGAAGCCTGATTCAGTTTCCCCAGCATCAGAGCATCCGACGCACTGACCAGGGCCAGCATAAACCGCTGGAAAGTGATAGGAAGGATCAGATTCCATAGATTCTTTCTCATTTTTGACACTCCTTTGTCCTTTTCTGATGGGATTATAGTATCTCACATCCAGAAAATCTAGCAAAATCGTTGCAGTATTTTTTCATTATTGTATCCAAAAAAGGGGAGACTTCCTTCGTCCCCCCTTTTTATATGAAATGTTTGGAAACACCTCAGACCTGCCCTGCAATCACATAATGTTTTTTTAGATCATTTAACATATTGTACCCGACACATCCTTCGTTCTGCAGTTTTCCAACCACAATACCGGGAGCAATCCCGAGTCTCTTTGCAAAATCGCAGACACATGCCGGAGAATAATTTTCTCTGTTTTTAAACGGTTCAAAAGCTTTTGACGGAATCAACATCTCTCCTGCCCAGTTGTCCGCATTCTTCTCATCCTGTTCCGATGTCCCGTCCGGCTGACCAATATGTCCCAGAACAATATGGGCAAGTTCATGGAATAAACTAAACCAGAATTTGTCTGCATCCTTGCCCCTTGCAGTCAGCCCAACCACGATTTTATTACCATCCATAAAAGAAGCCCCCTGCAGAAAAGACCCCTTTAAATGAGGTAAAAAAACGAGAGCAATACCGCATTCTGCCAATCTCGTCTTAAGACCTGGACAAAATTCTTTTGGGTTCAGCGTCGTCATCCTTCTAATTTCCGGAATTATTTTTATCAGGCTCTTTATATCGATGGGTGCCGTCATCACATGACGTGCTTTTAGCTTTACTTCCTGTACCCAGGCAAGTAATGCAAAATCACTTTTTTCTGTCACTGCCAGTCTTCTGCAGGCAATTCGCGTGATCTGGCTGTTTTCCAGCAGAGAAAGTTCAACAACCTCAAAATATTTTCTGAGATGAATCACCTTTTCCTTTGCAATTCTCGTCTCGGGAACCCAGCCGAACTTTGCCATCTCACTGTAGGGAAGCTGTTTTGCCAAGGTTACATCTGCATCCATGGCATTCTCAGCTCTCGCTTTGATCAGTTTCTCTCTGTAAATTGCTTCCAGGTTGTTCCAGAATTTTGCAGGAATCCCAAGCACCATTTCCAGTCTGACAGCCACTTCTGGAGTCAACTGAACCTCGCCATGAATCAACCTGCTGATATGCTTCTCTGACATATCCATCCTTGTCGCAAACTCTTTCTGACTCATTCCTCTGTCATCAAGCTGTTCCCTGATCGTCGCTCCAGGTGGTGTTGCAATATAACTTCGGCTTCTCTCCATAGTGCTACCTCCTGTTTTATTATTCATTCAATGATAGTCAACAATCTCCATAATATGCGCAATCTGAATATGATTACCACATTTTTCAAAGATCAATCTGTATGGATGAACCAGATCCATAGCATATTGTCCCTTCCTGTTATGAACCAGAGGATGACATCTGCCGATACGAAACTGAATCATCTCCTCCACTGTATCTGCTGCCTTTATTTCATCTATGCGCATCTGTATTTTTTCTGCCATTTCATTTCCATATATCCGATCAGCAATCCTGGCATCCGTACAAACCTTTCGCAGCCTATTGTTTTTGTACATTATGTCCAACCCATCACCTCTTTATCAATTTACCTTTGAGGTAAATTTATTATAATACGGATCTGCTATATCGTCAATGGAGAGATCATTGAAAAATCATATAATTTTATTTTCAGATTTTATCATTATAAAAGCCACCCTGAAGCAAAAAATATTTCCTCATAAAAAGCACTGGATGTTTTGCCAGATCGTCAATTTGTCCATGACAAATACGCTCTTTCACATTATAATATAATTTGTAAAAAGGAGATGAAATCATGAAAAGCATCGAACTGATGCAGGATCTTTCAGAGATTATACAATATGAACACACAGAAATCCCCCTCTATATCCGGACTGCAGACCTTTGCCTCTATCCGGACATGAGCGCACCCTGTCACTGGCATGAGGACCTGGAGTGGATCCATATTCTGGAGGGGAAGATGTGTTACGACGTGAACGGCAGGCGGCTGGTGCTTGACAGTCAGGATTCCCTTATGGTCAATGCCCGCCAGATGCACTATGGATATTCCTATAAGCGACATGGTTGTCGCTTTATCTGCATCCTGTTCCACCCGTCCCTGTTCTGTCAGAACCAGGCTCTGATGCAAAAATACGTGACCCCTGTACTAAAAAACTGCAGCCTGGAATATCTGCACCTTCCGTCGGGCCATGCCCATGGACCGGAGACCGCGGATTTTCTCCTTCGGATTGCCGCTTTGAAAGAAAGCGCCGCAGACGGATACGAACTGGAGGCCATCTCACTCATGCAGACTCTGTGGAGCCGGCTTTGGAGCTGCAAAGAACTGGGTCCTGGATTAGAAGGGCAGGAAACAGACGAAGACCTGAAGATTCAAAAAGATATGATATCCTTCCTCTATCAGCACTACGGAGAAAAGATCACGCTGGATGAGATTGCCGCCTCCGGAAATGTCAGCCGGAGCAAATGCTGCAGGCTTTTCAAACATTACCTGCAGCAGTCCCCCATAGATTTCCTGAACGCATACCGGCTGAAAGTAAGCTGCCATCTTCTGGACAACACCAGCCGGAGCATCACGGACATCGCCCTTGCCTGCGGTTTTAATCATCTGAGTTATTATTCCAGATATTTTTACAACAGCTATGGCTGCACACCCCGGGAATACCGGAGCCAAAAAGGTCACGCGTGCTCGGACAGCTCCCTGCCTTTGGAAGCGATCACCTTTTGATACCAGTAGAAGGAATCCTTCTTAAAACGCCCCATTGTTCCGCTCCCGTCATCATTTTTGTCCACATAGATGAATCCGTACCGCTTCTTCATCTCCCCTGTCGTGGCGGATACCAGGTCGATGGGTCCCCACATGAGATACCCGAAGCAGTCCACCCCGTCTTCTTCCACTGAAAGCTTTAACTGCTGCAGATGTTTCGACAGGTAATCGATCCGATAATCATCGTGGATCGTATGATCTTCTTCCAGCACATCCACGGCGCCCAGACCGTTTTCCGTGACCATAACCGGTTTGTTGTACATCCGGTACACCGCGTTCAGCAGGTAGCGCAGACCCTTCGGATCGATGGACCAGCCCCACTTGCTCAGCTCCAGATAGGGATTTTGCACGCCGCCAAACAGGGTCTCATCCCCCTCCATCTCTTCGCAGTGGCCCACACTGGAGGAATAATAATTGACCCCGATAAAGTCGAGGGTTCCTTCTGCAAAATCCTCCGCATCTTCTTTCAGCCCTTCCAGCTGAATTCCCATCCGTTCGTACTCTTTCAGCTTGTACTTCGGGAAGCTCCCCTGGCACATGCCGTCCAGCTGATAAAAATCCCGGTACATCTCCTGAAATGCCTTAAGCGCATTGTCCGGCCGGCAGTTGCAGGCGTAGACCGGCTGCAGGCCGAAGACGCATCCAATCTTGTTTTCCGGATCGATCTCATGACCCAGGCGTACCGCCTTTACACTGGCTGCCGTCATATGATAGCCAATGGAAGCCAAAGTCTGGGCCGGATGCTCCATCTCGGAATATTTTACACCGGCAATCATATAGGTAAATATATCGGATGCCTCTGTAGCCGGGTCAAGATGATTCAATTCATTAAAAGTAGACCAGTAATGAACCTTTCCTTTCAGCGCCTCAAACATGGTCCGGCAGTATTTCAGATAAAAATCAATCATCTTCCGGCTGACCCAGGACCCATACTGGTCCACCAGATGCCGGGGCATCTCAAAGTGGCACAAAGTCACGATGGGCTCGATGTGGTGCCGGAGCAGTTCGTCCACCACGGACACATAATGATCAATACCCGCCTGATTGGGCTCTGCCTCATCACCCATGGGGTAGATCCGGGACCAGTCCACGGAGATTCGAAGCGCCGTAAAGCCCATCTCCGCAAACAATGCGATATCCTCTTTGTAGCGGTGGTAAAAATCAATCCCTGTATGAGACGGATAGAACTTTTCCTTCTCAATGGTCCGGCAGATCTTTCGGGGTCTCTCATGACTGCCGCTGGTCACCAGATCCATGATGGCCAGACCTTTTCCGTCCTCCTCAAATGCCCCCTCACACTGATGGGCTGCAATGCTTCCTCCCCAGAAAAAATGCTGATTCATATTCCCTCCTTATATAACCATGACGCCTTTATTTTATTCAGTTCCGCATCTCCATTCACTACGCCCCATTGTCTGGAAGCATCTTCGGGGACTTCCTCCCCTCATATCCTTCCCGGGCTTCGTTCCTTCCGATGCTGGTTTTCCATTCAGTTCCGCATCTCCATCATGTTCTCAAAATTTTATGCCATGCTCAGATTCATGGACTCCTTTTTACAGAACCACGCTCATGCATTCCATATCCGGAGTATTCATCGTTCCCAGTGACGGAACCACATCCAGATAATCCTGGGTGTTGGTGATCACCACCATGATCGTATCGTCATAGCCGTCCGCGCGGATCCCTTCAAAGTCCACAACAGCCAGTTTATCGCCCCGCCTGATTCGCTGGCCCTGTTCCACCAGCACTTCGAAATGCTTTCCTTCCAGCTGTACCGTGTCAATCCCAATGTGAAGCAGAATCTCCACACCGCTGTCGCTCTGGATGCCGATGGCATGTCTGGTCGGGAATACACAGGTGACTTCACCGTTCACCGGCGCATACACCTCCTGATCCGCCGGACGGATCCCGACGCCTTTGCCAAGAGCTCCGGAAGAAAACGCCTGATCTTTCACCTCCGACAACGGAATCACTTCTCCTCTTGCCACAGTACTCAGTATCTCTTTATCAATCTTTCCGTTTTTCACAGATGCTTTTTCCACTGTCTTTTCAGAACCAGAAGCAAGATTTTCTTCTTTTGGAAGCAGGTTCGGTTTGCAGAGGATAAATCCGGCCGCCGCCGATGCCACAAAACCGATCACCACCGCTGCAATCATATAGTAAAAGTTCATAAAATCATTCTGTCCGATGTAGGATGGAAGTCCTGCAAGCCCCCATGCCATCGTATAGGTCTTCACATTCATCAGCCCGGCAAACAGACCGCCCAGGCCGCCGCCGATCATCACACATACAAAGGGACGGCGGTATTTCACAAAGGCACCAAACACAGCCGGCTCCGTGCATCCAAGGATTGCACTGAAGCTTACGGTACCAAACAACTGTTTTTGTTTTGCATTTTTTGCCCGCAGGAAGTAGCCAAGCATCGTTCCGCCTACTGCGATATCCGAGATCGTGCAGGCCGCCAGGAACAAAGGATCATAACCCATCTCCGCCAGAAATGCCATGACGATTGGCATGATAAAGTTTCCTGCCCCCATCATGATCAGGAAGGGCTGAATCGCCGCATAGAACGCAACCACGCTCCAGTTGCCCAGCGTGTCTGCCAGCAGATTGCAGAACAGGCTGATCGCTTCACCGATCCAGGTCCCGATGGGGCCGAAGAACATCAAAGTCACAGGCAGCGTGATGACCAGCGTAAATACCGGTATCAGAAAATACTGCAGCATGTTTGGAATCACCTTTTTCAGGAAAGTCTGCACATAGCCCATAAACCATACCGCCAGCAAAATCGGGATGAAGGAGCCGGAATAGGTGATCGTGGGCAGGGAAATTCCAAGAAAGCTTAAACCTTCTGCCCCGTCAATGCCGGTGGACAAAAGAGTAACCGCCAGCGCCACCGCCAGATAAGGACTGGCGTTTAACCTGGATGCACAGGACATGGCCATAAAGACCGGCAGAAAATAAAAGATCGCGCCGCGGATGGAATCCAGCACCATGTACGTGGGACTCTCTGCAGAGATCAGGCCCGTCAGCGCCACCAAAGACATCAGACCGGCCAGCATACCGGCTGCGATGATCGGCTCCAAAAGCGGCGTCATGGACTCGGACACCAGATCCAGCGCTGCCTTAAATGGATTTTCCTTCATCTTCTGTCCCTCCCTGGGCGCCTCGCCGCTAAGTCCCAGCATGGAGATCAATTCCTCATGTACCTCTGCCACATGGGTTCCAATGATGACCTGGTATGCCACATCGTTGCTCACCACATCAATCACACCGTCTAACTGCTTGATCGCTTCAGTCTTCGCTTTGCTTCTGTCATTTAGGGTAAACCGCAGTCTGGTCATACAGTGGACCACTGCGCTGATGTTGTTTTTTCCGCCCACCAGATCGATGATCTGTTGGTTAAATGCCTCATATTTCATGTTTTATTCTCCTTTGCTGTTATTTTTATTTGTTACACGGTGAATATGCAAGACCAGATAAGTCTCTTCATCCACACTCAGTTCAATCTGAAAATTCTCTCTTACATACACTTTTAATTTCTGTATGCATTCATAAGCTCTCGGGTACAGCTTTTTGACCTGTCTGTTCAGCTCCTGGTCATTGTCTTCATAGGTACGCCCGGTCTGCAGCCGCTCGATAAAATACCGAAGGTGTGTCACAAGACGGGAGTAGTCCAGCGAACGCTCATCCAGACAGATCCGGTAGTGATACTGGATGATGGATAAAATATCCTTCAGGGTCTGCATGGCCTGGATTGTCTCCTTAAGCTGCGACTGACTGGACTGAAGATTGACAAAATGAAGGGCAATGGATACCGCCTCATCTTCCGGAAATTCCACCAGAAACCGCTCTTTCAGCTGCTTTAAGGCATAAAGTCCGATCTGAAAGTGGTCCGGATAGAATTTCTTCACCTCCCATGCCAGCGGGCTGTGAATAAACTGTCCTTTCTGTCCCCTTTTCAAGGCAAAGTCCATATGATCCAACAGAGTCAGATACAAATAATCGTTTGCTTTTGCATGCAGAAGCTCTTCCCCAAAAGAGATGATATCATTGACCACATTCAGGTATTCCGCATCTGTATGCGACAGCAGATAACTGAAATGTTCCAGCGTATCATTGGAATCCAGCACATAGATCTTCTCGATCTCCTCTTTTTCAATGGACTGGCCAGCCTTTTTGCGAAATGAGATTCCTTTGGAATACACGATCATTTCATTTCCGCCCCTGGCAACCAGGGCAACGTTATTATTCAATATCTGACGTATCTTCACATGCTCCCTCCTTCCCATGCAGGCTCTGTGTCTGAAAAACTCCGGATTTTTTCGATTACAACACAAAAAAACTCAAATTGCATAGAATTCCCCTACACAATCTGAGTTCTGCCTGTTCTACCTGATCAGTAACATACTCACACTCGATAACACCCTTGTTATCTCGTTTCGTATTCGCTTATAGTCTGTATTATACACCGAATTTTCTGTTTGTCAACAGTATTATTTTCTTGAGTTTCCGCAGTTCTATCCACAGAACTCCCAATCAGCCTTGCTGATTATGC
>OFFY01000743.1_pt1 | contig 31612 bp, 30 predicted proteins | sample 1521481 | NCBI WGS metagenome assembly OFFY01 (sample SAMEA3504117, study PRJEB24116) | mouse gut metagenome | biome: mouse gut; feature: mouse-associated habitat; material: faeces | place: Denmark | collected 2011
ACACACACACACACTCACAAAATAAATAAATGAAAATATAATTTTTAAAATGTAAAAAAATTCTGTTAAAATTTAACGTTTTATATTGACGACATGAAATAAATCTGTAAAATCTATTCTAAAAGCAAACCATACGGAGGTCACTCCCCGAGGTGTACTTTCCGTCATAATATAAACAATACGGAGGTAATTTTTTTGGACTCAGCATCTATCACACAGCTTGTATTTCTGGTTATTTTACTGTTATTATCTGCATTTTTTTCTTCTGCGGAAACAGCGTTTACTACCGCCAGCCGAATTCGTATACGCACGCTGGCAGAAGGCGGAAGCAACAAGGCAAAACGGGTACTTGCGATTACCGACGATATGCATAAAATGCTTTCTGCCATTTTAATCGGTAATAATATCGTAAACCTGTCCGCATCTTCCATTGCCACAACACTTGCAATCAAACTGTTCGGCAGTGTAGGTGCCGGAGTTGCAACCGGAATTTTAACGATACTGATCTTAATCTTCGGTGAAATTTCCCCGAAAACAGTTGCCACGGTTCATGCGGACAGCATCGCCCTTGCGTATTCTTCTCTGATCTACAGACTGATGCAGCTTCTGACTCCCGTTATCTTTATTGTAAATCAGCTGTCGATGGGATTTTTAAAACTGATGCGGTTTGACCCCGGTTCCGGCAGAACTGCCATGACAGAGGAGGAATTCAAAACAATCGTAGATGTAGGCCATGAAACGGGCGTCCTTGAAAATTCCGAACATGAAATGATAAACAATGTGTTTGATTTCGGTGACTCTCAGGCAAAAGAAATCATGATCCCAAGAATTGATATGACCTTTGCCAAATTGGACAATACGTTCGACGAACTGATCGACATCTTCCGTGAGGATAAATTCACAAGGCTTCCCGTTTATGAAGAAAATACGGATAACGTGATCGGTATTATCAACATGAAAGATCTGTTATTATACGAAGACAAACAGCACTTCCAAATCAAAGACCTGCTGCGGGAACCTTTCTTTACGTACGAACAGAAAAACACTTCTGAACTCTTTCTGGAGATGCAGAAAAATTCGATTAACATCGCAATCGTACTCGACGAATACGGTGTCACTGCGGGTATGATTACGTTAGAAGATCTGCTCGAAGAGATTGTCGGAGAAATTCGGGACGAATACGATGCCGACGAAGAAGATCCTCTGATCCAGACAGGCGAACGGGAATACTGCGTACAGGGCTCCATGAATTTAGAAGATTTATGCGATGTGTTAAACCTTCCGTTTTATTCCGAAGATTACGACACCATCGGCGGTTATCTCATAGGTCTGTTCGGTCATCTTCCCGAAAAAAACGAAATCATCATTACGGATGAGGACATTCTCTTACAGGTTACGCAGATGGATAAAAACCGAATTGAAAAAATATACATGAAACTTCCGGAAAAACAAGACTCCGATACGGTATAATCTATTGAAAGAGCCGGAAAAACGTACGGTTTTTTCCGATACGGGAGCAGCAGCTTCACCTGCTGCTCCCGTTTTTTATACCGTAATCATTCAAAGAATCCCCGCACACTTTTGTGATATCCCAGTTTCCTGTCAAAATACTCTGCAGTGTCCGAATTTTTGAAGAAAATTTCCGGGAGGATCCTCTGCCCCGCTTTGTTCTGCATACTGTTGTATTTCCATTACCTGATCATGAGAAAATTCCCATATTTCCTGCACGTGATCCCATGTGCCGCTGCCCGGTTTTAACACCGGTTTGATACCGAACGCCTTTTGCAAAGGCGTTATTTTTGTATATTCTCCGCCGCTTTTTTTATTGCCGAGCACATACGCAAGTTTTTCGGCATAATCGCCGCTTCTCCAGACCGAATTTTTTGCAAGCGTCCCGATATGTTCCGAAGAAATAAAACGAACTTTTCCAGTTTCATATGAAGTCCCCGACGTATCCGCAAGGTGTATCGTAATCAGTTTTTCCGTAACATTCCCGGCAGCATCTTCTGCCCGATAAGTGATGCTTACACTCATTTCCTGCTCTGCCCCGATAAATTCGGATGCCTGATAATCCGGGATCGTAAAAGAAGTTCCCTGTGTTTCATCTTCACCCGGCTTGATCCTGCCGTCCTTATTTGCATCGGATTTTAATTCCTCATCCGTTGCCAGTGCAAAGGAAAGCAGATACTCCTGCGTTAAAATACCGGCGTTTGCATCAGATAACGGCAAGTACAGGTCTGCCGCATGAATTTGAGGATACAGATCCCAAACGGCATACAGATTGATCACAGGCGTTTTTTCAGTCAAAGTAACTCCGCCGTCCATATGATCCGCCCCTGCGGATGAATCCGCGGCATCATACGTGCCAAAATCAGCAGCGGGCACTCCGAATGTAAGCCCTTCCCCGGTTCGTTCTTCCGAGCGTTTTCTTGCTGCAGAAAGTATCGTAGATACAGGCAGCGCATCTCCTTTCGCTTCATAAATTTCTTCCGGCTTTTGTTCCTTTTGGTCCTTTGCCAGGCTCCATCCCTGAAAACTGCAGGGAATAGTTTCTGTACAAACACCTTGTTCTGCCGTCTCTTTTTCTCCCGTTTTTATATCTACGGTCGGTTTTTGCAGTTTTTTGGCAAAATGATTTCCGGCAAAAACGCAGGTATCCGTAACCGCTTCGATCTTCTCTAACCTGTCTCTGCCCTTTGTCTGTTCATTGCCGATATAAGCTACTGCCAAATCCTTCTCCCATTGCGCATACAGCGTCACGTCTTTATCGTCACGAAAAGTACAGGCAAGTCTGTCAGCGCTTAATACCAGCTCTTGATCACTGCTGATTTTGGGCGTTAAACTCCATCCTTTAAACCGATAAATATCGGCGTACCACTTATTTTTCACAACTGCCGCTCCGCAGCTTACGGTGATTTTTTCTCCTTTTGCTTTCCATCTGGTGTTTGGACACAGCACAGGCTCCTTTATCTTTGTCCCCTGCTCGTTCACTCCTATCAGTTTTAGATCTGAATCGGAAAGGTTGGGATCAAACGAAACGGCATACATATCTTCCCACTGCGCATAAACGGTACTGTCTTTCTGAAAAAAACGATACTGTCCCAAACGATTGATGTCTGCAATCAGATGACCGTCCGGTTCCGCCACTTGATATCCTCTGCCGTTTTGTTTCGTAAAATATCCCAGAAACTTCTGTTTCCTGGGGCAATTCTCCAGCGCGGCGTCTGTTCGTACCTTTTGCGGAATCGTAATCTTTTGATCTGCGAACGTCTCGCTCAATGCACGATTTTTATAGTATCCCTCTGCATAGCGCTGGTATACTGCCATAGTACCCGGCTCCTGATTCGCCCCCTGGTTGTCCAGTGTGATTTGAAACACTTCCGGCTTCCATTTCGCATACAGCAGAACGGTTCCCCCATGGGTAAGAGAAAGGTTTTTTACAGACGTTTCCTGTTCCGTCTCTCCATCCGGCGTTCTGCTCCAACCGGCAAATTGATATCCCGTTCTCTGAAAACCGTTTTCTCTTAAATCAAATAATTCTCCGCAATACACCGTCTGCGGCAGCATACTGCCGCGTTCGGCGCCGTTTCCGTTATAGCGGACGGTGTAGCGTTTTCTCGGAATATAGACGTTGCGGTAAGTCGCGTTTGCCGGCACCGGAAACGAAGTCAAAACGCCTGTCTGAAATTCTTCCGAAGGCGTCCGGCTCCATGCCGGAACCGTTTCTTTTTCCGCATAGTAAGTGTCTGTTCGGTCTTCCCCTGACGGATTGGTATTGTAACTGCCGTCCGTACCCATTTCCCAGAAACGAACCGGTTGAAGATATCGGATATTTCTCTGCCAATATACGCCGTTGACATCCGTTCCGCCGCAGTTTCTGCTGCATTCATCCCAACGTTTTCCGTAAGGAATCCCGTGATCTTCCGCTGTTTTTTCTCTGAAGCTATGTTCCAGCCGCTGCAGATTCTGCAGGCTTCCTTTTTCTACCCATTTTCTGTCGCATCCGCCGCATGTATATGTAGTTTCTGTATGAAATTCTCCCTGTCTCGTACAGGTAGGAAATGTATCGGTAATCTTTTGTACCGACGGCGTATTGGTATGGCGGACCAACGGCAGCCGATAAGTAATACCGTCTCTTTTATCGTGTGTATACAGATCCCTGCTTCCGATATCCACAGAGGTTGTAACAACGGTTTTTCCGCATTTTTTTCCGGAAGCGTCCTTTAAATCCCAAAATCCTCCGTGATATCTGCCGTCCCCATAAGCGTTCTGCCTTGCAGCGTCAGACGCCGGTTTCACCTGATAATGATACACATACCAATAATGTGCCTTCCATCCGGATGCAGTTGTTCCTGACATCTGATCATTCCTTGTATTCCATAACGTATTATCATAATTCAATGCCGTATCGGCGGGCTTTGCGATCTTTACATTCCGAATTTTCAGCCTCCAGACGACGGGATTTCCGCTGTCTGCAGAATCACAGTTTTCAATCCGATGCGTGCTTTCCGAAAAATCGTACGCCGACTTTCCCGCTGCAAACGTAATTCCGTAAGTTCCGTTATTCTGATTGTCAGAACTTTTATCCCGCATCCAGCAGTAGATCACCGCATCCTGGTCATTGGCTCCCGTATCCAGCTTGATACAGCTTCTGGTCCCTGTATTGCTTCCATAAGCAAATATATGATACTTCTTTGCCTGAATTTCATACTCGTTGGGAAGATCCCCCTGCATCACAAGATCATACAGCTTTCCTTTCATACGAAGCAGTTCCGTCTCTTTCCCGTTTTCATCAAACTCATGTTCCGAATAAATTACTTCCTCGGAAAAAAGCGTGTCCATCAAAAGAAGTTCCTGCCGTTCCCTTTCCTTTAGACGGTCTAAAAATATCCTGCGTTCCATATTGGTCGCAGTTCCGATCAAACGGTTGAATTCCTCCCTCGGACGCTGCTTCCAGTCAAAATTCAAAAGCCCTTCTTTTTTTTCTTCTGTCTGATCTTCCTGCGGGCGCAGACTTCCCGGAATAAGCAGTCCCATTCCGTAATACGCATCTTTTCCCGTTTCGCCCAAATCTTTTACCTTACGATTGAGCGCCCCGATCAGTTCCTCATAAGAGCGGTTGCTGTCATACGCTTTTTGTTCCGCGATCGCCGCAGATACCAATGCTGCCGCTACGGATGTCCCTTCTGTTTTTACTTCTTTTCTCTCCAATCCGGATACGGTCAGCGATCCATAGGAACAGTAATCGATATCGGAACCGTAATTGGAATATTCTGCGATTTTTTCTTTTCCGTCGACGGCAGATACGACAATTGCTTCTTCTATATTTGCAGGTGAAAAATCTTTTGTCTCCTGCCCCGCATTTCCGGCAGATACCACAACAAAAATACCTTTTTGCTTCGCTTCGCAGATTGCCGCCTGCACTACCTCAGAGTCCGTCGTCCGATACGCGCTCATGCTGATATTGATCACATCCGCACCATGTTCTATTGCATAACGAATTCCAAGATACAAACGCAAAGCAGATGTCCGTCCGTTTTCATCCGCCGTTTTTATCGGCAGAACCATTACGCATTCCTGCGTATGTTCTAAAATAATGTTTGCCATTGCAGTCCCGTGGCCGTTGACATCCTGTACGGTTGAGGACGCTGTCAGATCGACCCCTTGGGCAATTCTGTCCGTTTGACAGCCGTTCAGATCGTATCCCGTATCGAGCACAGCGGCAAGAATCGCTTCATCTTTTGGCACACGTTCTTTTGTTTGAAATGAATCCCGCAGTAACTCTCCTTGCGCAGGTTCTTCCATAAGCTCTGCATCGCCTTCAAAATACAGATCCGGTTCCGCCAAAATACCCGGTACGTTCCGTAGCAGAGCGTATGCATGCTTTGCCTCATCCACAGATTCATAATCTAATACATGCATCGTTCCATATCCCGAAATCACATGTTTTGCCCCAACAGAATCAAACGGCTTATCTGCTATAACAAGGAGACGTCTCGTCTGCCAGGATTCTTCCATTTTCTCACACTCTTCTGCCGCCTCCCTGCGCGACTTCGGAGACGCCTGCGTACACGCTTTTTCAAGACCGGAATCATTCTCTTTCGTTTCTGCTTCCGCAGCTGCAAGAAAATCACCCATGTCAGACACTTCCGTAATCCTGGTTTCCGCATCTTTGGTCCTTCCCGTCATCGGCACAGACAGGATACATAAAGAAAATATCAACGTCCATGCCGCTAATCTTATGTTCAATACTATCCCTCCTTTTACTCAAATACCGCCGTCAGGCTTGTATCCTCCGACACAATATACGGCGTACCATCCACAGCAAGAAGCTTTCTTTCGTCGTTTCCTTCTGCTTTTATACCTCCCGCCTCTTTTTGATCTTTTGCAAACCTCCAGCAGCGAAATACTTTTCCTTTCCGTTCCGGAGGAATCGGAACCGGGCAGGCAGATCCCTTCACAAGTTTATATTCTTTATAAAGCCGGTCCGACACATAAAACCTGACATTCTGAAACGTTTGATCACTCTCGTTATTCCGGTCAAAAATAACCGTTCGCATTTCCGATACGCTTCCCTCTTTTCCGTTTGGATGCCGAAACGTCTCCGTGATTTCCACCGAAAGTATCCCCCGTTTATAATCCGCATCTAAAACGGATACGGTCAGCTTTGAGTCGCTGTTCGTCTGAACCAGCAATGCTTTTAAAAAATCGGCGACAAAATCCTCATTGTCCCGAATGGTGTAGTTAGTTTCACGCATAACGCCGGACAGCGTAGTATCGATTGCCTGTGAAAGCGCCGAAACCGCTTCTTCCTGCCGGATCTGCCTGCCGTATACCGTAAGCATAACGGCAAACACAAAGAAGGCGATCAGACCGCACGCCGTTCCAAATGCAGCTTTTTTCATAACAATCTTCCTTTCTAACTGCTTGTGACAGGAAATCTGTACTGTTCGTATGCCGCCTTTTTTTCTGTATCCAAAGCTTTGATACATAGCGTATAGATCCCAATACCCGGAAATGAAAACCTTCCGGTATCATACGTTTTGCGTTTATTTTTCCTGTCTTCTTCCGTTGCATAAAGTATGCTTTTTCCCGTATCGTCTAAAATATCCGTTATCTCACACAAGATCTGATTTCCGTCCGCATCTTTGGCGGCAAACATCTCATCCAGATTTACAGACGTTTTCGGAATCGTTTTTGTATATGTAAAAGTAATTTCAGGCCCGCGCCTCGCCGCAGCCGCCTTTACCGCGTCCGCATCCCACGCATGTCCGGGATCCGCTTTACTCATATTCTGCATTGCCCGATCATAGATAATTCGTATCAACCCGGTATTTTCGCCGGATCGGACAGCGCATACCGCTCCGAATACAAAAAGCGCCGTTATGCCAAGTAAAACCGCTCTTCCGTATTGTCTGATTATCGTTACCATTTTTCCTCCTAACAGGCAGACTCTAATATACCGGTCAAATAATCTCTTATAATTCCGGCATCCGTTCCGCCAAGCAACAACATCACTGAACCAATCACAAAAATTGCAGTGAATATACTGACTGCCAGTTCACCACCCTGGCTGACTGCTTCTTCCATTTTATATTCTCCTTTCCTTTAAAACGCCGTAAAAGCATCCATAATCACTGCCAGAAATCCGAGTATCAAAACAGCCGCAATCACATATAAAACGGCCTCTCCATAATCTTCTAATACACTATGGTCCATCGTATTCTCCTTTATCTTGCAAAACCTCGCAGACGGTTTGACGTTTCAATTCCAAGAAACGGCAGCCTGCTTTTATACAATACGGTTACATAAGCCGCCGATACATCCGCCGTATCCTGTGCCTGACAGCCGTTCGTATATGTCGCATGCGAACCGTCGCCTAAAGACACGTCGATACTGACTTCATAATCCCGATCTTCTCCCGTTTTCATGCAGGCATTCATAACGGAAGGAGAGAAATTACTGTTTTGTAGCTCTCGAATGACATCCTGTTTATAATGCAGCGCTCGATTGACATCCATCTGATAATTGACTATGCCAAGCCCTAAAAATACAACGAGCGAAAAGAAAAAAATTCCCATAAAAGATTTGATAATAACGGGCATATCTGTCCTCCTTTTAATATAAATTTGCCGACATAAACGCAATTGTTACTAACGTCATATCCACAATCAGTTTTCCGCCTCCGATTACAGACGGAAACAAAAACTGCCAGTAAAGCGCGGCAAGACGGCTGTCATTGGACATTTTCTCACTTTGGCCAAGCAGAGCCGTATTTTTAGACAAAATCTCTTCGATCTGAAACCCGGCGTCTCCGCCTCTTCCGGAAGAAACCGAATAGAGCATTCCCATAGCCGACTGAATCTCAATGATACCGAATTCTTTCATAAAATTCATATATGGCTCATTGGATTCCGGCTGCTCCATCATTTCTATATACAATCCTTCCAGGCCTTCCGCCAATATAGCGGGTGCACCCTCCATAGACGCTGCGATTGCGGCATTTACATTTTCGGAAACCTGAAGCAGCAGTGACATTTCCATTAACCATTGAGGAAACGCCTTTATTATTTCATCCCGGCAGCGCCTTTTTGCCAGTTGATAACCAATCTTATGCTGATTCGCCGTCACTAACATACAGACGCCGCACAAAACCACTAAATACGGAAGATGAAGCAAAACGCACAAAATCCCGGCGAAACACAGTGCCAATGACCACCGCAGGCTCTTCTTTTTTTCTCTGGAACCATTGAAATGCCTGACTTTTTCATAGAGCAGCCTTTGTTCTCTGGCGCTTAATGCAGATTCGTTGCGCAGCCAGTTTACAGATGTCTCTGCATCTGCCTTAATATAAGTTCTCATGGAAACCAGTATCATTCCCACTGTCCCGCATTGATATACAGGCGAAGCTGTAATATCCACAGCCGGTGCAAACTTTAATATGACCAATGGGGTGAACAAACAGACCCCGCAGACCAGTATAAGCGCAACGTTTACCATGCGCTGCCTGCTTTTGCACTCTTTTTGAAACTTACAGGTTTCCGTTTCCCAGACCGCCCTTCCGGACAGTAAAATTTTCACTGAAGATTCATAGTCTCCTCCGATTCGCTCCGTCTTTAACATCAGGGCATGCGCGTCTTTTAACCTCTGACAGTTATACTTCTCTTCAATCATCTTTAAACCCGTATCCAGCGGATGCTCTTCGGAATATTCATGCAAAATATATCTCACGGATTCTTTGACCGTCTTTAACATGGGTGAGTCCTTGGCTAAAATTCGTTCAACATCCTGCAATGCCGAAATAATCTTGGGGGTTTTCCGAAAAGAATATAAGACTTGTTCTATATACAAATTGACATCGGAAAAACGTTTCTGTTCGTACATATTCTTATAACTGTGAATCAACACACGAGGCATCATCGCCATACCGCAGACGGCGATCAAACATACGCCGACGGCTCTAAGCCGAAACACCATGCCTCCTGCAGCCGACAGCAAACATACGGCAAGATAGACCAAAACCGTATTTCGTATTCTGTACGTATAACCGTACCGTTCGATTGCCGCAGATACATTTTGAGGATTTAAACAGTATAAAAACGATTCTTTTTTTCTCATAATCATCCTCCTGAAAAATCATATTGAAACGGATGATCTATGCCGGCACGACGCATTTTTCTTTTTACGGAATCCGGAATACGCTTCTCCTGCAGCCTGCCGTCCTCCGCCAAAATACGGATATGATTTTCGCCGTTTTCCCGGTCAAAAAAACACATCTGATCAATGTAACGCCGACAGATCCCATCGGGCATTTCCCTGATTCGAAGCAAAATCCCGATATCGATAAAATCATAGATATCATTTACCATCCGGTCTGCATCCAGGGAATTTTGAATCATATTTAAAAATCTGTCCGGAATTTTTCGGACATGATCCGTATGAATGGTAGTAATCCCCTTTACGCCTGTCGACCAGCACTCTAACAGCGATTTTGCCTCTTTGGAACGCGCTTCTGAAAGCATAATCCAGGCAGGGTTCAGACGTAAGCATGTTTTGATCGCATTGGTATAATTCATAGCCGTCACATGACTTCGATTACTTTCTTCCGCATTCTCTTTTTTCACTTTAATCGCAATACAGTCATTTCCCGGATTTAATTTTGCATAATGCCATTCGGGATTATCTTCTATTGTGATCACTTTGTCCTGCGGACGGATATAAGCGGATAAAAATTTGGCAAATTCCGTTTTTCCTACGCCGGTATCTCCGCAGATCACAAAATTCATCTTGGTCAGCACGCAATTGATCAAAAGAGATAACAATTCCTGTCCGCAAAATCCCTGCCGGATCAAATCTTTTGCGTCATACCTTGGAATTGCCGGCGCTTTTCTTATGCAGAATGCACGCCCCGTTTCGGTAACCGCCTCATGTACGGCTGTAATTCTAAGATCTTCGGATTCTGCCTCTAAAATAGGATTGGCGGGATTAAACTGCTGCTGAACTCCCATACTGACCTTATTGATAAATACCTCCAAAAACTTAGGCGTTACCAGGGATGCATCCGCTCTGGTTTTCACTTTATTGACATCTGTCAACCATAAATCTTTTCCGTTAAAATCCACATCCGTGATATTAGAGTCCTGAATAAACACAGAAAGAGGTCCAAAACTTTCTTCATCCAGCAAAACGGATTTATTATTTGTTGCATCCATACATATCCTCCGCAAAAATCTCACGCACCGGGGACTACGCCGCCTGCGCCGGAATAAAAATTACGGATCAAATCCGAAAATGCCTGATATACAATGCTGTTCGTATCTTTTCCGATCACCAGAGTGATGATTCCGATTACGGCAGTAATCGCCAGCACGGTAATAATTGTAGAACCATATTGTTTAAAAATTTCATCCATAAAATAAATCTCCTTTTCTGTTTGCATAAATAAGAACTGCTTTTGACGCACGTTCTACCTGTTGGTTAAAATAACGGTCTGCACAGCTGTTTGCGGACTGCTTCTGTCCTTTCAGAAAGCGAGGCACTTTTTCATGTTCATAAGCGCGCGCAAAACCGGGATGATAGGGAATCATGCAAATCCGGGACTGCTCCATGCGATATTCCCTGGCAATACGCATCACTTCCTCTGACTGATTTTGAATATATTTTCCGATTAGAAATATGACGTTCTTACGAACGATAGAATACGCCGTATAGACAGTTTCCAGCCCCCGGCCGGAAATCGAAAGATTTAATACCAAAAGATCGCAGGTTTCCATAACCGCTTCTGCTTCCGGTATTTGACTGCAGTCTGTAAAAATAAAATCTTTGGCCGCAGCGGATTTCTCCGGCTGCCGCATTGTTTCCACATACGGGCAGTCATTTGCAAGAAATGCTTGTACCGCAGCCATATTTGCACTCGTACCGACATTTCGCGCAGTTCCGTAAAATGCTATCTGCAATCGTATACTCCTTATTCTCAATACATAAATGGGATTTCATTGAACATAAAATGTGATAAAAAGATTTAAAAGATGGATGTATCTTACACTAAAACGATTCGTTTGTAAATAGTTTTTTTTCAATTCTTTTAGTTTTGTGCAATATTTATAACTTTTTTATTTGTATAATTACTCAAAGCGTGGTAAAATACAACTATTCTATGAGGAGGTCTTTCATATGGATGAAAAAGTATATAAAACAATCGGTTTTTCCGGAGCCGCCAATCTTGCCATCGGAATCTGTATTCTTGTCACAGGCATCGCTTCCGGAATTCTGCTTATTTTAAACGGAGCAAAACTTTTAAAAAGTAAAAAGCGGATTCTTCTGTAACAAAAAATGTGTGTGAATACTTCGATGGTATTCACACACATTTTTATTTTTCATCCTCTTCTGTAATATATCCCAGATCCTTCAGCTTCCGATACACCTGCTCCCCGATGATCCGATAAAATGCTTCGTTTCCATGCACTTCATCAACGCGAAGAGAAGACGGAATTTCGCCTTTCGCAAGATTTTTCCTATCCTTCTTTACGGGCTCAATTCCCGCATCCTGCAAACCATTCTCAAGCAAATACGACCGGATATCCAGAAAATGTTCTCCAAACGCCTCCGCCAACGCTTCATTGATCGGCTCGATATCCGGAATCAATGTTTTAGAAGTTAAACCAACCACTACATAACGATCTGTCTGTAGGTATTCCAACATCTGTTTTTCCATATCAATCAATTCCCCAACAGTATGTTGATCCGGCGGCAAATTTGTCCCTGCGAATAAAACAATGATATCGGACGTCTTTTTATCCCTTGACGCATATGTCTCGATTTTTGTTCCCTCGACAATCTCTTTTGCCTCCCCGGCCTCTGATCTGGTAAAATAATATTTATTATCTTCTGCCCGGTAAGAAAGCGTACCCTCAATTCCCTCAATATAACAGGGATTGATCGCACAGTCGCCCAGCCGCATCATAATCGGATCTTCCCCGTTCTGCCACAAAGAGACTTCCACAGGAGACGTTTCCTGCGGAATCAAAAACGCTCCCGCCGACATAGGCAGCGCCCCCATACGAATTGCAATCTGCCGCGCGGTTTCTCCCTGAATGCCATAATTTATAATCTCTGCATGTAATATCTCTGCCAAAACAGACGGGTAGGTCACCCCATTTCCGCCCTGACCATAAGTTAAACTGTCTCCCCAGCAAATAATCCTCTGCGGTTGATCCGTTTTTTTTATATCTGATTTCAAAGATTCCTCCCCCGGTTCCGATTCTTTTTCTGTTCCAAACAAATGTTCTTCCTCCGAAATTATCTGTGTATCCTCTGATGCCGTTTGTGCCGCATCCGTTTTTTCTGCCTCAGTTTTTTTTTCTTTCATAAAAGCCGAACAGCCTGACATACACAATATACACAGAAAACAAACCCCTAAAATTATTCTTTTTCTCATCCACAGTCTCCTTTTCTTAACAGATAAAATATTTCTTCATTCTTACAATAAAAGAAACCCGATAAAATCATTTTTCAAGATTTTATCGGATCTTTAACAGGGGCAGAAGGACTTGAACCCTCGACATTTGGTTTTGGAGACCAACGTTCTACCGACTGAACTATATCCCTGTATCTTTGACACTCGGATAATATACCATATTTTTCAGATCATGTCAATCCTTTTTTCACGGTTTTATGACCCGCAGCGCATCCCGGACGGCCGACACCCCAAGAAGTTCGATCCCTTTTATATTTTTCACCTGCTCCATGCTGCTTCCGGGAATAAGCGCTCTTGTAAAGCCAAGCTTTTTCGCCTCCTGGACCCTCTGCGGCGCCATGCTGACGGCCCTGACTTCCCCGCTTAGCCCCACTTCCCCAAAGACCACAGTCTTTTCCGGTATCGGGACATCTTTGTAACTGGAAATCACAGCCAGCACCAGCGCCAGGTCCATGGCCGGTTCATTTAACCGAAGTCCTCCTGCGATGTTCACATAGGCGTCATAGCTGGACAGGGGCAGGTTCAGCCTTTTTTCCAGCACCGCCATCAGAAGGTTCACCCGGTTGTAATCCATCCCCGCTGCTGTCCGGCGGGGCAGTCCAAAGTTCGTCTTGCAGACCAGTGCCTGAACTTCTAAAAGCATCGGCCTGGTTCCCTCCATGGTACAGGCAACTACGGAACCAGACGCCCCTTTTGGCTTGCCGCTTAACATGTATTCGGAAGGGTTCTCCACTTCCCGGAGTCCTTCCTCCCGCATCTCGAAGACGCCGATCTCATTGGTAGAGCCAAAGCGGTTTTTCACGCCCCGCAAAACCCGATAAGAAGCATGGCGGTCTCCTTCAAAATAAAGCACGGTATCCACCATGTGCTCTAGCACCCTGGGACCTGCCACGGTCCCTTCCTTGGTCACATGTCCCACAATAAAGATGGAGATCCCCTGCTCTTTCGCCAGACGCATCAGAACTCCGGTGGCCTCCCGGACCTGGGATACACTTCCCGGAGCAGAAGAAATCTCCTCCTGATACATAGTCTGGATAGAGTCAATGACCACTACCTTAGGTTTCTCTTTGAGTATGGTTTCTTCGATGTCTGACAAGTTCGTCTCACACAGAAGTTTCAAGCTGTCCTGAAAATTCCCGATCCTGACCGCACGAAGCTTGATCTGCTGCAAAGACTCTTCCCCGGAGATATAAAGAATCCCCGGCAGACGCTCCCCTAGATTTCTGCACACCTGCAGAAGCAGAGTAGATTTGCCGATCCCGGGATCGCCGCCCACCAGCACCAGAGAACCTGGGACGATCCCTCCTCCCAGCACCTGATCCAGTTCTTTCATACCGGTGGAAATCCGGTCCTGATCCCCGGACTCGATCTGTTGCAGTGAGACCGGGATACTTTTCTTTCCGTCTAAACTTCGTTTCCCGGAAGCAGAACCTTTGATCCTGGGTGCAGACGGCTCTTCTGCGAAGGTATTCCACGCCTTACAGGCCGGACACTGTCCGGACCATTTGGCGGACTCATACCCGCAGCTCTGACAGAAAAATACCGTTCCGCCCTTTTTCATGCTTCCTCCTTTGATCTCACCTGAATCTTCAGCTTTCCATTCACCGCTTTTACATCCACCTGATCGCCTTCTTGGATCCGGCCTTCCAAAATTTCGTCCGCCAGCTGATCCTCCAGCTTATTCTGAATCGCCCGTTTCAGGGGGCGGGCGCCGTATTTCACATCATATCCCGTATCTGCCAGCCATTTTCTCACCGAATCTTTGAAGGATACTTTTACAGACATCTGATTTTCGCATCTCTTTTCCAGCTCTTTGAGAAGCAGTCCGGCAATCTGGGCGATCTCCTCTTTCTGAAGCGCATGAAAGACGATGATCTCATCAATCCGGTTTAAAAATTCCGGCCGAAAGATCTTCTTTACTTCTTCCATAACACTGTTTTTCATAAATTCGTAGTCCTGCTTGGCATTCTCCACAGAGGCAAACCCCAGCTTTTTGGGAGAAATGATAGAACCGGCACCGGCATTGGACGTCATGATAATCACCGTATTCTTAAAATCCACTTTTCGGCCCTGGGAATCGGTGATATGGCCGTCATCCAGTACCTGCAGAAGGATGTTGAACACATCCGGGTGGGCCTTTTCGATCTCATCAAACAGAATCACGGCATAGGGATTGCGCCGCACTTTCTCGCTTAACTGCCCGCCGTCGTCGTGTCCTACATATCCAGGCGGCGAACCGATCATCTTGGAGACACTGTGCTTTTCCATATATTCGGACATATCCACCCGAATCATGGCGTCTTCTCTGCCAAAAAGCACCTCCGCCAGCGCTTTGGAAAGTTCTGTCTTTCCCACACCGGTGGGTCCTAAGAACAGAAAAGAACCAACGGGCCGCTTGGGGTCTTTCAGTCCCACACGACCGCGCTTCACCGCTTTTGCCACTGCTGTTACAGCTTCCTTTTGTCCGATCACCCTTTTATGAAGGGTCTGTTCCAGCCTGCGAAGCTTCTGTGATTCTGCCTCTGCCAGACGCTGCACCGGAATTTTTGTCCACCTGGAAACAGTCTCGGCGATCTGCTCTTCGGTCACTGTCCGGGCGGATCGTCTGCCTTTTTTATGTTCTCTGGCTTCTGCTTCTTTTTCCAGTTTCGGCACCTTCAGCCGCCATTCATGGGCGCCGGACAGATCTGACTCCATAAGCGCCCGGTCCAGCGCTTCCTTTGCCTGGGCGAGTTCTTTCATCCAGTCGTTGGCAGGAGCCGCATACTGGCCCATCCGAAGTCCCGCCGCGGCTTCATCCATAAGGTCAATGGCTTTGTCCGGCAGAAACCGGTCGCTGATGTAGCGCTCGGACAGCCTGGCTGCCGCCTCCAGTGCTTCGTCTGTAATCTCCACCTGGTGATGGCTTTCATAACAGGGACGCAGCCCTTTTAAGATCTCCACGGTCTGAGCCACATCTGCCTCTTCCACGGTGATCGGCTGAAACCTCCGCTCCAATGCCGCATCTTTTTCGATGTGCTTTCGGTATTCTTCCAGGGTAGTGGCTCCGATGATCTGGAGCTCGCCTCTTGCCATGGCAGGTTTTAATATGTTGGACGCATCCATGGCCCCTTCCGCGCCCCCGGCACCGATGATGGTGTGAAGCTCATCAATGAACAGAAGGATCTCCCCGGACTGGCTGACTTCCTCGATGACATTCTTGATGCGTTCCTCAAATTCTCCCCGATATTTGGAGCCGGCCACCATGGCTGTCATATCCAGAATGCAAAGCCTCTTTCCCTGGACGCTGTCCGGCACACGGCCCTGGGCGATCCTGGCGGCAAGTCCCTCCACGATCGCAGTCTTCCCCACGCCCGGTTCCCCGATCAGGCAGGGATTGTTCTTGGTCCTTCGGCTTAAAACCTGAAGCACTCTTCGGATCTCTTCCTCTCTGCCGATCACCGGATCCAGCTTTCCGTCTCTGGCCAGTTCTGTCAGATCCCGGCTGTACTGGTCCAGTGTCTGGGTCCCTCTGCCCTTTGTATCTTCCCGGTAATCGGACGCTTTTTCTCCCATGGAGGTAAGAAGCTCTGTATACAGCTCCCGCAGACGTATGCTCATCGTATTCAAAAGACGGGAACCGACGCATTCCCCGTCTTTTAAAATAGCAATCAGAATGTGCTCTGTACCCGTCAGCTCTTCATGAAAACGCTTTGCCTCCGTCTGGGCATCCTCCAGGATCTTCCTGGCTCTTGGGGTATACTCCCGCTCTGCGCCCGGCAGAGTGTCCTCCTCCGGGGCGATGAGCTGGCGAATCATATTCATCAGCGCTTCTTCTGTCACCCCGGCCCCCGAAAGTACCTGCCCGGCTGCGCCGGAAGACTCCTTTAAAAGCCCAAGCAGAATATGTTCTGTTCCGATATATGGATGCCGAAGATGGGCAGATATCCGTCTGGCCAGTTTCAGAGCCTGCTTTGCCTTCTCTGTATAAATCTGCATATGGTTCCTCCTGATTCAAGTTTTGTTTCTTTTTTATCTACGCTCCGTATTCCGCATAGATCTCATCGATCAGCGCATGCACCTCTGCGCGAGTGATATTTTTACAGCTCCCCTTTGCCAGAATGACAAAAAGCTCCTGTTTCATCTCGCTTAAGGCCTTCCTCTTATCAGCATCCACCGCCACGACCGCGCCGCTGCGGCGGTCCAGACGGATATACCCCTCCTGCTTCAGTAAACTGTAGGCTTTATTCACCGTGTGCATATTGATGCCGATCTCCTCCGCCATCTGCCGGACACTCGGAAGTGTATCTCCTTCCCGGAGCCTGGAAGTGGCGATCCCTATGATGATCTGATTGCAGAGCTGCACATAAAAAGCCTGATCGCTGTTGAAATCAATTTCCAGATACATTTTATCACCTGTCCTTTGTTCTGTTCTCTATCGCACATGTTATATACACAGCATAACAGGATTCCCGCCAGAGGTCAACAGAAAAGAGGACTTCCGCATATACGCAGAAGTCCCGTCATTCTATTTCACACACACGATACCTGGCGGAAACCGAACTTTATTCCATCAGTCATCCTCTTCCAGATCATCCAGGTCGATGATTTCCAGTTCTATTTCATCCTCATCTTCCTCTTCCCCGTCCGGTTCCTGAAAATCACTTTCATTCTCTTCCAGATTGCCGGTGACATAGGATGGCTGCGCAGAAGGTTTTCCGCCAGAAGCAGACTCTTCTTCCTCTTCTTCCGGATCCGCCGGATGCATTTTCTTCATCCGAAGGTACTGGATCACCACCACATTCAGAAGAATAATAATGATAATGGTCAGAAACATTATCGTATAAAGCCGTTTTGCCATGTCACGGTCATATCGCTTGATCTGCCCGCTCAGCTCAGTCCCAAGCCCAAGCTCTTTATCCTCCAGCTCCATGATATAGTTCTGCTCTCCCTGATAAGCCACATCATCAAAAAGCTGCAGTGAGTTTTTGTCATAGTCAAAGCTGTACCAGGCTTTTTCCCCATCCTGATTGATTCCGTAGATCAGGTAACGGTTCGTGTCATCCTGAATCTCGTCCACACCATCGATGATCACATGCTTCCGCGCCGGTATGGTGTACTTAGGACCCCATCCAAGCTCCACGGCCGTGTACCGGGTGGGCACATATCCGCCCTCCTCCGGCTCAATAAAGATCACCGTGTCATCTCCGCTCTTCATCTGCACAAAAGGAATGACATTGCCCGTATCCGGATTGTACACGAAATTGTCGCGGTAACTGCCGTTGTCGCTGTGCAGGCGGATCACATACAGTTCCAGGTTCTGGTGCTTCAGCACCCGGCTGTCCTTCCCCTGGATATCCATATGCATGGGCTCAAAGCCTTCTATATCCTCCGGGCGGTGCTCATAGAACGTACGTTCGTCAATTACAAAACTTGCACGGTCTTCGTTGTTGTCGCCCACCTCTGTATCTTCGCCGGTCTCTGAACCTTCTTCTCCGGTCTGGATCTCTCCGCTTAACACATTGATCTCCTTGCCGTCCACAACGATGGTACAGGCTGCAATGGTCAGCTCTGTCTCCCCGTCCGCCCTGCCTTTAAATTTCACCGTAAAAGAGGCCGTTGTATCACCCGGTTTGCTGCTTAACTGGACCGTACCGTTCCCGCCGTTGCCGGAAAAGCTGTTTCCGCCGCTTCCGGATGTATAGGTCAGAGCTTCCTTATCATAGGACAGGGTAAGCTGTGCACTCTCCATCGGTTCATCACTTGTGATCGTGTACTCCGCCGAAACGCTGCCGTCCTTTTCCACGGTCAGATTCGTATTCCCTTCCACGGAAGGCGCCGCCGCCGCAATCAGCGGGAAGCAAAACAGCAAAGCTGCGGCCAGAATCCCCATCATACCTGATCTATATCTTTTATTCTTCATAAATTGCTCTCTCTTTCCTGATATTCTCCGTCTTAAGCTTTAACAATAAGACTTCTATAAAGGAAAGTCAACTTCTTTCACAAAACTTTTATAAAATTGTCCGGAAATGTTCATATTTCACACATCTGCCAGGAGTCAGCCGGAGGTGTCAGGCCTCATCAATCGCTTTTCCGATGTCGCCTCTCATATACTTGTTGTCAAAATCCACCCAGGACGCCGCCTCATAGGCATTGGCCCTTGCGCTCTTTAAATCCGGACCGGTGGCAGTTACTCCCAGCACCCGGCCTCCGTTTGTCACGATCCGGCCGTCTTTTCGCTTGCTTGCGGCATGGAATACATAGTATCCTTCCCGGTCCCTGCATGCGTCCAGCCCCCGGATCTCAAATCCTTTTTCGTAGCTGACCGGATATCCCTTTGAAGCCAGCACCACGCAGACCGCCGCGTTGTTCTCAAATTCCAGCTCTATCTGATCCAGTGTTCCGTCGATACAGGCTTCGAGCACTTCCACCATATCATTCTTCATCCGCGGAAGAACCACCTGAGCCTCCGGGTCTCCGAAGCGTGCGTTGTACTCTAACACCCTTGGTCCCTTTTCCGTCAGCATAAGGCCAAAAAAGATGATTCCTTTAAAAGGTCTTCCCTCTGCCGCCATGGCATCCACCGTCTTCTGATAGATATATTGTTGACAGAATGCGTCCACTTCATCCGTATAAAAAGGACTTGGGGAAAAAGTTCCCATTCCCCCGGTGTTGAGTCCCTGGTCGCCGTCCAATGCCCGCTTGTGGTCCTGAGCGGAGGTCATGGTCCGGATCGTCCTGCCGTCTACAAAACTAAGAACCGATACTTCCCGACCTGTCATAAACTCTTCAATAACCATCTGATTCCCGGCAGCGCCGAATTTTTTATCCATCATGATGGAGCGCACGCCTTCCCTTGCTTCTTCCAGGGTATTGCAGATCAAGACCCCTTTCCCAAGAGCCAGTCCGTCCGCCTTCAGGACAATGGGAAACTCTGCGGTCTCCAGGTAGGCAAGCGCCTTTTTGGGATCGTCAAAATTCTCATAGGCCGCCGTGGGAATACCATATTTTTTCATCAGATCTTTGGAAAACGCTTTGGAGCCTTCCAGGACCGCTGCATTCTTTTTGGGCCCGAATACCCGGATTCCTTCTGCCTCCAGCACGTCTACAATGCCGCCTACCAGCGGATCATCCATGCCGATCACGGCCAGATCAATCTGTTTCTCCTTTGCAAAAGCGGCAATCCGGTCAAATTCCATCACACCAATGTCCACACACTCTGCATATTCTTCGATCCCCGCATTGCCAGGTGCACAGTAGATCTTCTCCACCTTCGGACTTGTGGAAATCTTCCATGCAATCGCATGCTCTCTTCCGCCTCCGCCTACAATCAATACTTTCATATGTGTAATTCCTCCGCTCTCGTATGGATCGCTCTTCGTTACCCCACGCACGCCGGCTGTGTGATAACGACTTTTCCGTCTGTTACTGTGACCGCCCCGCTGGCAATCAGATCAATGGCTTTTGGCAGGAGCAGCCACTCCGCTTCCTCCATCACCCTCTGCTGCAGACTTTTCGGGGTATCATCCGCCCGCACTTCCACCGCTTTCTGCAGAAGAATTGGACCGGTGTCTGTACCGGAGTCTACAAAATGCACCGTGGCTCCGGTCACTTTCACGCCCCGGGCAAGCACACCTTCGTGCACTTTCAGCCCATAATAATCTTTTCCGCAAAAAGCCGGAATCAGAGAAGGGTGAATGTTGATGATCCGGTTCTCATACGCTTTTACGATTGCCTTTGGAATCACCACCAGGCACCCGGCCAGAACAATCAGATCCGCCTGAGACTCCAAAAGTGCCGCAAGGAGCGCCTCATGAAAAGCCTCCCGGTCTTTATAGTCCTTGGGGCTGATGCACCGGGCGAAAAGCCCGGCTTTTTCTGCCCGCTTCAGTGCATAGGCGTGATGGTTGTTGCTGATGACAGCCGTAATCTGTGCACCTTTGATCCGCCCATCAGCGATGGAATCCATGATCGCCTGCAGATTCGTCCCGCCCCCGGACACCAGCACTGCCAGCTTTAACATAAAACAACTCCTTTTTCTCCGCTTTCCACAGTCCCGACCTCATAGGGCGTCTCTCCCGCCTTTTTGATAGCCTCCATGGTCTTTTCTGCATCTGCCGGATCCACCGCCAGGACCATGCCAAGACCCATATTGTAGGTATTGTACATCATATCTTCCGCGATCTTGCCTTCTTCCTGAAGCATCCGGAAGATCGGAAGCACCGGATAACTGTCTTTTCTCACCACAGCCCGCACGCCTTTTGGAAGCATCCGCGGGATATTCTCATAGAATCCGCCGCCGGTAATATGACTGCAGCCTTTGATCACGACGCCCGCCTCTTTGACCGTCCGAAGCGCCTTCACATAGATCTTGGTCGGCTGAATCAGAGCCTCCCCGAGTGTACAGCCCAGGCTGTCATAATAGGTACGCAAAACGTCTTCCTTCATACGGAACACTTTGCGCACCAGGGAAAAGCCATTGCTGTGCACACCGGAAGAAGCAATGCCGATCAGGGTATCGCCTGCCTTGATGTCCGCGCCGGTAATCAGATGCTTCTCGTCTACGATGCCCACGGCAAAGCCGGCCAGATCGTATTCATCCTCCGGATAAAAGCCCGGCATCTCCGCGGTTTCTCCGCCGATCAGCGCCGCACCTGCCTGCCTGCACCCTTCTGCCACCCCTTTTACGATGGTGGCGATCTTTTTCGGATAATTCTTGCCGCACGCAATATAGTCCAGGAAGAACAAAGGTTCCCCGCCCGCACAGGCGATATCATTCACACACATGGCCACACAGTCAATCCCCACCGTGTCATGCTGGTCCAGAAGAAACGCCAGCTTCAGTTTCGTCCCCACGCCGTCTGTCCCGGATACCAGTGTAGGCTTTTCCATATCCTTATATGCACTCAGGGAAAATGCTCCGGAGAACCCTCCAAGCCCCCCCAAGACCTCCGGCCTCATGGTTGCCTTTACATGCTCTTTCATCAGTTCCACTGACCGATAACCGGCCTCAATATCAACACCTGCATGTTTATAATCCATATCTTCTCCTCCTGTTCTCATACCGCATGGCCCGGGTGTGAAAAGTAACTACATTCATTTGTTCATCTGTGCCTGATAAGCTTCATACCCCAGCTTGTCCAGCTTGTCCGCCTTTGCCTCCACGTCCTCTTTCATCTCTTTGGAGTAGGCTTTCAGCCGCTCAAGCAGCGCATGGTCAGAAGTAGCCAGAATCTTTGCTGCCAAAATTCCCGCATTGGCGCCGCCGCCGATGGCCACCGTCGCCACCGGAATCCCGCTGGGCATCTGCACGATGGAATACAAAGAGTCCACGCCTCCCAAATCAGAAGTCTTCATGGGAACACCGATCACCGGCATGGGAAAGATCGCCGCGCACATCCCGGGAAGATGAGCTGCCTTCCCCGCTCCCGCGATGATCACCTTGAAACCTTTTTCCTCTGCACTTTTGGCGTATTCAAAAAATACATCCGGTTCTCTGTGAGCGGAGATGATCGTCATCTCAAAATCCACCCCGAGTTTTTTCAGTACATCTGCCGCCTTGCTCATAACCGGCAGATCCGAATCGCTGCCCATGACAATTCCTACTTTTGCCATCCTGCTCCTCCTTTGCATCTTCTGCTTTTGATAAAGTTTTATAAGTACTGCTAATAATACTATCCTTCTATTTTACCACAACTTATAAGCTATCTTACAGGCACCCTGCCTTCTTGTCAAGCCGAAACTTCCGGCCCATCGAAAGGTTCATTGAGCGCCTCGGTCCCCGGAAGCACAAACCTTCCGTCCCGGATCAGACAGGTCCGGCTCTCATCCTTGTGAACCACCGTGATCTCCCCCAGCTCATCATAGGGAATGGTAATGTCTGTATGACAGTTATAGTACGCTTTGCCTATGTCTTCCTTCCGGAGCGCAGAACACGCATTTTCCTTGGCGATCATCCGCTTCCCGTCCGGATTGCAGGTCACCACGTCTTCCTCCCAGGAAAAGCAGGTGTCCCCCACTGCAAAGTGAGGCCCCATTTTCTCCGCAATCAGGATCGGAAGCCTGCCCTCAATGCCGTACCGCTTTGCCGTCATATAGGCGGTGGTGTTGGTCCCCACTGCAAATTCCCCCAGAGGAAGCGTCCTGTGATGCATCAGTACATTCTCCCGGACATACCGGCGGTTCTCCTCTGCTTCTTTATAATTCTTACAATTGTAATCTTTAATCATACCATCCTGAAACCAAAGTTTCAGATCCTTATAAAACAGTCCATCCAGATAGACGCCGGTTACATGAAGAAGACCGTTTGTCCCCGCAAGCTTTGGAGAAGTAAACACCTCTCCCACCGGAATGTTCACATCAGCCACACAGTTTTCAAAAAGGGTCTCTCTTTGTGGATCCCCAAGAGGTGCAAGCGCCACCTTCAGATCCGTCTGATTGTCTCCTTTTCCCAGAATGTGCACGGCCTCTCCTCTGTCCAGCTCATCGATCAGACACTGCTGGATCTGCTGCCAGGTCCGGTAATCCAGTGTATTGATCTTCACCGTCTCCCGGAAAATTTCCTCAAAGGATGTCCCGATCTCCGGCACCGGAAAAGCGATGATCGTAAAACTGCGCTCCTCCCCCGGGATATAAGTGTTGGCCAGCTGTCCCATGTGGCTGTTCAGATCCACCTGGAGCTTTTGCTGCTGTTCGCTCAGCTGCAGCGCTTCTGGTTTTACCCGGGGACTAAAAGGTTTCTCCCCAAACGTCTCCATCACCGCCGGGCCACCATGGGTATTTGCAAGGCCGCGGTACTTTTCATAGGCAGCCTTTGCCACGCCCAATTTGCGTTGCACAAACGCTTTGTCCATAAAAAGGGCGCTGTCTCCTTTGTGGTCATAATCATACTGCCGGTTGGGCGAGGCACCGCTGTATCCGATCCGGTTTGCCTCCCGCATGTTCACCCGGCTTACCGCCGCCCGGTAGACAATGCTCTGCAGCCCCATGGCTGCAAAATTCTTCACAGCCTGCCGGATGATCCGCTCAAATCCGAGGGAATACCGGATATTGACTGTTTTTTTCCTATCCAGAGGCTTTTGAGCCACCAGAAAACCGATCCGGTATCCTTCGGTAAAGACCGATGCAATCTTTTGAATTTCTTCTTCTGACAGACCTGCCAGATACCGGCTCATCCTTACCTGGTCCTCTGTCACATACTCCCCGAACCAGTAGAGATATCGAGGATCCGAAAGATCTGCCTCCATAATGATATCCCTGGCAAAAGACAGAGACGGATCTAACTGCTCCCGAATCCTTCCTGCTACCATCACATCACTGTAATCACTCACAAACCAGTACACATCCTGGGCAAGCTGATCTTTGGAAGGCAGTTCCCCGCCTGCAAATTCGCTGTGAATCTGCAGAAAAAGCTCCATGCAGATCAGCATCTCCTCTGTCCGGCCCTCACAGGCATAGACAATCATTCCCCGAAGTTCTGCATAGACAAAAGACAGGATCTGTCCATAGTCCTTTGTCAGCTTTTCCACCGCATAGGACGGATTTCCATAGCTTTGTTCGTATGCTTCGCCCACCAGATCCCCGTAGAGCCGGTCGTTCCATATCTTCAGTTCTTCCAGGGATGCATTTTTCAGCAGGTCTGCTTCTGCCTTATCCTTTGCTTCCAGCATCAGCAGCAGAAATCCCGCTGTTTTTTGAAAATAATCCCCTAGATTCCCGGCCACTTCCGGGTCTTTTTCTATCTGTTCAATTCGCGCCTTAGCAAGCTGCCAGCGCTCCATCCATAACTCATCCATCTGTTACCATCCTAATATATAAACCATGACATATGCAGTCAGTACCACCCCGTTCTGCACACAGCCCAGATAAGGAAAAAGCTGATAGGTGTCTTCCTCCATCAGTCCCCGGATTCCATAGTACATCCCTGCCAGGGACAAAAGAATCGCCAGGAAGCCAAGCACAGCGATGAATTTCCCCGCCTGTCCATATTCCATATAGGCAGCTGCAACCACGCCGCCGGTCAAAAGCAGGGATACCGTCCCGGCCGCACAAGAGAGCATCCCCAGCCGGGACTGATTTTTATCGGTAAATTTATAACGTCTTTTCATAAAGCCTCTTTTCTCTTTTTACAGAATACCATCCAGTAAATGCCGTACCCGATACACCCGCCTAACGTGTTCAGGATCATATCATCCACATCGCAGCTTCCTACCCTCAGGATCAGCTGGGAGATCTCTATGAAAAGAGTCAGTTCAAAGCTTAACAGCGCAACTTTCCAAAAACTCATCTTTTTCCTTCGTATCGCCGGAAGCAGCGCCCCATAGGGCACAAAACCGATCACATTCCCTCCAAGATTCCAGAATACCCGCCACGGCCCGATCTGACTGTGATACGTAAGGTAGCGCCGGATCTCCCGAAACGGCATCAAGTTGTATCGATAATCTCCTTCCAGCATGGAACGCCCCCATTCCTCTGCAAAAAACATCAGATACACCAGAAGCAGAAGATAGAGACCAAAGAAAACGCGGCTCACAAACCGAACATACTTTTCTGTCTCCTTTTTCACACAAAGCTCCTTTTAAGTTACTGTTTAAAAGCAAAAAAACTGCCGTAACATGCATCCCTCTTACAGATCATTCATCTTACAGCAGCCCCCTATGTCAAAACATCAGATCCGATTTTCCTTTCAGCAACCGTGCACCGTTGATGATCATCAAAATCCCGGACACAATCCCTGTCACCAAAATGACAATCCCAAGAGCCAGATCACCGGCCCCCACATTCGCCATGGTCTTGTAGGTCTTCTCATTGTTCATACAGATCTCCTCCCTGTCTCATCTCACACCATACTGTTCATAGTATGCGTCAATGGCCGCTTTTAATGCATCATCCATGATCACGCTGCCCTTATAGGGACGATTATAAAGATGCTCCACCACCTCTGCCATGGTCACAATCGCCGCGGTCTTAAGACCATACGTTTCGCGAATCTCCTGAAGGGCACTCTTCTCTTTCTGTCCCCGTTCCATCCGGTCCACCGACACCACAAGCCCCACCGGATGTACATCCCCCTGGGCCTTTATGATCGGCAGCGTCTCCATTATGGAAGTACCGGCTGTCGTTACATCCTCAATGATCACCACCCGGTCTTTGTCTCCCATGGGACTTCCCAGCAGGATCCCCTTATCTCCGTGGTCCTTTACTTCCTTTCGGTTGGAACAATAGCGGATGTCCTTTCCGTACTGCTCGCTGATGGCCATGGTTGTCGCCACGGTCAGCGGAATTCCTTTATAAGCCGGCCCGAACAAGACGTCAAAATCAAGCCCGAAATGATCTTGAATCGCTTTCGCATAGTACTCTCCCAGCTTCCGAAGCTGCGCCCCGGTCCGGTAAAACCCTGTATTCACAAAAAACGGCGTCTTTCTCCCGCTCTTCGTCACAAAATCTCCAAACTTCAAAACCTGGCAGTCTATCATAAATTCTATAAATTCCTGTTTATACTGTTCCATCTGCTGTCTCCCGCTTTCCGTATATTTTCCCTATTTTACCATGTTTACCTTTCAAATTCAATTGCTTTCCTAACCCCTCCGATCAGCTCTTGTACATTCTCCACCTGATACTGTTCCATATACTTGCGGATCCCTTCTGCCACATCCCTGGCCGCATAAGGGTTCGCAAAGTTCGCGGTTCCCACGGACACCGCCGTGGCACCGGCCAGCAGAAATTCCACTGCATCCTCCCCGGTACAGATCCCGCCCATGCCGATGATGGGAAGTTTCACGGCCTGGGCCGTCTCCCAGACCATCCGGACCGCCACCGGCTTTACAGCCGGTCCCGACATACCGCCGGTTCGGTTTGCGATGGCAAACGTCCGCCTGTGAATATCGATCTTCATACCTGTGATGGTATTGATCAGGGAGAGAACATCCGCCCCGCCGGCCTCCGCTGCCCTTGCCATCTCCGTGATATCCGTCACATTGGGACTCAGTTTCATGATCACCGGCTGCCTTGCATATCTTTTTACTTCCCGGGTGATCGCTTCTAACGCCCTGGGATCCTGCCCGAAGGCAATCCCGCCTTCCTTTACATTGGGACAGGACACATTGATTTCCAGAAGATCCACCGCTTCCCCGGACAGGCGCTCCACCACCTGACAGTAATCCTCCGTGGTCTTCCCGCACACATTGACAATAACCTTTGTATCATATTGTTTCAAAAATGGAAGATCCCGCTTTAGGAATACATCGATTCCAGGATTCTGAAGCCCGATGGCATTGAGCATACCGCCTCTGGTCTCTGCGATCCGGGGCGTCGGATTGCCGGGCCAGGGCACGTTGGCCACACCCTTGGTCACTACTGCTCCCAGTTCGCCAAGATCATAAAATTCGCCGTATTCTGCCCCGGATCCAAAGGTCCCGGACGCGGTCATCACCGGATTCTTCAGCTCTACTCCGGCCAGAGTTACTTTTGTATTGCTCACAGTTCCACCTCCGTACTTAGGAATACCGGACCATCCTTGCACACCCTTTTATTTTTCACATGGGTATGCCCGTCCACTTCCGTCGACTGACAGACACAGGCAAGGCAGGCGCCGATGCCGCAGGCCATGCGCTCTTCCATGGAAAGATAACACTCCACCCCATGCTCTTTTGCATAAGTCTGCACTGCTTTCAGCATGGGCCTGGGTCCGCAGGCATAGATCAGTTCCGCCGTCAGGCTGTGCTCCCTTATGGCATCCATAACGGTCCCTTTGGTCCCTGCACTTCCATCCTCTGTGGCGATGTAGAGTGTCCCTCTTTTTTCCAGCTCTTCTGTAAGAAAAAGCGCATCCCGGTATCCGGCGATGATCTGTACCTCTGCTTTTCCATGCAGCTCTTTGGCCAGCTCTACCATGGGCGGAATCCCGATTCCGCCGCCGATCAGAAAGGCTTTCTTTTTCTTTATCGGAAATCCATTGCCCAGAGGCCCCAGAATCTCCAAAGTATCCCCGGCCTGCAAGCGGGAAAACTCTCTGGTTCCCTGTCCGGCCACCCGGTATACAACCGCAAGCCTGCCTTTTTCCCGGTCAGTCTCACAGATGCTGATGGGCCTTGGAAGCATCCGGCTGTCATCTTTACTGTACAAGGACAAAAACTGTCCTGGTTTTGCCTCGCCGGCGATCTTTTCTGTCTCAAGCCACAGTCTGTAGATCCCCGGAGCAATCTCTTTTTGTTCTGCCACTCTGGCAAATTCTCTGCTTTTCACCCTGCTCCTTTCCCGGATACCCTTTCGCATCCTGCCCAGTCTCTCATCTTTTTCTATCTTGTCTCCAAAGCACCCCGGATATCTGCAATCATATCCTCCACGGCTTTCCGGGATGCCTCTCCAAAGTTCTCCTGCCCGTACTTTTGGTACGCCTCCTGCTTATAGGCAGCGATAATGCCCCTGGAAGAATTGACGATGGCTCCCAGACCGTCATCATTGAAGAAATGGACCAAATCCCTGCCTTTTCCTCCCTGCGCCCCGTAGCCCGGTACCAGAATAAAGGATTTTGGCATTACCTTTCTTAAGAGCTTTCCCTGCTCCGGATAGGTGGCTCCCACCACGGCCCCGATGTAGCTGTAAGTTTCTGAACAGTGCTCCTCGCCCCACTGAGCCACCTTCTCGCCCACCAGCTCATACAAAGGCTTTCCATCCACTAACTGGTCCTGAAATTCTCCGCTGGAAGGATTGGATGTCTTTACCAGGATAAACAGTCCCTTTTTCTCCTCTTTGCATACATCGATAAAAGGTTTCACCCCATCGGACCCAAGATATGGATTCACGGTGGCAAAGTCTTCGTCAAAACCTGCATAAGTCCTGCTGCCCACCTGCACCTTACCCAGATGCCCCGCCGCATAAGCCGCGGAAGTAGAACCGATGTCTCCACGCTTCACATCCCCGATCACCAGAAGATCTTTCGATTTGCAGTAATCCACGGTCTTTTTATAAGCCTGCATCCCCTCGATGCCAAACTGCTCATACATGGCAATCTGGGGCTTGACCGCCGGAATCAGGTCAAAGGTCTTGTCCACGATCTCCTTATTAAATTGCCAGATGGCCTCCGCCGCCCCCGCAAGGGTTTCCCCGTACTCGGCAAACGCCCGCTCCTTTACCTGCTCTGGTACATAGGAGAGCATGGGGTCTAAGCCCACCACAATCGGGGCCTTTGTTTTCTGGATCTTGTCAATTAATTTGTTGATCATTCTTGTGTCTCCTTCTTTATCTACTTCCTGTCGTTTTCCAAACGCATCCAATTTTACATGTTTTAAATTATACTATATTTTTCCTTTGAATACAATTATCATGGCAAAATTGCGCCAGACGTTCACCGCTCTAATATATAATCCACCACAGCCTCGGACCCGTGTCCGTCGTCATAATATTGCATTTTTTTCATAAACTGTACGCGTTTTTTTCCGTAATCTTCTTCAGAAAATTCCAGGATATTCCGAATCATCTGCTCATTGGAAAAAGCAGCCGGACAGGGAAGATCGGTAAGCTCCAGATAGTATCCTTTGTCCTGCTTCATCTGTTCATAGTCTTCCGCATACAGAAAAGAAGGCCGTCCAAGCTGCATATAGTCGAACCCGCAGGAAGAATAATCCGTGATCACCGCATCTCCCGCCGCCAGCAGTTCCTGAGAGTTATCGTAAGGAGAAGCGTTTATCACCCGATCTGTGTAATGGATGTCAAAATCTGCCGCGTTGACGTTGGGATGCAGCCGCACCAGCATCACCCACCGGCCGCCGAACCTTTGTTCCAGAGCATCCAGACATCCCTCAAAATCCAGGTGATACACATGAAGTTTCCGGTCCTCCCGCCACGTGGGCACATAAAGCACCAGATTCACCTGCTCCTCAAGCTGATAATATGACCGGATCATCCTGCGCAGAGGCTCCTGGTCCTGAAAATAAAGATCATTTTTCGGAAGTCCCTTCTCCAGGATCGGCCCGTCATACCAAAAACAGCTCCGAAAACATTTCGTCCAGAATCCGCAGTTGCTCAAAAGCAGATCCATGTGGGCAGAATCCCTTTTGGCATAGGCAATATACTCCGGACTCAGCCCCGTCCCTGCATCCTTTTCGATCCGCTTCAGTCCCGGTCCCGCATGCCAGGTATGGATATAAATCTGCCCTTTTTTCTTCTTAAAATAATACAGTTTTCTCGTATTGTCCACCCAGAAACCCGCTGTGGACATATGGTACACGAAAGAAATGCAGTTCGGCCGGACAATCTTAAGCCCCGGCGGAAACTGACAGCCCGGTTTTTCGCAGACCCAGTACATCTCATAGGGAATCTTTCGTCGGAGACATTCTTCCGCAATATATCGGGTGTTGTCCCCAAATCCCCCTCCATTAAAATTGCTGAATATGATCTTCTTTTTTTTCACCGGTAAAAGCGAACAGATCTGCCAGACCCAGAAGATCAAAATCCTGTGAAACGCCGGATACACCCCGGCCAGAACCGGATATACCGGCGATTTGCGAAGCCACTCCATCATAGTACGATCGCTCCTTTATTATCGTTGCTGTTTTCCATGTTCAGCCCGGCGCAGGCAAAATTTCCGTAAAACCCTTGTTCTTCGGATGCATCGATTGTCCTTTCGTACCGGCACAGGCATTCACTTCTCCCTTGCCCACACATCCTCGGATGTATACCATGCCGGACCCAAATACTGCCGCCTTCTCTCACAAAGCAAAAACGGAACCGGGAAAAATCATCTGTCCACGTCTGCTGTCCGGATAGCATAAACGCAAATTATAACCATCCTCAAACATGTCTATAAGTGTAACATACACCTTGTCCCTGGTCAAATCCTGTGTTAGAATGCTTACAGAAATGAGGTGGACCATGAAAGAACGAAACGAATCGCTGGACTGTCTGAAAGGAATCGCCATTCTGCTGGTAATGGCGGGACATGTACAGGTACACAATCATATGACCGATCCCTACCTTTATGATATCATAAAGTCCCTGCAGATGCCCCTGTTTTTTCTGATCAGCGGCTACCTGGCCGGAGCCGGTACCAAAATCCAGGACTTCAGGCAGTACCAAAACCGGATGAAAAAACGGGCGGTCTCCTATCTTCTGCCCTTTTTTTCCTGGCTCATCCTGCAGCATATCACCTATGTCCCCCGCGCTTTTCGAACGGTGCTCTTCCAGCTGGATTATGGTCTGTGGTTTTTGATGACTTTATTCCTGTTCACCTGGATGTCCTGCACGGCTCAGCTGATCCATGCAAAAACAAAAAAAGAATGGTGCTTCTGGCTCGCCTTCTTTGGAAGCAGCGGCCTGGTCCTCTTTGCCTATCTGGCAAACGTGACCTTTTTAAGTCCATCCATTCTGATCATTTATCTTCCTTATTATATTAGTGCCTATTTCTGCGGAATGCACCCGGAGTTTCTGAAAAAATGGATCCCCGACGTCATCCAGAGAACCGCCGCCTGCGCCGGCGGAGTCCTTTTTTTACTTATGGCTGCCCGGTTGGATCTGGTAACCGTAACCGGAATCATCATGCTTGGCATCCAGACCATCGCCTCCTTCCTCGGCTGCCTGGCCCTTATCCGGCTTGTCTTGGACTGGAAACCCTGCCGCATCAAATCCCGGCTGGCATGTCTGGGCCACTATACCCTGGAA
>OFFY01000746.1_pt1 | contig 31578 bp, 25 predicted proteins | sample 1521481 | NCBI WGS metagenome assembly OFFY01 (sample SAMEA3504117, study PRJEB24116) | mouse gut metagenome | biome: mouse gut; feature: mouse-associated habitat; material: faeces | place: Denmark | collected 2011
CCGCCGCCGTCGCCGCCCTCACCGCATCCGCCATGGCCATCAACTACGCCATCGGAGCGGGCGGGCTGATGCAAAGCTTTTTCGCCAAGGACGGCGAAGCCCTATCCACAGGGCAGATCGAAACTCTGGACCAGATTGGCCAGACATTTGAGGGGGGCGTCACCGACAATGGGGCCACCCTCACCCCCATTGCCGCCCTGGCGGACGACAACTGCTACTACCTGCGCCTGCGGGTGGAGGCCCCGGAGGGGACCCTTCTGCCCGACCTGGACCCGGACACGGATGGCTACTATCAGCTGTTCGGGAACCAGCCGGAGGAAGCTCTGTCCTTCACCTCTGAGAGCGGAGAGAATATCCAGGGCATCGCTGTCAGCTGCGAATGGCAGCCAGACAGTGACCCCGCCGACAACGTAAAGGAAGTGGTCATCCGTTTCACCGCCCAGGGGACGCAGCCCGCGGTATACAATAACCAAGAGGGAAAGACCCTGACCATCCAAGGTCTCTGGATTCAGGCCCCCAATAAGGCGTACACCCCCGTGTTCACCGGGATTTTCGCTCTGGACGTGGGCGGAGCCTTCGAGCGACGCTCCCTGAGCGTGGACTGCGGCGGGGCGGACTATGTTGATACCACCGGCCTGGGCTACACCACCTGGCTGGACCGGGTGGTGCTGTCCCCGCTGTCTATCTCGGTGTGGTTCCGGGACAACGTGAAACCCGATCAAACCAGCCGTGTGCATTTTGGTGGCAGCCAGGGATTCTGTGAGGGGCTGCAAATTGTGCTGAAAGATGGCACGGTGGCCTTTGACAATGTACCCACATGGACGTACAACCCGGCGGATCTCAACTGGGACGCTTCCACCATGCTGGCGGACGGCCCCATCAGCGATAAGAACGGCTACGCCCCCTTCGACCGGCCTCTGGACCTGGACCAAGTGGACTATATTAAGTTCGGAGAGCACATTGTCCCCGTAAACGCCGACTGAGCGCAAAACGCGGCCCCTCCCGCTTGGGAGGGGCCGCATTTTGTTTTCATTACACCTGAATGGACAGCAGATACTGCCCATAGGCGGTCATGGCCATGGGTTCGCCCAAAGCCCGCAGCTGTGCCTGGGTAATCCACCCCTGACGAAAGGCGCACTCCTCAATGCACCCCACGTACCGCCCGCCGTGCTGAAGGGCGTAAATGTTCTGGGCGGCAGTGAGCAGACTGTCGGCGTTTCCCGCGTCCAGCCAGACATAGTTGTCCTCCAGGGGAATGACGCGCAGATTCTCCCGGCGCAAAAATTCCAGGTTCACATCGGTGATCTCCAGCTCTCCCCGGGCGGAAGGGGTGAGCCCCGCCGCAATGGCCAGCGCCTCGTTGGTGTAGAAATACAGACCGGGGACGATGTAGTTGGATTTCGGCTGCTGAGGCTTCTCCTCGATGGAGATGGCCCTACCCTGCTGGTCAAACTCCACCACACCGAAGGGCCGGGGGTCGTCCACCCGGCAGCCGAACACCGTTCCCCCCCGGTTGTTCTGGGCGGCCCTCCGAAGGGTCTGCTCCAAATCCAGCGCCCAGAAAATGTTGTCCCCCAGCACCAGGCACACGTCGTCCCCGTCCAAAAACGGCCCGCCGATGAGCAACGCGTCGGCAATGCCACGGGCCACTGGCTGGACGGTGTACCGAATGGACATACCCAGCTGAGAACCGTCTCCCAGCAGGGCGGCGAAGGTGTCCTCCTCTCCGGGGGGCACGATGACCAGTACCTCCCGAATGCCCGCCTGGATGAGCACCGAAAGTGGGTAGTAAATCAGCGGCTTGTCGTATACGGGAAGCAGCGGCTTGCAGACAGGCCGGGTCATGGGGTACAGACGGGTGCCACGCCCTGCGGCCAAGATGATGCCCTTCATAAATAACCTCCTGCGCCATAGCGCACACAAGTGGAACATCGACACCCTGATTATACAAAAGCCTCGGCAAAAAGTCAATGAGGCGCAAGCGCCCCTCCCTTGACTTTATGCACGTTCGGTTGTAAAATAAACCAAACTATAAGTAAAGGAAATGATTCCCAATGGCAAAAATCGACATTGTATCCGGATTTTTAGGCGCGGGCAAAACCACTCTCATCAAAAAGCTGCTCTCCCAGGCGTACCAAGATGAAAAGCTGGTCCTCATAGAAAACGAGTTCGGTGAGATCAGCGTGGACGGCGGCTTCCTCAAGGACAGCGGCGTGGAGGTCTCCGAGATGTCCTCGGGCTGCATCTGCTGCTCCCTGGTGGGGGATTTCGGCAGGGCCCTTCAGGAAGTGGAGGAGCGCTTCCACCCCGACCGCATCCTCATCGAGCCCTCCGGCGTGGGCAAGCTGTCCGACGTGGTGGTGGCCGTGCAAAACACCGCTAAAGATAACCCGGCGCTGAAGCTCAACTCCTTTGTCACCGTGGCGGACGCCTCCAAGGTAAAGGTGTATATGAAGAATTTCGGCGAGTTCTACAACAATCAGATTGAGAGCGCCGGCACCATCCTCCTCTCCCGCACTCAAAATCTGACCCAGGACAAGCTGGAGGCGGCGGTGGCGCTGCTGCGGGAAAAGAACCCCACGGCAGCCATCCTCACCACGCCCTGGGACCAGCTGGACGGCAAAACCATCCTGTCCGCCATTGAGAAGACCTCTATGGAGGAGGAGCTGCTCGCCCACATCCGCGCCGAGCATGAGGCGGAGCAGGCCGCTCACGCCCATCATCACCATGAGGAGGAGCACGGGCACCATCATCACCACCACGAGGAGCACGACCATGCGTGCTGCCACGGGGAGCACCACCATGAACACAGCCATCATGAGCACGAGCACGGCGAGCACTGCCACCACGGCCATGCACACGAACACCATCACCACGAACATGACCACGGTGAGGAGTGCGCCTGCGGTTGCCATGACCACGAGCACCATGGCCACCACGCCGACGAGGTGTTCGCCAGCTGGGGCCGGGAGACGGTGAAGCCCTTCGCCCAGGACCAGCTGGAGCACATCCTCACCGAGCTGGATTTGGGCGAGTGCGGCGCCATCCTCCGGGCCAAGGGCATTGTCCCCTCCGAGGGCGGCAGCTGGCTCCACTTCGACTACGTGCCCGAGGAGCATCAGGTGCGCACTGGCCCCGCAGACTATACCGGGCGGCTGTGCGTCATCGGCGCCGACTTGAACGAGGACAAGCTGGCCGCCCTGTTCGGCCTGTAAGAAGGTGCGCCATGGATATCCCTGTCTATCTGTTCGCCGGATTTTTAGACGGCGGAAAAACTACCTTTATCAACGGCATCCTCCGGGACGGCTTCGCCCTGGAAACCCCCACCCTCCTGCTGTGCTGCGAGGAGGGGGCGGAGGAGTACGATCCTTCCCTTCTGCGCAATGTCACCGTGGTGACGGTGGAGGAGGAAGCGGAACTCACCCAGGATTTTCTCAAGCGATGCGAGAAAAAGTACCGGCCCCGGCAGGTTTTGGTGGAGTTCAACGGGATGTGGTCCCTGGGCCGGCTCTACCAGGAGGCGCTGCCCAACAACTGGGTGCTCTATCAGATCATGACCATGGTGGAGGCCGCCACCTTCGACGTGTACGCCAAAAACCTGGGCCAGCTGATGATGGAGAAGATCACCAACGCGGACCTCATTGTGTTCAACCGCTGCGATGAATCTCTGCGCGCCTCCCTGCGCCAGCGCAACCTGCGCATGGTCAACCGCCGAGCCAGCATCTACCTGGAAAATACCGACGGCACCGACGAGGAGTACGCCGACGACAGCGTGTGCCCCTTTGATCTCAGCCAGGACATCATCGAAATTCCCGACGACGACTTCGGCGTGTGGTACGTGGACGTGATGGAGCACCCCGAGCGGTACGAGGGCAAGGCCGTCCGGGCCAAAACGGTGGTGTGCCACCTGCCCCAGTACCCCGGCGAGGTGATTTTAGGCCGGTTTGCCATGACCTGCTGCGAGGCGGACATCACCTTCCTGGGCCTGGTGGCCCGGGGAGTGGGCTTCGATGCCTTTGAAAACCGCTCCTGGGCGGACGTGACGGGCGTGGTCCATTTGAAGCGGCACAAGGCCTATCAGGGGGAGGACGGCCCCGTGCTCCACGTCACCGCCCTGTCCCCCGCCGGCAAGCCGGAGCAGGAGGTGCTCACGTTCTAACGCACCCACCCTCCTTCCGCAGCGCCACCGGTAAACTGCCGGTTGAATGATGTCAAAACAGCCACCATTGAACCCGGCCGCGGAATCTGCTATCATCAACCTATCAAACGTCAAAGGAGAATGGCCCATGACCAAAACAGAACGGCTGGAGACCGAGCGCCGGGTATTCGACATCTACAGCGGCATCCTGTTCAACCACCTGGAGTTTCAGTCCGGCCCCGCCGATCCCCCCGCCTACGCCCTGGACTGCCCGGAGTACGAAACGCTGCGGGAGAAGTACGGCCTGGTCAAGCTGGCCGGGAAGGGCAGCGCCTTCCAGCGGGCCAAGCGGCTGCTGCACCATTTAGCCCCCCGTCTCACCCACTCGTCCTACTATGACAATCACGTCCCCTGCGACGCTCTCTCTCTGCTGGAGTACAGCTATGAGCGGCCCGACCAGGGCATCAACTGCCTGAACAAGTCCAAAATTCTGACCGAGTGCTGTCTGGCCGTGGGGATTTACGCCCGGCGGGTGGGGATCATGCCCTGCTCCCCCTATGACAACGACAACCACGTGGTCACTGAAATCTATGATCCCGACCTGGCCAAGTGGGTCATGCTGGACCCCTCCACCGACGGCTGGTTCGTGGACGAAAACGGCGGCCCCCTCTCCCTGCTGGAGCTTCGGGAGCGCTTCGCCCACCGGCAGTTCGCCACCTTTGTCTCCTCCACCGACCGCAAGGACAATCTGTCCCGGCTGTCGGATAAGAATATGGAGCTGAACACCTATTTCTGCAAGAACCTGTTCTGGCTCTCCGTGGATCGGTACAACGGCTTCGGCGACAGGAAGGAGCGGTTTTTCTTTATCCCCGACGGTTACGACCTGGAGCGCAACCAGATTGCCTCGTTGGAATATCGTCTCAGCGTCCTGCTTGAGCAGGGGCTGTCCCCCGAGGAGGAGCAAACATTCCGGCAGCAGTTCCAGGACGCCCTGGAGAAGCTGCAAACCGCACCCAAAAAATCCTGCCATGACGCAGCCGCGCTGGCCGCCCCGCCGGCGGGCTGCTGAGCGGCAAAACGCCCCCTGTCTTGGGACAAGGGGCGTTTTTTCACATGATTGGCCCCCGCTGCGCATAAAGTGTACAAACGAGCATCGGAGGGGTCGAAATGGAAGGAACAAAAATTATTTACCTGCGCCGAAAGGTGATTGCCGCCGCGGCCTGCGCCCTGGCGGCCGCCATGATGTTCTGGGTTGTCAACAACCCGGCGGTGGTGGGGGCGTCCGCCGCCACCCGGCAGCTGCCCATCTACTGCGTGCAGAAAGACTACAAGGTGCTATCCATCAGCTTTGACGCCGCCTGGGGCAATGAGGACACCCAGCAGCTCATCGACATCTTGAGCAAATATAACGTGAAAGCCACCTTTTTCGTGGTGGGGGAGTGGGTGGACAAATACCCGGAATCTGTGAAGGCGCTGTCCGACGCGGGCCACGAGGTGATGGGCCATTCCAACACCCACGCCCATTTCAACAGCCTGTCTTCCCAAGAGATCGTAGACGACCTCAACGCCTGCAACGATAAAATTGAAGCGGTCACTGGGGTGCGCCCCACCCTGTTCCGCTGTCCCTATGGGGAGTACGACGACCATGTCATCAACGCCGTGCGCTCCCTGGACATCGAGCCTATTCAGTGGGACGTGGACAGCCTGGACTGGAAGGACCTGTCTGCCGCCGACATCACCCAGCGGGTCACCTCCAAGGTACAGCCCGGCTCTATCGTGCTGTTCCACAACGCCGCCAAGCACACCCCCGAGGCCCTGCCCGGCATCATTGAAAAGCTGCTCCAGGATGGGTACGCCTTTGTGCCCATTTCCGAGCTGATCCTGCCGGGCTGCTGCGGCCAGGACTATACCATCGACCACACCGGGCGACAGTGCCCCGGCGGAACCTGAATCCACAGCCGTCCATCCCTCTCCGGGGCGGGCGGCTGTATTTTTCCCTTGAAGCCCCGCCCCGGACGCGCTATAATGGAAGAAACAGCCTGTATTTTTTTGGGGGGAGCGGCTATGACTGTCATCTATGGCGCTGCGGGAACAGACGGCCGGGCGCTGGTCCGGCCGCTGCTGGCCGCGGCGGCGCGAAAGCACTGGGGCTGGCCCGCTCTGCCGCCTGTGGAACGCTCTCCCCGAGGCAAACCCCTGTTCCCCGGCCAACCGGACCGCTGGTTCTCCCTGTCTCACTGCGGGAGGCTGGCGCTCTGCTCCCTGTCGGACAGCCCTGTGGGGGTAGACATTGAACTGGTCCGGCCCCGCCGTCCCGGCCTGCCCGCTTACGCCCTCAGTGGGGACGAGCTGTCCCGCTTTGACGGCAGCTGGGAGGATTTCTACCGCCTGTGGACGCTGAAGGAGAGCTGGTGCAAACGGGAGGACGCCCCCCTGTTCCCACCCCGGAATATCCCTACCCCTCCCCCCTGTCCCCACCAAAGCTATGCTGGAGAGGGCTGGCGGGCGGCGGTGTGCTGTGACGGCCCGCCCCCTCCCGCCATCCTTTGGTTGGAGCTGGAAGCCCTTTCCCTTTCACCACCCCCTGCTCCTACCGCCAACTATACACAGAGAGGATCCCTGCCATGAGGATTTGGAAAATCATCTCCGGCGTTTTATCCATCGCCGCCGGCCTGCTGACCGCGTACCAGTCCTATTTTGTCTCTCCGCCGGACAACGCCCTGCTCCCCGCCGCCGGACTTGCCGCTGCCGCCCTGCTTTTCATTGCCGGCATCATTGCCATCGCCTCCAGCCGGGGAAGCATGGGCGCGGACATTGTCCTCATCTCCCTATACGGGGTTGGCGCACTGGTGGGCTTTACCCTCACCGGCCTGCTGCTTATCTCCCTTTGGTGCCTGCTGTGCGCCGTTCTCGCCCTGGTGAGTTTTCTCCTGCTCTATTTTGAGGATGACGAACCCAGCGCCGGGGCGGCCTCCACCGCTCATCCCCCCGCCGTGCCAACCCTGCGCACCCTTCTCTTTGAACGCAACCAGCACCGGCGGGATGCCGCCGTGGACGCACTGCCCGAGTTCGCCGCCAAAAGCTACCTAAAGCAGCTGCTCACCGCCTTCATCCGCCGGGAGTCCATCACCGCCCTTCCCGAGCCAGAGCCGGAAGCGCCCCCCTCCAGGCAGCTCCGCCCCGGCGCCGTCTTGGCCGTGATCGTTGTTCTTGCCGCCGCTGGAGCTGTGTTCTTCCTATTTGGCCGCGGCTCCCTCACGGACAAGACCAACCCGGGCAGCCCATCCAGCGCCGCCCAGTCGCCCCAGCCATCGCCCAAGTCAGGTGCTCCCACCTCCACTCCCGCCGACCGCTCCGGCGCACTGGGGGATTACTATGTGGAGATTCAGGACGCTTTTCTGACCGAGGACTACCAGGGCCACCCTGCCATCGTCATTACTTATCAGTGGACCAACAACAGCGATCAGACCACAAATGCCATGTCTGTCCTGCTGGAAAATGCCTATCAGAACGGAGTTCAGATGGACGGGGCCATTGTCGTCTCCACTCCCGGCTATCAATCTGGAACCTCCATCCGTAATCTCCGCCCGGGCACCTCCGCCAGCGTCCACCGCGCCTTTTTGCTCTCAGACGCATCGTCCCCCGTGGAATTTGAGGTGTCCGAATTCATCCGCTCCTCCGGCGATGTTCTGTCCGCAGTCTTCGACCCGGCGGAGCTCTCCTCGCCCCAATAGCCAGCGCCAAGGCAGGAACGCAAACCGCGCTCCTGCCTTAAGAATTCCTTAAAAGAAACCTCACCAAATGCTAAAGGCTATCTCACTTGAAACTGAAGATTTGTCCTCTATAATCAGGAGCATAGGATAAGCGCACGTCGCTTTGTCCCGGCGGCGTTTGCCGCACCGTCAAAACGGCAATGCTTTCTGTGCTGATTTGAGGAGGGAGTCTTCATGAACATACTGATTTTAACCGGAAAGTTCGGCATGGGCCACCTGTCCGCCGCCAACGCCCTTCAGGAGCAGTTGCGGCACGACGGCCACCGGGCCGATACCGTGGATTTGTTTGCCTACGCCATGCCTGAGCTGGCCCCCGCCATGTACGGAGCCTTCAACCTGCTGGTCACCTTCGGCGGCGCGTTTTACAACCTCTACCACGTGCTCACCGCCGACAGCTCCGGCGATAACCGGGGGGATGGCCTGCTGCGCGCTCTGGACACTCTGTTGGACGAGTACCAGCCCGACGTGGTGGTGTCCACCCACCCCATCTGTTCTGCCGCCATGTCCCAGTACAAGGAGGAGGGCCCGTCCGATCTCCCCCTGGTCACCTGCGTCACCGACGTCACCTGTCACAGCGAGTGGATCCACCCCGGAACCGACTGCTACCTGGTGGCCAGTGAGACCGTCCGGCAGGGGCTGGCCGCCAAGGGCGTGGCTCCCCACCTTGTGGTGGTATCGGGCATCCCGGTGAGCGGGCGGTTTCAGCCCGCCCAGCGGGACCGCTCCCGCCGGCGGGAGCTGCTCATCATGGGCGGCGGCCTGGGGCTCATGCCCCGGCGTGACTCCTTCTACCAGGCCCTCAACGCCCTGTCCGGCGTGCACACCACCATCCTCACCGGCCGGAACGACAAGCTATTTCAGCGCCTGAACGGCAGATATGAGAACATCGAGGCGGTGCCCTTTACCACCCAGGTAGAGAAGTACATGGCCCGGGCCCACCTGATGCTGTCCAAGCCCGGCGGCATCACCTGCTTTGAGGCCATCGCCGCCCGCCTGCCCATCCTGGCGTGGCAGCCCTTTTTGAAGCAGGAGCAGGAAAACGCCGACTTTTTGGTCCGGTGCGGCATGGCCCGCATCGCCGCCAAGGAGGAGAGCGCCTGCCTTACCGCCATCCGGGAGACCATCTATGACGACCAGGCGCTGGCCGCCATGGAGCAGGCTATGGAAAAAACCTCCGCGGCCCTGGCCCGCGCCGCGGTCTGCGGCGTGGTGGCCGGCCTGGCGGGAGAGAAGGTGCCCGCATGAAAGGGAAAATGAAAAATCTGCTGTGCGCCGGCGCGGTAGCCGCCCTGCTCGTCTGGACTGTGCATACCATCTTGAAGGAGCAGTCCCCAGGCCAGCTGGCCGCCGCCCTGCTCAGCGCCGACTGGCGGGTGCTGCTGCTGAGCCTGCCCCTGATGGCCCTGTTCCTGTGCTGCGAGGCCGCGGCCACCTGGTCCATTCTCCGATCCCTGGGCTGCGCCCAACCCTTCCGCCGCTGCGCCTACTACTCCTGCACCGGCTTTTTCTTCAGTACCATCACCCCCTCCGCCACCGGCGGCCAGCCCGCCCAAATTCTGGCCATGGGCCGGGACGGGGTGCCCACCGCCTCCGGCGCGCTGGATATGCTCCTTGTCACCATCGGCTACAACACCGCCGCCATGATCTGGGGCGTATTCGCCCTGTTCACCGCCGCCCCCTTTACCGAGCGGCTGGGCGGCCAGGTGGGCCTTCTGCTGGGCGTGGGGCTGGCGGTATTCGCCCTGTTAGATGTGGCCATGCTGCTGTTTCTATTCCTCCCCGGCCCCGCCCGCCGACTGCTGTACGCCTGCATCCGCCTGGGCTCCCGTCTGTTCCCCCGTCTGGACCGGGAAGCCTTAGAGGCCAAGGCTGACGCCCATCTGGCCGAGTACCGCCGGGGCGCCCAGCTCATTCAAAGGGCTCCCAGCCTCTTGATTCGTGTGCTGGGGCTCAGCGCCCTGCAACTGGCCTGCTCCTACGTCATGCCTTATATTGTATACCGCGCCTTTGGCCTGTCCGGCTTCTCCTTGGGGCAGGTGTTCGCCCTCCAGGCCCTGTGCTCCATCGCCGTAGGCTACCTGCCTCTGCCTGGCTCCGCCGGGGCGGCCGAAAACGTGTTCCTGCGCAGCTTCCTGCTGATTTTTGGGGAATCCCTGGTGGCCCCCGCCATGATCCTCACCCGTACCCTGAGCTGTTATTTGGTGCTTGCAGTCACCGCGCTGATTTTGGCAGTGGGCCGGACCCTGCGCAAACGAGCGGCCGTCGCTCAGCCCCCTTCAGAGCCAGCCCCTGTCCAGCGCCCCAACCTCTCCAAGCGCACCGCGCCGCCGCTGGGCGGCTACGCCGACCGCACATAAAAACCGGACCGTTTTCGGTATCATCCTGCCCCCTCCTGCATATGCTGAGTTATATGCGCAAAATTAGAGCTTTAGATAAAGGAGCGATCAGCATGAAAGAAAACGGCATGGTGCGCAGCGCCGGCACGCCTTCCCAGGACGTGGATGATCTGATTTTCCCCGAGCAGATGGACGTGCTTGTCAGTCAACGGTAATCCGGCCCCGCCGGAGCGCGCCGCCTCCTCCCCAGTTCGGGGCGGGGGCGGTTTTTGCCGTCAACCTCTTTACAACCGGCGGAAATTTTTATATAATGTGTAAACTGAGCTTGTAACAACCATATCAGCGGCTTGGGCCGCGGAAGGATGAGTACAATATGCTGCAATTTGACGAGTACCGGGTCAAGCTGAACAACCTCAAGCCCGATTTGGACGAGCTGCGCAAGGCGCTGGATTTGGACAGCGCGGAGCGGGAGCTGGACGAGCTCCACGCTCAGTCCGCCGCAGACGGCTTCTGGGACAACGTGGAAAAGGCCCGCAAGGTGCAGAAGCGCATCAGCAACCTGGAGGACAAAGTCACCGCCCAGACCAAACGGGAAAGCGCCTGGGAAGATTTGATCACTCTGTGCGAAATGGGCAACGAGGAGGAGGATGAGTCCCTCATCCCCGAGGTGGAATCCGGCTTCGATGCGCTGGTAAAGGAGATGGAGACCGCCCGGCTGTCCACCCTGCTGTCGGGGGAGTACGACAACTCCACGGCCATCCTCTCCCTCCAGGCCGGGGCGGGCGGCACCGAGGCCCAGGACTGGGCCCAGATGCTTTACCGGATGTACACCCGCTGGGCGGAGCGCCACGGCTTCACCTACTCCGTGCTGGACTACCAGGATGGGGACGAGGCGGGCATCAAGTCCGCCGCCATCCGCATCGAGGGCGACAACGCCTATGGCTACCTCAAGAGCGAGCACGGCGTCCACCGTCTGGTGCGCATCTCCCCCTTTGACGCCAACGCCCGGCGGCAGACCTCCTTTGCCGCTGTGGAGGTCATGCCTGAGCTGGACGACAGCGTGGAGGTGGACATCCGGGACGAGGACATTGAGCGCCAGGTATACCGCTCCTCCGGCGCCGGCGGACAGCACATCAATAAAACCTCCTCCGCTGTGCGACTGATCCACAAGCCCACCGGCATCGTGGTGTCCTGCCAGACAGAGCGCTCTCAGTTCCAGAACGAGGAGACCTGTATGAAGATGCTGCGCTCCAAGCTGATGCAGATCAAGGAGCAGGAGCACCTGGACAAAATCTCCGATATCAAGGGCGTACAGCTGAAAATCGAGTGGGGCAGCCAGATTCGCTCCTACGTGTTTATGCCCTATCAGCTGGTGAAGGACAACCGCACCGCCTTTGAGACCTCCGGCATCGACGGCGTGATGGACGGCGACTTGGACGGCTTCATCAACGCCTACCTCACCGCCGCCGCCACCGGCGCCTGGGCCACAAAATAAAAAATGTCCCCCCGGTTCAAACCGGGGGGACATTTTTTATGGATGTACAATGTGCAGCACCTGGGCAGGCACTTCTTCTTTATAAATGCCCAAGTCGTTCACCAGCTCCAGAACCGCCTCATCGTCCAGCTCCCAGTAGGGGTTGATCCACTCCCCCGGCAGCCCGGCGGCATTCAGCGCGTTGTCCAGGTCCATGCCGATGGCCTGGGTGCCGAAATACACCATGTCGTTCAGCGGCATACTGGTACTTACATACTGGCTGAACGTGTTGATGAGGGACGTGACCTTGCTGGCATTGGAAAGGGTCACAGTCTGCTTTACCAGGGCGGTGAGGAACGCCCGCTGGGTGGCCGAGCGGCCGATATCCGCGCTGGGATAGCAGCTGCGGCAGCGCATCACCCCCACGGCCTGCTTGCCGTTGAGCAGCTGGTAGCCCGCCTTGACGTGGATGGATAAATCCTGATAGGGATCCTCATAATCCATGTCCACCGGCACAGTGAAATACACTCCGCCGATCTGATTGACAATGGATTCAAAGGCTTTCAGGTTGATGGACATCCAAAAATCCACCGGCACTCCCAGCAGGTCGGACACAGCATCCGCCACCGCCTCCTCCCCTCCGGCATAGGTGGCGTTCACCTTCTGATATTTTCCATTGTAATACACCACCGTGTCCCGAGGAATGGAGATCAGCGAGGCGGTCTTGGCCTGGGTGTCAAACACACCCAGCATAATCGTGTCCGTTCCGCCCATATCCGCCACCCCCAGCAGCAGGCAGGTGTACACTCCGTCCCGGCGGTTGAGCACCAGCGGCGTGGGGGTGGCCTCCGGTTGGTCGGAGGAGTCCGCCGGCGGTTGGGTTTGATCCGGGCCGCGAGGCCCGGGATTGAACGTGACCTGGGAGTCCACCGTGGGGGCGGGCGCGAACACATTCAGCGCCACAAAGGACACTACAATGATAAGAGATAACACAAAGAGCACAACATACAGGCCCTTGGCCACCCGCCCGATGACAGACGAATGGCGGGCGTTTTTCTTCTGTCTTTTGCCGCCGCTCATAACAGCATCCTTTCCTGCACACTCCGGCCGGGCCGGGCCCGGCGATGGGGCCTGTCGAAGCCCCTCGCATTATGTCAACTTTAGCCGCACATTAGTATAACTGAGCCACTGGCAAAAAACAAGAGGCGTATGTAAATAATTCATGAAGTTTTTTCTCCCATTTTTCCCCTTGACATTATATATCTTGTCCAGTATACTTTCAATGTGTATCAAATGAAACAGTTTGGAGGAGCTTTGCTTGAATGTGAAGACGCCTAAGGGGCACCCCCTCTTTGGCCGAGTGAGCGGAGAGCTGTGGCAGCAGACGCTGGAACAGTCGGAGCTGCTCCAGGTGGATAAAGGCGGCACAGTTTACCAGCCCAAGCGCTTTCGCCGCTGCCTGGGTATGGTGCTTCAGGGCCGGGTGCAGGTGCGGCGGGAGGCGCTGCTCATGTCCACCCTCAGCGCCGGGGACATATTCGGCGCCGCCGCCCTATTCACCGACCGGGAGCACTACCCCACCACCCTCACCGCCCTCACCCCCTGTCAAGCCCTGCTCATCCCTCAAGACAGCGTTCGCCGCCTATTGCGGGAGTCTCCCCCCTTTGCCGAGGATTATGCCGCCTACCTCTCCAGCCGCATTCAGTTTCTCAGCGCGCGGCTGGAAGCGGTGTCCACCCCCTCTGCCCACGGAAAGCTGGCTCGTTACCTCCTGGCCGCCGGAGACGATACCCTCACTCTGTCCGCCACCCAGCTGTGCCAGCGGCTTGGCGTGGGCCGTGCCACCCTCTACCGCGCTTTTGAGGTTTTGGAGGAAAGCGGCGCCATTGTCCGGTCAGGGAAAACCATCCGCATCGCTGACCGGGCCGCCCTGTCACACGCCACAAACGAAATGGAAGGAAAGGAAGTTTGACCATGAAACACCTAAAGCTGCCGGCGCTGCTGCTGGCTCTTGTTCTGCTGCTCACCCTCGCCGCCTGCAAGCCCGCCGCGGCTGGCCCGTCCCAGTCCCCCTCTGAGGAGCCCTCCCAGTCCGCCCCGCCCAGTGCGGAGCCCACGCAGGAGCCCTCCCCCGAGCCCACTGAAACCCCCAGCAGTGTGGAGCACGGGGAAATTCGCTTGGCGGTGCTGTCCGGCCCCACCGGCATCGGCGCGGCCAAGCTGCTGGACCGCGTGGACAACAGCCCCGCTGACTTGAGCTACGGCAACTATAAATATGATATCTACACCGACAACAGCGAGCTGGTGGCCGGGCTGACCAAGGGGGAGATCGACATCGCCACCGTGGCCTCCAATGTAGCTGTGAACCTCTATAACAAGACGGACGGCGGAGTGCAGATCATCGCCGTGGGCACCCTGGGCGTCCTCCACATTCTGGAGGGGGGCGGCGGAGATACCGTCCACTCCATCGCCGATTTGGCGGGCAAGACCGTCTACTGCGCCGGCCAGGGCGCCAACCCGGAATATATTCTGCGTTACCTGCTGCGGGAGAACGAGCTTGAGGCGGGCGCCGATGTAGAGGTGGTCTTCGCCGACGCCTCCGAAATCAGCGCCAAGCTGCTCAGCGGCGACATCCAGTACGCCATGCTGCCCGTCCCCGCCGCCACTGCCGCTATCGCCAAGGGCGAGGGCAAAATCCGTGCCGCCGTTGACGTGACCGAGGCGTGGGACGCCCTGCAAAACGGCAGCCAGCTGGTGATGACCGCCGTGGTGGTCCGGACGGAGTTCGCCGAGACCTATCACGACCTGGTGGAGCATTTCCTCACCGATTACGAGGCGTCTATCCAATATGTGAACAACAACGTGGACGCGGCGGCGGAGCTGGTGGCGGGCTACGGCATCACCCCCAGCGCGGGCATCGCCAAGCAGGCCATTCCCCAGTGCCACCTGGCCTTTATCTCTGGGTCGGACATGATGGGTGCTATTTCCAACTATTTTATAGAACTGTACTCCATCGACCCCGCCGCTGTGGGCGGCTCCCTGCCGGACGACGCCATCTACTACGTCCCCTGACCCATGAATGAACGCCTCAAAAAATGTTTAAAAGCCGCCATACCCCCAGTCTTTTGGCTGGGGGTATGGCAGCTTGCGGCCTGGTGCGTGAGGCAGGAGCTTCTTCTCCCCGGCCCCGCTGCGGTGGGACGCAGCCTGCTGACCCTGGCCGGAACGACGGACTTCTGGCTGTCCGTGGCGGCCACCCTGGGCCGCGTGGTGCTCGGCCTGCTGTGGGGAGCGGCAGCAGGGACGGCCCTGGCCTTCCTCACCCACTTCTCCTCCTGGGCTAACGCCATCGTCTCCCCAGCGGTGCGGGTGGTGCGGGCCACGCCGGTGGTGTCTTTTATTCTGCTGGTGTACCTGTGGACCCCTCGGGCTGCCATTCCCTGGGTCATCGCGGGGCTGATGGTGCTGCCGGTGGTGTGGGGCTCCCTCACGGTGGGGCTGGCCGGGCTGGACGGCAAGCTGCTGGAGCTGGGCCGCGCCTACCGTTTTTCTCAGGGGAAAATGCTGCGGCTCATCTATCTGCCCGCCCTGCGCTCCCACTTTTCCGCCGGAATGCTCACCGCCTTTGGCTTGGCGTGGAAGTCCGGGGTGGCTGCGGAGGTCATCTGTCCCCCCAGCCAGGCCATCGGCTCCCGCATTCAGCAGGCCAAGCTGGGCCTGGAGACGCCGGAGCTGTTCGCCTGGACGCTCACCATCGTGGCACTGTCTCTCACCCTGGAGGGACTGCTCCGCCGACGTCTGGAGGGGGTGAACAGAGTGTGATCTCCCTTCATTATTTAACCCTGCGTTATGGAAAACGCCTGGTGTTAGACCAGTTTTCCCTACAGCTCCCAGAGCAGGGCATCACCGCCCTGTCCGGTCCCTCCGGCTGTGGCAAGACCACCCTGCTGCGGGTGATGGCAGGGCTGGAGCGGCCGGAGTCAGGACACATATCCGGCGTCCAGCCCGCCCAAACTGCGTTTTTGTTTCAGGAGGACCGGCTGCTCCCCTGGCGCACAGTAGGCCAGCACATCACCGACATTCTGCCCCGGCCCCGCCGTGGGGAGCTGCCGTTCTGGCTGAACTTCGCAGAATTGTCCGGCGAGGAAAACTCCCACCCCTCCGCTCTGTCCGGAGGCATGGCCCGCCGACTGGCCCTGGCCCGGTGCGCAGCGCTGGGTGGAACGCTCCTGCTGCTGGACGAGCCTTTTGCCGGAGTTGACAGCCAGCGTACCGCCCGCATTTTGGACCGACTGCGGCAGTTAAACGTCCCCATTATACTCACCAGCCACCAGACCGCCGTGCTGAACGCCTGCGATACGGTGATTGAGCTGGACGGACCGCCGCTTCATCGTGTATAGGAAAGGCCCTGGCGCTTGGGAAACATACTGTTAGGAAGTTAACACCCGCTGAAAAAAATTGCTTTTCGGCGGGTGTTACTTTATAATGAACTGACCGACAAAGTGGAACTCTACAGAGGTGAAAATATGCGGGAAGATATTTTCGAAAATTTGCGGCATGAAATATATCATAGATGCCAAAAGCCAACGAATAAGTTTGGAATGGGCTGCTATTATCACATTATTGCAGTGGTTAAAAATGGGGAAATTCTGGCGGAACAATACGGAGCAGATAAGGAAATTGTCATGATTGCGGCTTGGTTGCATGATATCGCTTCTATTACAGATTATAGTCTCTATGAACTTCACCATATCCACGGGGCAGAAATGGCCCATCGTATTCTAAAAGAATACGGTTATGATGACAAAAGGATTTCGTTGGTACAAAAATGTATCAGAAATCACAGAGGCAGTATCAGTTCGGAGAAAATCACCCTTGAAGGATTATCTAACACTTTCCCTATCTCTCCCTAACTCCCCCTAAGTATTGCTACTGTTACCTTTTGGGGACTTTTGCTTTCCCTGTCTCGGCGTATTTCCCCCTATCTCGCCGTAAGTTTAGTATCTCAATAGTATAAAAAAGAGCCTTGGCTGTTTGTTTCAGTCAAAGCTCTTTTCGTTATGTTTCATCTATTTCTTGAAGCCGTCTAAGCCACTTGGTAATTGTTCCTGTACGAAAGAAATTAAGTAATGCACCGTCACAAAATCGTTCAGCTCGAACAGCCCCCATAATCATTGCCACAATGCACTTTCCCTCCAGAGTAGATACATCCTTTTCATACATGGATTTTCTATTCCACTCTATTCCATTTTCGGCCAAAATTACATTATATCTGTAAAGGTCATATTCTTGGTGTTTATCTGCAAAGGCATATACATCATCAACGAACTGCCTCACCATTCTTGAATATGAAACATACGGCATTTGTATTGGGTTATCTATCGTGCCTCTGCTTTCGGTATCAACTATCCACTCACCAAAACCATCAGCTTCAAGCGTGGAAAGATAGGCGGTCAACTTCTTGTACATAATTCGCTCCTTGTCTATAATGTGCTGCTATACAAATGAATGAGTTATTTCATCAATGCGGTTTTCTATAAGATAATAGCTCATGTCACGAATTTCTGGCCAACCTCTTGTCTGGAAAATTGTCTTGGTAGAATCGAAGCCAAACCCAAACATTTTGTCATCTTTCGTAGGGTCACGCTTTTGTTTGACCTCTGCCATAAATTGACTCATTTCCTTGTTGGTAAATGCGAGCATTATCGTATCCCATTTTGCGCTTTTTGCACCTGCGTTTTGGATATCATCAGAATGTTTGGCATATATCCCAACTAAAATATACCAGTTTGCATTTTGCTGAACAGGGAATCTATTAAACCACAGATAAAATGGGAAGCCTGAATCTTCTTTATCGTTATAATATGTTCTGGACATTTTAACCTGAATCGTGTTTGCTTTATTGCAATTATGGTCATGACGGTACAATAACAGGTCTATGCCTTTTTCTTGCGCCGAAGCGGGAATAAAGACAGATGTTCCTTTTATTTTCTTAGATAAATAGTCTGCAACTGCAAACTCCCCATATTGCATTGTAAAAATGGGTTGCATTTCGTTTCCCCTTTGCCTATATGGATTGAACGAGAACTGTATAGTTTTCGTCATTTTCCATTTTAACAGGCTTTGATTGAAAAATCAATACATAAGTGAGTTGAATTTTCAATGCTACTTTGTGTCATGGTATTGAGGCGGGTGGACATACTATAATGTATTCATCACAGCATAGAGGAGATGACTGCATTATGGCAAAATTTATTATCACACCCAAAGAAGATACAGGAAGAATTATGTGTTGCCGATGCCGATGCAATCTCACACTTTGATAGTGTTCCGAGTCTTTTATATTTAGCATACGTTCAAAAAGGTATGGGAATTGAGGAAGGCAAGACATTTGTAAAAGACAAGTTGACGAGAAGTTTTCAAAAACTATCTGCCGCAAGTAAAAAACACTATCAGGATAAATTTGAAACAGTTATGGAAGTTTTAGGCTGACAGCTTCAAGTTTATCGCTCTGTCTTGCGGATACTTTCCCCGAAAGTGTCATAGTGGGTTTATACAGTATAAAAAGTGCAAGACAAACCGAAGCGGTCTGTCTTGCACTTAATTCTTTCTGGAGTGCGGCCCTTCGCACCGGGGATTTCTCATTCAAAACTGGTTCACCCAGTTGGCAATAAGCAGCTCGGGCACCAGCCAGGCCACCATAAATACCAAAAAATTGGCTACGGTCAGCGATGCGAAGGCCCCGATGGAGGTGAGGTAATAGGTGAGACACAGCCCGATCACCGCCCCCGCCAGCGCGAAAATCAGCCCCCATCGGGTGGCCTGGCGCAGCCGGCGGCCCCCCACCAGCGCGTCGCAGTAGACGCCCAGCCCCTCCCGGCTGAGCAACGCCACCAGTGCTCCGCCACCCTCCGGATTAGGCTTGGACAGCTCCAGCCGGCGACCCACCGGGGGAAACTCCATCTTGTCCACCGGCAGCTTGAACTTCTGCCCCAGTAACGTGGGAATCAGGTTCGGATCCCGGGTCGCCAGCACCGGGGACAGCCCCGCCCGCATCAATGCGGACAGGCTGGGATTTACCGCCCCGTCCATGGCGTAATTCAGCACAAACATCCCGCACAGCTGACCGCTGACGGCGCAGAAAATCGCGTTCTTGATATTGTAGCCCGCGGGCAGGGTCACTTCCATGATGTGCATATACGCCGCAGTGCCCACCAGCACCTCCTTGCCACGGATTACCCCTGAGGCCCCGCCCTCATGCCATTCCAGGCCGGACACCTCCCGGTAGAGCGCACCCTGGGTTCGCAGTAGGTCATGAAAGGGCCGGGTGAGGCCGCAGTCCATTACCCGGAGCATGGTGGCGGTATAGCCCACCACCTTTTCCGTTGCCGCGCCGCCGAACACCTTCACCTGGCTCACGGTAATCGAACCGGGAGGAAACAGGTCTAAATCGCTGACAATCGCTCCGCCCGGGCCGCACTTAGCCGCACCCTGCCAACCCGCCAAGCCTGCGCCCAGCTTGTGTAGCCGCTCCGCCAGCTTCCGGTACGGCAGACCAAAGCACAGCAGCGCCGACCACGCTCCCCCAGCGGTAAAACAGGCGGAGGCCGCCCACAAAAACCGTCCTGGCACTCCTTGCCCCACCGAGGCGAGCAGCGCACACAGCATACACCCTAAAATCAACAGCGGCGCGGCAATACGATAGGCCCTCTGCCCGCCGTCCTCCATCTGGAGCTGGCTTCCGAAGCCCACGCTGGAGCCGGACGCTTTGGTGTAGGTGGAGCGGTTGGACCACAGTGTCTCATCCCAAGACACCACGTAGGGCGTGCGGGTCTGGGCCGCCGTTTTGGCGGACAGCCGGTCCCCCCGGCGGCGCTCGTGCGTCCCCCACAGGGCAAAGGCCATCCCCAGCGCCGTCACCGCAGAATAGGGCAGGCAGGCGTATCGGGGCTCCAGCCTTCCGGCTGTGGCGCCGTCCAATAGGGTGAACAGCCAGGCCAGCACCAGTACGCTCTCCGCCCGAGGGCGCAGGGTGGCCAGCTGGCGCACGCCGCCGACCACAACCTCATAGCACAGCAGCCCCACCACCAGCAGCAGCGCAGTGAGAATAAGGGAACGCAGCTGGTAAACGCTCAGGCCCGCATCTTCCACCACCCCGGCCAGACTGGCCCAAGGCAAAAAGGACACCTCCACAGAGGCTAAAATGGCAATCAATCCCACGAACATCGCCAACCGCACCCGGAAGCCCTGGCCCTTCAGTCCCTTCTGATACTGGGCGGCCAGCTTGGCCGGCGGGGTGTCCGGAGGGGCTTCCCTCTGCCGCACCACCCGGAGCTTGTCCCGGTGGGCGCGCTTGCCCTCCTCAGGCAGCTCCTCCCGGTCCACGCCGGGGATGTACTTTTCCGCCCGGCGGGTGGCCTCGTCCGGCTCCGCCTGGTCATACATATGGTCTGCATAGTGGTCCACCCTGCGCAGCAGCGTGTGGAGATGGGCGCCGATGGTCCGCCCCACCCCTTCCGGCACAATCTCCGGGATGGGCTTGTCCTCCTTAGGCGTGGTTTTTTTTATCTCCCGAATGGGGGGCTGGTCCGTCTCATTCTTCGGCGGCGCGGATCTCCCCTCCGGAAATTCCACCACCTTCTTGGATTTTCCATAGTTCCCAGACCCGTATTCCGCCAGAATCTCGTCCACGGAATATTCCTTCCGGCCCTTCTGATCCCTCTGATCGGACATGGATTTCCTCCTATTTTGTGATTGTGCTTCCCGTTGTCACGCTTCGCCTGTTCGCCACGCGCGGCTTCGCTCCGCTCACGACGGCTCAGCGCTTCCGCGCTGCCGCACGGCCTCGTACAGAACCACTGCCGCCGCCGCCGAGGCGTTCAGGGAATTGAGCTGCCCCCGCATGGGGATGGACACCAGGAAATCGCACTGCTCCCGCACCAGGCGGCCCATGCCGTCCCCCTCGCTGCCGATGACAATGGCGGCGGGGCCCTTCAGGTCCGCTTCATAGAGGCTGGTCCCGCCGTCGGCGGCGGTGCCGAACACCCACAGCCCCTCCTCCTTCAGCTGCTTGAGCAGAGCCGTGAGGTTGGCCACCCGTGCCACAGGCAGGTAGCTCACCGCTCCGGCACTGGTCTTGGCCACAATGGCCGTAAGCCCGGCGGAGCGCCGCTTGGGGATGACCACCCCGTGAGCCCCAGCGCACTCGGCGGTTCGGATCACCGCGCCCAGGTTGTGGGGATCGCTGAGCTCATCGCACACTACGATGAGCGGTGCCTCTCCTTTCTCACGGGCGGCGCGGAGAATATCGTCCACGTCTGCGTACTCCCGGACGGCAGCCACGGCAATAACCCCTTGGTGACTCTTTGTCCGGCTCATTGCGTCCAATTTGCGCCGGTCCGCCTCGGCGACCACGATTCCCTTCCCCCGCGCCGTGGAGGCGATATGGCCCAGGGTGGCGTCGGTCTCCCCCCGGGCAATGTAAATTTTATCAATAACGGTTCCGGACCGCAGCGCCTCTATCACCGCGTTGCGCCCTTCAATGAGGCCATCTGCCTCCGCCTCCTGAATCGGGCGCCGATTTTTTTCGTCTCGCATGGGAAAACTCCTTTTATCCTTCAAGTCTTTTACTGATATATAGACATAGAAAGTATACCACAAATCCTGGCACGTTGAAAGGGGAAAGCGCAATCTTTTTCCCTTCCCCTTTTTTCGTCATAGAAATTTTACACGCTGTCCATGAACATTTCTTGTTTTTGTTCTCTAAGTGTGGTATACTTCCTTAAATGCCTAAATTTGTTCAGGCAGAGAAATAAAAACAGTTCGGGGCGGTTTTGCCCTTCCCGAGCTTTAAGGAGGCACACCTATGGCCGGCCCAATGAAGCCCAGCGATCCAAATCGCCGGGATAATAATCAAAACGGCGGCGGAGACGATAAAAAGCGCTCTCCATGGAGCTTTTTCAGCATCGTGATGTGGGCAGTGATGCTGGTGCTCCTGCTGCATATGTGCAGCAGCTCTATGGAGCGCGCCTCGGTCCAAACGGTGCCCTACTCCACCTTTTACCAGTGGGTAGAAGATGGGTATGTGGACCGCGTGGATCTTGCGTCCAACGCCTACACCTTCACCCTCAAGCCGAACGCTCCGCCCCTTGAGGAGTACCTGGCCAAGCTCACCGAATCCTACGGCAAAGGCGGGTTGAGCCAGCTGTTCGGTCCATTTGACCCCAACCGGCTCACCGGCGTAGCCAGCGAAAACGTCAAGTTCCAGACCGCCCCCTTGAACCAGCCTGATCTGATATCCTGGCTGTCCGAGCACGGTGTAGAACGCTTTGAGGCCGAACTGATCACCACCGAGCAGTATATGCTCTCCGCCATTGTCAGCTATGTGCTGCCCGTGCTGGCTATGGTGGTGGCGATGATCTTCATCTACCGCTATATGTTCAAAAAAATGGGGTCTGGCGGCGGCTTTGGCGGCATCGGCGGCGTGGGCAAATCCAACGCCAAGGTATACGTGGAGAAAAAGACCGGCGTCACCTTTAAGGACGTGGCTGGCCAGGACGAAGCCAAGGAGAGCCTGGAGGAAATCATCGACTTTCTCCACAATCCCGGCAAGTACACCGAGATCGGCGCAAAGCTGCCCAAAGGTGCGCTGCTGGTGGGCCCGCCGGGCACCGGAAAAACCCTGCTGGCGAAGGCTGTGGCTGGCGAGGCCAACGTGCCCTTCTTCTCCATCTCCGGCTCCGACTTTGTGGAGATGTTCGTGGGCGTGGGCGCGTCCCGTGTCCGCGATCTGTTCAAAGAGGCCAGCAAAATGGCCCCCTGCATCATCTTCATCGACGAGATCGACACCATCGGCAAATCCCGCGACAACCGCATGGGCGGCAACGATGAGCGGGAACAGACCCTGAACCAGCTGCTGGCCGAGCTGGACGGCTTCGACCCCGGCAAGGGCGTCATCGTTTTGGGCGCCACCAACCGGCCCGAGGTTCTGGACAAAGCCCTTCTCCGCCCCGGCCGCTTTGACCGGCGCATCACCATTGACCGGCCCAATCTGGCGGGCCGTCTGGCCACTCTCCAGGTACACACCCGGAAAATCAAGCTGGCTGAAGACGTGAACCTGAACAAAATCGCTCTGGCTACCGCCGGCTGTGTAGGCGCGGACCTGGCCAACCTGGTGAACGAGGCCGCCCTGCGGGCCGTGCGCAAGGGCCGCAGACTGGTCACCCAGGAGGACCTGCTGGCATCCTTCGAGTTCGTCATCGCGGGCAGTGAGAAAAAAAACTCCGTCCTCACCGAATTTGAGCGCAAGCTGGTGGCCTATCACGAGGTGGGCCACGCCATGGTGGCCTACAAGCAGAAAAACGCCGAGCCGGTGCAGAAGATCACCATCGTTCCTCACACCGAGGGCTCTCTGGGCTACACCCTGCTGATGCCCGAGGAGGACAAGACCAATCTGCGCACCAAGGCGGAGCTGATGGCAAAAATCACCGTGTCCATGGGCGGCCGCGCCGCCGAGGAGGTGGTGATGGACACCATGACCAACGGCGCCTCCCAGGATATCCAGGAGGCCACCAATATCGCCCGAAACATGGTGGCCATGTACGGCATGAGCGAGGAGTTTGGCATGATGGCCTTGGGCTCCGTCCGCAACCAATACCTGGACGGCGGCTATGGCCTGGACTGTGCTCAGGATACTGCCGCCGTGATGGACAAGGCCGTGAAAGCCGTTCTGGACGTGTGCTACAAGGACGCGGTAGAGGTCATCCGGGCCAACCGCGAGGACATGGACAAGGTGGTGGCCTATCTGTTGGAGAAGGAAACCATCACCGGAGGCGAAATGGTGGCCATTCTGGAGGGCCGGGACCCCGCCTTGGTGGAGGGAGCCTACACCTCCACCCGTGCTAAGCCCCAGCTGAGCGGCGACATCGAGCCCCCCGCCCGACACGTCCACATCGTGGACGAACCCATCCCCTTGCCACCCACACCGCCGGATGACGACGGCCCGGAGGAGCCCCCTATGGACGCTGAGGAAATCCACGAGGCCATCCAGGACATGGAGGGCACCATTGAGGACATGAACGGCGAACCAAACGAGGAACCCAAAGACGAGCTCTAACCCGAGCACCCCCCGACCCGTTGGTCCGGGGGTTTTTGCGTCCGCCGCCCATCACGAAAAAAGTAGACCGACCGGGTTTCCCCGGCCGGTCTTACTACTTCCCTCTCTATTCGCCTGTGCCGCTTCTTACAGACCGTACTGCTTGCAGTAGCGCATCAGCATGGTGGCGGCGTGGTAGCGCTGCGCGCTGTTGCCCGGGGACAGAGTGGTGGTAGTGGTGCCGCCCACAATGCCGTTGGCAACCGACCACTGCATCCCTTCCAGCGCCCAGCTGTGGACGTAGCCGGCATCGGTATAGCCGTTCAGGGAGGTGGTCTTGCTCACGTTCAGGCCACGGAAGACGCTGTAGTCGTGCAGAATCTTGGCCAGCTGCTCGCGGGTGATGGGATCCTCGGGACCAAAGGTGGTGCCGTAACCATCCACGATGCCGTTATTGCGGGCCCAGGTGATGGGGGCCGCGTAGTACTTGCTGGTGTTCACGTCGGTGAAACCGCTGTAGCTGGACACGCTGGGCGAGCCGCTCAGACGGTACAGGATGGTGACCACCTGGCCGCGGGTGATGGTGCCGTAGCCGCCGAAGCTGGTGGCGGTCATGCCGTTCATCAGCTGGGGATTGTGCTCGTACACATACTTCACAGCCTCAAAATAGGGGTCGCTGGCCTCCACATCGGTGAAGGGCATCCCGGTGTTGATGGCAAAGGTGGGGGTGACGGTGATGCTGGTCGCCCCGGTGGGCACCGTAAAGGTGTACTTATTGTCCGCAGTCTTGGTCACGGCCACAGTGGTATTCTTGTTGTCCGCAGTGCGGGCGGTGGCGGTGAGGTTGCGGGTCAGATAGCCGGCGGCGGGAGTGGTGGTCACTTCCACCTTGGTGTTCGCCTTGGCGCGGGTGGTGGACAGGGTGACGGTGCCGTTGGTGACGCCGCTGGCCACGCTGATGTCGGCGGTGGTGCCGCCCACGGCGGTGGCGTCACGGGTGAGCTGCACGGTGTACAGTCCGCCGGTGCTGTTCAGCGTCACCAGGCCGTTGTTGGTGTTGGACACCACCACGTTGTTGCCGTTGCCCTGGATGGTGAAGGTGCGGGCGGTACCGGTGACGTTGATGGTCATGCTGCCCTTGTAGTTCTGATCCACCACAATGTGCTGCTGATCCTTGGCGTCGTCCACGGCGGCCTGGAGGCTGTCGTAGTAGGCCAGAGCAGCACCAGCAGGAACGCCGTTGGCATGGCCGCTGTACAGCGCCACCAGCGGAGCGTCCTTGTTGATGACCAGGGTGCCCAGGCCGTTATTGCCGGCGTGGGTGATGGTGGTAGCAGTGCCGTTGACAGAATTATAGGTGTAGGTATTATCCTGGTGCAGATAAGTCCCAACAAAGCCATGGGTGATCTTCAGGGTCACGCCCCTATTCAGGTCGTCCGTATCCCCCATGTTGCCGGTGAGGGCCCCCAGAGAGGTCCCGGCCTTGACCACCTTGGCGTTCTTGGGGTTGGTCAGGTTGTTCTCGGGCTTCTTGGCGTCAAAGAACGCGGTGTCATAGGCGTTACCCTTCGGAGTGCTCTGCCGCACCTCTACGCGCCAGCTGGGCACGGCGGTAAAGGTCATGGTGCCGTTGGTGCTGTAGCCGGTGACGTTCACCTGGAGGTAGGGCACCAGCCACACCGTGTCATAGCCGCTCTCGGTAGCGTTGGCTGCGGCGTTGTAGGTGCCGGTGTTCACCTTGGTCCAGGCCTCGCGCTGCACCTGGGCCAGCCAGTTGTCCACCTGCTGGTCCGTGATGGTGGCCAGGGCGGCGTTGATGGCCTGCTTCATGGCGGGGCTGTTGGTCCAGTCAAAATCGCCGTTGGTGCCGGTGAACATATCAATGATGGTCTGCTTGTCTTGCTCGGTCTTGATGGTGGGGGCGTTGACGCTCACCTCAATGTGAGAGTAGTCCGTAATCCCGTAGACATCGGCATCGTAGCCCGCCACCTTGATCTGCTGAGAGCGCACCTTCAGGCCGGAGCCGTTCAGGGTGTACTTGGTGCCGTTGGACAGGCGCAGAACGCCCAGGCCGCTGGCGTCGGTCTCCAGGGTCATGCCCTTACCCAGAGCGGTGGTACCCTTGTTCTCAAAGGTGAGGCTCTTGGTGCCGCTGAAGTAGGTCACGCCCACATCCAGCGTCACGGGAATGTCCTTGCCGTCCTTCTTCTCCACCGCGTCGGTGATGAGGGTCAGGGTAATCATAGACGTGCCGGGATTCACCGCGCCGGACAGGCTGATGACGTTGCCGTTCAGCTCGGCCCGGACGCTGCCGCCCACGTAGTCAGCGCCGGCGCTGGCGGCCACCTTGGTGAGCTTGGTCACGTCGCCGGTGTTCACGCCGCCGGAGGCGTTCAGTTCCACGTACTTCGTGCCACCAGCAGCAACATCATCTGCATTGGGCATATTATCTACAGTGGGAACGGTGTAAACGCTGGGCAGAGTGTAGGTATGGGCCCCGTCGGTCCAGCTGGTGAGCTTCACGTTGTTGATCATGTCGGGCAGAGTGATCTGCATGGGTGCGCTCACTTCCAGGAGGCCCCAGCTGGTGGCTCCGTTCATGAAGCGGACATGGCCAACTGCGACACCGGTGTAAGCCTGCCCCGTAACGCGCACGCGGGCGCCATTGGCATTTCCCTCGATCTGCTTGTTCAGGGCCGCGCCCAGCTGGGTGGAGGTATAATAGGTCCACTCAGTGGGAGCCGCCGCTTTATCCACCAGGTAGTACACCAGGGTGGTGCTCAGGGCGCTGGCGGGCACCTCGAACTTCCAGGTACCGCCCAGAATGTTCTTCTTGGTGTAATTATTCAGATTGCTCGTATCGCCGCCGAACGTGTTGGTGGGGTCGTTAGGAATGGTCAGTGTAACCGTGCTGGCCTGAACATACATATTGCCAATGGTGTTGTGGGAACCGGAATTGCTGTTGGCGGCGTTGTAACTGCCCGCCACGGTAAGCTGAGCCACGCCACCCAGGTTCAAACCACCGACAGTGATGTAGGAGCCGGTCAGGGCCAGCTTGCCACCCTTATTTAAGGTAACGCCATTCACCTTACCTGCCTGAATCGTCACATCGGCGCTGTCAAATACAATCCGATCCACGCTCACGCCCGCGCCATTGATGTTGACCTTGGCGGTAGCGGTGACCGCGGAGGGGTCAGCGGCCTGAATACCAATGTTACCCACCTGAGCGGTACCGCCGATGGTGATGGTGGGGAGGGTCTTCTTAGCGTCCAGGGTGCCGATCTCGATATCGCCCACGATGCTGCGGCCATCAATGGAGATGGAGCCGCCATTGGAGTGGACGGTGATGCCGTCGTTGGTGCCCAGCCGGCAGTCGGTGAGCTTCACCTGGCTGTTGGAGCCGGTGAGGCTGATCGCGCCAATGTCGCTGTTGGTGGCCTGAATGGTGCGGCCTTTGTCAACAGCGGTGGACTTGCCATTGGAATCGGTATAAGTGCCCTTGCCGGTCATGGTAATCGTACCAATCTTAGCGTTGGTCAGCTTGATGGTGCGGGTGTTATTGACGACGGGGACGCTCTCGCTGATGGTAATGTTGGAACCGTTCACGTTCTCCAGGGTCAGGTTGGTCAAATTATCGCAGTTGGCCAGCGTGACAGTGGGCTGAACACCAGTGTTCTTGCTGTTCTTCACGGTCAGGCTGGTGAGCTTCGCGTGACCCGTGATAGCCAGGTCACCGCTGAAAATCTCAATCACAGCGCTGGTAATCCGATCAGGAATGGTACCGGAACTGTTGCTACCAATGGAGGTGATGTTACTGGTCAGATTACCAGCCACACTGGTGGGAAGATCGCTCAAGGAGTTGTAGTACCTGTTGCTGTATACGAAGCCTGACTGGATTATATAATACTTCGTAACCTTCTTGCCAGTGCCATCGTCTTCCTGACCGTAAGCGGCATACTTGCCAATATCATCAAGGCCGATGTCATAGGCAGCATCTGTCTTGGTGATAACCTTAGTGCTCCAGCCATTCTGAGCGCTGGTTGCAGCGCTCAACGAACCCGCCTTGGGAGCAGGATTGGCGGGCGCAGGAGCCGGGGTCGTATCCGCCGGGTCGGCAGGATCTGCGTCCGGGGTGCCAGGGGTGCTGTCGGTCTGGCTGCTGTCCGCCGGGGGGTTGCCCGTCGTGTCGTCCGCCGCGAACGCGGTGGCCGGTAACATTGCCAGCACCATTACGAGCGCGAGCAGGGCTGACAAAAGTCTTTTCTTCATGTTTGTTCCTCCTGTTCTGGTTGGAAATCATTCGAGTCTCGCTCTGTTTTAACGTTCCCCATATAGGGGATTGTGACCGGGCATTCGGCCCTCCTTCCATCGGAATGATTGGCTGACGCCTCCGACATCACAGTTATACAGCTTCTATTATACTCGACCATCAAAATTTTGCAAGTATTATCCGTAAATTTTTACAAATTTTAATGGAAGTGGAGCCAGGATTTTCCAGCTCCCCTTCCATTCTTGCTTTTTATTGGGCGGCGTGGTATACTGTCCCTGCGCTGCCATAACGGTAGGCGGTTTGGCCACGACCCTCGAAGGGGGGTGGAGCCATGCGAATCACGTTACATATCGGGGCCTATACGGTAACGATCATTGTGAAACGCAGAAACCGCCACCCTGCCCGGTGACGGTTTCTCTGCAAAGATAAACTAAACCACTTGTAGGGGCTGAACCGCTTACTGGCAGCGCCCTTATACGTCTATGATACTCCGCCCGCCCGGTTTTGTCAAGGGCGGCGCTTGCGTTTCCCGCCGCGGCGTGATATACTATGGCTGGCGCTGTTACATACGGCGGTTGGCTACCCCCGCAAAGGGGGTGATGCGAATGGGAAACGGGCGCTGGGCGAAAGCCCTGCGTATCCTGTTTTGGTTTATCATCGCGCTTGCGCTGATGATCTCCATAGCCCCGAAAGCGTGTTGACCGCCCGGCTTGCCCCCAGGCGGTCAACCTAATGTGTTGATCGGATAACTTGGGCGGCCAACCGTCGTGGCAGCGCCCTTATACGTCTATGATACTCCGCCCGCCCTCATTTGTCAAGGGCGGCATGAAGGGAGCGGCTTTTCCCATGGACTACGACCTGCTTTTGGACGGCTGCTGTCAGGTAGGCGTCCAGCTTTTGCGCTTTGGCGGCGAGATTCCCCGGGCGGAGGACACGGTGCGGCGGCTTTTGGCGGCCTACGGCCTGGAGGGGGAGGTATTTGCCGTGCCCAACTGCGTATGGGCCAGCGTGTGTGCGCCCAGCGGCCAGGTACACACGCGGATGCGGCGGGTGCCGGGCACGGCCGCCAACATTGAGGGCATTGAGCGGTTCAACGACCTGTCCCGCCGCCTGTGCGCCGCGCCCCCCGAAAACCCGGCGGATATTCTGGCGCTGTGCCGCACTACTCTGGCGGAGATGCGGGAGTACCCCGCCAGGCTGCGGCTGCTGGGATATTTTGTGGGGGCGTTTTTTTTCGCGCTGTTCTTCTCCGGCGGCTGGAGCTCCGCCGCAGCGGCCGGACTGGCGGGGCTGGCGGCGGGGGCGTGCCTGATCGCGCTGGAGCGGGTCCAAGCCAATGCGTTCATCACCACGCTGGTTTCGGCGTTTGCGCTGGGGGCGGCGGCCTGTGCATTGGCGGCGCTGGGCGCGCCCATCAACATTGAAGTCACCATCGCCGGAGCAATCATGGTGTTGGTGCCGGGGCTGGTCTTCACCAGCTTTATGAGCGACCTGCTCACGGGAGATATGCTGTCCGGACTGGCCACCTTTGCCCGCGCGGTGCTGTCTGCGGGGGCCATCGCCTTGGGCACCGGCGCGGCCATGGCGCTGCACCATGACCTATTTCCCGGCGCGGCGGGCACGCTGTATACGGTGAGCTATCCGGGGCTCGTGGTGTGCCTGTTCGCCTTTGTGGCCTGTCTGGGCTTCTGCCCGTCCCTCAACGCCCAGGGAATCGGAGCGCTGCTGTGCTGCTTCGGCGGAGCGCTCGGCTGGGCGGTGTACCTTTTCGTCATGCTTTTTGGTGGAAACAGCTTTGCCGCCACCCTGGCCGCCGCCGTGTGCGTGGCGGTGTACTCCGAGATCATGGCCCGGCTGCGCAAGTGCCCGGCCACGTCCTACCTGTTGATTTCCATGTTCCCCCTGGTGCCCGGCCTGACCATCTATCAGGCCATGGATCACGCCATTCAAGGAAATACCGATCTATTTTGGGAGACGTTCTTCCGCACCTTCGGCATTGCTGGGTGCATCGCCCTGGGGCTGCTGCTGGTGTCGTCATCGCTGGAGGTCTGGCGGAGGCGGAAGGGCTGAACCGCGCCCAAAATCTGTTACTGTTTTGTTGAAAAGTTGTAACTCATTCCGCCTTGACATTGTCCCCCGCCGGTGCTACCATGAAAAGCACTGTCAATTATAAGGAGTTTTTGTCGAAATGCGTCGCAATGTGTTGTTTTTTCTCGCTGCCGTGCTGGCCGCTTCCCTGCTGGCGGGCTGCTCCGCCCAGGGACCGTCTGCCGCCCCGTCAGCTCCGTCCGACCTGGGGACGGATGCCACCTCCGCCGCCGAGACGCCACGCCCCACACCGGAACCCACACCCTCCCCTACTCCCACGCCTACTCCTGAGCCCACCCCCACGCCGCTGCCCTGGCCGGTGTACGAGTTTGGCGCGCCCCTGGAGGAGAGCGAGCCGGTGGAGGACGACAGTTTTTTTGACAACGCCGTCTTCGTGGGCGACTCCCGCACAGAGGGCTTGCAGCTGTTCAGCGGACTGAAGAACGGCACCTTTTATTGGGCCAGGGGCATGAGCGTATTTCGCGCCGACCACGAGGATTACAAGGTCTTTGAAGCAGACGGCGAAAAGCTCACCCTGGTGGGCGTTTTGGCCAGAGGCGAGTATGACGCGGTGTACATCATGATCGGCGTAAACGAACTCGGCTTTGGGGCGCAGGCCTACGGCGAGGGGCTGGCGGAGCTCATCGACAAGGTGATTGCCGCCCAGCCGAAGGCGGTGATCTACCTTCAGCTGCTCCCCCCGGTAAACGACGCCATGTGCCGTGCCAACGGACTGGCCAGCTACATTAATAACGACAATGTTGCGGCCTACAACGAGGCCATCACCCAAGTGGCTGCGGACAAGCGGGTGGTGCTCCTCAACACCGCCGAGGTCTATACCGGGGAGGACGGCCAGCTTCCTCGCGAGCTGGCTAACGATGGCTGTCACTTTGTCTACGGAGAATATGGACGCTGGGCCGACTATTTACGCAGCCATGTCATCGACCCTGAGCGCTATTTCTACAGCCGGGAAAACGCCTGAACTATATAATAAAAGCCGCCCAGGTACTCACCCCGAGCGGCTTTTGTCGTATATCGCGCTTTTCCTCACGCTGCAAAGCGGCCAGGACGCTCGGCCACTTTCACTGCGTCTCGGCCTGGTCTGCGGGGCGCACAGCACCCCTCCGCTCGGCCTCGCTCCGGTCCTGCGCGCCTAAGCTCGCGCCCCCTTATCTCTGAATCCGGCCGGAGCCATCGCCTCCGGCCAGCTTCTCCACCTCGGCCACGGTGACCATGTTGTAGTCGCCCTCGATAGAGTGCTTCAGGGCGCTGGCCGCCACGGTGAACTCCACCGCCGCCTGGGTGCTCTTGCCCGTCAGCAGGCTGTAAATCAAGCCGCCGCCGAAGGAATCGCCGCCGCCCACCCGGTCGATGATGTGCAGCTCATACTTCTTGGAGAAGCAGT
>OFFY01000752.1_pt1 | contig 31366 bp, 25 predicted proteins | sample 1521481 | NCBI WGS metagenome assembly OFFY01 (sample SAMEA3504117, study PRJEB24116) | mouse gut metagenome | biome: mouse gut; feature: mouse-associated habitat; material: faeces | place: Denmark | collected 2011
AATTATACTAATATATAAGTCATTAATAATCATATGATTAAAATAACGAAAATAATCCGGTAAAGACAAAAAATGTATAACAACAGCCGCAAACTTCCTTCCAAAATTCTTTATCCTTTTCGCTTACAGCTTTTAATATCCGCTTCGTACCTATTTTCCGGCACCCTGATTCGCTTTAACATATCAACTGGTAATCTTTCAATCGAAATCCTCTCAGGAAATCTTTCACTTGCATTCTCTTTTTTCCCGACAACTGCAATTCTTGCACACAGATAACGCCTCCTTTCACATACACATCAAAAAAGGTTTTTCCATCAGTACAGATTTCTCCGGCAGACCGGTTATGACTCTGCTGTATCTTAACGGCCTTAAATATTTTGAGTGTCAGAACACCGCCGTCCATCCCGATAGCCTGTAATTCCGTCCATGCACCGGGGAAAGGGGACAATCCCCGGATATGATTATAGATAGTTTCCAACTCCCCGGCCCAGCAGATTTTCATGTCTTCTTTAAATATCTTCGGAGCATGTATCGCTTCACGCCCCCGAAGCAATCCTACCTGGTCAGTCAATGGGTAATCCCCCCCCTCCATCGCCCGCACGGTTTTCAGCAACAAATCAGCCCCCTTCTCCATCAATTCGTCATGCAATTCCCCTGCCGTCATTTCCTCTCCGATTTTCACCTTTTCCTGGAAAATAATATTTCCGGTATCAATTTCATGCTTTAAAAGAAAAGTCGTCACCCCGGAACAAGTCTCCCCGTTCATCACAGCCCGGTTAATCGGTGCCGCTCCCCGGTAGTCCGGCAATAAAGAAGCATGCAAATTCACCGTCCCCAACGGAGGCATGTTCCACACTACCTCCGGCAACATCTTAAAAGCAACCACCAATTGCAGATCCGCTTTCAAATCCGCCAACTCTTTCAAAAACTCTTCATCCCGGAATTTTTCTGGTTGTAAAATCTTCAACCCGGCTTCCCGGGCATATTTTTTCACTGCCGACTCCTGCATCTGCTGCCCCCGGCCAGCCGGCTTATCGGGGTTAGTCACTACACCGACAACCGGATACCCCGCTTCTACAATCTTCCTCAAAGGCAACACGGCAAAATCGGGAGTACCCATATATACAATTCTCAAATTCCGCTTGTGCATTACTTCCGTTTAAAAATGTGTCTCACTGTATTCACTACTTTATCAAAAACAGTTATCACCTTCTCTCCTCCTTTATTGAAAAACTCAACTTCCTTTTCAGCATTCCATTGCTTCCTGGAAAAAAACTTCTTCACCTTTTCAAAAAATACTTTATAAGCATCCGTATTCATCATTTCCGAATCCGTCACAGACTTATAGGTCAATATCACTCCCAAAGGCAAAAGAACCAATGAAGAAATCCAGGTACCCAGTTGAGGAGCAATCACAGCTTCTCTCGCAGACCGGATTCCCATCATATCTATAATATAATAAATAATAAACAAAAAAACAGATACGACAACCGGCATCCCCAATCCGCCTTTCCGGATAATAGCTCCCAACGGAGCACCGATAAAGAAAAAAATAAAACAAGCAAATGACAAAGAAAATTTACGATGCCATTCTATCTGGTTCCTGATAACCTGTTCTTGCTGTGCCGTATAATAATGCATATTATCCTGATTCCTTTGCTTCACTTCCCGGGCATATTGCAAAGCCGCAGATACAGCCCGTTGTTTTTCCTCCTCATCATAACTCAGATACAAACTATCCGGATTGTTATACATGTCTTTACTTTGCTCTGCCCAAATACTATCTTGTTGCGGACTGGAACTTTTACTCTTTTGATAATTAGAAGCCAATAAACGTTTAGCATCTCCGGCTTTTTTAGTTTTCAGATAAGTTTGAACAGAATCTATTCTATATTGCAACTGACTTAAATTCAACATCAGTGAATGAGAACGGAAAGCATCTTCATCTGTTCTTTTAAAGTCAGTATCCGGTAAATCAATGCTCAACATCTCCTCGTCAAATTTCAACCGTCTGAAAGGAAAAGTTTTCCGGGCACTGACTTTTTGTAATCCTTCGTCTGTATAGGTATGTCCGCTAAAAAGCGTTAAATCCATAGCATTGCTTTTGACATTTGTTTTCATCATACCCGAATCTGCCTTTGTTACCTCATAATTTCCATGCCCGTCTTTATGATTATATATTAATATATTATACATCATACCCGTATTTTTATCAATACGGTCGACCTTTATACTATATCCCTCCAAATCGTTGGTAAAAATACCTTCCTTAAAAGACATTTCCGGCTTTTGCTTCCTGATATCATAATACAAAGAATTCATTTTCAGATTAGCAACAGGAAGAATATTATTAGAAAAAACAAATGCCAGCACAGTCATCAAAATAATCACGGCAATCAATGGCTTCATAATCCGGTACAAAGAAATGCCGGCAGATTTCAAGGCGATTAATTCATAATTTTCTCCTAAACTCCCGAAAGTCATGATAGAAGCCAACAGAACAGCCAAAGGCAAAGCCATCGGCACCAAAGTAACAGCAACATAAAATAAGAACTCAGCAATAATTGAATTATCCAACCCTTTTCCAACCAGTTCATCTATCATACGCCACAATGCCTGCATAAGCAGAACAAACATACTAATAAAAAAAGTTGCAACAAAAGGCCCCGAAAAGCTTTTTAACATGAAAATATGTAATTTTTTCATCGGCAGTTCTCTTAACAAACAGGCGGCAAAGGTAGAATTAATTTATCAATGTACCAATGTACCAAACCCCAATACAGTTTTCATTAGTACACTGGAACATTCTTACATAGGCGTTAAGCTCCTAAATTACGATGAAGCATATCCATCTGTTTATTCCACAAATCAGTAGAATCCGCAACCTCATCTTCATCTGCAAAATCAGTGATAATCAATGCAACTTCACCAGTTAAAGGCTCTACATGTATACTAAATTCAAAAAACTCCTCCTCATCCTCTGCATCATTCCACTGAAAGCGGACACAACTATTAGGCTTCAATTCTACCAAAGTTGCCTGATGTTCCATCCCATTCCAAATAAAAACGAACTGATCTCCTTTTTGAAAAACATCATCTGCAAACCATTCGGACAAACCGGCAGGAGTACTTAAACGAGAAAACAAAACTTTTACAGAAGAGGAAAAAATGTACTCTAAATCAATCTTTTTTCTCATAACATATCAATTTGGAGCATAAATTTACTCAAAAAACAAATAAGGTCCAAAAAATAATGCTTAAGCAAACGTATCTTTAGCAAATTCTCTTTTCACAGCTTCAATGAATCTTAATTTCCATTCTTCTCCCTTATTTTCATTTATATGTGACAAACGGGTAATAATATCAGATAACGCCAGGTGATGAAAATCTGCCGCAGGAAAATAAGACACATCATCATCTTCTTTGACTTCAACCAAAATTTTCTGCTCAATAAGCTCCTGCAACACGACTCTGACTTTGCTTGAACTCATTCTCAATTTTTTACAAATTGCAGCCAATTCAGGCCCCCCATGTCCTTTCGTATATTCTTCTGAAATAAATTTCAGTACCCGGATAGAAACTTCCACGTTATCCACCCAACGATTATCAGCATTCATGACGTCCCGGTACAAAAAATGCCGGTTACGCATAATATAGCACAATTCAGTTCCCCACAACACAATACTCCAGCTCAATTGCAACCAAACCAATAAAAGCGGTAAAGCTGCCAACCCTCCGTATATGGCATTATAAGAACTCACCCCAACCTGAAAACGGATATAAAACCATTGAACAATCTGAAAAATAGTTCCCGCTATTATACCCGCCAACAACGCATACTTAAATTTAACAGGAGTAGTGGGCATAAACATATATAAAAACACGAAAAGGAACCATACCAATACATACGGGATAAGAGCCAACAACGCTTTTAAAGCAACGCTGGCATAACTTAGGATTCCTTCATCCACAGCATAACTCTGCAAACTGGACATCATAAAGACATTCATACTGCTAATCAACACGATTAGTATCGGAGCAATGAACAGAATAGACATATAATCAGTAAATTTTTTCACCAGTCCACGGCCTTTCTTCACCCCCCAAATTCTATTCATAGCCAATTCCGTACTGGAAAGCATCCGGATAACAGACCAAATCAACAAGACTATTCCAAAACCTGCAATCACTCCACCCTGAGTATGCTCCAATGCCTTACCGGCAACATTCATCACCCACTGCATCACTTCAGGATTAGCATAACTTTGTTCTTTCAACCAGTCCTCCAATGCCTTGGAAGCCCCGAATCCACGGGCTATGGCAAGTATTAATGCAACGACAGGGATAAAAGATAAAGTAGAATAAAAAGTCAAAGCAGAGGCTGATATAGTAGAAGCGTCTTTTACAAACCGATCTATCGATACAACCAGGATAGCCACAGTTTTTAGCAAAAAATCCGAAATAAAAGTTGAAATACACCAATCCCTCCGTAATACCGAGTAATAAAACTCAGGATGCAAAAACTTTTTCAGATTACCAATACGTCTCATACTTCTATTGTTAGATTTGCAAAGGTAAAGAAAAGTTACTGAATAACATATAGCCCCCCACTCTCTTCCAGGAGTATGCCTCATGAAAAAAAGAAAACTATTCTAAAAAATTTTCCAGGATGATGAAGGCACCCGGAATCTGCTAAAGAAAAACTTACAAATGTCTACCTCTCAAACCGTATCAAATCCTCTTCAGGACTGATTATTACAGAATCAAGGGATAAATAATTCCGTTACAGTTTCCCGTACTACATCAAGGTCTGCATCAATAGGAAATACACAATCCGGTACCTTATAAAACAATTTGTTTTCCAATTTAAAACGGCGAATTCCTCCACCTGTTATATTCAGCATCACAACTGCTTTCTTTTCCACCGCCCCTTGTTCAACAGCTTGTCGCAACGAAGCAACAGCTACAGCTGCTGCAGGTTCAATATCAATACCTTCCGTTTGTTCAAATAACATCCCGGCCTGAACAGCTTCTTCATTCGTAACAGCAAATACATCCCCGCCGGTATCTGTCAATGCATCAAACAATCCACCTTTCAAAGAATAAGGTGGTCTCCGGTTTGAAAGTACCTTCGCACAAATTTCTTCAGCCTGATGCCGTGCCCGCTGGTCATCCAAAGGCAATAAATTCCTGGAACCTGCTTTCCAGGCATCATAAATAGGAGTGAAAGGAATATTCTGTGAAACCATTAATTTCATCAGGTTTTTCCCAAAACGACCGTCAGTAATAAAACGTTTATTAGCTTCCCAGGCTGCAATAGCACCAGTACCGCTCCCTACCGCCTGAAAATAATAGTCCGGTATCCGTCCAATCGTAGTCACTGCCGACAGCACAGTAGTCCCCATTCCATCCCGGCGGGCTACATTTTTAGCCCCTCCCTCCGGATAAAAATTATTGAGTTCACAAATCACATTTGATAAGTGAATAGCGTCAAAATAATCACTTCCCTTTGCTGTTGCAACCAATTTCACACACGAATCTAACGGACGCGACGACCATATCGCATCCAGACAATCTTCCGGCACACACAACAACAAGGGAATTTTATTTTCAGAACAAACACGGGCAAAAGCACGGGCAGTATTACCGGCAGAAGCTACCACCATAATCTTATCACCATTCCCGTTAATACGTGCACAAACAGAAAAAGCTTCACATTCTTTAAAAGTTCCGGTTTGCATCCCGGCTCCCTTTTCAGGCCAATAACCATTGAAAGTAATGTATAAATCGGACAATCCCAATTCACTGGCTAAACCTTCGCTTTTATAAGTTACTGGAGCCCCCGAACCTTCAAGCATGCGGCAAACAGGCAACCAATCTGAAAATTTATATAACCCGGGCAGATTTTCTTTTATTTCCAATTGCTTTTTTGCATAATTTGCAAAAATTAATGCTGCTCCATCCTGGTTCGGACAATCCAGTTCCCATTTATGGTCGGCAAACTTTGCCCCACAGCAACGGGATTCCAATACATAATCCGTTTTTTCCAATGTGTTCACTTCATTACAATTTACAATTTACAAAAATAAGTTATTTAATACTTTTGAAGTAGGGTATAAATACCACTTTTGAACCGAAATGTATTGTACGCTCTATTGGTTTTCAGTTTATATAAAAATGAAACCCTACGCTTTGATACCGTAGAGTTCCCATAGATTTTGAACGTTAGTGGCTGTTTTATTATAAACGCCCACTAAAAAACAAGGATTTTATTTGGCATGTTTTCGTATTGCTGAAACAACACTTTCCGTATTCCAATGTACAATCTCAGTTGCCCGATTATTAACAACAGCAGAAATTCGTTCTTGCCCTCTTGGAATAACTCCAATAATTGGAATCCCCTTTTCTGTAGCCTTGTCAAGTTCCCATTTCATCCAATCACTATATGAAGCATATATTCCTGCAATGCCTAAAACAATATCTGATGCTGCAATTCTTTCTGAGATTCGTTGTCTTACGTAATACGTATTCATAGAATTTATAGAGTCCGTTGGTGGGAATTCTGTAAACTCAACGCTAAAGTATCCTCTTGATTCAAGAAGGTTTCTTAACGATTTTAAGTCATTCACATGTGCCCAAGAATGACTAATGAAGATTTTATATATTTTAGCCATATCACATAAAATTCAGGTTTAACAATTGTTTTAGCTCTTCCTTTTGGGATTCATATGTACTTATTTCCCAGTGTTCTGCTGTCTCTTTAAAAATTGTTTCATATTTCTTCCCATCTTCAACTTTTCCTAATGCATAACAACATATTGAAAAAGTTGCAGACATCCATTTAATATTAGGTATACTCCTAATATCTTCCAATTCTATTTTAGAAGATAATATTTTAAATAGTTGTTCCCGTATTTTTTTTGCTTGAATTCGGCAATATATTTTTTCGTCATTGCCATCATTTAATAGAGCAGACTTTTTATCAAAGCAAAATGCTAAATTTTCGCCGGTATAAAAATCATAATTAATCATGTATCCTTTTTCATAATTTTCAATAGCTCTATCTAAATAGCTAATATTATCATTGTTGATTTTTGATAATCGTTTGTAAATAGCTCCTTTTAAGCCAAATGTTTCAGGGTCGTTTGAGTCAACCAATTTGTCGAGAATCCTTAATGCATCATTAAGATACATCTCTTGTTCATCATTGTTCACCTGTTGTTTATAGGTACATAATGCTAATTGTTGAATATAATATGACTCTTTGGGATTTTTTTCTAATGCTTTTTCCCAATACTTTATCGCTTCATTAAATTTGTCTTCCCCCATTAATAATTTCGCATTCTCGACCAAAGCAAAAATGCAGTCATTTTTCTTTGCCAAAGCTCCTACAATATCCTTATATTCTTCAATATCCATCTGAGGTTCTTGCAATGTTTGCAGATATTCATAAACCGGACTATCTTTTACAGGAGTTTTTGCTATATTCAACATTTTCTCTTTTAGTAAAGTTTGCATTCGATTAGCCTCGTCTACACCTATATCTTCCCCTAAATGTTTATATGAGAAAACTCTTGTATGATCAATGTCAAATGGTATTTTTGATGTTGACTCTGCCTTAATAATAATAGTGGACAATGGTTTGGCAGCATGGCGAACCCCTAATTCATATATTGCATTAGGATTTAATGTTGATATATCTGCTATTACTAAATCTGCTCGCAAAATTAGTGCATACATACTTCTGTCTATAAGGCCAGTATCTTGAACTTCATCGGCTCTTACACATTTATAGCCGCATTCCTGCACACTTGGTTTTATTATATTTTGATATGTTTTATCTAAATCAAAAGTATTGCCTGAAGCCAAGTCGGTTTTTTTCCCGAATCCCATAATGACAAAACATAATTTTTCTTCCATAATTTATAAATTTATTGGGGTCTAACAATGACTTCATTTGCGATAGGATGATTACGCTTATTGAATGTCTGTCCAATATAGGCGTTAGGATTATATTTAAAGTCATCCCATTTGACTAATACACAGAATCTGTCATCTTCATCGTATGCACATTTTCCGTGATTATTTAAATAATAGTTCCGTCCAAATTCTTTAATAACAGTTTCATCGTTGATGGCTACAGTATTATGATTCTTACCACAAATCTGGCATGTATATTGACCTTTATATATAGAATCATACATTGAGGGCAATACAACTCCTAAAATTCCACTCCGAGTATTACCTTCTCCATTGTATAATGAAGCTTGTAGTTCTCTTTTTATAAATCGTTGTTCTTCCCACCCTAAGGTTTCAGCACTATGTAACCCTATCAGGAAGATTGTAACCGTTGAGTCTGACAAATAATCTTCTCTGATTTTTCGCATAATATAATCTTCGTTCTCAGAACTAATAGGAGTATTTAATGACTTGTCTATCATGTCAACTTTTTCATTATCGCTCCATTTTTGTATTTCTCTTTTATACCAACTATCTTCCGTTTTAAAAGATATATAACATTTATGTCCCATATACTTATGTTTTTACCAACAAAAATACAAAAACAATCCGAATTATCGAATATAATTAGCTATATTTGCACAATAAAACTGCATTTAAAAATGAAACTGAATAGAATAAAGGATGTTTTAGCCGAAAAAGGCATCTCTCAGACATGGTTGGCTAAACAACTTGATAAGAGTTTCAGTATGGTCAATGCTTATGCTTGCAATCGGATTCAGCCTAATCTGGAAACCTTGCAACAGATAGCTGAGATATTACAAGTTGATTTAAAAGATTTAATAACTGATAAAAAAGATCGGTTGCAATAGTGAGTTGCTTTAGATTCATTTAGAATCTATTGTTGATATGCTACTACACTTCCGATAATATACAATATCAAGAACATGACTCCTGAAGAAAAAGCGAGAATAAAAATTGATCAGTGGTTTGCTGATGCAGGTTGGGAAGTTATCAATAGGGATGAGTATGAACCGACTAGTACAGCTGTCGCTATAAGGGAAGGGCTACTAAAAGATAATCTCGAAGCAGATTATTTTCTTTTCATAAACGGAAAGGCTGTTGGTGTACTTGAAGCCAAACGTGAAGAAACAGATGCTTTTTCTTCTATAGTATGCGAACAGGCAGCCTTATATGCTAGAAGCGTACCTAATATATATCAGACATATCAAAAGCCGCTGCCATTTATATTCACATCCAACGGAAAGGAATTATACTTTTGTGATTTTCGCAAACAAGACCATTATTTCAAACAAATAATGACTATCCCGACACCTCACGAATTGGTTAAAAAGTTAGGGATAAATGATTATTTTGCCGGACTTCCTACTTTGCGTAAGAAAGGCTTGCGTGATTGCCAATACGAAGCTATAACAGAGTTGGAAAAGAGTTTCCGTTCGGGACAAAAACGAGCATTGATGGTACTTGCCACCGGTGCAGGAAAGACTTATACAGCTTGTCTTGCAGCCTACCGAATGCTGTCATACACTCCTATGCGTAGGGTCTTATTCCTTGTTGACAGAAATAATCTAGGCAAACAAGCAGAAGGAGAGTTTGGTACTTTCCGTTTGACTGAAAACGGAGAGGCTTTCAATACTATCTTTACGGTTAATCGTCTTCGGTCATCTTCTATTCCTTCTGATAGCAATGTCGTTATTTCTACAATACAACGCCTATTCTCATTCTTGAAAGGAGAAACTATTGAGGATAATGATGACGATGATGAAAACGAACCTGCAGAGGAAGTGATCTTGCCACCAAATCTCGATTTACCGCACGATTACTTTGATATGATTATCATAGATGAGTGCCACCGCTCTATTTATAAAAATTGGCGTAAGGTACTGGAATATTTCGACACTGCAAGATTGGTTGGTTTGACAGCAACGCCTATTCCAGAAACAATGGCATTTTTCAATAACAACCGCATTGTCAACTACACATTGGAGAAGAGTATCGTTGACGGTGTGAATGTGGATTGCCGGGTGTATAGAATAAAAACACAGGTCACGGAAACAGGCGGAGCTATATTGGAGGGCGAGAAATTTAAAGAAGAAACAAGATATACGGGTGAGGTCAAGACTGTAAGCAGTAAGGAAACCAAAACCTATACAAATAAGGAACTTAATCGGAGTATTATCAATCCGGCACAGATAAAACTTATTCTTTCGACTTATCGGGATGTGGTTTACACAGAACTCTTCAATGATCCACAGCGTGAGCCGAATATGGATTATCTTCCTAAAACCTTGATATTCGCTCTCAATGAAGCCCATGCCACAAATATCGTACAAATAGCTAAAGAAGTGTTTGGGCGGACTGATGACAGATTTGTTCAGAAAATCACTTATTCGGCAGGTGACAGCAACGAGTTGATACGCCAATTTCGCAATGACAAGGATTTCCGTATAGCCGTGACTTGCACACTGGTTGCTACAGGAACGGATGTAAAGCCGTTGGAAGTGGTAATGTTCATGCGTGATGTGGAATCATTGCCGTTGTATATTCAGATGAAGGGACGCGGAGTGCGTACAATAGGCGATGAGCAATTGCGCAATGTCACTCCGAATGCATTCAGTAAGGATTGTTTTTATTTGGTTGATGCGGTAGGCGTAACGGAACATGAAAAGACAATTCCGACAGCAACCGATGAATCGACCACAAAAATTATCACTCTGAAAGAATTGTTAGAGCGTATCAGCCATGGCTATTTTCCTGATGAATATCTCAAACGACTTGCCGCTACGCTTGCCAGAATCTATAATAAAGCGGATGATTCGCAACGGAAAGAGTTTGCCCGTTTGTCTCATGATGATATGAAGGAACTTTCTGCCAGAATATACGATGCGCTTGAAAAAGGCACTCTGCCACCGTTTGTCAGCACAGAAAAGCCAAATTTAGAACGCAAAGGCTTAGTGTCTCCCCTTGCCAATCATGCTGATGCACGGAGATATTTGCTTATTCTTGCGGCAGGTTTTGTCAATACGCTAATGCCCGGAGAAGATACGCTTATCTCAAAAGGTTTCTCCATTGAGGAGGCCAAATGTACAACGGAGGCATTTGAGGAATTTTGCAGAGAGAATGCAGATGAAATAGAGGCTCTTCGCATTATCTATAACAATGAAGGCGAGCCGATAACTTATTCAATGTTGAAAGATTTGGAGCATAAACTCAAAATGGCAAACAACCATTTTGCTCCAAAACAAATTTGGAATTCGTATACCATTCTTTCTCCAAGCAAGGTAAAGCGTTCTACAACAAAAGAAGAAAGTGATGCCTTGACAAACATCATACAACTTGTACGCTTTGCTTTTCGCCAAATTGATAGGTTAGAGAGTGTAGTTACTACATCCAAGCAATATTTCAATCTATGGTTAGGACAGAATCAGCGTGAAATAACCGACAAGCAGCGTAAAGTAATCAGTCGTATTGTAGATTACATCGCTTCTAACGGAGCTTGTACGGTCAGGGATATTCGTGAAGACGATGCGACCCATGCAGCCCAAATGATTCGGGCGTTTGGTGGTATGCAGAAAGCAGACGAAGCCCTTCGGTCGCTTTATACATTTGTAGTATTAAGAAAAGCAGCATAAATTATGGCAACAAATAACGCAACAGAGCAATCGCTCACCAAGAAGGTTTGGAATTTGGCAACGACTCTTGCCGGACAAGGTATTGGGTTTACTGATTATATTACCCAACTGACCTATCTTCTGTTTTTGAAGATGGATGCCGAGAATGTAGAAATGTTCGGAGAGGAATCGGCAATTCCGACTGGGTATCAATGGAACGATTTGATTTCCCTTGATGGATTGGAACTGGTCAAGCAATACGAAAAGACACTGAAATTGCTTAGCGAACAGGACAATTTAATAGGCACTATTTATACCAAAGCACAAAACAAGATAGACAAGCCCGTTTATCTGAAAAAGGTTATCACCATGATTAATGAAGAGCAATGGCTCATCATGGACGGGGATGTGAAAGGTGCTATCTACGAGAGCATTCTTGAAAAGAACGGTCAGGATAAGAAAAGTGGTGCAGGACAATATTTTACTCCCCGTCCTTTAATTCAGGCGATGGTGGATTGCATTAATCCGCAAATGGGTGAAACCATTTGCGACCCTGCTTGTGGTACTGGTGGATTTTTGCTTACAGCTTACGACTACATGAAAGGTCAGTCTGCAAGTAAAGAAAAGCGTGATTTCTTGCGTGACAAAGCTTTGCATGGTGTGGATAATACGCCTTTGGTAGTAACACTCGCATCAATGAATCTCTATTTGCATGGTATCGGTACAGACCGTAGTCCGATTGTGTGTGAAGACTCTTTGGAAAAAGAACCGTCAACCCTTGTGGATGTGATACTTGCCAATCCTCCTTTTGGAACTCGCCCAGCCGGTTCTGTGGACATCAACCGTCCGGATTTCTATGTGGAGACCAAGAACAACCAGTTGAATTTCCTTCAGCACATGATGCTTATGCTCAAAACAGGTGGTCGTGCAGCTGTGGTACTTCCTGACAATGTTCTCTTTGAAGCCGGAGCAGGCGAAACAATCCGTAAACGCTTGTTGCAAGATTTCAATCTGCATACTATCTTGCGTTTGCCTACAGGTATCTTCTATGCCCAAGGTGTAAAAGCCAATGTGCTGTTTTTCAGCAAAGGACAACCTACTAAAGAAATATGGTTTTATGATTATCGTACCGATGTAAAGCACACACTTGCCACAAATAAACTGGAACGCCATCATTTAGACGATTTTGTTTCCTGCTACAACAATCGGGTAGAAACCTACGATGCAGAAAATAATCCGCAAGGACGTTGGCGAAAATACTCGGTAGATAAGATCATTGCTAGAGACAAGACAAGTCTCGACATCACATGGATAAAACAAGGTGGTGAGGTGGACGACCGTTCATTGGCAGAACTGATGGCAGACATAAAAGATAAAAGCCAAACGATAAGTACGGCTGTAGCTGAACTTGAAAAATTGCTCGCTAACATAAATGAAGATTGAATGCATGGAAAACAATAGGATAATCATATCAATGGAACAACAGTTTGGAGAAGTTATAGACATCATTCTCCAACATAAAAGCCGTGCTTCAAGAGCCGTAAATAATGAACTGCTGCTCACAGCATGGCATGTGGGTAGCTATGTATCTGCCAAATTGAAAAGCGAGGAATGGGGAAGCAAGGTTGTAACGATGTTATCCGAATATATCCGTTCCCAGCGTCCAGACATTAAGGGCTATAGTCGGAGAAGCATTTACAATATGGTGATGTTTTATGATGAATACTCATCGGAAACATTCAGTGTAACTGTAGAAAAGTATCTGAACTCTGAATTTGTGCAGCCAAGAACTGCACAAATAGAAGCAAGCCAGCCAACACAAGAAACGACCGTAATTGTGCAGCCAACATCTGCACAAATTGTCCCTTTTGTATTTGGGCAAATGCCCAAAATATTGGAGTTGACCACATTGACCAATCACATAGAGATTCTTTGCCGATGCAAAAGTAATGAAGAGCGGATGTTCTATATACTCTATGCCAATAAAGAACATTTAGTGAAGCGAGAACTTCAGCGTTGCATCTCCAATCAGACATATACGGCTTTATTGGGCAGCAAGAATAATATGTCGAAAGGATTGCTCACTGCTTATCCGAATGCCCCGATAATTTTCAAGGATACGCTGTTTGTTGATTTTCTGAATCTTCCGAAGAAGCATAGCGAATCAAAATTGAAAAACAACTTGGTAGAACACATGAAGCAATTTATTCTTGAACTTGGTAAGGATTTTATCTTTATGGAACAGGAATACCGCCTCAATATTGGCGCATCCACTTTTAAGGCTGACTTGCTGTTCTTCCATCGTGGGTTGCAGGCATTGGTAGCAGTGGAGCTGAAAAAGACGAAATTCCATCCGCGAGACCTCGGGCAGTTGGAGTTTTATCTGGAAGCACTCGATAGAGATGTGAAACGCTCTAACGAAAACCCTTCTATCGGCATTATTCTCTGTCCGGAAGCAGATCGGGTTGTGGTGGAATATGCTATGAGCCGAAGTATGAGCCCCACAATGATAGCAGAATACAAGCGTATCCTCATTCCACAGGAACGTATGCAACAGCAACTGAATGAGTTTTGCAATCTGTTCTTAAACAAAGAATAGCCTATATGGATACAAAGAAATTACGTCAAAAGATACTCGACCTTGCGATACATGGAAAACTTGTACCGCAAGACCCGAACGATGAGCCTGCATCAGTTCTCCTCGAACGAATTAAGGCTGAAAAAGAACGCCTGATAAAAGAAGGTAAAATCAAAAAGAGCAAGAAGTCTGCAAAAACTTCCGATACGCCCCATTATGAGAACGTGCCGTTTGAAGTGCCGGAGGGATGGGTGTGGACAACAGTAAGCGATATATCAAAATCAATTTTATATGGTGTAAGTGAGTCTGCAAAATCAGAAGGTAAATACAAATTATTGCGCATTACAGACATTCAAGATAATAAAGTAGATTGGGAAACTGTTCCGTTTACAGATTTTGATGATAATAAAGTATCTTCATACATTCTGCATAATGGGGATATTGTATTTGCACGAACAGGAGCAACTGTTGGGAAATCATATTTAATACAGGGACTTAGTCAAAAGGCTATTTATGCGTCATATTTAATACGAATACAGACATTTGATTTGATCTTGCCAGAATATGTGAAACTATTTTTTGAGTCTGGTTATTACTGGGAACAAATCGAATTGAGTTCTGTTGGCATAGGACAACCAAATGTAAACGGAACAATTCTTGGATATTTAAACATTCCATTACCTCCTTTTGCTGAACAAAAAAGAATTGTAATAGAAATCGAACAATGGCTTTCTTTAATTGACCAAATAGAGCAAGGGAAAGATGATTTGCACAGTGTCATCAAGCAAACCAAAAGCAAAATCCTTGACCTCGCCATTCACGGAAAACTCGTCCCACAAGACCCGAATGACGAGCCAGCCATTGAACTTTTGAAGCGTATAAATCCCGGCTTCACACCTTGTGATAACGGGCATTATCCGCAGTTGCCGGATAGTTGGAGTACTACGACACTTAAAGATTTATGCGAAAGCATCAATGGATTGTGGAAAGGGAAGAAAGAACCATTTATCCATGTGGGTGTTATACGCAATGCAAATTTCACCAAAGATTTTAAGTTGGACTATTCAAATATTGAGTATATTGATGTTGAACAACGAACTTTTGCTAAACGACACTTAATGAATGGTGATTTAATTGTAGAGAAATCAGGCGGTAGTGATAATAATCCTGTAGGAAGAACAATACTCTATGAAGGTGAAAGTGGTGTTTTTTCATTCAGCAATTTTACAATGGTATTAAGAATAAAGCATAGCAACACCATATTAAACAAGTTTCTGTACTATTATATTCTGGCTATATATCAGAAAGGAGCTATGAGATTAATGCAAACACAGACTACAGGGCTACACAATCTGATTCTTGATAAATTTTTATCAATGCCTATCCACATACCCTCATACTCCGAACAGGAGCGAATAGTTGACAGAATAGAAACGATTTTCATCTCTTTAGACATGATAATGGAGAGCTTATAAACTCCCCATTATTATATCTAATTGTGCGAATATTTTACTGATTGTATAAACAATTCGCTTTTGCTCATTTATTGGAGGAATAGCTATAATTATATCTTCAATGATATTTTTACTTACTCTTTGCTGACCTACAACTCCATTAAAAGAGCCTACACATTGGCTTATGAAATAATCTGATTTAAAGAAATAAAGTCCATATTGAATATCCATAAATTGAGACCTAAATACATGGAGTTCTGTAGTGCCTGCGCCAATACCATTTGGCAAACCTTTTAGAACTACAGACTTTCGATTTTCTAAACATGGAGATATTTTCGCAACAGCAATGTCTCCATCTGCAAAATGTGTAAAACCTGTTTTTATTTTACCCCATCGTTTCTTCTCGTATTTGAAAGTATTATTGTAGCCATCAGTGATATTTGCCATCGGAACAAAGCCCACTTCAACGTCATCATCCACCTTATTTCTAGGATTGATAATGAACACTTCTTTTATCGTTGAGTAGCACCATCCATCCGGCAACTGCGGATAATGCCCGATACGTTCCATTATATTATTACCATATTCATTCTAATTCAATGTAATATGGTAACAAAATTCAAAAATCATTTGGCAAAGACTAATCTTGCCAAGAACACCGTCACTTCGTATGTGTGGACGGTGCAGTATTTCCTCAATCACTATGGGGATGTGAACAAAAAGAACCTGTTAGCCTACAAGGGGTATTTGGTTGAGAACTTCAAACCACAGACAGTAAATCTTCGATTGCAGGGTATCAACAAGTATCTTGAATTTACGAAACAAGAGAAACTGAAGGTAAAGTTCGTCAAAGTACAGCAGAAAAACTTTTTGGAGAATGTAATCAGCGATGCAGACTACAAGTTTCTTAAAAAGCGCCTGAAAACTGACGGTTATGATGAGTGGTATTTTATCGTATGGTTCATGGCGGCTACCGGTGCTCGTGTCAGCGAACTGCTTCACATCAAAGCAGAGCATGTACAAATCGGACATCTTGACCTTTATAGCAAAGGTGGGAAAATACGACGTCTGTATATTCCGAAAAACTTACGCATTGAAGCCATGAAATGGCTGAAAGATAAAGGAGTTACTTCCGGATATATATTTCTGAACAGATTCGGAGACCGAATTACGACCCGTGGCATAGCCCAGCAATTGAAACACTTTGCGGAAAAATACGGAATGAATAAGGAGGTGGTTTACCCTCATTCATTCCGTCATCGTTTCGCCAAGAATTTCCTTGACCGCTTCAATGACCTTGCATTGCTTGCCGACCTAATGGGGCATGAAAGCATAGAAACCACTCGCATTTACCTTCGCAGAACTGCCAGCGAGCAGCAGAAGATTGTGGATAAAGTGGTGAACTGGTAAAGTCACATCAGCCTTTAGAAGTGTATTCACTTACACTTCTAAGGCCTTTTGGATATTATCAAGAACTGAGAATAGCTCTTCTATCTTTTGAACTATGCGTTGTTGTTCTTCTAATGGAGGTAAATAAATTTGATAATTTTGCAGATGAGCATTCTTTACGTTATTAATATTGGAACCTTTTGCCACATTCCTAATGTAGCCTTTGTAGTCATCGGTTTGGAATATAAGACGTATATATGGCGACAAGGCTTTCTGTTTTGGTCTTACAATTCGCAGAAAAGCTCCGATTTGTGTTTTAGGGATATCCCTATCGGCAAAGCCTGTTTTTCCAATCAAAGTTTGGCTTCCAGTAGAAGCGACAACAATAATATCTCCATGCTGTACTTGATTATCATTATTTTGATATGAAAGGGGTATGAATACATCATCAAAACAATCAATGACTTTCCCGTTCTGTATATTGCCGCCTCTTAATACTCTTATGCCTGTATCTTGAATATCAGCTTTATTATATGAAACTCCTCCTATTATTGAACATACATCATTGACAGTTACAGAGCACCAACTTTGTGAAAACTTCCTACTATGCCCGTTATCACAAGGTGTGAAATCGGGGTTTATGCGCTTCAAAAGTTCAATGGCTGGCTCATCGTTCGGGTCTTGCGGCACCAACTTGCCATGAATGGCGAGATCAAGGATTTTGCTTTTGGTTTGCTTGATTGCGGTCTGTAAATCATCTTTCCCAGTTTCAATGATGTCAATCAAAGAAAACCACCTTTCAATTTCAACTACGATGCGGTGTTGTTCGGCAAGAGGAGGAAGCGGAAATGATAAATCAGACAATACTCCGATATATAATTCCTTTTGATTGGTACTTCCAGCAAGATTATCTTCCAAGTACTGCTGTATAAGTTGAGATGAAATATAAGCAAAAACAAATTCAGATTTAACCTCATTTGTTGTTCTTATAACTGAAACATGAGAATCAGGAACAACAAAGGGATGATTCTTCAAATAACCTTCGTGAAAAAGTCGTGTGCGTCCAACCGTCCCAGTCCCTGTTGAATTAACAAGTACATCTCCTGTTTTTAGCCTGTATTCCTCGCTCCATTTACAAATTGTAGCTGGATCTAAGAAACGTGCTTGTTCTAAAGATATTCCTCCTTCTTTCAGATTACATTTCTGAGCAAATACAGGATAGGTTTTATCCGTATCTGAATACTTTGGGGATTTACCTCTCGACAAAAACAAACATATTTCTTCTAGTGTTGTCCACACCCATCCCTCCGGCACTTCAAACGGCACGTTCTCATAATGGGGCGTATGTATAGTATAAAAATTAACGTGCTGTAAACTTTATATCCAGCTACAGCACATTATTGGGACATCTATCTTTTTCTATAACTTTTCTTCTCGTTCTGTTTCTTTACCGTTCCAATTGCAAACATCAAGCACCTCCTCCGATACTCCTCTTCTTCCTCGTCAGGTCTGCGGCCATCCCAGCGAAGGTCGGAAGAGAAGTTGCCACCGCCACCACCGGAAGACACACTGATGGGAGTTCCGCATATAAGGGCATCGGCAATGGCGAATATCTTTGAACGAATGGAGGGATTTGCCATTTGGTCAAGCATTGTTTCAAATGTGGACTTCAAGTCATTGTAATTTTCAGCCAACATTTTGACATCCCTGCGCAGTTGGAAAAGTTCACCATAATCAGCCAATACGTTTCGTTGAGCAGTTTCGACTTGACTAGCTGCCTCTTTCATATATAAGTATTCAATCTTACGGACAATTGCAGTAAATTGATTTGAAATATACTTATTCTGACGTTCTAACCATTTGTCCGTACCGAACATAGGCGGTTTCTCTATGATTTGTGGTGCCGTAAAATCCACCTTGTAATTACGAAACGGCTGGATAACTGAACTAGCGTTGGCGGCATCTTTAGTCAGCAGCTCCAATTCCTGTTCTTTCTCATGAAGTTTATTGGATTTGTCTTCAAGTTTGGACTGATATTCAGAAATCTGTTTCAGTATCTCGGACTTTCGTGACTCGTATTCTCTGAGTTCAATTTGCCCGGAAGCCAAAGACTTATCAGTTTCTTCAAGTTGTGTTTGATAGTTATAAATCTGAGCCTCCAACTTCTGTATCATTGTTTGAAGTCCCTTGATCGCTTTCTCTGCCTGCTTTGCCTCTTTGGTCAGCTTGCGAATATAGTCACGTTTGTGAAGATGCTGCACATTGCGTCCGTCAATACTGTCCCCACGTTCGAGACCGTATTTACTACCGACATCTTCATATAGAGAAGTGTGCATTTCTTTCAATATCTGTCCGTATTCAAACCTGTTCTTTCCGAACTTAGCCGACCACATTACGCACTCACGACCACTTTTGGTGCGTTGTCCGACTGGAACAATCAGGGCATGAATATGCGGACTGCTTTCGTCAAGATGCACTTGGAACCCGACAATGTTTTCTTGTCCGTACCGTTTGGTACACCAGTCATAGACATCTTTCGCCCAATGTTCAATTTCCTCGCACCGATGCAAATGGCTGTTGTCTGCATCCTTTTCCAAATTGACGGCCTGATTGCCGAAAGCCATTTCAATCGTCCTGTCGTGATTGCCACCGAAAATAAATCTGGCGCAACAATTCGGCTGAATCTTGCTGTCCGGTTTGAATGGTTTCCAGCCCAACTCTGACAGACGTTCCTGCAAACGAACTTCAAGCGGTTTCTCATGATAGCCCAACGGATGTATTTTCCCATCAGTACCGATTTCAAAATTCAACTTCATTCTCGTTTTGTCATAATTATTTGTGGCGTCTTGATTTTTCCTGTCAATCTTGTCATCGTTCCAACGCCTTTCGTTTTCGTTGGCTTCTGCCGAGCTGAATGACTTGGCAGCTTCAACGTGCATCGCTTGTTTTATATCAGTATTCATAATGTCTTTCTTAAAAGAGTTTTTAATAATTGGAGCTTGCTCCTGTGCCAATTCACGCAATGTGACAATGTCCGGATTTTATTGCCGTCAGGCAAAAAGTCCTTATTGTGTTATGGACTTTCTGTAAACTCCCGGAACGAGTTCCTCCGTTATTCAATAAGTTCCAACCCAAGTTCGTCAATCAATGTCTGCAAGACGGGGTTACGGTCAATCATCCGTTGAAGTATCATCTGAGGCGTATCCTCCATCAGAAGGAAGTCCGCGATGTCCAACCCTTGTGCACGTTGTTCGTCTGTCGCCATATCTTCCAGTACCGTACTGACCGATACAGACCGGCAGACTTTGGCAAGTAGGGAAGTCTTCTGCTGCCACTGCTCCATTGCGCCAAGGTCAGGCATCAGCACCACATCCCGATTCGCCAGTACACGAACAGCCTTTTCGTTGAAACAGCCATTCTTTCCTCCTGTCGCCAGCCACAAGCCGTCCGGCATGAAATGGGCGGCGATGAGTGCTGTCTTCTCGCTTTCCACAATGAACACTGTCTTGTCGGGATAGCGGTCAAGAAGGTGCTCGCCAAAGAAACACTGACACAAGTTGAAGTCGGGCAAATGCAACTCGTTATGTACCCAGCCCACGTGCGGATGAGGAACTTTCAGCCGATGCCCGGTCTTTGCATCATATCCCATAATCTTACCCGCGTGTACCTGTCCGTTGGAATCCACCTGCCAGAAAACTGTCGAACCGCCCCATTTCTTGGAAGTCCCGGTCTGGTAAAGCTTGAATAGCCTTCCGGCATTGCTTCTGCCAATCGTGTCGGACAGGAATGTACACAACGGGTTGATTTCATAGTGTGACAGGGAACGCTGCATGACTGTCGAATCCATAAAAGATGGAGGACTGACTGGTTTCTTTGGAGTTACGGCTTGCTGTTTCCACTCCTGCCTGAATGATTCCGATTCATCAGGATGCTCCCGAAAGAAATCCTTTGGCGTGTAATGGTAGCCGCAACTGTGTTCGTGGTCGCATTTGCCGACATGGGGAGGGAAGTCAATCTCTCCCGACTCGTCAATATAACGGGTGAGACAAGCCTTGCGCTTGCATTCGGGACACGCTTTCTTGCTGCCCCGATGATATTTTTCAAGATGAAAACGATAATTCTCCATGATGATTTCTGAAATTGATTTGCAGTAATTTCAGTCTTCAGTCCTTTCAGTTTTGCAGGAACTGACGGTACGCATCATCCTTAAACTGAAAAACTGAACATACTGAAAGCTGCAAACGGTGGTTACACATTGCAGTTTCCGTTCTCTGTATGTTCCATGGGTGTATATGACACTTTCTCGTAGACTCCCTGCATGATCTTGTGAATGAGCCTGTTTTTTGCAAGTTCTTTAAGATAGTTCATCACCGTGCGCTCCGTTACCTTAAGTTGTCTTCCGGCATCAAGGGCTTCGGCTGTGGTAAATGTATCTTTCAGCAGGGCGAGCAATTCCAGAGACGGCTCGTCACAGGCATCGTTTGCCACATATTCGCATATGCGCCTGTAAGAAGCTTCGAAATAGTCATTCAGTCGGATAGCACCTTCGATGGCGGTCGTTGTCACGAATTGCAGATGGCTCTCGCCGCAAGCATAAGACAGGACTTGGAGAATGAGTGCCAGACGCGCCACCTGTACCGGATTTTTCATGGGGCGCGATTCCACAAGGGCTTCATCCCTGATGGCATTGATGCGTTCGATCGTATTGTTGTGCCAGTTGAAGAAAACCCTTTTCGCTTCCGCTTCCATGCCTATCAGATGAGGGATATTCCCTTCATCATTCACTTCATAGTCAAGGGCGAATACCTTTTCCATGATTGCCTCCCATGTCCTCCATGCAGATGCCGGATTGCTCCCGGTATCCTCCTCTTCGCTTTCCGTCCACCGTGGCACCAGATACGACTTGGGCATCACGAACAGGATGCGGTCAAGCAGCCCGTTATCCTCGTATCCCTTTTTGAGCAACTCATGCACACGCCTGGTCTGTGTCGTGCCGACCATGTTGATGCAGGGATTCTCGATGTGTATGGGAATGGGGTTGCTGACGCGGGTCACATCTATGGCACTGTTGCTCCATGCGGACAGAAGCTGCTCTATCAACTGCCCGTTGTTGTAGCGGTTGGCGGAATTGAACATGCCCATAATCTCGTCCGCAAGTATGGTTATGCCACGGGGACAGTTGTGATGGGCAAGCATCAGGGCTTCCGGTGTGAAATCGGACACGATAGTTCTTTTCAATACAGGCCTGCCCGTACCGTTGTTGCCCTTGCTCTCTTTCATTGTATTCTGATAGGCGTCCATTTCAGACTTGAATATCTCCAGTGCCCGGCAATCCCTTTTGCGGAGCGGCCGAAATACGGCTTCAAGCGGTGGTGTCTTGCCGAGTCCCGGTCGCCCCACCATGATGATATAAAGGGCGGCGTTGGTTGTCCATTGTCCCTTTACACGGATATTGTAAGTATTACCCAATGCGGAAGCCGTAGCCGACAGCATGGCTGCGGCAAGATACTCCACCTTGAAATTCTCATGTCGCACCATGCCAAGGATAACGTACCGGACTTTGGTAGGGAAAGCGTCAATCGGGAAATCCGACTCCGCTATGCCCTGTGCATGCGCCATTACCCTGTTGCATATATCCTGTTGTCTGATACCCATAATCACTTCTCCTTTCGTTTGCAATAGGATGTTACACTCTCAGACTTGCCTCCCGTCTGCACACGATGCACTTCTGACTTAGCATACATGTTCTTGTTACCTACCTTGACGGGGACGAGATAGCCGCGCTTCGCCCACAGGTTGAGCGTGCCTTCGCAGACGTTCAGCAACTCGCGGACTTGTTTTGTATTCAGGTATGTCTCCTGAGCTTCACGCTGCATCGCAGCCTTCTGTTCTTCCTGCTGCGCCACAATAGTACGCTGGATGATTGATTCGGCAAACATCTTGAGGTCTGTGGGAGTGACTTCCAGTTTTACATTCGCACCCTGCTCGACCAGACTTTCTATGGTAATCATAAATATCTATTTTGAAGTTTGTGATGACCATCTGTAAAAGTTCCCTGATGCCCCACCTCCGATGGCTTATAAAAGTGAAGCACCGCCAAACCTCGGGTAAGGATTGACGGTGCAAAAGTATATAGGAATTAAAAGTAATTGATACAGAATATCTTGTCTTAAATTGTCATGACAATATAAGTCTATATGACAATGTAAAACGGCTGCATCTGACTTTATTTTGCGCTAATGTCTGTCGTATTGCCGGCTGTAATGTCAGTGATTGTCTGTACCAATTTTTGATACAGTTCCTGGTTTTCGTCACTTTCGATTAGCGGAGCCAACTGGTCTTTGCCTTCCTTGATGACATACTTGGCTGTTTTCAGGAATCCGACAGACTGCCGTATGGCACTCTCGCTTTTGAGCGACGGCAAATCTGGGAATTGTAAAGTCAGACCGACACTGTATTCTTTGGCAGTGTGCATACCTGCGACCAGCCGCAAGTCTTTCAGCACATAAAATGGCAATGCCTGATGGACAGCACTCGTATTTATGGAAATGAAATTGCGGATATACCCTAAAACTTTCTCTTTGTTGTTGTAGTCAAGATAATCTATAAGAGGTCGTTCCTGTATCTTTTTCTTTCCGGCTGTACGGTGGATTTTTGATGTGGCATCACAGTCTGTATCGGTCAGCGTATTGGTTGTATCATTTGCCATATCGCCATTGGCCCCATTTTCATTTATTACGGATTGCAATGCCCATTCTCCGATATTGCCCTTTTCAATGGCATCGTTCATGAAAAAGTATCTGTCCCAGTCAGATTGGGTACGGAAGCCATTCTTGATGGATACCTGTATTATCCGTTCGGCTACCCAAGAACAACTCTGCCTGTCCATTCTGTCCGCTTTAGGATTGGCTGATTGTTTACTGACCATACCGACCATTGCCTCGAAACTCTTTCCGTAATACAGCCAGCTTAGTACAAGCGGTGCGGAAAGGATAATGCCATGGTTTTGGAATTTGCCTCTAAAAAAGGATTTGACCTTGTTACAAAAGGACAATGAAGTTCTGTCTGATGGATTATTCTCTTCCCTCTGCTTTTGGAATGCTTCAACAATCTGTTCCGGGACGGATTCTTCACTGAACAGCAGGCTTATGTTGTCAAAATTTTCCACACTGTCATCGCCCCAACACAATTCCCATTCCGCCTTGACCTTTGGCAGTTGTTTGAAGATGGCACGACAGATAGCGAGATATTGCCTCTCGTCCCCGTTTGTCATCAGACGCGCGAAGCGGTTGTATTCTTCCCTGTGGCTGTTCTTCCACCGGATAATGTCAGCCTTGAACTGGTCGTATGTCAATCGGGATTCAGCCATAGTGTTGTCTACAAGTAGTTGGATATAAATGGAACATAGGGATAGAATAAAATACAGCGGACAGGCAATTTTAATCCAGCAGGTTTACCAGTTCTTTCTTGATTTCGTCATCGATATGCCTGTAACGGGCAAAGGCACGGCTTCCCTCAGAATGCCCCGACATAGAAGCAATCAGGTTCGGGTCTTTGACCTGCTTGTAGAGGTTGCCGATAAAGGTTTTGCGTGCAGTATGGGTGGTCGCCACCTCATACAATGGTCTTGCCACGTCCTCGCGTGTCTTTGGGTCAAGGACTCTCACCATGCGGTCAATGCCCACATATTTGAGAATCTCCTTTATCTTCTTGTTATAGCCGAAATGTGAGAACCGGGGAAGTAATGCGTCTTCCAAGTCCTTATATCTCTCCAGTATGTCCAACGCCTTTTGGTTGAGAGGGACACGGACTGTGTTGGCGTGTTCCAGCTTGGTCTTCTGCGGAATGTACTCTACGCAACCGTCCACGATGTTTGCCTTGGTCAGTCTGTTCAAGTCACTCACACGGCAACCTATCAGACACTGGAACATGAATATGTCCCGATAGACCGGATAGGAATTGCCCAAACCGCTTAAATCGGCATAATAGACTTTATCTCTTTCTTCAAGGGTAAGGTAAAATGGGTCGCCATACATCGGCTGGGCTATCTGGTACTGGTCAAAAGGATTGTTCCTTGTGAGCTTGCGTTTGATGCACCATTTGATGACGGTGCGGATGCGGTAGAGTGTCCCCGACATGCTATTCTCGGAGCGTTGCTGGGCGACATCACGGGGCAGCTCGTCTTTATAGAATACGGGATACATTTCCACATACCTGTACTCTTCCTGCATCCACAGCTTGAAATCACGGATGTCGTCAGCGGTAATGGAATCTATACAAAGGTGGAAACCCCGTTGGTGCATGACCTCCTGATGGAAACGCTCGTAACGCTGTACCTTTTTCAGATTGTCGCGGTGATGCTTCCAGCTTTCTGTGGCAAGGGGAGTCTCGTCCATGTACTTCTGTATCTGGTAAGATAGCAGATACTCGTCTGCCGGATTGCCGCCGCAGAAGTTGATATTCGGGTGGTGGTATTCCTCAATAAGACCTTTCAGCCAGTTGCCGTCCACTCCACGATGGTATTTCTCGGCAATAAGGTGCGTAATGTTTTGGATGTCTTTTTCAAAGCCCATCCGTTTATCTTCCGACACCAATGCGACACGTGGCTTGTACCCCTGCCGTTCCGCACTCCAGTGGTTGGGGTTGATGGAGAGTTCGCTCGCAGCCTTGATGTCAACGCCTCCTACGTCACGGACTCTGAAATAGACTCGTGCCTGGTCGGTGACATTATTCTTTGCGGCGGTCTTTCTTATAAATGCGGTAACTTTCATTATGCGTCCTCCTTAGTTTATCATTTCCACAAGTTTGCGTTTCATCTCATCGTCAATCGTGCGGTAGCGGTTGAATGCCCGGCTACCCTCCACATGTCCCGACATGGACGCTATCAGGTTGGGGTCGGGAACCTGCCTGTACAGATTGCCTACAAAAGTTTTCCGTGCCGTGTGGCTGGTGGCTACCTCGTATAATGGTTTCTGTACGGTATTGTAGCCGTGCGTGTCAAGGATGGTTACCATTCTGTCTATACCGCAATGCTTCAACAGTTCCCGGATGCCGAGATTGTACTGGTGTATGGGCTTGAACGGTAACAGTTTGTCCGAACTCGATTCATAGCGTTCCAGTATTTTCAATGCCTTGGGATGAAGCGGTACTCTGACGACTTTAGCCTGACACTTCTTTGTCTTCTGCGGCATATACTCCAGAAATCCATCTTTGATGTTGTCTCTCGTCATTCTGTACAAATCACCCACACGGCATCCCACATAACAGTGGAACACGAATATATCCCTGATAACCGCCAGTTTCGGACATCCGCCCAAATCCGCATCATACAGGATATTCCTTTCTTCGGATGTCAAATAGAACGGATCACCGTATGTCGGTTCCTTGCATCCGTAAAGCTCATACACCTCGTTGTCGGAATACTTCATTTTCTTGCACCAGTGCAGGAATGTACAAAAGAGGTTCATCGTGTTGATGATGGTCGTATTCGACAATGGCCTTGGCGCGTGGTTGATTAACATACGCCCGGCATAGAAATCGGGATGCTGTTGGCGCAACAGGTATTCGTTGGACACATAGTCACGGAAACTGTTCATCTGCTCCAATGTGACGGTTTCAACAAAGAGGGTGAAATCGGTATTACCTAATATCTCACGTTGATATTCATGGTAACGTATCATCTTGCGCTCGAAGCGGATGATGTGTTCTTTGGTTCTGTTCGCTCCGTCAAATTTTTCCAGATACTCATGAATACGGCATATCAGATTCGGATGGTTTCGTTCGAAAGCCCGTGCGGGGTACAGCACATCCTCGATGGTTTGTTTCAGCCATGCGCTGTTTGCCTTGTCCGAAAAGGTCTTCTCCACTTTCTCGATGATGGCGGCAATCTGCTCGGGCAGCAGTTTCTGCTCAACGGCAGGTACGGCTGTCGTACGCTTGTAACTGAGGGTGTCGGAATCCCAGTACTTGTCATGGACTACAAGAGGCGAAACAACCTTTATATCCACGTTCTTCTCACGGACACGGAAACAGATGTTCGAGGTCGAGGAACTGCTCTTCTTCAGATAGACGGAAACTTTCATCGGCAATGCGTTTTTGAATTACATTGCAAAGGTAAATAAATTCCCGTATATGTTCCCATATATCCCGAAGAAACTTGAAACGGATTAAGACAAATTAAAAACTCTATCCCGAATCTGATACCACATAAATCACTGTATATTAACTGTTATATTTGCACTTGTTTGGCTTTTCTTTTCATTTTCGAGTTTTCAGACACCATATCAAAATATATATTGCAGTTCCACGCTTATCTGATTTCGGAAAGAACTAATTTTAGTAGCCCGCTTTCACCCAAAGTAAACCAAAGGACAGATGCTTTTTGAAATAATCTTTGAAATGTATATAAATACCCTAATTTTTATATCTGAAATAGATTTTATACAACTGAAAAGGCATTTTCAACAAATGTGAAAACCGAATTTTACTATGTCCCTGCTCCAGCCAAACATTTAACGGAATTTCGTGTATTATCCGGTTATAATCCCTACGCAAATTTCTCACCCGCAATAACATTTCCACATCAAACAACCAATGCGAAATAAAAGGCTGTTTAAATACAGCTCCGGCAATATCTGCATGAAAAACCTTTGCACCACACTGCGTATCATAAGCATTCAAACGAAACAATCCGGAAATAACAGTCGCAAATATTCTTCCTGTAAAATGACGGTAAAATTTACGCCGAATGGTGACTCCCATCCGTTCCAGCCGTGACCCCATGATAATCATTACCTCTGGTTCCTCCCGGGCAATATTTATCAGACGAAACATTTCGCTTAAAGGAGTTGCCAAATCAGCATCAGCAAATGCTACCCATTGATATTCCCCCAAAGCCAGCATTTGTAAAAATCCCTGACGTACAGCTTCAGCTTTGCCCCGGTTATCTGCATAAGTAACCACTTTTATTCTCTCTGGTCGTGTGCATTGTAAATCGGTTAGTTTCTCCAGCGTATTATCTACACTTCCGTCATTTACAAAACACAAATCAATATCGGAAACCTTATTTATAAAATCCCGGAATTCTGCAGCCTTAAAACGTCCAGCTTCATTAAAGCAAGGTATGATTATACAAGTTTTTCCTGCCATAAAGTCATTCTAAAAACTTTTTCTTTAAACTGAGAGCTTCAACATTACCCGGTTCCAATGCCAAAGCCCGTCCAAGCATATCTCTCATTTTTTCCGTATCGTGCATTGATTCCGCATATATCGCCCTCAACACGAACACCTCCGAATCATCATCAATATCCTCCATTTTCTTCAATGCTGCATCAGCTTCTCTTAATTTTCCTTCCTGCAGCAACATTCTGCTTTCTACTTTATAAATCGGATAAAAAGAAGCCTGAAATTGTCTTACCTTTTCCAACAACTCCTTCGCCTGATTATATTTTTTTAACCGCACCCACGCATCAGCCAACTGGATAGCTGTATTTATGCTATTCCGGTACTTCAAGGCCTGTTCATACATTTTTGCCGCCTGCTCAAAATCATTATTATCCCGGAAAATATCTCCCGCAAGTATGTGTGCCCTGTCGAAATTCGGACGAAAAGCCAACACCCGATTCAATGCAGTAACTGCATTTTGATACTGCTTTAACCGGTAATGCAACAAAGCCTTTAAATACCAAGCGTCTGCCGAAGCTTCATTTTCAGCCAACATACGTTCCACTGCTTCAAAAGCTCCGGAAAAATTTTTCAGTTCTGCATTGGTCAAAGCCAGCATATATAAAGCTTCATTTAAAAAAGGATGCAAACTCAAAGCATACTCCAGAACCTCTTTCGCCTCCTCAAATTGTTTGGTTATATAATAAAGTTTTCCCATCCTGGACCAGACTTCTTCATTTTGAAGATGGGTTCTGGTGTATTCTTTGAAAACCTGAATCGCTTGTTCAAACTGTCGGTCTTTTTCAAACTGATAGCCTCGCAATTCCATTTTCGTATCCCGTTTCAATACAAAAGACATAGGATACCCGTCTACTACCGGAGCATATAACGAACCTGACGGAGGAAATAATTTATTTTCTAACTGATAAGGACTAATATAAACATTGCCGAATATAGCATAATCCCACTCCTTTGAATATTTTTCATAATAACGGCTGTAAATCACTTTCACATTTGTATCTTTCCGAAAATAATACTCCATTATTCCGGCGGCCTGGGTCACAACTACAGTTTTCCGGTCCTGCGGCAAATCCGGTAAAATATTTTTCCGGAACCAATTGGCTGAACTTTTTAAAGAATTAAAATAATAATCCGTTTCATAGTCTCCGTAAGCACCTTTCAATCTGCCAATCCATTCATTAAAATAAACATATTCATTGGGATGATTTCGAAAAGTATGAGCCACTGGTAACGCCAGCAACACAACAAAAACGGATACCGGCAGTAATTTCAAATATTTACGTCCCCCATGAATTAGCTCGCTCCAAAAACGCCCGGCTATAACCACCATCGGAGGCATCACAAATAACAAATGCCGGATTCCTCCGTACAAATTTGAATGACAATGAATCACCCAATATACCGGAAATATAGCAGCAAATAATAAGAAAAAACCAATCAAAGAAAATTCCTTTTTCCTGATACACATATAGAACAAATAGACAAAAAAACCGATCAACGTTACTATCGGCATCCCGATACATAAATATTCAGGGGCATAATTCCAGGGCAACATATTGGACATCATCTGCTCACCACCAAATATTGTACGAAGTCCTACATTATAATGCGTGAATTTCGACAAAGAATAAACCACAGCTGTCAACGGTTTTTGCAAAGCAAACGGCCATAACAGAATAGATAAAAAATAACTGCAAATAAAAACAATAAACAATATTTCCAGTATTCGTCCGATTTTCCCGGCATATTTTCCAAATTTATAAAAATGCCCGATTCCATAATGTAAAATATAGAATAAACCCGCATACATAAAGGTCATAGGATAAAGAAGCAAGCCACCGGAACGCGTTCCCAAGGTCAAAGCTATACCCAAAATCAAACCAAGCATATGCCGCAAACGGAAAAAAGGATAATAGTCAAAAAGACGGACAGTATAAAATAAAGAAAGCATGTACCCCACTGCAAATGGAATATCTTTCAGATTATTCATGCTATGTCCGAAAAAACGGGGAGTAAAGAACATCAGCAACAAAGAAAGCAAACCACATAAACCACCGCCCCAACGCAATCCCATCCATCCGGCAGCCAAAACACCGGTTGCCCCCACAAGACCTCCGACAAAATGCCTCAGTTCATAAAAATTATCTACATCAAACCAACGACAAAGAGCAGCCGTAATTACCTGCACCGAATTACCATATAAATGTAATGCCGTTTTAGGCTGCTCCAAAGCTGTTTTGTCACCATTTGCAAAATAATCCAATACATAACCGGCATGCCGGTGGTCCACAAACTCATCGCCTGTCACTCCAAAATCCTTGCTGATATAAGGCATAAAAACAAAAGCAAAACAGGCCAACAACAAAAACAACATCCGGAAAACCATATCCCGTTGCACTTTCCCTTCTCCACAAAAAAGATTTTTAAAAAATTCTCCCGACAACAAATACCAGCCAGGAATACGCAAAGAATAATTCCCCCATACTCCCCATTTGTTTATTTTCTGAGCAACAGGACGACACGCTGCCGCTCCTTCCGTCAAATTAAAAAACTTTATTCCTCCGGTTTTCTGTAAACTATAAGCAACGCCGGGAATAACTTCTGCCGCCAAATCACAACCACCATAAGCCTTCAATAAATCAGACTTATTTCCTATAAGTAAAGGCGAATACAAAATCGCCGGATCCGCACTCCAGTTATGCAGAATACACCCCAGCCACAATTTCTGTTTTGAGGAAGTGATATAACCTATTCCATTCTTTCTTTCCCGGATATATTGCTGCACCACAGAAGACAATATTGTCAAAGGCAAACGCTCCCCATCAAATAAAACAATCAAATCAGACTGAGCTTTTTTTATTGTCCGGATATATTCCTTTTGTTCCAAGGGATGATCAATTACAATTACTTCCCCTTTCATCTCCAGTTTTTCTATATCCCGGGCTTTCCCTGTCCCCTGAGAAAAATACAAAACAGTTACTTCAGGAACTGCCTGTTTTTGCTCACGGACGAATGCTTTTTCTGTTTTTTTTCCCATGAACAACTAGCAACACATTAATAAAAAACGTCTTACATCAACAAAAATAAGGGTCGTTTATTTTTGCAACTAAATATGGTTTACAAAAGTATAAAAAATATGACTAAATTATCTGCATCCAATGATTTACTCG
>OFFY01000765.1_pt1 | contig 31088 bp, 37 predicted proteins | sample 1521481 | NCBI WGS metagenome assembly OFFY01 (sample SAMEA3504117, study PRJEB24116) | mouse gut metagenome | biome: mouse gut; feature: mouse-associated habitat; material: faeces | place: Denmark | collected 2011
GGAGGCGCAGCCGGGATGGCTGCCGGGATTGCCGCCGCGCAGAAAAACAGGAAGGCCCGGGTCTGCATCCTGGAGCATAAGGACATTGTAGGGAAGAAGATCCTCTCTACCGGAAACGGGCGGTGCAATTTTACGAATGAGGTTATGGGGCCGGACTGCTATTACAGCGAGAACCAGGAGGCGATCCGCCAGGTTCTGCAAAAGTTCGGCGCACAAGATACGCTAAAGTTCTTCCGCAGCCTTGGCATCAGTGCAAAGTCAAAGAACGGATATTACTATCCCCGCTCGGAGCAGGCATCCGCCGTAAGGGAAATCTTCCAGGCGGAGCTTGAACGCCTCGGAGTCCGGATTTTTACAGGCATGCATGTCAGCGAGATAAAAAAGGGTAAGAAAGAATTTGCCATAGATGCGGGCGATATATTTACGGCGGACAAGGTCATACTTGCAGCAGGGGGGAAGGCCGCGAAAGCGCTGGGCTCTGACGGCAGCGGGTACGCCCTGGCAGAAAGGCTCGGGCATTCCGTGGCGCCGGTTGTTCCCGGGCTTGTGCAGCTTAAGGTAAAGAACCATCCGCTAAAAGGCGCGGCGGGCGTCAGGACAGACGGAAAAGTCAGCATCTATGAGAATAAAAAACGGATGGGTTCAGACTCCGGCGAGCTGCAGATTACGGCTTACGGAATCTCGGGCATCCCGGTATTCCAGGTGAGCCGCCACGCCGCAAAGTCTCTTTATTACAAGCGCCGGGTGAGGGCAGAGATCGACTTTCTCCCGGAAATTTCCGCGGAGGCTATGGAAGGGATGTGCCGGCACATGAGAAAAAGAGACGGGGAGAAGACGGTTTTCCAAGTGCTTCTGGGAGTCTTTAACAGGAAATTAATCCCGTGCCTTTTGAAAAATGCCGGGATTAATCCCCAGTGCAGAATGAGCGAATTGGATAATCCCGGCCTGGAGCGCCTTATACGGGCATGCAAATCTTTTCCTCTGGAGATTGAAGATACCAACGGATTCGACAGCGCGCAGGTGAGCGCCGGCGGGGTTCGCCTGACGGAGATCGATCCCGGCACGATGGAGTCGTGGCGCTGCGGCGGATTATACTTGGCGGGAGAGATTCTTGATGCGGACGGCATCTGCGGCGGGTACAACCTTCAGTGGGCGTGGGCGGGGGGCTGTATCGCGGGATGCAGCGCCGCCCTCTCCTGAAGATTCACGCCTGAGGAAGGGAAAAGAGCAATGGCTGATAATAAGTTTGCGATACAGGAGGAAACCGGATGATTCAGATTCAGCAGTTAAACTTAAAAATTCCGCACATGCCGGATGCCGTCCGGCAGAAGGCCTTAAAGACTCTGCATGTGCGGGAGAGCGACGTCGTGTCTTTTAAAATTGCCCGGCGTTCGCTGGATGCCAGGAAAAAGCCGGAGCTTTTCTATGTATACACGGCGGAGCTCTGCGTAAAAAACGAGGCGTCGGTACGCAGAAATATAAAAAATAAAAACATACGGTTTGTGAAAAAGGAAAAGCCGTACCGCGCTGTCTTGTCCGGCGATATCCCGTTAAAGAAACGCCCCGTCATAATCGGCACAGGACCGGCGGGGCTTTTTTGCGGGTATCAGCTCGCTAGGCTGGGATACCGTCCGATTCTCCTGGAGCGGGGGAAAAATGTGAGGCAGCGGATGCTGGATGTGGAAAACTTCTGGAAGGGCGGAGCCTTGAATAAGAACTCCAACGTGCAGTTCGGGGAAGGCGGGGCAGGCACGTTTTCCGACGGAAAGCTCAACACCCTTGTGCACGGCAGCGGGGGCAGGCATGAGGAAGTGCTGAATATCTTCCATCAGTTTGGCGCGCCGGAGGAGATCTTATACGACAGCAAGCCCCATATCGGAACGGACATCCTATGCAGGATTGTGGAAAATATGCGTGAGAGCATTCTGTCTTACGGAGGCGAGGTGCGGTTTGGCTCCCTGGCGGAAGGCTTTGAGCTGACCCAGGTAGACGGGGGAGGGAAAGCTTTGAGCGCGGTGCTGGTGCACGATATGGAAGCCGGCAGGCATTACCGCCTTGAGACCCAGGCGGCTGTGCTGGCAGTGGGGCACAGCGCCAGGGATACCTTTGAGGTTCTGGAAGGGCTGGGAGTCGAGATGGTGCGGAAATCCTTTGCCGTGGGCTTAAGGATCGAGCATCCCCAGCGTTTTATCAATAAGCGCCAGTACGGGATGGAAGACGCGTCTCTCCCGGCGGCATCCTACAAGCTTACGGCGAGGGCAGCGGACGGCAGGGGCGTGTACACGTTCTGCATGTGCCCCGGCGGCTATGTGGTAAATGCGTCCTCCGAGGAAGGGCGCACCGCAGTCAACGGCATGAGCTACAGCAAAAGAGACGGGGAAAATGCCAACAGCGCCGTCGTCGTAACCGTAACGCCGGAGGATTTCGGAGGGGAAAACGTCCTTGCCGGGATGGAATTTCAGCGTGAACTGGAAGAGAGGGCATACAGGGAAGGCGGCGGGAAGATTCCCGTGCAGACATTCCGGGATTACTGCCGGAATATTGCCTCCCAGGGCAGCGATTTTGTTGTGCCGCAGATAAAAGGCGGCTATGCGTGGGCAAATGTGCGGCGTATCTTCCCGGAACAGGTCGCGGCGGCCATTGAGGAGGGCATCTTTTCTTTTGACCGGAAGATAAAAGGGTACGCAGCGGACGGAGCGGTCCTCTCCGGCGTGGAGAGCAGGACATCGTCGCCGGTGCGGATCATCCGGGACGATTCCCTGCAGAGCAGCGTCCGCGGCATCTATCCGTGCGGTGAGGGGGCAGGGTATGCAGGCGGTATTACATCAGCCGCCATGGATGGACTGAAAGTGACAGAAAGCATCATAAAAACCTATCGTCCGTTCGACAGCGGGGGGAAGGTTTAAGAAATTTTTAATGGCTAAACACTATACACATTTTGGTAAATATGTTAGAATGTATTGAGTTTTCTAAGAGATGAAGCGATAGGGGAGGAGTACATAGTTATGAAGGGAGCGGGCGGCAAGAACAGCTGGGCTTTATTTTTAATGATTTTGGCAGGCATTGTGCTGGGCGGTTTTATCGGGATGCTGGCAGAGGGCGTTCCGGCACTCAGCTGGATAGGATACGGACAGTCTTTCGGGCTGGAGAGCCCGATTACGATGAACCTCGGCATACTGATCATTTCATTTGGGCTTTCGATCAAGATTACGATTGCGAGCATCCTGGGAGTTGTCCTTGCAATTATTATATACCGGTTCTTGTAGTTCTCTTTAAAAACATCGTTTGAATCTAAAGATAAGATGAGTCAGTCTAATATAATGAAAAAAATCCCTGATATGGAACGTCCTTATGAAAAATGTTTAAGGCACGGGGCGCCGGGTCTGAGTGACGCGGAGCTCCTGGCCGTTATTTTAAGGACAGGCAGCCGCGGAGAAAATGTCCTGGAGCTGGCGCAGAGGATTCTCTACCGTTCCGGGGAGAACGGGCTTTTAGGCCTCCACCGGTTTTCGCAGGAGAAATTTATGTCGGTCCGAGGGATCGGCAAGGTAAAAGCGGTGCAGCTCGCCTGCGTCCTGGAGCTGGCAAGGCGGCTTGCAAAGGCAGCGGCAGGCGCAGCCGTCTCCTTTACGTCACCGGATTCCATCGCGGATTATTATATGGAAGATATGCGGCATGAACCCCAGGAGGTCATAAAGCTTGTGATGGTGAACTCCAGGGGCGCGCTGATCGGTGAGAGCGATATCTCGAAAGGGACAGTGAACGCCTCCGTCATCACGCCGAGGGAGATTTTTATAGAGGCTCTGAAACGGCAGGCGGTAGGGATCGTCGTGATGCACAACCATCCAAGCGGCGACCCGGCACCGAGCGAAGAGGACATCGTCCTGACAAAGAGGGTGAAGACAGCGGGGAGCCTCATTGGGATAGAGCTTTTAGACCACATTATCATCGGCAATAATTGTTACGTTAGCCTGAGGGAAGAAAAACTTTTTTAGGAAGGGAAAGCAGATGGCAAAAAACACATACGGGCTGGATCTCGGCTCCTATGAGATTAAAGTGTATGATAAAAAGAAAGATCGGATATGGAAGGCAAAAGACGCGATCGCCATCATGAATGGAAAAGAGATTTTTGCCATTGGCGACGAGGCTTACGTCATGTATGAGAAAACGCCGGTAAATATGGAAGTCGTATTTCCCATGAAGAGCGGGGTCATCTCGAAATTCAACAATATGCAGTTCCTGATGCAGGGTCTTTTAAAGAGGGAACATCAGTCCGGTCGGGGATGCGAGTATGTGATCGCTGTTCCCACAGATGTCACGGAGGTAGAAAAAAAAGCGTTCTTTGACCTTGTCATACATTCCACCGCCAGGGCGAAAGAGGTAAATATCGTAGAGCGCGCCATCGCGGACGCCATTGGGATGGATCTGGACGTAAAAAATACGAAAGGGCTCCTCGTGGTAAACTTCGGGGGCGAGACTACAGAAGTTTCCGTCCTGGCAGGAGGGGGAATGATCTTTAACAAGCTGATGAAAGTAGGAGGCGTCGACTATGACAGCTCCATTGCAAGCCTTGTCCGGTTCAGCCATGATTTCATGATAGGGAGGCTTACCGCAGAGGCGCTCAGGAAACGGTTCGGAGTGTACACCGGGGAGGCGGAGGACACGGCGGTGATGGTAGCAGGGCGCGACCTCATCACAGGGCTGCCCATAAGAAAGCCAATTACATTGAGCCTGGTGCGTTCCGCGCTTAGAGACCCTCTTCTTGACTGTGTCCGCGCTGTCCTGTCGCTGATTGACCGCACGCCGCCAGAGGTGCGCGCTGCCATTCATGATAACGGGATCTTCCTGACGGGAGGGCTTGCCAATATGCCGGGGCTTGAGACTTATATTGAAAAGGCAACCGGAATCGCGACTAAGACGGCTCCTAACCCGGAGCTTTGCACGATCGACGGGCTGAAAAAGATCATTCTGTCAAATGAACTGAGCAGATTTGCATATTCAATGTTAGATGAGAAGTATAGGTGGATGAGATAATATGAAGATTAAAAACCAAAGACGGATCCCGGGCAGGTATGTGCTGGTCATTCTGATGATTTTGTGCCTGCTGCTCCTTGTCCTTGAAAGATTTACCGACTCCGGCGGTCCGCTTAGATTCATCGCAAATTACACCATCGTTCCCATGCAGAAGGGCATCAGCTATACCGGCATGTGGATGAGCGATGTCTCTGACAATTTTGAGACGCTGAGAGACATGAAAAAGAAAAACGAGAAGCTACAGTCGAAAATTGACGAGCTGACCATAGACAATACAAGGCTGCGACAGGAGCAGTACGAGCTTGAGCGCCTCCGGGAGCTTTATAAACTGGATGAAAATTATTCGGATTATAAGAAGGTGGGCGCCCACGTCATCGCAAATAACGGGAGCAACTGGTTCAGCGATTTTACCATCGACAAGGGAACCAATGACGGCATAAAGGTCAACTGCAACGTGCTGGCAGGAAGCGGTCTTGTGGGGGTCGTCACGGAGACGGGTCCTGATTATGCCAGGGTCCGCTCCATTATCGACGATGCCAGCAATGTCAGCGCCATGATCCTGTCAACTTCCGACACCTGCATGGTGCGCGGGGACTTAAGGCTGATGTCCGACGGACGCCTCCGGTTTGAAAAGCTGGCAAACAATGACAATGTTGTGGAGGTAGGAGAGCAGGTCGTCACCTCCCATGTGAGCAACCGTTTCGTGCAGGGCCTTTTTATCGGATATGTCAGCGCTATCGAAGTGGACTCCAACAATCTTACAAGGTCCGGCTACATCACGCCTGCCGTTGATTTCAGCAAGCTGCAGGAAGTCCTTGTCATCACGAAGACAAAGGATGACATGATAAGCGACAATGCAAAGAAAAGCAAGAAAAAATCCGACGGTAAGGAAGCCGATAAAAAGAGCGGGGAAAAAGATGGAGAAGAAAGCAGCGATTCTGATAAAGAAGAATAAAGGACTGGTGATTTAATATGAAGAGAAAGGCTGTCACGTTTGTGATCATCCTCGTATGTTTTCTCCTGCAGAGCACAGTGTTCAACAGACTGTCCATCGGGAGCGTATCGCCCAACCTACTTGTGATCGTCACTGCCTCTTTCGGCTTTATGAGAGGCCAGAAGAGCGGCATGTATGTGGGGCTTGCCTGCGGGCTTTTTACGGATTTGTTCTGGGGCGGGGAGCTGGGATTCCATATGATGATTTTTGTCCTGATCGGATATTTCAACGGCGGTTTCCAGCGGCTGTTCTATGACGACGACATTAAGCTGCCTATCGGCCTCATTGCGGCGAGCGAGCTGCTGTACGGGATTACGTTTTATTTTTTCCGGTATGTGCTTCAGGGAGAATTTTCATTCGGCACACATCTGTTCCGTTTGATTCTTCCCGAACTTGTATATACTATTCTTGTAACCTTGATTTTATACCAGGTCATATTACACATTAACAAGAAACTTGAGACAGAAGAACAAAGGAGTGCAAGCAAATTTGTCTGATAAGTGGGAAAGATTCAAAGCAAAAATATCAAAGATTGTGGAGACGAGGGTTGTCATCGTAATCCTTTTGTTCTGCATCACTTCCGGCATCCTTATCCAGAAGATATTTTATCTTCAGATTGTAAAAGGGCAGGAGTATTTTGATAATTATAAGCTCCAGATCCAGAAGACGAAGGATGTGGAAGGAACGAGGGGCAACATCTACGACCGCAACGGGAAACTGCTCGCCTACAACGAGCTGGCATATGCTGTCACAATTGAGGATAACGGCGAATATGAAGACAGGGAGCAGAAGAACAGGGAGCTTAACAAGGTCGTGAGCACGGTGATCAACATCGTCGAGAAGAATAACGACACTGTGATCAACAATTTCGGAATTATACTGGACCGCGACAATAATTATACTTTTGTGGCGGAGTCCGATACCCAGAGGCTGCGTTTCATTGCGGATGTCTACGGAAAGCTGACTATCGATGAATTGACGAAAGCGCAGAAGAACCATTCTGCCGCGGACATTATAGATTATCTCTGCACAGACGAAAAGTACGGGTACGGCATTGACCAGGATGAGATGGCAAAAGAAACTGTCCTTAAGCTTATCAACGTCCGGTATGCCATGGGCCTTAACAGCTACCAGAAGTATATCGCAACTACTGTCGCCGAGGAGATTTCGGATCAGACAGTGGCAGATATCATGGAAAACATGGACTCCCTCCAGGGCGTGGACATTCAGGAGGAATCCGTCCGCCGGTATAACGACAGCAAATGTTTTGCCAACATCATCGGCTACACAGGGCAGATTTCCGAAGATGAGTATAACTCCCTTGATAAGAAAGAGAAAAAAAACTACAGCAAGACCGATACTGTTGGAAAAGCAGGGATTGAAAAAACCATGGATTCCACGCTGAAAGGAAAGCGGGGGGAAGTCAAGCTGTATGTCAATAACGTAGGAAAAGTCATAGACACCGTGCAAGGCCAGTCTCCGGAAACAGGAAACGACCTGTATCTTTCCATTGACGCAGACCTTCAGGTAGCGGCTTACAATATACTGGAACAGGAGCTTGCAGGTATCCTCCTGTCAAGGATCCAGAACATGCTTGACTATGACCGGACGCAGGTAAAGGACGGCAGCGACGTCCTCATCCCCATCGGTGACGTGTACAACGCCTTTTTGTCCAACGACATACTGGACATGAACCATTTTGGGGAGGAAGATGCGAAAGACACAGAAAAGGAAGTCTTCCAGGCTTTTACAAAGAAGAAGAAAAAAGTTCTTGAAAAAGCCGCCGAGATTTTAAGCGACCCAGATGCAGATGCCTACAAGGACATGTCAAAAGAGTGGCAGGCCTATCTCACTTACATCGTTACCGATATGCTGACTACGAACCACAAGGTTCTCGTGTCCAGCGCGATCGACACAAATGACGAGACTTATGTGGCGTGGAGGAAAAAAGAGGCTATCAATGTGTACACATACCTCAATTACGCCATTTCAAAAAACTGGGTAGATACTTCAAAGATTAAGGATGAGGTCCCAAAAGGGGAAAAGTATTCGGACTCCAGCGAGACATACGAGGGCCTCAAAAAATATATCTTAAACCATCTGGAGAAAAACAATAATTTTGACAAGGTAATCTACAAATATATGATAAAGTCGGGAGCCGTCACCGGGCGCCAGATCTGCATGATGCTCTACGAGCAGGGCATACTGGATTACAGCGACGACCAGTATAACCGGCTTGCGTCAGGGAAATTTTCGGCGTATGACTTTATCCGGGGCAAGATTGAAGACCTGAAACTCACGCCGGGGCAGCTGGGGCTTGAGCCGTGCACCGGCTCTATGGTCATGGTCGATACAAGGACCGGGCAGGTGCTTGCCTGCGTGTCCTATCCCGGATATGACAATAACCGCCTTGCAAATTCTATGGATTCAGCATATTATAATAAACTGGTGACAGACCGCTCGCGTCCTTTTTACAACAATGCCACCCAGGAGAAGACGGCGCCCGGCTCTACTTATAAGCCGATGGTGGCTGTTGCAGGCCTGACGGAAGGAGTCGTAAATCTGGGCAGCTACCTTCCTTGCTCGGGAATTTATAAAAAAGTTGAGCCGAACCCCAAGTGCTGGGCTTACCCAAAATATCACGGAAGCCTTAATGTTGAAGGGGGGATCGAACATTCCTGCAACTGCTATTTTTATGAGCTGGGTTACCGCCTGAGCTTAAGGGATAAGGGGATGGACAACCTAAGCTCCGACGATGCGGAAGGGTCGGCGACCACGAGATATTACTCCAGTACGACAGGTGTCAATAAGCTGAAGGAGTATGCAGAGATGTTCGGGCTGGGCGATCTTTCCGGGGTGGAAATCCCGGAGGCGGATCCTCAGATTTCGGACACCGCATCTGTTCCGTCTGCAATCGGGCAGGGCACGAACAACTATACGACAACCCAGATCGCAAGATATATTACAGCGGTTGCCAATAAAGGAACTGTGTTCGACCTGTCGCTCATAAGCAAGACGGCAACTCCTGAGGGAAAGACGATAGAAGAATTTGAGCCGACCATAAAAAATACGCTGACAAATGTCAGCGAGTCTACATGGGAGGCGGTCCACAACGGTATGAGAGGAGTGGTGAGGGATGAACAGAACGCTATCTTTTCTGATATAAATAACAGCTCTCTTAAGCTGTCCGGAAAGACCGGTACGGCGCAGCAGAGCAAGACACATGCGGACCACGGCCTGTTCGTAGGGTTTGCCCCAAGCGACAATCCGGAGATTGCGTTTACGGTCCGGATCGCCAACGGATACAGTTCCCGGAATGCGGCGGAGGTGGGAAGCGACCTTATGAAATATTATTATAAGCTCAGACCGGCAGATAAGGTTATTACCGGAAAAGCAAAAAAAGTCAAAATAAAATCCGGTGGAGACTAAAATCCATAAATGGAACTTTCAGGTACGAATGATAAAGGCATTTGCATGCCTGAGCCTTCAAGTAAACCAGAAACAGGAGGAAAGTTATTCATGGGAGAAGTTATTGTAATCACATCAGGAAAAGGCGGGGTTGGCAAGACGACGACAACTGCCAATATCGGAGCAGGGCTGTCGCAGCTCGGGAAAAAAGTCGTAGTTATCGATACGGATCTCGGACTTCGCAATCTGGACGTTGTTATGGGGCTTGAAAACCTCATCGTCTATAACCTTGTCGATGTTATCGAAGGAAACTGCCGGCTAAAACAGGCGCTGATCCGGGACAAGCGTTACGAAAGCCTGTACCTGCTTCCGTCGGCGCAGACGAAAGACAAGACTGCCGTCTCACCGGGGCAGATGAAAAAGCTTACTTCAGAATTAAAAGAAGAATTTGATTACGTGATCCTTGATTCGCCTGCCGGAATTGAACAGGGATTCCAAAATGCCATCGCCGGCGCCGACCGGGCGATTGTGGTCACCACCCCGGAAGTTTCGGCAATCCGTGATGCCGACCGTATCATAGGGCTGCTGGAAAAAAATAAGCTCCGTGACAATGCCCTGATCATCAACCGCATCCGGACAGATATGGTCAAAAGGGGCGATATGATGTCGGTGGACGACGTGACAGAGATTCTTTCCATCCCCCTCATCGGCGCAATCCCGGATGACGAGCGGGTCGTAATTGGCACAAACCAGGGCGAGCCAGTTATTGGGATGGATTCAAAGGCAGGAAAATCATACGGAAATATCTGCCGCAGGATTCTCGGGGAGGAAGTTCCCGTCATGGATCTGGACGCAGGCGGAGGGATCCTTTCGATGCTTTCACATCTGTTTAAGAAAGACTAAGGAGGTATCCCATGCTGAAAAGATCGTCTGTAAACATTGCCAGGGAGAGGATACGAGCCCTGGTCACGTCGGACAGGATGAACTGTACCCCGGAAGCGTATGAGAGGATATGCACGGAGCTGCATGAAGTGCTCTCAAAATATATTGAATTTACAGAAGATAATTTCTGCGTGCAGATAACGCGGACTTATTTACATATTGATTTTATGGGAGAAGAAGATTGAAATTACCTGGATTTATAAAAGCATATCATGTAAAAAACTATAATTTTGTATTGGTGGCACTTGTTTTTGCGCTGTCCGTGCTGGGGATCTTCGTGGTGGGAAGCGCAAAGGAAAGCCTCCAGAACAGGCAGATATTCGGTGTCATCATCGGCCTGTCCGTCATGGCCGCCGTATCGCTGTTTGATTATATCTGGATACTGGAGTTTAACTGGATTATCTACCTGGTAGCAATCGGAAGCCTGGGGAGCGTCCTTTTGATAGGGCAGACAGTTAACGGAGCAAAGAGGTGGATCAACCTTGGTTTTACGACTTTTCAGCCGTCTGAGCTTGCCAAGATACTTTTAATACTGTTTTTTTCAAAATATATTATGGATCACAGGGAAAATATTAATGAAATCCCGTCATTGATCAGATACGCAGCTCTCTCGGCAGTGCCCCTGGGGCTGATCATCGTAGAGCCGAATCTTTCTACGACTATCGTTACGGCGCTGGTCATCTGCCTTCTGATCTATGTGGGCGGGCTGAGCTACCGGATAATCGCAAAGATTCTCCTGGTGCTGATACCTGCCTCCGTGATTTTTTTAAGCATCGCCGTCATGCCGAACCAGCCTTTCCTAAAGGAATACCAGCAGAAGAGGATCCTGGCGTTTTTAAATCCGGAGGAATATGCAAGCGACGAGGCCTACCAGCAGAACAACTCTGTCATGGCAATCGGTTCCGGACAGCTTGTAGGAAAAGGACTTAACAACAACACTACCACATCGGTGAAGAACGGGAACTTTATCCTGGAGCCCCAGACAGATTTTATCTTTGCCATTATCGGGGAGGAATTAGGTTTCATCGGCGGCTGTATAGTTATTGCTTTATTGCTATTAATTGTGATACAATGTATATTGATTGGGATACGGGCGCAAAACCTGGCGGGGAGAATTATCTGCTGCGGGGTAGGAGGGCTCATCGGAGTCCAGAGCTTTATCAATATTTCGGTTGCCACAGGGCTGATGCCTAATACCGGGGTTCCCCTGCCTTTTGTAAGCTATGGCCTTACGTCTCTCGTGAGCCTTTACATGGGCATAGGATTTGTGCTGAATGTCGGATTGCAGCCGAAGAAGTATCAGTAAGGAGTGTGGAAACAATGAACATTGGCCTAATTGCACATGATTCGAAAAAAACGCTTATGCAGAATTTCTGCATTGCATACCGGGGCATATTAAGTAAGCATAGTCTGTATGCGACAGGTACGACAGGGCGGTTGATTGAGGAAGTTACGAACCTGAACATCCATAAATATCTGGCGGGGCCTCTTGGCGGCAAGCAGCAGCTTGGAGCGCAGATCGCACAGAACGATATTGATGCGCTGATTTTCCTGCGGGAGCCTTCAAATCCGAAACCCCATGAGCCGGATGTCAATGACGTGATCCGTCTGTGCGACACTTATAATATCCCGATGGCAACAAATTTGGCGACGGCCGAGCTTGTTATCTTAGCAATAGACAGAGGAGATTTGGAGTGGCGTGAGATGTACCGATAAGAGATCAAGAAAATACCGGGCGGCTATAAAAAGACGTAACCGCGCAGTCCGCAGGATGTTTTTTGTGTTTACTGCGCTGTGCATTGCGGCTGCCGGGATTGCATATACAAAATACCAGGCAAAAGAGAAGTACCTTGTAGCTGAATATGAGTCTTCGGGTTACGACAAAGCGTTTCACCGCGAAGAATTGTACTCGGCTGATTTGTGTGTTGCGGCAGATAATGTGGATATGAAGGGAGCTCCGGCGACCGATACACTGAAATCGGCAGCACTTTTTGACGTTGAAGGAAAAACAGTTGATTTTGCATATAATATTCACGAAAGGATGTATCCAGCAAGCCTGACTAAGCTGATGACGGCGCTGGTAGCGCTGGATAGCGCGGACTTATCCGACACGGTCACTGTGTCTGCCAATGCGGATGCCGGGAAATTTGCCGCGGACGAACAGGTCTGCGGGATAAAAGCGGGCGATGAGCTTACGCTCGGCGACCTTCTCTACGGGCTTTTGCTCTATTCCGGCAATGATAACGCGGTGGCTATCGCCGAGCATATCAGCGGCAGCGAGAAAGCCTTTGCGGAAAAGATGAATGAAAAGGCGCAGGAGATCATGGCTACAAAGTCTCATTTTGTGAATTCCAACGGGCTTCACAATGAGGACCATTATACGACCGCCTATGATATGTATCTGATTTTTAACGAATGTATTAAAAATGAAAAATTTCTGGAGATGATACAGGCAAAGTCCTACAAAACAGATGTGAAAAATGCGGACGGCACTACCCGGCAGATTGTATGGGAACCGACAAATTATTATGCCCTGGGAGAGGCTCCTCTTCCAAAAAGCGGGGAGATTGTGGGCGGAAAGACAGGCACTACTTTAAAAGCCGGTAACTGCCTGGTGCTTTTAGACCGGTCGGATGCCGGAAAACCGTATATATCGATTGTCATGGGAGCCGGAACGAAAGATGTCCTGTATCAGGATATGACCGCTTTGATTGAAGGGATTTCAGATAACGAATAAGCTGGCAATGGGGAATCCCAAAGGATTCCCCATCATTTATCCTGCTAAGGCTGCATGTCAGACGCATTGCCGATCCTGCCGTACAGACTGATAAGGTATAAGCCGCACAGTCCTACGATTGCATAGACAATGCGTGAAGACCATGAGAGGTTCCCGAGAAGGAATGCAACCAGGTCAAACCGGAAGATTCCTACCAGCAGCCAGTTGACTGCACCGATGATTACAAGAGTCAGGGCTGTATTATCAAACCATTTCATTAACAATTGCCTCCTTTTTTCATACTATCTCTAGTATGCATGGCGAGGACAGAAACTATACATAAAAAGGAAATTTTATGAAACAGGAAAAGCTACCCTATTATGCATATTCGGATTATCTGAAAGAAAAATACGGTGAGAAAGTATACAAGCTGCCGGTGAACATTCCGGCAGGATGTCCCAACCGCGCCGGCGGGGCAGGAGGATGCAGTTTCTGTGCGGAATGCGGAACCGGATTTGAGGCGATGGATGCATCTGTTCTGGTAAAAAAGCAGTTGGAGGACACAAAGGAGCATATCAGGCGCAAATATAACGCACATAAGTTTATCGCATATTTTCAAAACTATACCAATACGTTTCTTCCGGTTTCAGAGTTCCGGCAGTATATGACAGAGGCGGGAGGCGTATCAGGTCTTGCGGGCATCGCGGTATCTACGAGGCCCGACTGCATACGGAGAGAGTATCTGGATGTTTTGAGGGAGATTTCTATTGGAAAGAAACTTGACATTACCGTGGAGCTTGGGCTCCAGACTGTAAATTACCGAACGCTGGCCCGTATCGGAAGAGGACATGGGCTTGCCGAGTTTATTGACGCGGTCCTCATGATCCGGGAGTACGGATTTGGTATCTGCGCCCATGTAATTCTTAACCTTCCGGGAGACGGCATGCCTGACTGCGTGGAAACCGCCAGGTTCCTGTCGGCGCTCAGGGTAAGCACAGTGAAGATCCATTCGCTGTATATCGCGAAAAACACCAGGTTGTGTGAGGATTATGAAAATGGTACAATAAGCTTGTGCTCGAAAGACGAGTATATTCAGAGGCTGATCGCATTTTTAGAAAACCTTGATCCGGGCATTGCTGTTGAACGCCTGTTCTCAAGGATACCAAAAAAGGATGCCGTATTTTCCAACTGGGGGCAGAGCTGGTGGAAACTAAGAGATGAAACTGTGGAAAAAATGCATTCCTCCGGAAGTTTCCAGGGGAAAAACTTCCATTATCTGAATGGAGCTGCATTAGATAAGATTCAGGGGGCTTGATTTTGGCAGGTAAGAATTTGACAAATATACAGACATACAGGAAAAGGCCGTATCTTAACATTGGGAATGCAATCTTTGGGATTATATTTATTTATCTGATTGTTACGGTCTTTACCTATATAACGAATAAGCATGTCTCAGTGTATGAGGTTCGGGAAGGCTCCATATTAAAAGACAGGGCATATACAGGGCTTGCCATCCGGGAGGAGACCGTGGTTTCGGCAAATGACGGAGGATATATCAATTACTTTATTCCGGAAGGCAGCAAGATTGGGGCAAAGACAAATGTCTACACGCTTTCCGATAAGAAACTTAATTTTAAAGATGCCGGCGCCGACGGCCAAAGCGAATTATCCTCGGAGGAGCAGGCGGCGCTCTTGCTGAAGATACAGTCTTTCAGCGAAAATTCCAACTCCGGGCATTTCCGGGATGTCTACGCGCTGAAAAGCAATATCGTGACGGCCCTTGAGGGAAAATCAAGTCAGAGCAGGCGCGCCCAGCTGGAGGCAAAGCTTGGGCAAAATAACAGCGGGCTCACAGCGTACCCGGCTGCGGCAGACGGAATTATCCAATATTTTCTTGACGGGTTTGAAGGCATCACCGCGGACAATGTCACAGAAGGCATGCTGTCAAAGGAGGATTACGCATCCCATGCCATGGAAGACAACGCTGCCGTCAAGCCGGGAGACGCGATATATAAGCTCGTCACGAGCGACATCTGGACGCTTGTCATCCCCCTGAGCGACGACTCGGCAAAGGAGATGGAGGAACTTAAGCGGGTTAAGGTTAAGTTTTCCAAGGACGGCCAGACGGAGAGGGCTGACTTTTCCATTTCTTCCTCCTCCGGGCAGAAACTGGGGTACCTGACCTTTCATTCCGGGATGATCCGCTATGTGCAGGAGCGGTACCTGGACATTGAATTAATCCTGGAAGACGAATCCGGGCTTAAGATCCCCAAATCAGCCGTTGTGAAGAAAAAGTTTTATACCGTTCCGGAAGACTACCTTTCCCGCGGCGGCAACAGCAGCGAGGCCGGGGTGCTTGTCAGGAAGAAAGGCGGGCAGGCGGAATTTAAAAAAGTAAACGTATATTACTGGGATCAGGAAACCAATAGCATTTATCTGGATCCGCTTGTGTTTGATGAAAATACGGTGCTGATAAAGCCGGAATCTTCCGAGACGCTGTCTCTGAGGAGCACGAAACCCCTCAAAGGAGTTTACAATATCAATAAGGGGTATGCGGTGTTCAAGCAGATTGAGATTCTCTGCGAGAGCGATGAGTACTATATCGTAAGGGCAGGAAACGACTACAGCCTTACGAACTATGACCACATTGCCCTGGACGGCGGCATTATTACAGAAAATTCAGTAGTTTTTTAAGGAGCATAAAAATGTTGAAGGAAAATTTACAAAACATAGAAAATAAGATATGCGAGGCATGCAGCGTTTCCGGGCGCAGCCGGGAGGATGTCACATTGATCGCCGTCAGCAAGACCAAGCCCGTTGAAGTGCTGCAGGAGGCCTATGACCTGGGAGTGCGGGTATTCGGGGAAAATAAAGTGCAGGAGCTTGCGGACAAGTACGAGGCTCTTCCGAAAGATATCCGCTGGCATATGATCGGGCATCTGCAGCGCAATAAAGTAAAATATATCATCGATAAAGTGGAGCTTATCCATTCCGTCGATTCCATAAGGCTTGCCGAGACGATTGACAGGGAGGCCAGAAAACATAATCTGACGGCCAACATCCTCATTGAAGTCAACGTAGCCGGAGAGGAATCAAAATTTGGAGTAGCTCCGGATGAATTGGATGCGTTTACCGACGAAATCGCACAATTTTCGAACATCCGCGTCCTCGGGCTTATGACGATTGCCCCGTTTGTGGGAAATGCTGAAGAAAATCGTCTCATTTTTGAGCGATTACGCAAATTGTCTGTTGACATTGCAGGCAAAAACACCCATAATATTACTATGGGTGTTTTATCCATGGGAATGACAAATGATTATGAAGTTGCAGTAGAAGAAGGTGCGACTATGGTTCGCGTTGGAACCGGCATTTTCGGAGAGCGTGATTATTCACATGTATAAATATATTTATACATTAACATAAGATAGGAGAGTTTTTGACGATGGGAGTATTAGACAGGTTTTTGGACATCATGAAATTAAACGGTGACGATGAGTACGATGATGATTTCTATGATGACGAATATGAAGATGAATACGAAGAAAAACCCAAAAGAGGATTTTTTCGAAAAAGCAATGATTATGATGATGAAGAGGACGGGGATTATGAGCTTGCGCCAAGATCCAGGGGAAACGCCCGCTCCAGCAGCAAGGTAACGCCGATGCGCCAGCCTGCCAGAAGAAACAGCGGCAGTATGGAAGTCTGTGTCGTAAAGCCTACGTCTGTGGAAGATGCGCGTGAGATTACGGAGACGCTTCTGAACGGACGGACAGTTATCCTGAACCTTGAGGGGCTTGACCTTGAGATTGCCCAGAGGATCATTGACTTTACATCGGGCGCTACATTTGCCATAGATGGGAACCTCCAGAAGATTTCCAACTACATATTCCTGGTAACGCCGACAAATGTAGACATAACCGGAGACCTTCAGGATCTCCTGAACACATCCTTTGACGCGTCTTCCATGCGTTCAAGGTTTTAATATGCACTATGGATAAAGAAGAATTAATGCTAAAAAAACGCCTGATAGACCTGTCTAATCAGGCATTTCAGCGTGATATCGCAGTTTTTTCGGATTTTCTGAACCTCAATGAACAGAACATCCTCCATACGCTGCCTAAGGACAGCCTTTCCGCCAGATTTGAGATGTTCGGCGGCTACGGGCTGGCAGAAAGGCAGATGGCTGTCTTTGTGCCGGAGAATATATGCTATGAATACACATATCCCTTTCAGGCGCTTTTTGTCCATCCGCTAAGCGTTAAGTTTGCGGAGAAACTGTCGCACCGCGACTATCTCGGCTCTATCATGAACCTTGGGCTGGAACGTTCCAAATTCGGGGATATCATAGTAAATGAAGATTCCGCCATTGTCTTTGTCTGCGATGAAATTGCAGGCTATGTTGCAGACAGCCTGACCTGTGTCCGCCATACATCCGTGGCATGTGAAAAGAAGGAGATAGCCGATATATCATATGTTCCGGAGTTTTCCGAGATAAAGGGAACAGTTCCGTCTGTGCGCCTTGACACGGTTCTGTCAGTGGCGTTCCCGCTGTCCAGGAGCAAGCTTTCCGCTTACATCGAAACTGGAAAAGTGTTCGTCAACGGAAAGCAGATCACAAGCAACGGCTATCGCCTGGAACCCGAGAATCTGATCTCCGTGAGAGGGATGGGGCGCATCTGCTATCAGGGCATTTTATCCGAGACAAAAAAAGGGCGCTATTACGTATCTGTACGAAAATATATTTAGTGAGGATTTAATGAATATGAATTCCCAGATTTCCGGAAACCGGAAGAAAAACTATATTATGGCTCTCGCGTTTGTGATTGCCGGCGTTGTGCTGGATCAGTTTACGAAAAGCCTGGCGGCTGCTCATTTAAAAGGAAAGAATCCATTCGTGATTTTGGACGGCGTCTTTGAGCTCCAATATCTTGAAAACAGGGGGGCTGCTTTTGGGCTGTTTCAGAACCAGCATCTTTTTTTCTTTGCCAGCGTCGTGCTTATGACAGTAGCCGTCATAATATTTTACGGGAGGGTTCCGCAGGAAAAAAAATATTTTTTCCTGCGGGCATGCGCCGTGCTGATTATGGCAGGGGCATACGGCAACTGCATCGACCGTATAAGCCACAAGTATGTCATCGACTTTTTTTACTTTAAACTCATTAACTTTCCGATTTTCAATGTGGCGGATATCTATGTGACGGCTGCTACATTTTTGTTATTCTTTCTGATTTTATTTTATTACAAGGAGGAAGAGCTTGAACGAATTTTTCATAGTGGAAAGCGATGCGGGAGAGCGGATTGACCGGTATCTGTCCGAGATGCCCGAAGGCTATTCCCGTTCTTTCCTGCAGAAACTGATCAAGGAAAACCATATAAAGGTCAATGACAAGCCTGTAAAGCCAAGTTACAGGCTTGTTTTAGGCGACAGCATAAAAGTTTCCCTTCCGAAGCCGGAAGAACCGGAGATAGCGGCAGAAAATATTTCCCTTGACATTCTTTATGAGGACAGGGATATTATCGTCGTCAACAAGCCGAAACAGACAGTAGTGCACCCTGCGCCGGGACATTATTCCGGAACGCTTGTAAATGCCCTCCTGTATCATTGCCGGGGTGAATTGTCCGGCATCAACGGCACCACCCGTCCGGGCATCGTCCACAGGATTGACATGGACACTACGGGATCTCTTGTGATATGTAAGAATGACGCCGCCCACCAGTCGCTTTCGAAGCAATTAAAGGAACACTCAATACACAGAGAGTATGAGGCTGTGGCCCACGGGCAGTTCAAAGAGACATCCGGAACGGTAAATGCCCCCATTGGACGCCACCCGACAGAAAGGAAGAAGATGAGCGTGCATGCGAAAAACGCGAGGGAAGCAGTCACGCATTACCAGGTGCTGGAGCAGTTTAGCGGATACGCGCATATCCGGTGCAGGCTAGAGACAGGACGCACCCATCAGATACGGGTTCACATGGCAAGCATCGGCCATCCGCTGCTGGGAGACTCAGTCTATGGACCGAAAAAATGCCCGTTCCAGGGCCTTCAGGGGCAGACGCTACACGCAAAGACACTGGGATTCATACATCCGAGAACAGGAGAGTATGCGGAATTTAGCGCCCCTTTGCCGGAATATTTCACCAGGCTTTTGGAGAAGTTACGTAGTATGGCATAAAAATGTGTACATTTTCCTCTGATTATTATATAATATTAATGATATAAAAACATGCTATTGGACGCTTACTTGCATACTATGGCATTTCAAAAGGAGTGTGGCTGATAAAATGACAGAGACAAAGACAAAAACGATTATTACGATCGGGCGGGAATTCGGAAGCGCCGGACGGGAAATTGGCAGGAGGGTTGCCAAGGATTTAGGGATTAAGCTGTACGACCGGGAGATGCTTGACCGCGCGGCGAAAGAGAGCGGCATATGCCAGGAGCTGTTTGAGACCCATGACGAAAAGCCGACTAACAGTTTCCTCTATTCCCTCGTTATGGACACTTATTCGCTGGGATATACGGCAGGAAGCTATTCCGACATGCCGATTAACCATAAAGTATTTCTCGCGCAGTTTGACGCAATTAAAAAGATTGCGGATGAAGGTCCATGTATACTTGTAGGGCGCTGTGCCGATTATGCCCTGGAGGAGTACGACAATGTATTGAGAGTCTTTGTGCATGCGGATATGAGTGCCAGGATACGCCGTATTGCGCGTATTTATGACCTTACTGACGCAAAAGCCAAGGAAATGATCATTAAGACGGATAAGAAACGTTCCAGCTACTATAACTATTACAGCAACAAAAAGTGGGGAATATCTGAGAGCTATGACGCAAGCATCAGCAGCTCGATGCTTGGAATCGAGGGAACAGCCGAGATGATCAAGCATCTGGTACACTTAAAAGAAACCGTAATTGACCGTAAAATCTAGCGCAAAGCAAAATATAACCGGAAAGGCTTTCACTGGCAGGCAATGATGCGTGCGGCACGAAAGCCTTTTTATTATGCAAAATATTATTTTTTATTATGTAAAGTATTATCTGAAATGCGGCACCCGTTTGGGCCATCCTTTTATATCCCCATTTAAAATCGCTGTAAACATGCGCTGCCTTACGCCGGGATGCTCTTTGTCAAGCTGCATTACAAGCTCTTTGGAATACTGCCTTTTCGTGTAGCCGTCAATAGGACAGCGGCTTGTCACTACCGGAAGCCCATAGGAATCTTTAAACCGGATGACATCCGACTCGTCCACAAACATGATAGGACGGATGACAGTAAGATCCATGCGGTCTAAATATGACTTTGGAGAAAAGGAATAAAAGCGTCCTTCAAACAGCAGCGACAGCAGCATTGTCTCAATGATATCGTCCTTATGGTGGGCGTAGGCAACCTTATTGCACCCGATATCCTTTACTGCCTGATTCAGCGCCCCTTTTCGCATCTTTGCACAGAGAGAGCAGGGATTTTTTTCTTTCCGCTCCTCAAACAAGATATGTGCAATGTCAGTTTTTACAATATGATAAGGAACATCAAGTTTCCCGCACAGCTCCTTTACCGCTGTAAAATCACATTCCCGGTAGCCGAGATCTACCGTGACTGCACACAGCTCAAACTTTTTCGGGTAAAACCTCCTGAGCCCGTGAAGCGCATACAATAGCGCGAGGCTGTCCTTCCCCCCGGAGATTCCCACTGCAATATGGTCTCCCTCCTCGATCATTTCATATTCATCAACTGCTTTCCGTGTATAGCTTAAAAGTCTCTGTAAATTCATCCAAAATATCCCTTTCTTAGCCGTTTCTTTTACATGCAGATAGTAGTCCTCTTTAATACTACTATTTGAAAGAAAGTATTAATCCTCAAATTTGCCGGGATTTTCTTAACTTTCCCTCAATTTGACTGCTGAGGCGGCCATGCGCCTTCTGTCTTCATCGATAGCAGCATAATGCTTTTTTGTTGTGTTGACATCTTTGTGCCCCAAAACATCGGCCACAAGATAAATGTCGCCCGTCTCCTTGTAAAGCGTGGTGCCGTAAGTGCTGCGGAGCTTGTGGGGAGTTATCTTTTTGTTCGGCGTTACCTGCCTGGCATATTTCTTTACCATGTTTTCGACAGCCTGGACTCCCATGCGCCGTCTCTGGGTAGACAAAAAGAGGGCGTTTTCATGGCCGGAAAGAGGAGAGGATGCCTTTCTGTCGTTTTCAATATACTGCCTCAATGCGCCGGCCACTTCATCCCCGAAATAGACAACCATCTGATTCCCGCCTTTTCGCGTCACGGTTATGCCGTTGTTTTTGAAGTCTACATCATTTAGATCCAGGCCGACACATTCCGATACACGGATTCCGGTTCCCAGAAGCAGTGTCAGAATGGCCAGATCCCTTGATTTGGTCTTGTTATAATAGGTAAGAGCCTGTCCGGTAAGTTTGTTCCCGGCAGACTCAACAAAGTCTAACAGCATGGCGACTTCATCGGCATCCAGACGGACAATGGCTTTTTCGTGTATCTTCGGCATCTCCACAAGAAGGGTGGGGTTCTTTGATATCATCTGCCTTTTGTAATAATATCCATAAAAGCTTCTGAGCGCAGACATCTTCCTCGCAAGGCCTTTCTCGCCATTTACCATAGTCTCGTCGTCGTCACGCTTATAGATCTTTAAATATTCCATGTATTCTTCAATGTCTACCGGCTCCAGCCGCTCTAAATCTTTCATAGTGAACTGGGAAACATCATAATCTCTGTAAACAGGATTGTTCTCGATCAGATAGTGATAAAACACCCGGATGTCGTATGCGTAATTCATCCTGGTGCGGATAGACGATGTCGGTTCGATCGCGCGGAAAAAGTCCTGTGCAAATGCCGGAAGCGTCTTTAAGATATCCCTCAGGCGCAATGTATAATCAATGGTTGTCTGTTCATGGTATGTCCTTGGCTTAGCCATATTAAAACCCCCTTAAAACGATAATTCTGGTACATTTTATCACATGCAGGATCTTTTGTCCATATCTTTTGGAAAAATCGGTATTTTACGTATAGATATATCCGAGATGCATTTATATAATTAGTAGCCCTTAAAAGAACTACTACTGGAAAATCACTCATAATATGGTATCGTCAGATATCTGTCGGCATGGATACGGTCCGACGTAAGCCCGTTGATTTCCATTACTTCATCTATATAATCCTGAGCAGAGGCATAGCGGGAACCTTTGTGCTCCAACGCGATTCCCCACAATGTATCGCCGGGTTCCAGCCGCATGCTTTTATAGGATTTTATCTGCAGATAGGCGCAGGAGGACGCATCCTCCGCAGGCAGATCCCCGGCCTTTGCCGAAATACCATTCAGGCTGACGGCGGCGCCTGTCGCAATGATAACCGCCAGCAAAATCAGCGCATATTTTCTCGCCAGGTAAAATTGTCGTTTTCTCATCCGTCTGTTCATCCCCATTCCAATCCCTCTTTCCAAATAACATATAAGTAGTTCTGATTAATACCACTCTTTTCAAATTATGCGAAACAATTTTTTGTATTTCTTTTTAGTTCATTTTTTCGAACTTTTGTTTGCGCTCATTATATATGACGAACTTTTGTTTGTCAATGCGTTTTGATAAAATTATCGAACATATTTTCTAAACATTTGTTTGCCATTTTTCTTTTTTTGTGTTATTATAGTAATAGTTTTAGGATTGTACTTATTTTAATTACGGTTTGCAAGGAGGAAAATGTTATGGCACAGGGAAAGATCAGCGCAAAGCAGTTGGAGATATTGAATTATATTAAATCTCAGATATTGGAGAGAGGATTTCCGCCCGCTGTGCGTGACATCTGCGAGGCAGTTCATCTGAAATCCACCTCTTCTGTCCACTCTCACCTGGAAACTCTGGAAAAAAACGGATATATCAGGAGAGACCCGACAAAGCCCCGCGCGATAGAGATTTTAGATGACAGCTTTAATATCATACGCCGCGAGATGGTTAACGTTCCTATGATCGGGCGCGTTGCTGCCGGAGAACCGCTCCTGGCAGAACAGAATATTGAGAACTACTTTCCTATTCCTATGGAGTTCATGCCTAATAAACAGACATTCATGCTCCGGGTCAAGGGCGAAAGCATGATCAATGCCGGTATCCTGGACGGAGATTATATACTTGTGGAAGAAAAGAAAACCGCCGGAAACGGCGAGATTATTGTGGCGCTTATAGAGGACGGGGCTACAGTCAAGACTTTTTATAAAGAAGAAGGAATTATCCGCCTTCAGCCCGAAAATGACACGATGGATCCGATTATTGTAGAAGACTGTATGATTCTTGGAAAAGTAATCGGTGTTTTCCGCTTTATGTAAAGGAATGCTTTCCATATGAAAAATCTGCATTGCCCGAAACTCACGCCGGGCAATGCAGATTCCTTACTATTGATACTATTGATGCTATTCTGTTACATCTCCACGATTTTTCCGTCGCTCCACACATGCTCCAGATTGTAGAAAGAGCGGCTTTCACGCCCAAAGACATGCACGATCACGTCGCCATAGTCCAAAAGGATCCAGGCTCCTCCTCTCGCGCCCTCCTGCTGCTTGAGCCCGTAGCCTGCAGCGTGGGTTTTTTCATCCACATTTTCCACAAGGGCACTTACCTGGCTGTCACTGTTCCCATTTGCGATTATAAAATAATCTGCCATCACGGAGATTTCGGAAATGTCTATTACTTTTATATCCTCTCCCTTTTTATCTGCAAGGGCATTATAAATTACACGTACCATGTCCATAGATTGGCTCATCTAAATTTCCTCCTGACTTTTACTGTATTTTTCTTTTCCTAACTGCTGTTTATAGAAATCGTAAGTTTTCTCAGTCATCATATCAATGGGGATGCTGCGGCTCTTCAAATATGCCAGAGAACCCTCCAAAATGCAGTACAGGCACTCATCAATATCATGGAACGCAAGCTGCCTGACTTTTGCCGTATTCGGGAGCTCAGCCCTTCCCGGCTCCATATAATCGGCAATATAAATGATCTTTTCAAGAAGGCTCATGCCCGGCCGTCCTGTCGTGTGGCTTTTGATGGCGTACAGGATTCCCTGATCAGAAATGTGATATTTCTTTCCTGCCAGATATGCTCCCAGCTTTGCGTGCAGAAGGCTTGGGTTATCCCGTTCCACCGCGCTTATGTCCAGATGGTATTTCTCGCACAGACGCAGCTTTTTCTGCGCGGGGATGCATTTCGCGCAGTCATGCAGCAATCCCGCCAATAACGCCCTGTCAACGTCCTCTCCATGGCACATGGCAAGCGCGGCAGCGGTATACATTACGCCCTGAGTGTGTTCGTACCGTTCTTTGTCAAGCTCTTTTTCCAGTTTCCTGTTTATCTTGCTGATCTTATGATTCATACAAGCCTTCCTCCGCAATATATTCTTCCACTCTTTCCGGGACAAGACCGTGTATCTCCTCTCCGCCATGCACCATCTCGCGCAGTCTGGAAGACGAGACCTTCACCGGCCGAGAGCGCAAAAGCTCTATGTGCGCCCCGTATTTATCCCTCAGATGCTCAATCTGCACCGACATCTCTTCCCATATTTCTTTCCTGTATTCCTGCACGTCGCAAGCCTTGCCGTTCCCCATTGCTTCCGTTTCGGCAAAATCATCCCGATAAGCGGCAAGTATGGTGCAAAGCGGGAATAATTTTTCCGGATGCACCCACTTTTCGATAGCAAACAAAGAATCTGCCCCGATGATGAAATAAAATTCATGCCCTGGGTGCTCTTTGGCCAGGTATTCCATAGTCTTGTACGAGCAGGATACTTCTTTCCTCTCCGCCTCGCAGGGCTCCAGAAGGTAACCGGGATGCCCGTCAATGGCCAGCCGCACCATCTCTACCCGCTGCTTTACATCCGACTCTATTTGCTTTAATTTCTTGTGGGGAGGATTGCCGTTTGGAAGAAACCATATTTCATCCAGCGCAAACTGACGGCGAGCCGTCTCGGCAAGCTCAAGGTGCCCATTGTGGACGGGATCAAAAGTGCCGCCCATAATACCTATTTTCATTTTACGATATCCTCATTACTGTGGCAGCTCTATTTTTTTGTTTTTGTCTTTCCCTTCCCGGTAAAGAACGATCTTTTTTCCAATCACCTGCACTACCTGGGAGCGGGTGCGCCCGCCGAGAATCTCTGCCAGTTCTCTCGGATCGTCCGCGCAGTTTTTAAGGACGCTGATCTTAATCAGCTCCCTTGCCGCCAAAGCCTCATCAATAGCTTTTGTAAATTCCGGCGTCATGCTGCTCTTGCCTATCTGGAAGATGGGATCCATCGTCATGGCAAGGCTTTTCAAATATGCTCTCTGTTTTGTCGTCATAATATTCACAAAACTCCTTTTTGTCGCAGTTATTTAGTTATTTATAGTAATCAAACTGAAGGCCATACATCCGCACGGTATCTCCCTCCTGAATCCCGGCGGCCTCAAGCTCGTCAAGTATTCCGGTATCCTTCAGGAATTTCTGGAAAAATGCAAACCCTTTCTCGGAATCGAGGTTCGTATATCCAAGCATCTTTTCAATCTTCGGCCCTTCCACTACATAAACGTCTTTCTCCTTCTCCACTGTGAAGGGAAGATCGATATAGATAAGCTCGTCTTCCGGAAAATATTCCTGCTCAAAGGTAACCGGTTCCTGGTTAAGATTCGACAGCTGTTCGGACACATAGTACAGAAGCTCCTTCATGCCCCGTCCGCTCACGCCTGAAATTGGAAATACTTTAATTCCCTTAGGCTCAAATTCTTTTTTTAATCTGTCAACCGGGTTTTCATCGCCTTCATAAATCAGATCCGTCTTATTTGCGGCAATCACCTGAGGGCGGGATGCAATCTTTGGATTGTAAGCTTCAAGTTCCTGGTTGATCTTATATACGTCCTCAACCGGGTCGCGCCCTTCGCTGCCTGCGGCGTCCACGACATGGATCATCATCTTTGTGCGCTCGATGTGGCGCAAAAATTCATGACCCAGGCCAACGCCCTCAGAAGCGCCCTCAATCAGCCCCGGAATGTCTGCAATGACAAATCCTTTGGCATCGCCAAGATCCACCACTCCCAAATTAGGGTTCAGCGTGGTAAAATGGTAGTTGGCGATTTTAGGCTGTGCATTGGTCACCCGCGAAAGGAACGTGGATTTTCCCACGTTGGGAAATCCGATAAGACCCACGTCCGCAATCACTTTCAGCTCTAATTTTACCCATAGCTCCTGGGAGGGCTGCCCTGGCTGGGCATATTTTGGAATCTGCATCGTGGCAGTTGCAAAATGCTGGTTCCCAAGGCCTCCCCTGCCGCCTTTCAAGATGACCTGCCTGGAGTTTTCGCCGGACATATCCGCAATTACTTTGTCTGATTCCGCCTCCTTGATGACCGTGCCCTCCGGTACTTTCAATACGATATCGTCAGCATCAGCGCCATGGCATCTCCTCTTTCCTCCCGGCTCGCCGTCCTTTGCGGCAAACTTTCTCTTGTGGCGGTAATCCTGGAGCGTATTAAGCCCTTTGTCCACCTCAAAGATAACGTCGCCGCCGCGCCCGCCGTCACCGCCGTCAGGGCCGCCGTTAGGCACGTAAAGCTCCCGCCGGAAGCTGACATGCCCGTCGCCGCCTTTCCCGGAGCGTATAAATATCTTTGCTCTGTCTGCAAACATATGAAATCCTCTCTTTATATTCTTAATTCATCGCTTTCTGATATTTTAAAAAGAGTGCCGCCGCATAACTGCAAACAGTTACCAAGCAACACTCTTCAAAGCTCTGTCAGATTAAGCTACCGGATAGATAGAAACCTGTTTCTTATCTCTTCCTTTTCTTTCAAATCTTACAACGCCGTCAACAAGCGCAAATAATGTATCGTCACCGCCGCGCCCAACATTGATGCCCGGGTGGATCTTCGTTCCGCGCTGTCTGTAAAGGATGTTGCCGGCTTTAACAAACTGTCCGTCCGCTCTCTTGGCTCCAAGTCTCTTAGACTCGGAATCACGTCCGTTCTTTGTAGAACCAACTCCCTTTTTATGAGCAAAAAACTGAAGGTTTAATTTCATCATGGTTGTCACACCTCCTCGAATGTTAAATCAATATATTCTGCATAGTTCTCATCGTCAGACATTTCCATAAGACCAAGAACCATTGTGTCAAACAGGAGCTTTGCTTTCTCTGAAGGCCGCTCTTTCAGAGAGTACTCGATAATCCCCTCGGCATCGTCAGACACCATAGTGGCTCTGTCTTCCGTAAATTTCTCGATTGCGTTTATCGTATTGATAATCAACACAGACGCAGCCGCACATACGATATCCTGCCCCTCATCGCTGAAACCGGCGTGGCCGTATGTCCGAAATCCGGTGCACTCTTTTCTTCTGTTCTGGCATATGGTTACATGAATCATGGATAAAACTCCAAATTAAGCATTGATCTTTTCGATCTTAACTGCTGTGTACTGCTGTCTGTGACCGTTTTTCTTGTGGTATCCGGTCTTTCTCTTGTACTTGTAAACGATGACTTTCTTGCCTTTGCCGTTTTCAACTACAGACGCGTCAACTGTTGCCCCTGCAACTGTCGGCTCTCCGACTTTGAGACCGTTGTCACTTACTGCAAGCACCTGGTCAAATGTATAAGTCTCTCCGGCCTCTACACCAAGCTTTTCTACTTTAATGATATCGCCTTCTGCTACTTTGTACTGTTTACCACCTGTTGCTATAATCGCGTACATATGGCACCTCCTATTATCATTACTCGCCAACTGCGGTGCCTGCCAGGCTTTCCCGATGGCAGATCTTGTAAAACCTCGTTGTGCGGCATACTCGTACATGATATCACGGATGCATGGTGAAATCAAGTGAAATCAGACAAATTATTTATAATTTTTTCACTTTCGCTTTCTTCCCCATTCCTTTTGAGCGAAACACCGATTTATAGCTCTTCACTTTATTCTTCGGCACCCTGACCGTCGCTTTTGAATAGATTCCCCTGAACGCATTTTTGCCGATGCTCTTCTTGGAGAGATTCTTGCTTTTAATAACGATTTTCCTCAGGTTTTTGCACCCGTAAAAAGCATTTTTTCCGATTTTCCTGACATTTTTCTCGATGGTCACCGATTTTATTTTTTTGTTTCCCTTAAATGCATTGGGTGCAATGCTGGTCACCGCGTATGTCCTGCCGCTTATGACAACCGTGGAAGGAATTTTGGCCGACGTGCTCCTTTTGTTGGAAGGCCTGACGTATTCGGCCGTACCGCCTGCATTTCCTGTGGAAATGACCTTACACACAGATTTGGTCCGCAGATCCGTCACCACGCTTCCTGGTTTCGGTGCGGAATTATCCGGTGCAGACGGTTTCACAGAATCTTTAAAACGGTTCACCTCTGTTATGATTTCCTTTTCTGATTTGTATCCTGTCGTAACTTTTTGAATCATGTTTCTGCTGTCAATCAGCACAATAACAGGAAGGGTTATTGATTGAGATGAAACAGAACCGGCACTCACATAACGCCAAAGGGCAGTATTAATGCCAGTTCCTACGTCATAGCAAAATATCACCGAAGAACAGCCGTAATTGCGGGCAAAAGTCTCCACATCTGCTTTTGACGCCCGATTTGTTTCTGCAAAAACCGTGCGTATGCCGGAATCTTTTACCCATGAACTCCCCGAAATGCTTTGCATTGTGTGATAAGTATTGGGACAAACCGTATCTCTTTTTCATCATTGTAAAAACTCCTTTTCCATAACTGTTTTTCATTGATTTCCATTGTTTTAATTATAAAATGCCTTTTGCAGAAATACAACTGCGTCTGAATGTTTTTTCTTCTATATTTTATTTTTACGTCTATAAACGCTTATTATTCGATAGTAGTATCTTTTAATACTACTATTTGAATCAAAAAACAACGCTTATCCGACTTGTCATTTCCCGGTTTCCCGGCACATCTCCCCGCTGACAGCGTAGGCACAGTAAGGATTGTCGCTGAATATGCTGCCTTGCACCGTATACCGGGTATTGGAGCATCCGCCCAGGCAAAGCTCTGCATATCTGCACTTTGAGCAGCGGATTCCAAGGCTGTCCGGCGCAAGGTTCCTGCGCCAGGAAAAGCAGGAAGGGTCCTCCCAGATCTCCCGCAGCGGGCGCACTCTTATATTCCCCTCCGTGAACATGCCGCCCCGCAGGGAAGTGCAGCCGGTTACATCCCCGTTGCTCAGCAGACCGAAACTCCGGAGCCCGGCGCCGCACCCTTTCCACACCCGAAAGCCATTTTTCCCCCGTTGCCGCAGGACAGTTTCTTTCCTCGTATAATATCCTACATTATCCGGAAGAAGGATTCTAAGCCGCCCGTCCTGAGACAGTTCATAGGCTCTGTCAATAAGCTCCGCCATCTGCCGCGGCTCCAAAAGCAGCTCCCGGTTCAGGCGCATATTCCCCTCCGGCACCGCCATCTGGAGCTGCCAGAGCGACGCGCCCTTTCGTACCAGTTCTTCTTTAAGCTCTCCCAGATCCGCCAGATTCCGTTTCATGACACTTGTGATGCACCCCGTCCGCACGCCCGCCTCACGCAGCCGCCAAAGCCCCTTGGACGCGCGCTCATACACGCCCTCTCCCCGGATGAAATCATGGACTTTTCCTGTGCCCTCCAGGCTTACCGATACCATGGAAACTCCCAGTTTTGCAATCCGGCTTACGGCAGTTTCGTCAAGAAGTGTTCCGTTGGTTATCATATGCACCCGGACGCCGTGATTTTCCAGCACAGAAACTGCCGTCTCCCAGCAATCTGATGTAAGTACCTCTCCCCCTGTGAGGGAAACCCATTTTACGTCCAGCTCTGCAATCTGCTCCGCAGCATTTTTTATTTCGGTTTCAGAAAGCTCGTCCTTTCTTCCCTCCTCCCGGCAGGAAGAGGCGCAGTGCCTGCAGTGAAGGTTGCATCCCGTAGTCAGCTCCCACACGCAAGTTTCCGGCCTGTATTCTATATTTCCCATGCTCACAGCTCCTTTTTCACCTTGCATCCATAATCATCCCAGATCTCCAGCATATAATGGTCTGCCTCTTTGACGGAAATAACTGCCCCTTCCTTCAGCTTACTCTTTTTTAAAGTCTGGATTTTTCCTTTATTAACGGAAATGTAGCAATTCTCTCCCGTACAGTCTCCCCTGATATATAAAGAGATATATACCGTCGGGGGTATGGAAGGACTCCGCGGGTCGTCTCCCCCGTAAACATCATTGACAACAGCGTCCATCCCCGCCGCCTCCTCAGGCGCGATGAAGTCGGACATCTTATCTCCCGCCTGCCTTATCCCGTTTCCCCGCGCATGCTTAAACTCGTCAACGCATGGTTTCATATATGATACCGGGCCGGATTCAGGAAAGGTTTTTTCAAAATTGTCCTCGTCATAGTACCGCAGGGAAAAGTCCGTCCTTCCATCCGATACGCTCCACACTTCCGTGTGATTGTGGGCATCCCGCTCCACTCCCTGGAACCTGCATTTGGGAGCCTCTGTAACGTTCCACCAGAAGGTCACCTTCCCTTCCTCATCCGGAATCCTGCTCTCCGGACGCGGCATTTTTTGCATGCAAAACCATATGGGCCAGTATTTTTTCCGCAGCGTCAGATTTGTCACATGAAAGCGCAGCTCCAGCACATGGGGCATATCTTCCATAAAAAGGCTGCAGCTCCCCTTTAGGGCGTCTCCCATATCACGCCCGTTGACGGCAACGCTGTACTCTCCCATGCCCTCCCTCACCTCTGTAACGCTCCATGATACCTCCTCGTTTCCTCCGTAAAGGTATGATTCATTTTTCGGTTTAAAAGTAATGGACGGCATGGAAACCTTCGTGATCCAAAGCTGCTGCCCAAGCTCTTTCTGTTCGCCAAGTTTCTTTTTGTCTGCGCCGTATGTCCTCCAGTCTCGGAAAACGTAAGAGAGCAGCCCCATCCCCAATGTCATTTAGTTAAGGCATTGACTTACTGGCTTTTCTTCAGGCAGGGATAT
>OFFY01000771.1_pt1 | contig 30972 bp, 19 predicted proteins | sample 1521481 | NCBI WGS metagenome assembly OFFY01 (sample SAMEA3504117, study PRJEB24116) | mouse gut metagenome | biome: mouse gut; feature: mouse-associated habitat; material: faeces | place: Denmark | collected 2011
GGCTTGCGAAGAATAATCCCGCTGCTGCAACCATAATCAGGCAGCCTGCGATCGTAAAGATCGTTGTACCGATACCACCGGTAGAAGGAAGCGAAGACAGTTTTGTATCCAGTACCTCTCTCGTACCTTCTAAGACTGCGGTTGCTTCACCTTCTACGCTAAGCGTAACATCTTCAATTTTTTCATTGATGGAATATCCGTCCGGAGCAACTTTCTCTTCAATATGATAGGTTCCTTCATCCAAACCTTCCACTGTTACCGTACCGTTTACCGCCGTTACATATAACGCGTCGGACTCTGTATCAACCCATTCTGTAAACTTGTTATCGGTATTAAATTTGGCATATTTTTTACTGTCGCCTGCCCCTTTACTGATTAAAAATTTTGCTCCGTCCAAAAACGTCTGATCCGAAGAGTCTTTTTTGGTAATCGTAAGTTTTCCGGTAAAAAGACTCTCACTGCCGGAACCAAACTGACTGAAATTTGCGCCGTCCCCGATGGAAACCTTATTTCCTGCTGTCACACCCGTTACTTTTGCCTGATAAGTAATGACGATCGGCTGATTTGCATGTGCATTATTCTCCAATATCGTACTTAAGTCAGCTGTAAAACTGCTTCCTGTTACATCAACGGTAAATGTTCCTCCTGCCGCCGGCGAATTTTCTGACTTTACAGAAGTAATCAAATCTTCCAGAGCTGTTCCCTCAGCGCCGTAATACACGGTCAGAGTTATCTTTCCGCTTTCTGTAATATACTCTGCACCCTGAATTTCGTCTTTTACGATATAACTTCTGTTTGTATCTCCCATAGGAACAAATGGTACTATGGATCCTACATAATATGTTTCGGTACGACCGATTTCTGTAACTTTATTTACTTCGTCACTTGATTTTTCTGTTTTAATTTCAGTACCTTTCGCGGTAACTCCTTGCGTCTGTAAACTGCTTGGAACGCCTCCCGTATATCCGAAGCTTACGTATGCCGCCATCGGGTTATAGGTATATCCGGGCGCAGTTGCTCTGATATAATACATACCTGCATCACTTACCGTAATTGTGCCGGCAGCCTCTGATAAGGTGTATCCGCCGTTTGCCACATTTGTAATTGCGGCTTTAATCTGAGCTTCTGTAGCCGCCGTTACATCCGCCGGTCCGGTAATAGACGAATCCTGGCTTTTTATAAGCATCCAGATTGCTGTCTGCGCATCACTTACCTGTAATGCAGCCGTAAAATTACCTGCGACAGCATCGTTTACAAATTCCCAGCCGGTTGATTCCGATGCCTGTGGTCTGATCAGCTGTAAATACTGATACTGCGTGCCCTCTTTTGCTCCGTTGACCGGAATCACAGCGGTTCCCAGATCTGCAAATACGGTAATCGACATTCCGAGTACCATAGCCAGTGTCAATAACACTGCAAATACTTTTTTCATCCTTTTCATGTTCGTTCTCCTTTTCTTTTATAAAATTTTAGTGATGTGCTATCGCACAGGATGCAATTGTGCACGTCTGCGTGGCGCGAAAACCGCGAAAAGATTTCTTTTCTCCTACCTTCCCCGCACCTTGCTGCACTTATTTTTATATAAGACCAGCGCCCCCGCCATCATAAACAGCATACCGCCGACCAAATACCAATAGATTCCCCTGCCTCCGGAATTCGGCAGTACATACATGGGAGTATTTGTAAATGTATAGACCAATTTTTCTATATCCTGCGACCCGTCCAGGGCGTCTCCCCGGATCGTCTCTGTCTGTGGTCTCTGCCCTGTGACAGATATTCCGTTTCCCGGCCTGATTTCAATTTCCCATACTTCATCGCTCAGGGAATAACCATTTACCGCCGCAATCTCCCGGAACCGGTATGTTCCTGTCACAAGATCGCCGACCTGCAGTTCTATGGTACAATTCCGATCCTGATACCATTTGATCTCGCCAGTTTTGTCAACGGATTTTCCGTAGTAAACACGGCTTTCCTCTTCCGGTAAATCGGCTGCGGAAAGTTCGAATACGGCATCTCCCAAATACGGTCCGCCTTCCGTGCTGCTCTTTTTTACGATCTGCCAGGTACGGTTCCCCAATTTACTGTTCTTTACCGTAACAAACGCATCCTGCCCCAATTGAATGGAACCCATTTCCGTCTTCCTGCCGCCGTCTTTATCTTCATCCGTTCCATCCGGCAAATCCCCTGTGAGCCATGCAATCCCTGCCTGCGGCGGCTGATATGTCCCCGCCTTAAGCTCATATACGGGATCTTCATACTGTACGCCCGGATGTACTTCTTCTACATAAAACTTCGTATCTTTTACAAGATTCCGGATGATCACCGTATCATCGGACGAAATTGACGATATCACGCCCGGATCTCCCTCTTTTATCATCAGGCTCGGCGTATGTTCATTGATCTGGTCCGGCGCATCATTGCATCCGCTTAAGACAAGCTTCCCGGATTGTTCGGAATAGTAATATCCGTCTCGATTGACCAGATAATATTTTCCTTCATAGAGTTCCATCTGCCCCGCCTGATTTCCAAGCCAGACCCGAAACGTATAGGTATCGCCTCCGCTGCTGCCCCCGTTCATCTCTTTTTTAATCTGCAGCAGATTCCTGTTTTCCTCGGAGCATTCATTTTTAAATACGATATAAGCCCGCTCGGACACTGTCTTTACATCCGTATCCGCCCACGTCTTATCCTCCGAAACATGAATCCCGCCTCCTTCGGTTCCGCTTCCTTCGCTGTCTTCCTCGTCCACTATGATCTGATCTACTTTTACATTCGAATATTCATCCGCTTTTAAATTCAGCTCCCGGACAAAATATTTTCTGTTTACTTTCAAGCCCCGAAGAATTAATTTTTCACCTGGTTTTACATGGAAAATTCCCTGATCCTCCGCTTCGCTTGGAATCGTAATTTTCTCTTCGCGTCCGTTTGTCCGTACAATAAACGCTTCCGCATTTGTTCTCCCCTGGCTCAAAAGCTCCGTGCTTAAAAGCCTGTAGTCTGCCGGCTCCGCCGTATCGTCAAATTTGTCATCCTCACCGGCTGCCAGATTCCGAATCGGCTGCAGATAAACCTGAAAATCAAACGGTGTATTGACATAATTGCCCTGATCCGATCCCTCTAACTGCTTTTCAATCTGAACTTCTCCCGGCGGAATAACCGGAAGGTTAAATCGAACGCGCAGATTAGAAGCGCCGCCGCCGCGTTCCATATACCACATTTTAAAACTGTGCTTTGTATAATCGGCAAAAATTTTATTTCCATTTTCCAATGTCTTCCATTGAGAGTCATTCAGTTTTTTATCCAGACTGCTTACCACTTCCTGACCCGCGCCGCCCTTTGCCGCCGCTTCATTCCTTGCCTCTGTAAACAAATCATACAGCTGCCTGGTCTTGCCGCCGCTTCCCGTTCCGCTCTGTACGTATACTTCGCCCGTTGAAAAGTCAATATATCCGCTCCTTGCATCGTGCGCTCCGCCCATATCCAGAATCAAAACGCCGTCTACATAAACCCAAAGATCGTCGTCTCCCGTAAATTCATAGCGCATCGGATGCCGATTGATCTGCCCGTTCTGCATCTGGTAAAATTCTGCCGAAATTTCCATTCCGAAATTATAGTTGGCGCTCCCCTCGTCCGGCAGGTAAAGGTCGTCGCCATACCGTTCGTCATCCAATGGCAGGTCTCCCGCCTGCGCCGTATAAATATTGTTGATATTTGCAATCTTTCTGTTTCTGTCAAACGTATTGTAAGGTAAAAACTGCCCCTTGCCGTACAGCTTGTTTCTCGCCAGACCGCCATCGCTGTCACTGGGCGTTGTCAGCTGCTGATATAATGTGAAATTACCGGTTGTTTCGTCAAACGACGCCCCGTTTTTCTGTGAATCAAACTCGTAATAACCGCTGTTCTCATACGTTTCCGTTACGAACAGGTGATTGGCGGCTTTCGCGCCTGAAAAATAACTGTGCAGAGACGATGCCCCCGGGTAAAGCTGGCTTGTAACGATGCTGCTCCGAAACGAAGGATAGCCGTCCGGATTTAAATATGCATTTAAAATTCCCGGCTTTATTTCTTTGTCGCTCTCGGTCCAATCATACCCGTCAAACTGCTTTTGCGGATAATCGATCATCCGGATCGAAAATTTATTGGAAGTATCCAGCGAAGGCTCCACGTCCAGCGATCCGTTTTTGTATGCACGGTATCCATACTGGATCGTAACATTCGCTATGGTATCCTGATCAAAAACTGCAACCGTTGAAATTCCCTCTCCTTCCAGTCTGGGACCGAAAAAAGTAATTTCATACCGATCATTCGGCAAATACGCAATACTCGCCTCTATAACCTCCCGAACGGTTTTTCTGCCGGAAACAGAATCCTGATATACGATCTGCGCTCTTTCGTATTGATAATTCTTCTCTGTACCCTCCGCACGTTTCACCAAACCGATCTCGGTTCCGTCAAACAGAATATACGGCCTGGATTTTTTAAAGAAAACAACACTTTGATCCGGAATCTTGGGCTGCGTCGCTTCCCGAATCGGGTTCCCCGCCAAATCTGCGCTTTTCACCTCTAATTCCAAGTCCGTACTCTCCGGCTCGTCTCCTTTTCCGTATAAGGCCAGCGCTGAATATCCCCCTCCGTAAAAAGCGCCTTCCCACTCATCATAGCTAACCATGCCGCCGTCGTTATTCATCACAATGGATCCGTTTTGGAAGAACACCTGCAGTTCCTGTCTGCCTCCGAGAGAAAGACTGCCGTTGCTTATATTCAGGTATTGCTCCGTACCTTCCAGTTTTACGGTAAACGCAGCATACAAACCATAGTCCTTCTGCTTTTCAAATTTCCATAACGCCATGCCTTCCGTTCGGTTTACAATATCGCCGCCCGCAAAACGAAATCCCTCTAATCCGCTGTATGATCCCAATGGTTTGATCTGCGATCCCATCACACCTTTATTAGACCCTTCAATACACGAAATCAGAAATGTCTTTTGATCCAGGTCGTCACAGCCGGCAATATTTTTTCGAATATATGTACCGCCTTCGGATGAAAGCATCACGGTTCCAAGATCCGATAATTCCGATATATCTGCGGAAATGCTGCGTTCCCGCCTGTTGAACCTGGCGTTTAATACTTCTTCCCCTTCGGCTTCCTTTTCCGTCCCGGTTTCCGCCGTTTGGGTGCTTACCGTCAGTTCACTGCTGCCTTTAAACTGCACCAGGCCTCCGGCTCCGTTAATATCAAACCCTTCTGCATTTCCTTTATACTGAATGGAAACGCTTAGGATATGAACCAGCTCTTCCGGAATTTCTCTGTCAAATCCCAGGTGGAAAAATCTCTGAAAGCCGACGTTCTCAAATCCCAGTGCATCTTTTGCTTTCTCGGCATACTCCTGCGACTTTTCACCCGTTATTTCTTCTGCCGTAAACGCAACACCGTCGAAAAGTCCGTCCAACGCGGATACGTTCAGTGTGATCCGGTAATCTTCTCCTTCCGCCAGCAGCGTATACTCTGTTCCGCTGCCAAATAAGCGGAACTTATGATAACTCTGCAGATCGCCCTCTTTCTTCCTGCCCGCCACAATACAGCTCTTATCTCCCGCATCCAGAAAATACTCTCCTTTACGGATCGTAATCGTGTCGGCATCCGATTCCACCGTCAGTTCACATGCCGCATCCTGAAGCGTTACCTGCTGTTTATCAATCGTTAAATATGTTCCGCTGCCAACATTCTGAATCGTATAAGCCGTCCCGTTTACCCTGTGAAACATCCAGAGTTTTCCTTCCTCCGGATGTTCCATCGAGACAATATCATCCGCTTCGCTTCCGGACAATCCGTTGACCTGATCTTCGTTTACCGCATGCTCCCCGGTCAGGAAAATATGCTCCGAGTTCACAGACGTCTCTAACAGAAATATCTTTCCGTCTAAATTTTCCGGTATTTCTCCTTTGTAAAAAAATGTGCTGTTTCCGTTTGACACAACCGTTCCGACAACGGAAAAGCTATTTTGTGTAAACGAGAACGAATTTTCATTCGGATCGATTCCGGCATCTAAAACTTCCGTTTTGTCTCCGGAAAAATGAACGGCATTACCGGTCGCATCTTCTTCCATATCAATACGGTTTTTGTAACGGATCTTCACATCCACGGGGGCAGACGGCTCAATCTCTGTCTCACCCAGTAAAAACGTTACATCAAAATACCTGGCAAACCCAATCTCATCTACGCCCATCGCTTCCAGCGACTGCCGATAATATTCCTGATATTCCGTGCTGTCCCGTGCAATCTCCCTGACATCCAAAACAGCTTCCTCCGGTATCCCGGCATCTGCAGAAAATGTTACGGTTACGGTATAGTCCGCTCCTTCCGCCGTCATGGTCCGTCCCGGCGTCTCTGCCGCATTACCCTTGGGTTCTTCCGGCGATACCGCCGCATTTTCATTTTCGGATGGCTTTTCTTCTGTCCCCTTTACCGCATGCTCCAATTCGCTGATCTTTAAATAATTGACAATATGGCTGTCGGCAACGTTATACGCATTTTCCCTTACCGCGTTTCCGCTGTTGCCTTCGATCGCCCGGACCGTTGCCGTTTGGGGATCATAAGAAGATACGATTCCCATCTGGAAATTTGTCTCTTCTCCTTCTTTCTGAAAGAAAATCAAATCTCCGGCCTTGGGCATATAATTACCGGACGGCGTAAGATACGTGCCGTTTTCTTCTCCGGCGTTTCTAAATTCCTCACACCATTCTGCCGTATCCGTTACATCCGGAAACAGTCCAGATGCCTTTATTCCCGCATAATGCAGACAGAAATTTACAAATGCCGCATCCCAGTCCATATAGGGATCCCCTGCAAATTGTCCGTATCTGGTATAACCTTTATGGCTTTTATCTTCCAAGATTATGTAGTTATCAGAACTCTCCGGATACCCCAGCTGCATCTGCGCCGCCGTCACCAGATCTTCGCCCCAGGAACCTTTCCATTGGACCGACGCATACTGGTGATCCCAGACAGACGCATCTTCCACATCTGCAGCCGCATCGGTGTAGCAGATATCCGTATGCGTATGTTCTGCTTTCTCACAAATCATCTCCTCCTGATAACATTCCGCCGCATGGCTGTGCCCTTCGTTTTCTTCCCGGCCGCATGCAAAACCTTCCGGTACGGCATAACATTCTTCTGTATGCCGATGTCCTTCCGATTCTTCGATTCCGCAGGCAAATCCCTCCAAAGCCTGATAGCATTCCTGCGTATGTTCATGTTCTTCGGATTCTTCCTGACCGCAGATCAGCTCGTTTGGCATCTGACATTCCTGCGTATGCGTATGCCCCTCGCTCTCTTCTAACCCACATGCCAATTCCGCCGGCAGACTGCATTCCGCCGTGTGAATATGACCTTCCTGCTCGGTCAGTCCGCAGACCAATCGGTCTTCATAACATTCCTCTCCATGTGTATGCTCTTCCTGACCGCACTTTGCCTTACCCGTCATGGCAATGCCATACTGCGTCAGGATACCCGCCACGCTTGTAACTACGATGACAACCAGAAGTATCAAGGCTATACTGATTTTTCTGCTGTTTTTCTGCCGTTTACTCAGTTCATCCAAATACTCTTTTACAAGTTCCTGCATTTTCCTCACCTTCCTAAATCTATCGTATCCCTTCCTGCCGTCCGGCATCCAAAAGGCTTTTCTAACGCATCATTCCCATGCGGTCAGGCGGCCAGGCCCGAAATACCGCTTTGCCGACAATCTGCTCCCGTTCCACGCACCCGATGGAACGAATCCTGCTGTCGATCGATACGGCTCTGTTGTCCCCAAGCACGAATACCGTCCCCTCCGGCACTTCAAAAGGAAATTCCAATTCGCATTTCCCCTGATTTTTCTCCGCCACATAGGGTTCTTTCAACAGTTCGCCGTTGACAGACACATTGCCGTCTTTGTCTATATTGATTTGGTCTCCCGCGCTGCCGATCACGCGCTTAATCAGAATCCTTCCTCCGTAATAAAATCCGATCGCTTCACCCGGCTGAATTTTTTTCGTCTGATGAATCACAATAATATCACGGTCTGACATACCGGGTTCCATACTGTTTCCGTTAATCCGAATCAGAACAAACAGGCGGGTTGCCAGCAGCGCCGTAACTGCCGCGGCCACAAGAAGTACCGCCGTCACATTCCAAAGCGTTTTCCAAAATCCGTATTTCGCTTCTACCCTGGCAAGCTCTTCTCGTATCTGCCCGATCGGCGGGATTTCCGGAATCCTGCGATCGGAATGTTTTCGATCCGGATTTTCTTTATCCATACAAATCACCGGCTGCTGCCGTTATCCTGGTTTCCTTTCCGTCTTCTCTGATTTGTTCCGCATCCGTTCTTCTCCGTTGAATCGGAACTACCTGCCAGTTACGGGATATCGAAGGCCTTCTCCGCACAGCGGCCGCCTGTTCTGCTTCTTCTGCAGATTTCATTTCTTCTATCTTTCGTTTGAGATCTGCGATCTGTTTATCTTTTTGATTGAGCCTCTCATCTTTAATATCCAGCTTCTTTTTTAAACGCTCATAACTTTGCATAACGGCTTCCATTCTCTCTTTGATCTCTTCTGTTTCCTGTGAAAGCCGCTCCGTCTCCTCGCACTGTACAAGAAGCATCTGCAAAAGTTCCCTGCGTTTTAATCTGCGTAATTCTTTCTCTGCCATATTATCCCTCTTCACTTTTTTTCTCACCGTTTTCCGGATGCCGGGTACCGTCCAGCGTGCTGTCTATGATCTTCATCAGTTCCAGCGCCGACCGGAAATATACAGTCTGGTTTTCATCCAAATATGTCACTCTGCCCTGCCAGCTGCTATGCTGCCTGTGCTGTACACAGATGACAAATGTTCCCATATCTCCGTGCTGTCCCAGTAATTCCTCGTCTTTCATCACTTTTGTCATCCCCTCCTTTTTCCGGTACCGGTAAGTACGCCCGCTGATATCTCTGTCACCGGTTCCCATATAGGGAAACCCAAGCTCATTAAAAAACGTCTCCGCAGCTTTTAGGATTTCTTCATATCCGCAGAAAGGAATTCCTTCTCTGCTGTAGCCATGATATAAGCGACCTTCCACTATGCCCCGATCCTTTTTGCTGACACATAGTACGATTCCGCTTGGTGTTCCGATATAATGTCCGGCTGCTTTCATTGATCCCATACCCTTTCCGTTTCCGCTGCATTTTCTGCTCCTATGGTAACAGCCGAATACTATCCCCATAACTATCCATTTTGAAAAAAATGCGTTTTTTTCGTAATGCACACGGCAGGAAAAAAGACGCACGAAACATGTTGCCTCATGTTCCATGCGTCTTTCTGCCGATCCTTTCTTTATTTTTGCGGCTCACAGATCACGCTGCTGACGTGGTACGCTACACCGGTCCGCTGCCTGCCCACAATAAATCTCTGATTGATGCGTCTTTCTACAATTTCACAATCCTCCCGTGTCGTATTGACCAAAAGCACTAAAAACTGTCCGCTCCCATATTGGTTCATAATATCCCCATGCCGGATGGAGTTTTGTATTGCCTGATTCAAACGGACGGACAACTCATCCAGACGCTCCCCTTCTTTCATCGGGTTCCCCTTACCGTCTATCAAAGTACAAAGCATCAGATATACGCTTTGCCCGCCCCGCTCCATCAGACGGGAAACCGTTTGATAAATACCCCGAAATACCGGATACGAACACTGGTATCCTCCACCTTCCCCCGGACAATCTTCTTTTAGTCCCTGCTTTATACGATCTAACACTTCATAGGAGTGCCGGATCTGATTTCCGAGTTTTTCCATCATGTTCATGATTTTTGCAGAAGGGCATACCCCCTGTTCCTTTAAATAATTATCTGCCGTATCTGCATAAAACGTTCTTGCCTCTTCATAACGCCCGCTCTCCACCAACGCTTCCATCACCAACGACTCCCAATCAGAAAACGGAACCATTTCCATGACGTATCTGCCCAGCGTCTCTAAGTAAAACCAGTCCTCTTTTTCCCTGAGTATGGCAGCCGCACGTTCCGCACATTCACAAAACTGCCTGCGGTACCGCCTTGCTTCTGCACTTGCCCATAAAAGAGAGGTATGGCTGGAAAGAACTTCCCCTTTGTAAGTGTAACAGGCTTCCAGATAAATTTTAAGACATTCGTCCCGTTCCGTGCACGTTTTTGCCCGTTCATACAACTTATCGAACACCGCCGCATCCTCCCTTACCGGTATCTTCGGTGTCCAATAATATACCCCTTTTTCCAACACAATATAATTCTCATCCGGAAGTCCCATGTTTCTCAATTTCTTTTTTGCCTTATAAATAATCGTCAAAAGCGCCTGATGACGATTTTCCACATCACGGTCTCCAAGCAATACGTCTTCCAGGCAGTCCCTGCTCACACCGGTCGATACATTGTGAAGCAAAATCTGCATCAGGCTGGTAAAGTGCGTATCCCGGATCTTTTCTCCGGTCAGCGGATGCCCGTCATAATGCATTTGATAATTACCAAACATCTCTACATACAGCACATGCGTCTCTTCCATCCCCATTTCCCCCTTTAATCTGCATTCTGTTCCAAACGATTCCCATCGTATTTTTGAAAATCATGTTCCAAATAGAAATGAAGCATGTGCATAAGTTCAAGCGCACTCCGAAAATACGTTTTTATGCCGCCTGCATTCACCATGCCCTGTATGCTGCCGTGTTCCCGTCTGTTTACCGTAATCGTCATCTGTCCACGGAAACAAGTACCGTTCTGCGGTCTCTCTCCCCAAAGAACCTGCCGGTCGGGCTTCCCGATTTTGGGACCCCGGCATTTACTGTTTTCATATTCCGTTCCCAGATATCGGTATTCTTTCGCCTGTTTCGGAAACTGCAGGGCATCCAAAACATCATCCAGAAGCAGAAGCAAATGATCCAATCCCTCAAACAAAAATGGTCTACAAAAATGAACCGTCTGAAATTCTCCTTTTGCAATCTGCCTTTCATAAGAATCAAACCGCAAAAGCATCGATTCCGAATGAATCATACATTCCGTCAAACGCCTTCTCCCCCCTTCTGCCGTTTTTACATGCAAATCATACGTATAGCGGATGCCATAAAGTGCCATACTTTCTGGCAATGTTTTGTTTTATTCTGATTCCGGCGCTCTTTAATTTCTCTGACCAGAATTCTGACCACAAACCGCTGTCGTTCCCAGCCGGTCCATATGCTGTCGTTTTAAGCGAAGAGAAGGATGCACATACCTCTGGAGCGTTGTAGATACATTGGCATGTCCCAGGATTTCCGACAAAGATTTGACATCAAAATCGTTTTCAATGCATCTGGTGGCAAATGTATGACGCAGCGCATGATAATTAAACTGTCCCAATCCGCACTTTTTCATGATCTGCTTATATTTCCGGTAATATCCTTTTGGTTCCAGATAAGAATCATTTCCGGTCAGAACATAAAAATCGGCATTTTTTCTATATTGGCAGAACAAAGGAAGGAAAACCGCAGGAATTGGGATATTTCGTACCGAACTGTTCGTTTTCGGATCGTTGATGATAATTTTCGTCTTTGCCGCAAATGCATTGTCCGCCGCATCCGGATTCGGAATACGCTGTATCGACCGTTTTACATGCAAAAGACCGTTTTCCAAATCAAAATCTTCCCAGCGCAGTGCGCAGATTTCTCCGATCCGCAGCCCCAGGTACAGACTGGTCAAAATCCCGACGCTGACCGGACTGTTTTCTTCTAATAAAACGCATTCTAATTTTTGCTGTTCTTTGGAGGTGAGAATCTGAATGTCCGGCATATTCTGCCGCGGATTGCGGATCAAAATACTGCCGCAGCAATCATACCCACATTCTGCTCCGTAGTTTAATGCCAGACGGATGACAGACAAAAAACCCGTTACCGTTTTCGGAGATAGACCGCCTGAATTTTTCAGGTTGCCGCACCGTAATTTTTTTTGCGTAAAACGTTCAATATCCTCGCTGCTTATCACGGATAAGGGCATACTCCCAAGCTCTGGCAGAATATGCTTCTCAATCATTGAGATATAACGGGAATACGTCGATTCTTTTACGTCGCTTCGGATAAGACGCAGCCAGTCTTTGAGCAAATCTCCAAATTGCATATGATCCGAACCGCCCATTCTGTTGAAAGAACGTCCGGAAAATCTTTTTTGCATCATCTGGTTTCTTGCCTCTTTTACTTCCATATAAGTTTTTCTGTAGACAGATTTGTACTTTGCTTTTCCGTCTTCTTTATATTCACAGATAAACCTCGCTTCCCACCGTCCGTCTTTCCTTTTTCTGATATTCTCTCCATGTCTTGCCATAACATATCTCCTTTCTTTTTCGTTTACAGTAACAAACTTTTCCGGATCGTGCACTTTGATAAACTGACCAGAATATGACCACAAATCCGCTGCAAAATAACAGATTCCGCATAATCTATTGTAAAAAAAGCTTAATCAAAATGCCTTAATATACATTCTAAATACAATTTTTCCATACAGCTGCACGAACCTGCAATATGTCCGGGGAAAAGTATTGACTTTTCAGAACGATCAGGATAAAATTGCATCGATAACGTAAAAAACAGGCTATGCGATCCTGCCAGAAAGTATGGCACTTTATGACAAAACGGGCAGAACCGAAACGACCGGTTCTGCCCGTAAATATTTAAAAAAGTACCCTCGGCAGACAATATAGCCTGTCTGATCCACCGAGGGTACTCTTCTTTCAGCCATCTTATTCTGTTTCGTCAGCCTCCCGTATCTCAACCGATGTGATCACAGGCTGCTGATCTGCAGGGATCGTACCGTTTCCGTCGGTCGGCTCCGCTTTTGTGCAGACTGCGTCCACAACATCCATGCCTTCGGTCACATAACCGAATACGGCGTACTGCCCGTCCAAAAACGTACTGTCCTGATGTACAATAAAAAATTGGGAACTCGCGCTGTCAAACTCGTTCGACCTTGCCATAGAAACGGCTCCTCTGGTGTGGGACAGCGGATTTTCATATCCGTTTTCCGTAAATTCTCCCGGAATCGTCTGTTCAGAACCTCCCGTTCCGTCTCCGCTCGGATCGCCTCCCTGCATCATAAATCCTTCCATAATCCGGTGGAACGTCAGCCCGTTATAAAATCCGCTTTCGGCAAGAGAAACAAAATTTTCTACTGTCTGCGGCGCCGCCTCCCGGTCTAAGGCAATTGTAATCGTGCCGTAATCCTCAATTGAGATTTCTGCATAATAATCTGCACGGACGGACTCGTCTTTCTCCTTCGCATTCTCGCTTTCTGCAGGCTGTGCCTGCTCCGTACTCTGCGTCCCATCTGCCTGATTTTCGCTGCCGCCGTCTGCCTGATTTTTGCTGCCGCCGTCTGCCATCCACAGGCATACGCCGAGAACCACCGCAGCCAGACATACCGCCGCTCCGCCAAACAGCATGTTCTTCTGCCGCTTTTTCCTAAACGGCTCGATGCATTGTGCGATTCCGTCCAAAATCTTCTCTCTCTGCGCTTCCTGCAGCGTCGACTCCTGTATGCCGTTTCGGATCGCATCTTTCAAACGTTCCCCGTGTTTTCCTGCCGTTTCTTCACTTCCCCAAACCGCCGCAAGGATCCTTTCCGTGTTCCCGGGCTGAGCCTCTAAGGCAAGTTTTACGGTCTGCTCCCTGACCCCCGTCAATGATGCGATTTCTTTTCGGGAGCATCCCGCCGCCTGATCCAAAACGAAGATAAACCTCCCTGCCGCAGGCAGCGAATGCAGTACGGCTTCCAGTCCGTCCCCTGTTTTTGACGCCGTATCGATGTCGCGATCGGATACGGTAAAATTCTGACTGGGCGGAAGCGGCAGTGTTTTCTGACCCTTTTTGAGCAGTTTTCTCCGGCAGTAGGACGCGGCCATGCCAAGCAGCCTCTTCCGAAACTCCTCTTCTGTCGCAGCGCTGCCGTCCGTTACGGATTCCCACGTATGTCCAAATGCCCAGACTACCGCCTCGCCGGCAGCTTCATGATCTCCCAGAAGCGCATAGGATATAAACTTGACTTCTTTCCAGTACGCTTCATACAATGCGGTAAAAGCCGCACGTTTCCCTTTTCTTGCCTGTTCGATAGAATATTGCATAGTATCCCCCTGTCTTTTTTCGTTCTCTGCGGTTCTTTTTACTATACAACATTTTAAACGATTTTGCTGAAACTTTCATGTCGAATTTGTGAAAATTTTTCAAACAATGGAAGCGTCCGCCGATACGCCTTCCATTTCACCTTTGGACAGCCGTATCATTTTCCACTCTTCTTTCGGCGTATAGCGCCTGGAAATCCCGTCGTCGTCATAGAGCGTATACTCTGCCCAATCATCTGTAAATCCGATCCATACCAGCCGGTCAGGCGAAACATCCTGCGTTGTCTTTACATCGTCCCCCAAAACGGCAAACGGCAGCATACGGTTCTTTTTTACAAAGAACACAACTTCATCGAGAGCCACGTCAATATAATGATGTCCTCCTGCCAAAACCTGATACGTCCGTTTTCGATCCGAACGCAGGCGCACGAGCATCATTTCTTCCGGCAGATACACATATCTGCCGCCTGCATTCTGCGTGTACACCGGAGCAATCATAATGCTTTCGCCGACCATCAGCTGATCTTCCACCAAAAACGTATGCCTATCTTTTGGATAATCAAAAGAAACCGGACGGATATACATCTCATCCGACAGCGCCGCTTTCATATACTCGCTGTACAGATACGGCAGCAGCGCGTACCGGATGCGGACAAGATTTCTAAAACTTTCTACCGCGTCAAATTGATACGCTTCCTGCATCCTCGTTCCGGCAGCCGCATGGTTGCGCATCAGGGGCGTAAATACGGCAAACGCCATCCAGCGCAGCAGCAGATCTTCCGTCACATCGCTGCCAAACCCGCCCAGGTCGGAACCCGTGTATAAAATACCGCACAGATTTAAAGACGGCATCTGATGAATGGAAAGCAGAAGATGGCTCCACCACGATTCGTTGTCTCCGGTCCAGATTCCTCCATACCGATGCATGCCGATATAAGAAGACCTAGAAAACAGCAGGATCCTTTGATCTGGCACAATCTCCTCAAATGCCTCCGCTGCCGCCCTTGTCATATAAAACCCGTAAAGGTTATGCACTTTGTCATGGCATACGGTGACGCCGTCCATATCATGATAAAAGCTTTGATAGTCCTGCGGATGATTGCACAGTCCTTCTACGATTTCCTGCATATGGAAAAATTCGTTCAAATCCAGATTGTCGTCTTGGATGGATGAAATTTCATGCAGCACTTTTTTCAGATTTTTCTCCGAATAAAAGATTGCCGGTTCGTTCATGTCATTCCAAAAACCATCGATGCCCTGTTCGATCAGCCATCTGTATTTTCCGCCGAACCATGCCCGCGCTTTCGTATTTAAAACATCCGGAAAATGCACTTTTCCGGGCCAGACCGCCCCGACAAAATTTTCTCCGTTTTCTTCCCTGCAAAAATAATGTTCCCGCACGCCTTCTTCATAGACACGATACCCGCGTTCAATTTTTACGCCCGCGTCAATGATCGGCACAAGGTGTATGCCCTGTTCTTTCATCTCGCCTACAAACTCCGGAAAATCCGAAAATCTCTCCGGATCTACGGTAAAATCTTTATAATTCTCCATGTAGTCGATATCCAAATAGACTGCTTCCAGCGGAATCCCCTCTCTGCGGTGGTTTTCCACAACGGTTTTCACGTCCGATTTGTTCAGGTATCCCCAGCGGGACTGCTGATAGCCAAACGCCCATTTCGGCGCAATATAACTTTGCCCGGTCAGCGCCCGAAACTGCTTTGCCAAATCTTTCAGACTGTCTCCCTCGATCACGTAAACGACACAGTCTTTTCCGGTACGGATCTTAAGCAGGTTCCGTTTGGTCTCTCCCACGTCGAACACTACTTTTCCGGGATCGTCCACAAACACGCCGAACGACGTCTGCTCTGCCCCGTCCTGCCGGTACAGAATCAGAAAATTATGTCCGCCGTAAAGCGAATGCTTATTTTCCGTATGAACAGGATCGTCGGCCGCATAACTGATATAGGAAAATCCCCGCTTGTTGATTCCGCGCACCTGCTCCCCAAGTCCGTACACAACGTCGTTCTCATTCATCCGGCAGGAAAATTCCAGCCCCTCATCCGTTTCCGACAAATGCAGAAGAACACTGCTGCCTTCGCTTTTGGAAACCTCTTGTACGACCGCGCCCGTTTCGATCGGATTTCCATACACATATTTTTGTATCATCACTTTCTCCTCCCAAAAGTTTTGTTTAGTTTCGTTTCTCTTATCCTAACTTCTTTTTCGGTTCCTGTAAAGCCAATTTTTCAATTTTTTCAATATTTGTTAGGTTTTCACAAGATTATGCGGGTATTTCCGAGAGCGTCTCCCTCGTTTTTGTCGAAACTATACGAAACTTTTATTTCGCTTCTTTTTTTGCGTCGGAACGTTGCTATTTTTCTTCGGCTTCTGTATAATAAAAGCAATCTACTGCTATTTTGTACGAATCGACGTCAGAGCAGATCGGACACATGCCCGCCCAAAGGCATCCCTGTTCCGGCCCGCCCTGCTTTAGAAAGGAATCACTATGCCGACAATCAACGATATCGCCAGACAACTCGGCGTTTCCAAAAGTACGGTTTCCAAAGCGTTCAACGACGCGGATGATATCAGTGAAACGCTCCGAAAAAAAATACTGGAAACCGCCGTTGCAATGGGCTATAAGAGAAACCGCATCCGAAAAGACGCCCCGAAAAAACTCTGCATCCTGGTGACAACGATGGATTACAAAAACCCGGCGGGATTTGGGCATGACCTCGTGACAGGCTTTCAGCAGACAGCCGTTTTAGACGGCTGGGATGTGGAAATCTGCCGGATTTCCGACAAAGAGCAGACGGAAACGTCTTATGATGCATTTATGTTAAGCCACTCCTATCAGGGCGCTTTTGTGCTTGGATTTTCTCTCTCCGATCCCTGGATGGAAGATTTTAAAACGGCGGGACCCCCCGCCGTTTTACACGATAACTATATTCCGAACAATCCCTCTGCGGCCTATGTCGGCGTCAACAGCGAAGAAGGCTTTGATCTTGCCGTCTCCCATTTAAAACAGCTGGGACATACGCGTATCGGCTACTTAGGCGGCGACGCCAATTCTTTTATTGTCCGCGCACGCTGCCAGGCGTATTTACACGCGATGGAACGGCACGGCCTTACTGCGGACCAAAGTCTCATCGGCCGCTCCTGCTTTAGCTTTGAATGCACCGGCATGCATCTGCCCCGCCTGTTAAAAAACGGAGTAACCGCCGTCCTGTGCGAACACGACCAGCTAGCGAGCGCCGTTTTGGTTCACTGCATGGAAGCCGGGATCCGGGTACCGGAAGAAGTCAGCGTGATCGGATTTGACGATACGGCGTTTGCCTCCTGTACGATACCGCCGCTTACAACGATCCGGCAGGACCAAAATGCGCTGGGCCGCTGCGGATATTACGCTCTGACGAGCCTGCTGAACCATACGTGCATCAGCTCGCTTCTGCTCCGGGCACAGCTGATCAAACGGCATTCGACGGGACCTGTCCCAAAAGCGGAACTGTAATCGTGCACAAAGCTTTCGTACGCCGGACAGCCGTTTACGTTGCAAGCCGCTCTACGGCTTCCATAAGCGCCTGCAGCTTTTCATCGGCATCCGTATGGCTGCCTCCTTTTACGCCCGCATAAAATTTTATTTTGGGTTCCGTCCCGGACGGCCGTATACAAAACCAGGATGCGTCTTCCAGCTCAAAATACAACACGTTCGATTTGGGAAGACCTGTTTTTGTCCGTCTGCCGCTGGCCATATGAAGCCGCAGATCCTCACGGTAATCCCTGAATTCCGTTACGTTTTGACTGCAGACCTGTTTTGGAATCCTGTTTCGGATGCCCTCTAGGATCTCTGCCGCCTGTTTGACCCCGTCCGTTTCTTTCAATTTCACCGTGCGTAAATCTTCTTTAAAATATCCGTACATTTCGTACAGCTGCTCCATCCGCTCTACGAGCGTCATATGCAGAGATTTCCAGTAAGCCGCCGCTTCGCAGAGCATTGACGCCGCCGAAACCGCATCTTTATCCCTTGCATATGTTCCCGCCAGACATCCGTAGCTTTCTTCATATCCGAATACATACCGGTAACGGTCCTCCCGCTCAAAGCGTCCGATCTGCTCCCCGATGTATTTAAATCCGGTCAGTGTTTCCACAAGCGTCATCCCATATGCTTTCACCAGTTCTTTTGCCATTTTGCCGGACACGATCGTCGTTACGACAGCGCCGTCTGCAGGCAGCGTCCCGTTCTCTTTTTTTCGGGATACAATATAATCCAAAATCAGCATACCAATCATATTTCCGGTAAATGCAGCATATCCGCCTGCTGCAGTATCTTTCGCGTACATGCCGAGACGATCGGCGTCCGGATCCGTCGCAAGGACAAGATCGGCATCTGTTTCTTCTGCCAGCTCAAGCGCCAGGGCAAACGCTTTTGCATCCTCCGGATTGGGAGAAGCAACCGTTGAAAAGTTTCCGTCCGGCATCTCCTGTTCTTTGACGACGGCTGTCTGCGTAAACCCAAGCTCCTTTAACATCCTCTGCACGGGCAGGCTTCCCGTTCCGTTGAGCGGCGTATAGACGATCTTTATATTTGCCGCCTCCCTGTGCAGAACCTCGGGACAAAGCACCAGTTTTTTCAATGTTTCATAATACTTTTCATCGATTTCACTGCCGATTTCACAATAGAATCCCAGCGCCTTTGCCTCGTCTTTTGTCATTGTCCTGACAGCGGCATCCTCCGTAACCGCATTGACCTTTTCGATAATCTCCCGGTCTTTGGGCGCAGTGATCTGCCCGCCGTCTTCCCAGTATACTTTATATCCGTTGTATTCCTTCGGATTATGGCTTGCCGTGATCACAATTCCCGCCGTACAGCCAAGCTCCCTGACTGCAAAGGAAAGCATCGGCGTGGGGCGCAGGGACGGAAACACATAAGCTCTGATCTTGTTTGCCGCAAGCGTAAGCGCCGCTTCTTCGGCAAATTCTGAAGACATGTTTCTGGAATCAAAGGCGATTGCAACGCCTTTCTTTTCCGCTTTTTGTTCCAGAATATACTCCGCAAGCCCCTGGGTGGCTTTTCGGACCGTATAGATATTCATCCGGTTCGTTCCCGCGCCCAGAATCCCCCGCAGCCCTCCCGTTCCAAAGGACAGGCTGCGGCAGAACCTTGCTTCTATTTCCATATCGTTTCCTTCGATTTCTTTTAATTCCGCTTTGGTCGCGTCGTCATAGTACGGATCATCCATCCATACACGAAACATCTCTTTTGCATTCATAATCCGGTTCCTTTCCTGTTTTGTACGTTTGATACCATTCGGCAAAAAATAGGATTCATTTCTTTCGCCATACTTCGATTATACAAAAACATCACTGTATTGACAATCACACCGCACGCATTTTGGGAAAGTCATTGTGATCCTGCCGAATCAATGGTATAGTAAAAGCATATAGATGCACCACCTGACGTTTCAAAAAGGAGGAATTTCATGAACCCAAAACAGCTTTTTTATGAAAAACAAGCCGCAACCGTCATCCGGCATTTAGAAAAACGTAAGATGAAAGGATTCTACTGCCCGACAAAAGAAGATGCCGTGGCTGTTGCCATGTCCCTCACCGCCCCCGATACGACGGTATGCTTCGGCGGTTCTGCATCCCTTTTAGAATCCGGCGTTATGGATGCCTTAAAAGCAAGGACAGACATTACGCTGATCGACCGCGGCAATGCCAAAACGCCGGAAGAAATTCAGCAGGCCTACCGCCATGCTTTCCTCGCAGATTCCTATTTCATGAGCACAAACGCCATCACGATTGACGGACAGCTTGTAAATATCGACGGGAACGGAAACCGCGTTGCCGCACTGATTTACGGACCGAACCAGGTGATCATCGTCGCCGGAATGAATAAAATCGTTCCCACCGTCGAGGACGCCGTGCGGCGCGTAAGAAACACCGCAACGCCGCCGAACTGTATCCGCCTGAATCTGGATACGCCGTGCGCCGCAACCGGAGCATGCGCAGACTGCCTCTCCGAACACTGTATCTGCAGCCAGATTGTCATTACCAGGCGAAGCCGGTCGGCAGACCGTATCAAAGTCCTTCTTGTCGGAGAAGAACTGGGCTTTTGATTATAATCTCAGAAAAAATGAATAAACAGTAAGCCGGGCAAACGGATCTGCCCGGCTTACTGCTTGTATCCTATTCTTCCGAAACCCTCTGGATATGCATGGCCAGATAGCCGACTTCCACTTCATCGAGCGGCTTCTTTAAATAGTTCTCCAAATGGCTGCACACGACAGACGCCAGACGATAGGCGTCCGGAAACTTACAGAACATATAATCATTCATATTCAGTTTTAACTTCTCTCCGCTCATGGCTCTTGCCGCCATATAACGGACATGATTCATCAGTCTGTTATAAGACAGAGACATCACGTCGATTGTCATACCTGTTTCTTTCTCCACAAGCTGAATACATTCCCGGACGGTCCGGGCAATCTGCATGGAAAGCGCTACGTTCTCGTCTTCGATCGCAGAATGAATATGCAGTGCGATATAACCGATTTCATGCGCATCAATCTCCACATCCAGACGCTCTTTTAAAATCGGCGCGGCCTGCTGTGCCGCCTTATATTCCATATGAAACAATGCCTGAATGTCGCTTGTCAGCGGATTGCTGATCTGCTCGTTACTGCGGATCCGCTTAACCGCATATGCAATATGATCTGCCATGGGGAAAAGAATTGCCCAATCGATGTTTCCGAATACTTTTTCACTCTCTTTTAAAATCTGTTCGGCTATTTCCAGACAGACAGGATCGATACTCTTTACCAGTTCCGCCGCCGATCCCCGCTGCGTCTCTTCTTTCAGCGAATACATGGTTCCGCCCTCCGGCAGTTTTATCCGCTCGGAAACCTTTCTTCCAAAACCGATTCCTTTTCCCATCAAAAGATATTCCTGATGGTCTTCCATTCCAATCCCGATCACCGTATTGTGATTCAATACTTTTTTGACTCTGAACATACTTCCGTTCCCCCGCAGATCATTTATGATTTACCAACTCTTTCTCTATTCTTCATATGTCTCTACCGCAAACAATGGCTCACCCGCCTGGATATCACCTGTCTTCAGCAGGCGGATCTTCTGATGTTCGGACAGTTCCGTACAAAGTACAGGCGATGCCAGAGACGGCGCGTTTGCCTGTATAAACTGCAGATCCAGCTTCATCAGCACGTCTCCTTTTTTCACTTTGTCTCCGGCTTTTACCAGGACCTCAAACCCCGTTCCGCCCAGGTTTACCGTATCGATCCCCATATGCAAAAGCAGAGCCGTATGATCCGCCGTTTCAAATCCAACGGCATGTTTGGTATCAAATACAAAACAGACTTCTCCGTCTGCCGGAGCGCATACCGTCTGTTCTTTTGGAATTACCATGGCTCCGTCTCCCATCATCCGGCCTGCAAACGCCTCGTCCGGAACCTTGGAAATCTCGTCTGCCAAACCGCTGACGGGACTGCAGATGATCTCTGTTTTTACCGGCCGCAAAAATGACCTTTCCTTCGCGTCAGATGTTTGCTCATCTGCCGCCTCCCTCTTCGGCAGATATTCTTCTTCCGGCGCATGTTCCAGATAATCCTCTAAATTCGATTTGATCACGGTAACCCGCGGTCCGTAGATCACCTGTACGCCGTTTCCTTTATGCACAACGCCGGATGCTCCCGTCGATTTTAACAAAGCGTCGTCTACCAGCTCCGATTTATGCACGGTACAGCGCAGCCTCGTAGCGCAGCAGTCCACATCCGAAATATTTTTCTTTCCGCCAAGACCTCTGCAGATCGATGCCGAAAGTTCGTCTTCCTCTGCATCCGCCGTGCCTGCGGCGCCCTGTTTTCTGGCGTCCACATCGCTTCTGCGGTACAGTTTTACTTCCTCATTGTCGTCCCGTCCCGGTGTTTTCAAATCTAATTTGGCAATCAAAAATGAAAACAGCACATAGTAAACGATAAAATATACAATTCCTACGACAGGAATCCAAACCCAGTTTGTTTTACCGTTCCCCTGAAGAACCCCAAACAAAAACATATCGATCAGTCCTCCGGAAAACGTCATGCCCACGCCTACATCTAAGATATGCATGATCATATAAGCCAGACCGGCAAACACGCAGTGAATGGCATATAACAGCGGCGCAACAAACAAAAATGTAAATTCCAGAGGTTCCGTAATACCTGTTACCATAGAAGTCATCGCCGCCGAGAGCAAAAGTCCCGCCGCCGCTTTTTTCTTCTCCGGCTTTGCCGATTTATACATGGCAAGCGCTGCGCCCGGAAGCCCGAAGATCATCAGCGGAAATTTACCGGTCATAAACCGGGTGGCAGAAACCGCAAAATGTTCTACGGAAGGCTCCGCAAGCTGCGCAAAGAAAATATTCTGCGCGCCTTCAATCAGCTGTCCGCCGACTTCCATCGTTCCGCCAAGCCCCGTCTGCCAGAACGGAAGATAAAATACGTGATGCAGTCCGAACGGAATCAGTGCACGCTCCATCAAACCGTACAGCCAGGTTCCCGCGTAACCCGACTGCAGCACAACGCCGCCTATCGCGTAGATTCCCTGCTGAATGACAGGCCAGATAAAAAACATCAAAATCCCGACAACCGTAAACGCCAGTCCGCTGACAATCGGTACAAACCTCGTGCCCCCGAAAAAGGACAAAACCTGCGGCAGCTCGATCTTATAAAACCGATTGTGCAAGGCAGCGACGCCAAGTCCGACAATGATACCGCCAAATACGCCCATTTGAAGCGAAGTGATTCCGACAACCGATGTCGTCGCGCCTTCCAGCATGGATTCCGCTCCCCCATGGTTTACGATCATCGCGCCGATCGACGCATGCATAATAAAGAATGCAATTGCCGCCGACAACGCCGCAACTTCTTTTTCTTTCTTTGCCATTCCGATGGCTACGCCCATGGCAAAAATAATCGGCAGGTTCCCAAATACAATATCCCCGGCAGAACTCATCACCTGTAAAATAGCGTTTAAAACCGTTCCGGGACCCATAATCCCCATCAGTCCATACGTTTGCAGCGTCGTCTCATTCGTAAACGAACCCCCTACGCCTAACAGCAAACCTGCTACCGGCAGAATTGCAATCGGAAGCATAAAAGATCTTCCTACTCGCTGCAATACACCAAAAATTTTGTCTTTCATGAAAATTCCTCCTCCTTATATTTGGATGCTTCGTACGAAAATGCTTGTTATCTTCCGTATCCGTCATCCCCTAAAACGGTACCGTTTGAAAAATAAGTACCGCGGAGGAATTCCTCTTCTAGACAGAATCAGATAAAACAGGCATTAACGTGCATAAACATCCCTGAAATGAAATTTATGCATAGTTAATGCCTGCTTACCAGTTACATACTATATCATATACAAAAAGTTAACATCTTATCCGTCATTTGTCAAGACGGTTTAAAACATCTTGGTTAATTTTTTGATACTACTTCTTTTTATATGTTACTTTACTGCCCGCGCCCGCCTTTTTTACGGCTTTTTTCAGTTTCCGAAGCTGTTTTGCAGTCATTTGTTTCGGCACTGTGATCTTACATTTTTTCACAATCCCTTTCCATGCCTTTTTGCCAAATTTCGGGGCTTTTTTACTCTGAAACGTAATTTTTTTCAATCTGGTACAATTGAGAAAGGCAGATGCCCCGATTTTCGTTACGTTCTCTCCGATCACCACGCTCCTGATATTTTTGCCCCCCCTTGCATGCCTGCTTCTTGATCTCTGTGACACGGAACTGATAACCGTCTTTTTCCACAATCTTCGGAATCACTATCGATTTCCTTTTATTATCCAGCAATTTAACAGCGGATGCCGTACCGTTTTGGACATCTGACTTTGTAATCTGATACAGCATGCCTTCGACATGTATCGAGGTACCGACGCGCGGAAGCGGCAGAGGATCATTTTTATCTGTTTCGTCTTCCTTGGGAGGATCCTTGGGAGGCTGATCGGATTCCTGTGTAACCGATGCCGCAGCCGTAACGGCTTTTGCTCCCGGCATCCCTTTTGCATCCACAGGGTAAACTTCACAGAGAATCGTTCCGGTATATGCAAGGGAAATACGCGGCTGATCCGTAATTTCTTTTATCCCGTTGTCATATGAGAAGCAATACAGCGTCTTTCCTTCCGGATCGCCGTCTTTATCCTCAAACACATACGATACGTTTGCCGTATCTCCGATTTTATAAGCCGTTTTGTCGAGCGCTGCACCGGAAACGGACGGAGCGGTATTTTGTTTTTCAAAAAAAGAAATTGCCGGCTGACCGCAGAGCTGCTCATAACTGCTATCTCCGGAACCGAGATAAAACTCCGAAAAATCTACCGATTTGCCCCTCTCAGTCGTCGCCCATGCGGCAAATCCGATCCGATACCCGTCTGAGAGCATGGAAGCGGAAATATCCCGGATATGCTTCCATGTTCCGTTCTCTTCTTTAAAATCGACCGAAACGGAATCTCCTTTTTTGCAGAATCCAAAATATGCGCTTGTAAGCTCATTCTGTTCGGCATTTCCCCCTGTTTCCGTACCGGAAGCATTCGTTTCTACCACCGTTGTAATTCCGTCGTAATGGGATTTTTTTCCGACGGAAATATAGTTGTCGTCATTTTGATATAAAAGAAATGACGCCGTATCCCATTGATTCGATTCCCGCTCCGGCAGATGATCCACTTTCAGCACAGCGCGCAGATTATCTTTGTCAACATCCTCCGGAATCTGATACAGGAACAGATTTTTCACCGTATTGCTTGATTCAAACAAATCTCCGGTCTTCATATTGACCGTAATACGATCCCCGGTCAGCGTATAATCGGACGTCTCCTCCCGTAATACAGATAAATCCGCGTTTCGCACCTGCTCATCCTGTATACGGATCACTACGGCAATGCGGTCCGTACTAAGACCGGCGCTTGCTCTGACCCAGACAATGCCGCTGCGCTTCGCCGTCAGTACGCCGTTTTGATCAATCACAGCCGCCGCCGTCGTACCGCCGGTCAAAAAGTCTTCCACCGACCATACGATTTCTTTTTGAGACGCCGTAGAAGCGCTCAATCGTAATGTCTCATTCAGCTCTGTCAATACCGGCTCTCCTTCCCATGTGATCGATACCGTATCTTCAGGCGCCACGCTGCCCTTCCCCGAAACTTTCATTTCTATGGGCTCAGAGATGATTTTTTCACCGTTCCACATATAATAAGCATACACGGAAGCCTCGCCCGCTTCTCTGGCAACCATTTTTCCGTTTGCGTCAATCGAAAGAACTTCTGGATTACTGCTTACATAACCGATATTACGAACCGGGTCAGTCACAGGCTGTTCTCTGTCATAGGCGATCTTAATATCCGGATCGCGGTTGGACAAATACGCATCCGGCATATTGCTTAATACCGCATATTGTTTTAACCCGTCGTCATATGTATTGCCTTCCAGAACAACATTTTTGCATTTTGTAAACTCATAGACGTTATCCTGCGGACGGGTATGCGTTTTTCCCTCTGCCTCTGTCGCAACCGTAAGCATATCCCCGACCAGAAGTTGATCCCTGTCCGCGGAAATTTCAAGCCGGATATCCGGATTCATACGCAGAACCTTGTTATTTCGTATGGTGAGGTTTTCTACGCTTTCCGCTTTCACAACCGTATCCGTGTCCATATGGAATGTATTGCCTTCAATCGTAATGTTTTTATGAATCGGCTGATCGGCAGACGGCAGGCTGCCCCCTTTCGTAACCGGATGCACATAGACCGCCGGCGCATACTCCCAGCTAGTCCTCCCAATGCTTTTGATAAAAAACTCATTGTTTTTTATCACCATATTCCGAATCGGACCCGATTCATACCATTGGTCGGAATCATTGGAAAGAAAGATTGTCGCCATAGACATCTGTTTAAATGTGTTGCCTTCAATTAAAACAGGATTTCTTGTTGTGCATAAAATCCCTCTGGTCGGAACTTTCGCAAACGTACAATTTCTGATCGTAACACTCGGCGCATATGTCACGTTTTCCGCCACATATTTGGGCTCGTTTCCGATTTGATCCGAAAGGTTCTGCGGCAGATCTTCCTGAAAGCGAATCACCATCGTCCGTAAATCATTCCCGTTTTCCCCCGGATTTGAAACCACCTCTTCTACCGTATAGAGCGTCTCATGGTCCGTAGATTCCAAAGTATCCCTTGTAAAAAACGCAACCTGATCCCCCGCATGAAACTGCGGGAATCCCCCCTGCTGGTTATGGATATATTTCAGCACAAGAGTACGGCTGTCTCTGCGCTCCTCTACTCTGGTAAACGTTCCGTGCAGATTGATCGGGTCATCGTGGGTATTTGCAAAATTACAGTTCTCGATCACAAGATCTCCCGCAGCGCCCGACGCATGAATCCCGTCCGCAAAACTGACCGTTATATGCCCGGAATCTTCTCTCGGCATCAGATTACAGTCATAATAATATACGTCTTTACTCATCTGGATCAGCCATCCAAATCCATGCATATAATGTACATTGACATTTCTTGACGTTACATTTTCACTTTCCCAGGTAAACGCTCCCGCTGTCTGCCGGTGCGCGTTTGCCGCCAGCTCGATCACCGTCCCCATCTTCTGCATAGAGGGACGGGAAGACGAATAGACAATCCGGATATGCGTATCGTCTATTTCCCGGATTGAGGATACGTTCTGAAACGGACCGTCCGACGTACTGTAATTTCTGGACATATCGCCGTCCGGCTGATACCCGACAACCGCATACGTCGGATTGTGATTCCCCGTCTGCGTCCAATAGTATTCACCCGTATAGGGACTTTGCTCGCTATGCCAGGTAAATGTGCTGCCGGATATCGAATGCGGAAAACACTCTGGAATCAGAAACTCCGTATAATCTTTTCCGTCTTCCGTTCCCATACCTGTCACCGTCATTTCTGTAACCGTAGGAACGCCAAAATCCCAGGAAAAATCTTTCAGCGTGACATTTTTGGAATGAACGACGGCAAGCGCCATCATATTCCCATGCATCATAAAAAGAGACCCGTTTCCATCCAATGTAAAATTTTCCTGCTCTTCAATCAGCAGACCGATCGTTTTGATCGGATTTTCAATACTGTTCGTATTCGACGTGTGGTATTCTCTTGTCTGGGCACGATCCTTATAAATATGATACTCTCCTTTGGGAAAACTGACCGTAACGCTTTCCGCCCCGTTTTCCGAAGCCTCTTTTGCTGCCGCAAACGCACGCTGGATCGCTTCCGCACTGTCTTCTTTCCCGGTTGGATCGGCGCCATATTCGAGGGCGTCGATTACGACTTCACTTTTTTCCTGTGCAGAAACCTCTGCATCATACGCCGGAAACGGCTGGATCATCATACACAACGTCAACACACAGGAAACGAATGCTTTTGCTTTTGTTTTTGCCATCCAATCACCTCTTCTTTCTTTTTCATCAAGTACAACAGACCTGTCAAATCTGCCAGTCCCCATCCGATCGGGATCGACCACCAGATTCCCGTTACTCCGATTGCCGGAACGCCAGAAAGTACATAGGAAAGACCGACGCGCGTGCCAAGGGAAATGACCGTCAGCACAACAGACATTGCAGGCTTTCCGACCGCCCGGTAAAGCCCGTAAAATAGAAACAGACAGCCGATTCCGCAATAAAACGGTCCGACTACGTGCAGAAAATGCACGCCTTCCGCAACAACCGCCGTTTCGTCTGCTTTGATAAATACATGCATCAGAGGCTCCGCCAAAAACCAAAGCAGGACGGATGCCGCTATGCAGTAAGAAAAACTTGTCAGAACCGCATAACGGATCCCTTCCCAAATCCTCTCTTTCTTTTTTGCGCCCGCATTCTGGGCGATAAACGTGGAAAATGCATTCGCATATTCCTGTACCGGCATATATGTAAAAGAATCTATTTTCACAGCCGCAGCAAAGCCCGCCATTACTGTCGTCCCAAAACTGTTTACCAATCCCTGCACCAATAAAATCCCAAAATTCATAACAGATTGCTGCAGGCAGGTCAGGACAGAATAACGCGCAATTTCCAGAAAACTGGACAATTTCACCTGAAACCGGAACAATGCATGCCGCATCTTTTTATTTTTGACCAATACATATATACCGATCCCGATTCCCGAAATATACTGCGACAAAATAGTTGCAGCCGCGGCTCCCGCCGTCCCCATCTCAAAAACCGCAACAAACAGAATATCCAAGCCTATATTAAATATAGTCGAAATCCCCAAAAAAATCAATGGAACGACGGAATTTCCAAGCGCTTTCAAATATGCCCCGAAATAATTATATACGGCAACCGCGGGAATCCCGCAAAATATAAGAACCATATAATCTTTTGTCATCGTTTGAATCTCGTGCGGAATATTCATCCACCGGATCAGTGCGTCTACCCCAAGCAGCGATACCGCCGTAAGAATTGCCGCGATCACAGACAGCAGAAAAAAAGACGCACAGATGCTCTCCCGCAGTCCCGATGCATCCTGCCTGCCGAAACAAAGAGAAAATACAACGCCGCTGCCCATACAAAGCCCCAGAAGCGCCGAGGTCAAAAAAGTCATTAATGCAAACGCCGAACCGACCGCCGCCAATGCATCGGAACCTGCATAGTGTCCCACTACCCAGGTATCTACCACATTATATCCCTGCTGCAAAATATTTCCCACGATCATCGGCAGCGCAAACAAACACATCGTAGGATATACCGCTCCTTTTGTTAAATCTTTCTGATTCACCTTCCTATCACCTCAAAAACAACCGAAACATTTAATGGTCCGACGGTTCCTTTCTCATATAATGATGAATATTTTCCAACATATGCTTCATACAGCGTTTCATCGTATTTAAATCTTCTTCTAAAATTCCCTGCGTCATAATCGCCCAGAATTTTTCCTGTGCCTGCCTGCCGTCCCGGACAATTTCAGAAGCCGCGTCACAAACGGAAAGATGTATGGTTTTATGATTGTTTTCCTGATACTTCCTTTCTACATATCCGCATTGTTCTAAAAGCCTTAGAGAAACGGAAACCTGCGATTTGGATAAATATCGGATTTCTACCATATCTTTTGCCGTATCGTACTGTGGATTATTTGCCAAAAACAAAAGAATATCCAATTCCATCCGGGTAATATTGTGTTTCCCGCAAACTTCTCCCAGACACTTTGCATAAAGCATTTTTAATGTATTCTGATGTTCCCATGGTTTTAAAGAAATCATAAGCTACATCCTCCCAAAATTGTTCTATTCAGAACAATTTTATCGAAAGTCAAAAAATTGTCAAGCAAAATTTCTCACATTGTGACAAAATTCGAATATATTATTTTTAAAAAGAAAAAAGGAAAATGCTATATGAACCAAGCGGCTGCGCCACTCACAAATTCGTGCTCCTTTTCAGGCATACGGCCTGCCATGATGGACCTGCCATATCCGCCCATTCAGATAACGGAAAAAAATCCGTCTTATGCAAACCTGCTCAGTATGGATTACTGCGGCCAGGTATCTGAACTGTCTGCGATTACGCAGTATATCAACAACGAAAACCGCCTGTCCTGTGAAAATTGCGCTCTGGCAAAAACACTTTTGGGAATTGCCATGGCAGAAATGATGCATCTGCAAAAACTGGGCGAACTGATCGTTCTTCTGGGCGGAACCATTGATTTTACGGTTCGAATGCAAAACGGGAGAAAAATGCTCTGGACACCGGAATACCTCATACTTCCGGAACATACAAAAAAGATGATCTACGCCGATATAGAGGCGGAACGATCCGCCATCAAACAATACCGGATGCATATCAAAACCATTCAGGATCCCTGTGTAACCGCCGTACTGTATCGGATTATCCAGGATGAAGAATATCATATTATGATTCTGGAAAATCTTTTGAAAGAACTTCAGTAACTGCTGTAAAATGCGGCAGCCGCCCTCTCCCGTTCCCGGAACATGGCGGCTGCCGCTCATTTAATCTTTCTCATAACCGTTTCTTTTATAAAGAACCAGAAACGCCAGTATGCTCACCGCCAGTTCTCCAACCAGAACCGCCGCATCCAAAGGCTTTATGGTATATGGCGTATTATTTGCAAAACAATTTGTCATTTCCACCATCACGCCGGTAAACAAAAACCCGGAAATTTGCTGCAGAGTCTTCGACAGATTTCCAAACAGCGGAATCATCATAAAGACCATCATAAACGGGTAGGCGATCAAATTGGCGTTCATCTGGTTTTTGGCACAGATGCCCACGATCATTCCGATTACACAGCTGATCAAAGACGCAGCCGCTCCGACCAGCAGAAAAGCGGGCAGATTCACCTGCTCAAGCGGAATGCCGCTGACAAAAAGCACAAGGACATTTACCGCGTTCGTCAGCAGAAACGGCAGCGCAATGCTTCCGATAAAATACTGCCATCCCGTCACCGAAGACGTCATCAGCACGCGCAGCGTGTGTTTTTCTTTTTCCTCTGCAATCGCCGTTCCGACCATCACAAAGCCGTCTCCGCAGATATTCGTTGAAATTCCAAGGCACAAAAGCATCGCCATCAACGGAGGCGACAGCTCTCCGCCTGTTTTCTGGCCATATAACAGCTTACATCCGTATACCAGTGCAACCGTCAGAATGGGGCCCAGCATAATCATCGTATTTCGACTGATGCAGATCCATTTTATTCTCGCAACGGCGGCTAATTTTGTTACGCTTTCCATATGAAACACTCCTTTCTGCATTTATAAAGAAACTAGGCATTTGCGAAACGCCTCAATCTGCATAAATACGGCATTTTTTGTTTCAAAA
>OFFY01000777.1_pt1 | contig 30864 bp, 39 predicted proteins | sample 1521481 | NCBI WGS metagenome assembly OFFY01 (sample SAMEA3504117, study PRJEB24116) | mouse gut metagenome | biome: mouse gut; feature: mouse-associated habitat; material: faeces | place: Denmark | collected 2011
CATTTCTCCAGGCTTTCCAATGGCCGGCCCGGAAGTGATTTTCATATGTACTCCCATTTCATTGGCAATAATCCCGGCCAGTGTGGTCTTTCCCAGCCCCGGAGGCCCGTAGAAAAGTACATGGTCCAGAGATTCTTTCCTCTGTCTGGCCGCTTCGATATAAATTTTCAGCGTTTTCCTGGCTTTTTCCTGTCCAATATACTCCTCCAGCCACTGGGGCCGCAGACTGGTCTCTATTTTCAGGTCTTCTTCCTGAATCTGGGTGGAAATCACACGTTTTTCCATGAAAGATGTTCCTTTCTTATCAAACTGTCTTTATGTTCAACCGTCCATTCAGCAAACACAAAACAGGTGTTACTGTCAACATTCTTAAAAGATTTCCCGCTGAACCGCTACAGCAGCGCCATTTGCTTTAAGGCAGACTTTAACACTTCTTCTACGGTAATGTCCGGCGTAAGTTCCACACTGTTCACTGACTTTAAGGCTTCTGATGAAGAATATCCCAGTGCGGTTAATGCCTGAACGGCTTCGCTCTTTACTCCGGAAAGAGACTCTGCCCGCTCCGGTTCCCTGTGAAGAGTTTTCAGTTCCAGGGCATCCTCTAACTTTAACCGGTCCTTTAATTCAAGAATTACCCTCTGTGCTGTCTTGCTGCCGATTCCAGGAGCCTTTGCAATAGCCTTTGCGTCCTCTCCCAGCACTGCAAATCGCAAATCATCCGGCGTCATCACCGACAATACTGCCAGCGCGCCTTTGGGACCTATCCCGCTGACTCCCAGCAGCAGGCGGAAGATGCTAAGGTCATCTCTGGTGAGAAACCCGTACAGCTCCATTAAGTCTTCTTTTACATGAAGGTAAGTATAAATTTTAACCCTCTGGCCGGTTCCGGTAAAATGGTCTGTCATACTGGCAGGAATATGGACCTCATAACCGATATCATGTACTTCTACCACAATAACATCATCCAGAATCTCAACCAGTTCACCTTTTAAATAAGAATACATAACCTTTTCTCCTCATTCAAACTGCGGGCTTTGAAAAGGATTCCACCATTTCTCCGTAAAAATAAAATCCTTTACACTCCTTTAATTTCACGTTTACGATTCTGCCCACCAGTTCACTGGTTCCAGGGAGATGTACCACAAAATTATTACTCAGCCTTCCGGTTACCAGTGTCTGATCCTGTTCATTCACTTCTTCCACCAGGACAGGCTCCGTGGCTCCGGTAAGAGCTCCCGCCTTTTGGGCGGCAGTTTCCTGCACTTCCTTCAGCAAACGTTCAAACCTGTCCTTTACCACCGCTTCCGGTACCTGCTGTTCCATGGACGCCGCAGGAGTACCGGTCCGTCTGGAATAAATAAAGGTAAAAGCACTCTCATATCCCACTCTGCGTACCACATCCAGAGTTTCCTGAAAATCTTCTTCCGTTTCTCCCGGAAATCCCACAATAATATCTGTGGTAAGGGCAAGATCCGGCACTGCGCTGCGCAGTTTATCCACCAGCGCAAGATATTTCTCCTTATCATAATGACGGTTCATTTCCTTTAAAATACGGCTGCTGCCGGACTGGAGAGGCAGATGAAGGTGTTTGCAGATCTTTTTCGATTTCCCCATCACCTCAATCAGTTCATCCGACAGATCCTTTGGGTGGGAAGTCATAAACCGAATACGTTTAATTTTTTCTATCTGTTCTATTTTTCTCAGCAATTCTGCAAAAGTTAAAGGTTTCTTCAAGTTCTTCCCATAGGAGTTTACATTCTGTCCCAGCAGCATTACCTCCACTACCCCGTCTTCTGCAAGCTGTTCAATCTCCCGCAGAATATCTTCCGGTTTCCGGCTCCGCTCCCGGCCGCGCACATAAGGTACTATGCAGTAACTGCAGAAATTATTGCAGCCAAACATAATATTAACTCCTGATTTAAAAAAGTATTTCCGTTCTACCGGCAAGTCCTCCACAATTTTATCTGTATCTTTCCAGATATCAATCAGCATTCCCTGCTGCTCAAAGGAAGCTGACAGCAGTTCCGCAAATTTATAAATGTTGTGGGTTCCAAAGACCAGATCCACAAAAGGATAACTCTTTTTTAATTTTTCCACCACGGAAGGCTCCTGCATCATACAGCCACACAGGGCAATCTTCATACCTGGATTCTTCTTTTTGTACCCATGTAAAACCCCGAGCCGCCCGTAAACTTTCAGGTTCGCATTCTCACGGACGGTACAGGTATTGTAGATCACAAAATCCGCCTCTTCCTTCTGCGTTTCTTCATATCCGATCCTGCGCAGAATGCCGGAAAGCTTTTCGGCATCTCTTGCATTCATCTGACAGCCGAAGGACTTCAAGTAACACGTCAGCGGGCGCCCCAATTCTTCGGACTTCTTCTTCACGATCTCCCGACACTTCTTCATAAAATAATATTGTCTTTCCGGTTCTTCCGTGGGCGGCTGCTTTGTTAAGTCCTGCGCTTCCATTCTTAATCTATATTCATCATTCATAAACGGTTAAATTCCTTTCTTTGTAAAAATCCATAACGAAATATATTATACACGAAATAACCAATTTTTGAAAGAAAAATATCCGGCTTTTTTTCTTTTACGAAGATAAAAGCCGGATCCCGTGATATATTTTCCCTGCTATGCCATTGACCGAAATTCTTTCCTATGTCTTCATGTTACATTATCCCCCTTCCCTGATTATTTTATGTAGATTTCGCCGGATCCTGATATGCCGCACACATACCCCGACGGGATCTTTACCCATATAGCGCCGCCTGCGGCCTTTTCAAGCCCGTTACACGTGACGACGGTTCCTTTCTTCAAGATTGCTTTTCCGGCTCCGTCCGGGTAGCCGTGGGCCTTTCCGTCTGCCGTCAACGCGGAATAGGAAAGCTTTTCGCCGTTCGGCGTTTTCCGTACATACATATTCGCCTGCAGCGTATAGTTACGGCCTACTTTGTAGGCGGCGTCGGGTTCATTCTTCCCGGACGTGGAAGGCGCCGCCGGGCGGCTCCCCGCGTATTTATCGAAATACTTCTGACCGTATGACGCCCGCTTCTTCTGTGCCGTGGCGCTCTGGTCTGCCGGGCGTTCAAAGCCAATCATAAAGGCGCTTGCAGCTTCCGCCACGGATCCGGCGGCTTTCAACTGCTGCATAACCTTTTTATATCCCTGCAATTCTTCCCACAAGAAGGAAAGCTGAATATTCAGATCCCCGACCGATTTTCCGGCGGCCTTCGCTTTGCTCAAAAGTCCCTGCTTTCTGGTGTGATATGTCCATTGTGCAAGGCCGTACCCGGCGCAATCTTTAGCAAAGTTCGTATAAGTCCCGGCGTCAACCGCTGCCGTGTATTCTTCATCAGTCAAGCCGATTTTCTTTTCGTAGCTGTTTTGTAAGTTCCGGGGATTGAACGCGCTTTCCGCGTATATATTCCCCATAATGCCCGCTGCTGCGTATGCGTTTAAACCTTTACCGATCAAAAAATTCCAGATTGCTTTTTCATTGTTCCCCGTCGCGGAAGCTGCGGGCGTTGTTACCGCTGCCGCCTTCGCCTTCGGGCCTGCCGTCAGGTTTACGGCGGCGTGTGCGTTGTCATTCAGAAGAATATCGCCCGGAAGAAGATAATCGGACGAAGTTAAATATTTACTGTCCGTTAAGACGGTAAAGCCTGCCTTTTTCAGCGCGGCCCGCATATTCCCGGTGTAACCGTCCGGGTTTATCTGCTTCAAGGCAGCGATCCCGCATTTATGCCCGGCTGCGATAATATTCGCAAGGGTGGACGCGCTGCAATCTGTTTCAACGGGCTTTTTGATTGCCGCAGGGTTCCAATTTGCCGCCTTTAATGCGTCGTGATATGTCCTTCTGTGCGTCTGGCAATAGCCCACATTATCATTTTTCGCCGCCGCTTCGCTGATCCTTGCGATTTCTTCCCCAACCTTCGGATCCGGGAACCGTAAGACACATTTCCACGGCCGGGAATACCACGAAATGACGCGGTATTCTTTCCCGGTCTGATCCCCTGCCTTCCCGCCCGTTGTCTTCCCGTTTTCGTTGCTGCCGCAATTACTGATCTTCGTTGCCATTGTCCGCGCCCCTTTCTGCTGCTGCTTCTGTTTCCTGAATCTGCTTTAAAAGCTGAATGATTTTATCATAGCCGATCATGCTTCCGATCCATACCGCGACGGCCATTATCACAAGACAGATAATATTGTTGACCGTCCACGGGATCCCCATAAGCATATAAACGGCCGCCATTCCAAGCCCGCCGATTACTGCCGCATTGATTAAGGCGATCACGTTCGCGCTGTACTTGCGCCCGGCGTTTTCATACGCCTTCTTTACGGCTTCTGTCAAAAGGCCGTTCACGGCTGCCGCCGCCGTCATAAATGTAATAAAAAGTGTCACTGTCATATTGCGCAATATCTCCTTTCTATACCGAAATATTTTCCTGCGTTGCTTCCGCTTCCGAAGCTTTGTTCATTACCAGATTCGAAACGTGGTCTTCCGATTGCCTGATAATGTTTGAAAGCTGTTCGTCCAGTTCTGCCGGATCCTGCCCGATCCGCTGTTTAAAGCGAACCGTCCTTTCAATGAATGAAAACCACTGATTTAAAGCGTTTGAAAGCTTTTCTTTGTTGCTGTATGCCGTGTGTGCTATGCCTGCAAATACCGCAAGGCCGCATATAACAACGCTGAACGGCGTCAGGACTTCCGACGCCGAAAAAACCGAATCTTTTTCCAGAATACCCAAGATCCGAACCGCGCTATAAATGAAGGCAATCACGGCCGCGATCAAAAGCGCATCCGGGATAATGACAATAAGCTTTGAATAAGTAAAGCGCTTTGAAGACTTCCGGCGAAGTTCGTCTTCTTCCCGCTTTAGCTGCCTTCCTGCTACTGCCATTAGTCGCCGTCCCGTTCGATCATGTACTGTTCAAGTGCCGCTGTCGCCTTGTCAATGTCTGCCGTGTCGTGTGGATCCTTCGCATTTTTCAGAAGGGCAAGCAAACATTTTAATTGAATAACGTTCGCACTTTTCAGGGCCTTTTCCAGTTCTTCGATCTTGTTTTTATCTTTTTTCAGATATTCCCGAAGTTCTCCGATCTGGCCGTCAAGATCCCGAATCCTGTCTTCGCATTTCTGGATCCGTTCGTCCTGCTTTTTGTCCGGTTCGGTGATTTTGCTTTTTGCCTTCCCGATATACGTCGCCGCCGATCCGATCGCCGTAATTGCTGCGCACAATCCAAGAAAGACAGTAAGCGCCGTGTTAATATCCATTGTCCCGATCTCCTTTCTTTCGCCGATATTTGATTTCATTCTACCGGATAAAAGCGTGTAATTCTGATATGATTTCCGGGCCGTTTTCTGCCCCATTTAGGCACAAAAAGGCCCCGAAGGATAAAATATATCCCGCGGGGCTTTCCGGCCGTTTCTGGCGCCCTCTGGCGCCTTCCTTATGCTGTTTCTGCTGCGTCTAATACTCCGGTTACTACTTCCCGAAGGTTAAAGAGGTTCGGGATCTGTTCGCGGGTGTACGTCCCGCCCTTTACCAGATTTACCCACGTTTTCACAAGTCCGCTGTTTTCTGTAAAATTCATATTGCGCAATATCTCCTTTCTTTATTGTGCCATGATTGCCGATACAATGATCGTTAATTCCGCGACGCTCTGTAAGGCGTCGTTAAGCTGCGCCCGAAGGTTTTTGTTTTCCGCTTCGGCGTCCGTCATTTCCCGAAGTGCGAAGCGGGTTCCGCCTTCATACTCATACTTGCAGATAAGGATCATATTTTCGTATGCTTCGCCGCCGATCTCAACCTTTGAAACATTGTCCGGGGAAAGAACGGCGTCCGCGATCGGCTCCGCGCTTTCGTAAGTATTGCCGTTAAGAATGACGTTCAATTCTGTACCGTCTTTCAGCCGGATTTTGACGTTTTGGGAAGTTATACTGTTTGTATTCTCCCCGGAATTTACGGTGTTTTTCTTTGCCATTGTTTTTATAACTCCTTCCTTTATCATTTTTGAATAACTGATTGAAAAGTTTGTCCGTGCTTCGCATTGTACGGTATGAATCAAAATAACCGATATAGCCCTTCCATGAATTATACGCCTGCTGAACGTCTGCGAAGGTGATCTTTCCTTCATCAAGCTTCTTTTTCAGCTTTTTCAGTTTCCGGCGTTCCCTTACAATGCTATCATGATCCGGGCGCATGATAACGCGGCCCGTTTCCGTCAGGTGGATTTTCCCTTTTAAAAATTTGAATTCTTCGGAAAGCTTCACGATCTTTGTTTTGCGTTCGTTTAGTTCAATTCCCAATTCCGCGTACATTTCCCGGATTTTTTCAAGGCAGCTTTGCAGATATTCCCGGTCTTCATGGATAAGATAAAAGTCGTCCATGTATCGGCCGTAACCTTTTATTTTTAGCTGTTCTTTTATAAAGTGATCTATCCGGTTCGGATAAAATACGGCGGTCATTTGTGAAACCTGCGAACCAAGCCCTAAAGACTGATCCCCGAAAGCGTCTATGAAGTCCATTGTCAGATTGACAATATCAGGATCATATCGGAATATGCGGGAATATTCTTCAAAGATCGGGCCGTGCTGTATGGAATCAAAATAACCGTGAAGGTCTGCTGTCAGAATGTAGCCTTCGTTTGAACCATGCTTCCGATAATAACGCCATAAATGGACTTTTAAGCGGTTCAGGGCGAAGCGGGTTCCGCGTTCCTTTATCGAAGCTGCATTGTCATAAATAAGCTTCGGCCGAAGGACTGGCACTAAAACCAGATCATTTTCCGCCCGGTGAACCACTCTTTCATTGATATGTATTGACCGAATTACACGGCGTTTTCCGCGTTCGCATATGGGAAACACGATAAAGCCGTCGGACATTCTTTCGCCGCTTTCAAGACGCTTCTTTGTAAGCCGGACGCGCTCTATTCTGTCCAAATAATAAGCCTGCGTCGAATATTTCCACGTCACGCCCTGCATACACTTTTTCGCTGCGTCCATTAGATTGTTAGGATTTGTTATATCCTGATAAGTTGGTAAATTCTTCATATTCTTTAATAGTCCGCCCGCTTATAGATCAACATAGTGTAAAACATGAAGCACTATTGACCGTCAGACGGATAATTCCGGCTATTGCCGAGGTCATACGTTCCTATCGTTCTATTGTCCCGCGGATCTGTGTCCGCTGTTTAGACGATATCGGGGCAAGGGCTAAGTCATTCGCGGCGCCGTTGTTGTTGCTGTTGCCGTTGTTGTTGAAATTGCAAAAGTTCGTCGTGTTCGCCGCGGAAGGATCCTCCGACCAAAAGTTGACGCGCCCGGCCAATCAAAAACAACGCATAACCTATAAAATTATTTTTTCCTTTCTTTCCGCTGCTTTTCTTTCTGCAGGCGGGCTTCTTTCTTTTCCGGGTGTAAGAATTCGTCATAGTCCCGAACCGTCGATTTCTTCCACTTGTAAAGATAATTCCGTGTGTTTTCAAGCTGTTCGGAATATTCCATATAGCGGTTAAGATCTATATTCAGGAATTCTTCAATGAATAACACTTCCTGCCGGATTCTGGCAATATCGGCGATCGCTTCATCTTCCAGAAGGATCCGTTTGATATATTCTTCCTTTGTCCTGCATAAAATTTCATTCGCTGCCGAAATGTTACTTACAAGATCCGAAGAATACCTGAATAAATTTTCCCGGACACGCGTTATAAACCATTCGGGATATTCCGTCAGAAGCTTTTGTTTCTCAACTTCATTTTGATAGTTGTCGATCCTTTCAAAAAGCTTCTGCAATTCCGGGTATTTTTCCCGCGCCTGCCTTCCTATCAGGGAATTATATTTTTCCCGCTTCAATCCGAAATTCCGCATGATTATTTGTGTTACTATGTGCCGAAGTTTTACAGCTTCGTAAAAGGCGTCAAGCTTCGACGCCGTTCTATTCCATGACGGGACGGACATTTTCTTGCACTTCCTTTCTGCGGCGGCGCTGTCGGCCGCCGCGATTACCAGATTATGAAAGAACGATTAGCGGGGCAAGGGCTAAGTCATACGCGGCGCCGTCGTTGCAGCTGCCGCCGTCGTAGCTGAAAGCGCAAAAGGCCGTCGTGTTCGCCGCGGAAGGATCCTCCGACCAAAAGCCGACGCGCCCGGCCTTTTTCTTGTTAAAGCCTGCGCCCTTCAAAATGTGCGCGTTTCCGCCCGTAAACAAAGGAAGCTGATTGAAGGCGCCGCCCGAATACCCGTCCGCGAAACCGTTCGATCCGCATAATTCCACAATGCCCGGAAGGAAAATTCTTCGGGACGCCCACGCCCAAGTCCCTTTGTTATTCTCCAAGCGCCGGATCGTTGTCATATATCCCTGAAGCTTTGAAGAAAATTTGTTTGCTTCTGTTTCAAGATTTGCGGGCATAAGTGACGCGGCATAGCCCCCGGCGTTCGTGTGCGACGTATTAAATTTATAATATGTTTCCAGACAATCGCGCGGGCAGCATACAATATGATTTTTGTTTAATTCCGTATCGCCACAATGCAAATATGAATTCTTTCCGGCCACTTCCCACATGATTTTTTCCCCGGAAGAAGTCGTTTCGATAAAATAATCGCCGACCGCGAATTTATCCCACGATCCCGCCTTCACAAGTGCCATAAGTTCGTCAAGGCTCCATTCGATACCGAAATAGCCATAGGGCGCCATGATTTCGCGTTTCATTACTTCATAATCTTTCAGAAGATCCCCGTTGTCTTTGATAGCCTTCGTCAAATTCTGGTTCATGATGTACGCAAGATAACCGGAAGCGATCTTTTCTTTCAATGCTTCTTTCGCCGCTTCCGCTTCTTCCCCTTCCCCTATTTCGGGAAATTCTGAAATGATGTTTTCCTGCGTGGCTCCGGCTTCGATCTTTTTGATTGTGTCCGCCTGCCACTTTTTCAACTTCCCAATGATAACGGGAAGCGTGTCATTCTTCCCGATTTCCGGGAATTCTGCTTTGCTTTCTGTAATATCTGCCGCGAATATACTTTTGCAAAAATCAGAAAATACAGCCTGCTTTGTGCCTTCCGGCGTTTCTATCACAAGATAGTGTTCCCCTAAGATTTCAGGGACGGCCGCAAGGTCACGGATCTTTTTTTGTGCCATGTTTAAAAACTCCTTTCATATATGATTTATCTATCTGAACACTTGCACGTGTCAGACGTGCGAAGCGTCCAAAACGCTATAAACTGATCGCCGTCGTCGGTCACAAGATCGTTTCCTTCGGCGTCTGCAAGGTTGACCGTTATTTCCGAAGATATAAGCATATTAAAGATCGCTTCTATTTCCAGTTGTAATTTTCCGGCCACGTCGCCGGAAAGTACGGTTTGAAGGGCCGCGAACCAATCTTCAAAATTTTTCCCCCATGTTGTCGTATTTGTAATATACCAGTTATTGAACGCCCCTTCCTGATTCTGGCGCCATTGTAAGAAGGCGCTTTCAACTCCCTTCCGCCACTGTTCAAAGTCGCCCTGCTGCCCGGCGATCCAATTCTGATATAATGCTTCCTGCTGCCCGGCGTAGTCGGTGAAGGTCTGCTTCATCAGGTCAAGGGCTGCGGCTGCCTGATCGTTGTAATTGTCCACGTCCTGAACGAAGCTTTGAAATTTGTCTGATATATTCTTTCTGTAATTCGTGAAATACTGTTCAAACTGCGCTGATATTTGCGTGAAGTCTATTTCCTTCACTGTCGCGGCCACATACCCGCACACGGCGGCGATCATGCGCGTGTCGGTGATTTCTGCCTGCGTAATTTTGACCGTTCCGGCGGCTATATAGATTTCTGCAAGCTTCAAGTCATAAATCGGCCCTTCGCGCGTCAGGGCGGGCGCCACAGGCGAAGAAGCATTTCCGCCCTTTACGATCAACAAATAGATCCGTCTGTCCGTGTCGTCCCGGCGTAATATTACGTTGTCAATCCGGTGTAATGTGCCGGAAGCTGTTTCAAGGTCAAGCGTTGTCGGCGTCAGGAAATGACGGTGTTTCCCGTTTATGTAGCCATACCCGGCCGCAACGGTCACGCTCATATCATTGTTGGCCGTAACCTGTAATTGCCCCTGAAAAACGCCGTTTTTGAAGAACGGCCGCAACCAATCCCCCATTGAATCGGCGCTATAATAGCGATCGTTTTTTGAATTCCAAAAATAATCATAACTTACTTCCCGCATGGTATTTTCTCTCCCTTCTTTTATTCTTCCCATTTGATACTTTCAGGCATTGGATCGCCAAGTGTGGGAACCACGATCAGGCCGCCGAATTCATAAATTTCTTGAAGTTCCGTGATCCGCTGATCCATATTCAGGCCCCACCGCTTTTTCCTGACTGTCACAATATCCCCAAGATCATAATCTGCTTTATAGGTGAAGTTGATCGCCGCTTCCGTTTCACATTCCAGTGTTTCGGAAATGATCGCTTCGTTTAGTGCTTCCTGCGCCCGCTGCAAAAGCGCCGCTTTATACTGCGCTGCCGTCATTCCCGACGGGTTTATGTCCTTCGCGTCAACAAACATTTCCCGAAGGTCAAGCCCGGATCCGCCGCCTAATTCGTAATACGTCCGGGCGTCGCCTTCACCCTGCCCGCCGACAATTACTTTTGTTTTCAGGTTTTGATCGTTATATTTGTAAATCGCGTTATTCAGATTGTTATAATCTTCTGAAAAAATAACGCGGTTATTCTCATGTTGTTTAAAAGTCCGGTTCTTCCCCTGATACGTTTCAAAGATGATCTTCCGCTTTTTAAAATCTGGCCGGAAGCGATACCCGATCGCCCCTACCTTTGAAAGCTTCGTTTCGTATGTCAGCAAATTTTTCATTGTCGCTTGAAATTGTACTGTTTCCGGGAAGCCATTCAGCGGCCCCAACTCTACAAGCGGGATCGGGGCCGCCCCGGTCAAAAGCTGCCGCATAGCATTTTCAACGGTTCCGCTGAAATTGACAGTCTTTTTTATTAGTCGGTGTGTCATGTAGGAAGAAAGAAAGCGGCCCTTCACGGTGATTTCGTTTTTTATGTCGCTTTCTTCTTTTTCTATACTTTCAATGACGCCCGCTTCTTCGGATCCCTTTTTCCCGATCAGATTTCCGGGCCGAAGTAAGAAAAGATTTTCGTCCGTGATCGGGGCGTGGATCTCAAAATTCCCCGGTTCGTAAAATTTCCGCGTCCAGATTAAAGAAGTCTGGTTTTCCATTTGCCCGATCCGGTGTAATTCTTTATTGTAAATTCTTACTTCCATGCTATACCCCCAAATAACGGAAACGGTATGTAATAGTTACATTCAGATAGTCTTCGCCGCCGTCTGCGTCATAAATGAAAGTGTTCCGGCCGTGTACAAGCTGAATGAATTCGCTTTCTTCGTCCAGATATTCATTGATCTTTTTTGTTTCGCCGCCTGATATTAAATAGACATTTTTTTCATTGGTGCCCGTGGTTACTTTTACAGCGTCGCCCGGCTCCATGATTAGCGGAAAATCTTCTGTGCCTACTTTTATGTGTATATCCTGCTCAACATGGTACAATACGGGGTTCTTTACGCTTCCCGTTGCTTCCATGTATATTTCAATCCCGATATGATCCGCGGCGCTGTCATTGTCGATAGACTTCACCAATTCAGCGACGCGGACGCCGAATTCTTCCAGTTCGTCCGTGAATTCATGGACAAATTCAAAACAAGGTTCCCACCCTGCCATTGTGATCGTTGTGTCCTGCAAGTCTTTGAAAAACGGATCCGGGCAAATTAGGGAAATTGTTACATTTCGGACAACGCCTTTTTCGTCAATGTCGATCGTCTCTACATAGTAGTCAATTTCTCTTTTTTCGGCGTTCTCCGTATAGGTAAGTGTCCCCGTTGTCTTCGGCTTGAAGCATTTATAAAGAAAATCCCGACGGGCCTGATAGTCTTCGTCAAATTCTGCCGTTATGACAATGTTCCTTTGCTTCGTTGTGCTGCCCTGATACGTGGATCCGTCCGTCATTGTATTAGCGGACGTCACCACGTTATTTGACACTGAATAGGCGCCTTCAAGCGAAACAAGAAAGAATTCCGCGTCTTCATCATAGGAAAATTCGATCTGAACGTCGTCTTCATTTCTGCATATAATTTTCTTTGCCATTATCCGCGCCCCCTTTGTAACTGCAAAACCATGTTCCGCGTTGCGTTCCGCGTCTGTCTGGCCGCTTCAGACGGCGAAAGCGCTTTAGGCGAAGTATAACTGTTATACTGATAAAAGTCCCCGCCGCGGCCGCCTGCTGCCCTGCTGCCGCTGTCTGCTGCCGCCTGCGCTGCCCGTTCCGCTGCTTCGTTTATGTAGCCTTCCACGCGTTCATAGAATGTATCAAGCGGAAGGATCGCTTCGGGGCCTGCTTCGCCGCCGCCCTGCAGCTTCCCGCCATACATACCGAATATTGTCGGATTCTGCATAATACCGCCTGCCGCGTTCCATGAAATATGCGGGACGGGTACTTTTATAGTCACGCCTGCAATCGTCTTTTCACACGTCCCCCATTCGATAGAAAGCTTCGGAAGGCTGATCGACTTAATACCGTTCTTTATTGCGTTGATGATATTCCGCCCAATCTTCCCGAAGTCGAAGTTATCAAACACGCCCTTTATTGCGTCTATGACGTTCGTTTTAAACCACGATCCGATCCCCTTAAATACCCCCGTTATTTTATCGAAGGCGGATTGAAAAGTTGATCGGAAGAATTCAGGGATCCCGGAAATAGCGTTCTTTATATCCGTATAACGGGCGCTGAACCACTGGCCGATCCCTTTAAATACGTTCGTCAAATTTGTGTAGGCGTTCTGAAACATAGTCTGAAACCACGTCGCCACGGTTGAAAGTGCGTTCTTTATGTCCTGCCACCGGGCGGCGAACCACTGGCCGATTGCCTTAAAAATATTTGTTACGTTCGTGTAGGCATTTTGAAACATGGTCTGAAACCATGTAGCGACCGTCGAAAGCGCGTTCATTATGTCCCGCCACCTATCGGCGAACCACTGGCCGATCCCTTTAAATACAGAAATTACGGCATTGTACGCCGTCGTAAAGGCGCCCCCGATAAAGCTTCCGACTTCCGAAACGCCGTTTTTCACGGCTTCCCACGCATTGGCAAAGGTTTGTTTTATTCCTTCCCATGCGTCCGCCCAAGTAGTACCGAAAAAGCCACATACAACATTCAAAATATTTTTCAGCACATTAACATAATTTTGAAAAGTATTTTTCACAAACTCCCAAGCGGCGCCGAAGATTTCCTTCACGCCCTGCAACATTTGATCCCAATCCCCGGTAAAAAGCCCGATAAATACATCAAGAATTCCCGTTATCACGTCCAGAACAAACGAAAATATATTTGCTATTTGCTGAAATACGCCTTCAAAAACTGGCGCCAAAAATTTACAAAGTCCGTCCCATAATGCCCGAATTACGTCGGTTATATTTTCAAAGTCGAAGCCGAGCGCGTTCAGGCGGTCAACGATCCCTTGCGCAAAACTGTTAAATTTTTCTTTTATCCCGTTCCATATTGAAATAATATTGTTTCGGAATTCTTCGTTTGTCTGCCATAAGTAAACAAACGCCGCCACAAGCGCGGTTATAGCCGCTATCAAAATCCCTATTGGATTTGCTGCTAAAACTGTATTCAAAATTTTTTGTGCGATTGTGACCCCTTCCGTTGTCGCCTTCCAGACTTTAATTGTCGCCACAAGCCCTTTAATCATATTAGCAACATTCCACGACAACATGCCCGCGGCAATACCCGCAATAACAGAAATAACCGCCGGACCATTATTCGACAGAAAAGAGACGAAATCTTTTACTTTTGAAATAATCGTCAAAAGAACTTCTTTTACTTCTGGTATTTTTTCTTTTATTTCCTGCAGCACTTCTCCGACTATTGGTTTTAATTCTTCCCCGATCGGCTTTACCAGATCCACATTTATATTTCTTCCCAATTCTTCGATCTGGCTTCCTATATCGTCGTATTTCGTGGCGTTAATGTCCGAAAGGGCGTCCTTTATGTTTGAGATCTCCCCCTGCGTATTTGTAAGAGAACGAATCGCGTCTTCTCCCAAGTCTTCCCACTTTGTACCATACATAGAAACGCCCATTATATTTCTTTGCACTTCATCATCACAAGAAAATAAGGCAGTATTTACCATGTCGAAAGCTTCACGGGCGCTTTCTCCGCCTGCTGCAAACTTTTCTTTTAATTCATTTGCATTTAGTCCTAACTGTTTGAATGTGTCGTCTGCCGTTCCGTCCTTTACCCTGATCCCGAATTCTTTTACTGCGTCATTAAGATAATCAATTTGAAATGTTCCATTTTTCGCGCCGTTCGCAATCATATTAAACATTTCTTCCGCTGAAAATCCCATATCCGCATAGTAAACGGCGTATTCGGCCATTTGATCGGCAAGATCTCCGTTTTGATTCAACCCTTTTTGTGCGCCCTGCGCCATTAGATTATAAGCTTCTTCTGCGGAAATTCCGAATTGCTTTGTCATAGCTGTAACGCCGCGAACGCTTTCGTTTACATCTATATCAAAAGTATCGCGCATTAAAAGCGCTGATTCCGTAGTTTTCTTTAATTCTTCATTAGCAAGCCCCGTCTGCTGTTTTACCGTAGACATTGCCACGGCCACGTCGTTTATATCTTCTCCGAAATTATCTTTATAGACACTCAAAAGAGTGTTTTCTAACCCTTCAATTTCTTTATCTGCGGCGCCCGTCTGTGTAATTAGCGTGTTTAATGCTTTGTCGCAATCTGTTTCAAATTTTGTTGCATATGTAGCGGCCGCAACCAATCCTGCCCCAATTGCCGCCGCTGCCGCTTTTCCTTTTTCTGCCAAGTCAGATAGTTTTTCTTTAAATCCGTCTGCTTGTTTTTTGGCTTTGTCCAGTTCTTCCCCGGTCAGTTTGGAAGAATGATTCAATTCTTCCATAGCTTTGTCTGCTTGTCTGGAAGCTTCCCGCAATCCGTCTAATTCATTGGAACATTCTATAATTTCCCTCTGTAACGCGCGATACTGTTCTTCCGATACTTCACCGCGTTCAAATTGCTTCTGAACTTGTGCTTCTGCTTCTCTTAAAACGTCCAATTTTTCAGAAGTCGCCGCGATACTCTCTTTTAAAATTTTCTGCTTTTGCGCCAAAAGATCCGTATTTGTCGGATCTAGTTTCAAAAGTTTATTCACGTCCCGCAATTCCGCTTGCAAACTGCGCGACTTTTTATTTACATCCGATAATGCTTTGTCTAGTTTTGTGGTATCTCCGCCAATTTCTATTGTAATTCCTTTGATTCGGTTTCCTGCCGCCACCTTTATCCCCCCTTCTTCCCGAATTTCTCCCGAAGCTTCGCCCGTTCCGGCTTCGTCTGCGTCAGCAACCAACACTTTTCCAGATAGTCCCGGCCTTCTTCGGTCTGGTTCATGTTATAGATAAACGCTTCACGGACATAGAACAAATATTCGTCAATGTCCATTTCGTTAATCTGGCGAAGGTTCAGGCCCGTATATTCGATTACGAGGTGTTCATTCTGCGTTTTCGGGTGATAGTATATTTTTTTCTTTGTGTCCGTATCTCCGCCGGGGAAATACGGAATCTTTAGTTTGGGTTCTGCGTGATCCCACCTACAAAGGCGTAATATTGATTTATAAACGCCTGCATTTCTTCAATGTCGTAGTTTTCCGTCATATACTGCGCCGTTACCTTTTCCCCGTTCAGATTGTGGGAAATACATTCAGCGCAAAGGCCGCCGATCGTGTCCATTACGTCGTCAATACTTACGCCCGCCGCGTCTTCCGTGAAATTCTGCATTTCTGCCACCTTTTCAAAGGTTTTCTTCATAGGCATTTTCACTTGAAGCTTGCGCCCGTCCTTTAATGTCACGTTGAAGAAGGTTCTTTTTACTTTGTTAAAGTCAAAACTTAAATTTGCCATGTTTTCAGCTTCCTTTCATATTGTGTAATATGTATTTTTAATATTGCGTAATATATAAATAGCGGCGGCGGGTTCTCCCTGCCGCCGCGTTTCCTTCCTGCTGCCTTATCCGGCCGCCACGTTTTCGCTTCTGGTGTAATAGGTTTTGCCGCTTTCGGGCGCCGTGTCCGCCGTCAGGGTGTAGGATCCGTCGCCGTCAGTCTCGAACCAACCTTCTTCCTGCGGGTTCTTCCCGTCCGTGTCCGTTACTGCTTCATAGGTATAGACTTTTTCGGGCGGGTTCACTTCGCTTCCGGGCACGTCTTCTTTGATTTCTTCCGCATATTCGATCAGGGTTCCTTCGCCGTCCATAGGCATAGCGTGAAATTCTGCATTTACAACCGTTGCGGCGTCCTTTACGAAGGAAAGTTCAAAGCCTGCCTGATTGTTTCCGACGATCATCACGAAAATATCACCGTCCACCGGATCGACGTGGTGGAAGCAAATAATATATTTCTTCCCTTTCCGGTTCCCGACGCCGCCAACCTTCACAACGCGGTATTTCTTCCCGTTCACGGTTTTTTCGCTCTCTCTGGCCGTGTCCACAAGCTTATCAAGCGTTTTCCCGTTAAAGGTCATAAGCCCGGCTTTCAGCGTGGCTTCTTCTTCGGTTATGATTGTTTTAGACACTTTTCCCATATCGTCTTTTGCTTCATAGTAAGACGGGGAATAATTCAGCGTCGCGCCGCCTGATATGTACGAAAAAATATTGTCGTCCGTACAAAAGATCTGCGGATCAGGCAGCGGATCCGCCGCCTTAAATTCTCCGATATGGATATAACCGGAACCGAGTATAATTCTTTCTGCTTCTGCTTTATTCATTGTTTTTGTTCTCCCTTCCTGATCTTTTCGACGACGGAAAATAAATAAGCGGTCTGAACCATGTTTTCACTTCTGATTAGTCCCTGCTGCTTTTCATATTCCGTATCGAAAAAGACTTCTTCTTCCATTCTCTTTTCCAGTTCCGGATCGTCCCGTCTGTCCGTGTATAATTCAAGTACAGCGTCAACCGTTCGGATCCTGATCTGATTGTCCGGGCCGGACGTCCGTTCGTCTGCAAGATAGCAAAGGAAGGGCGGATCTGGCGCCGGGTTCTTTTTCGTGTCCGTGAATTCATTGTGTGCAATCGGAAGGCCCAACGCTGCCGCCCGGTTTATGATTTCTTCAAAACGTGCCACGCCTTCGCCCCCTTTCTTTACGCTTCGCCTGCTGCCCGGCGTACTGCCTTGTTTACTTCTGAAATTGCCATTTGTTCGGCTAATTCTTCCGCGGGCTTTATATGCTCAAACGCGGGCGAATTCCCGACAATACGGCTTCCGCGTCTATTGACATGGCCTTTTTCCAGAAGATGAGTTAAACGACCGTATTTTTTGTTATAGACGGTGTATTCTTCCGTCATGGTTACGCTTGAATAGGAACGCTTGCGAAGCTTTACGTCCCAATCACGGGTATATTTCCCGCTGCGTTCGTTGTACGGGCCGCCCTGCCGAAGCGTTTCGGCGGTCTTTTCAGCTACTTCTTTCAATCCTTCGTTTATTTCCCGGTTTAATGCCGTCCCGAAGTTTTTTAGCTGATTCTGAATTTCTTCCGAAAGACTGTTATAGTCAACTTTAACGACCATTCCCGATCCTTTCCGCGGCGTAAAGTTCGATCTTATCGTCCGACCGCGGCCCGTAAGTTCGGTATATTGTCAGGCGCTTTTTGTTGAATACTGCTTCCGGCTGTTCGTCATACTCCGCCGCCCATATAACAAATTGATATTGCGCCTTATATCCTGCCTGCCCCGCGTCGTTAAATTCATTCCGCCCGACGGGATAAATTTCAGCGAAAACGGGCGTCTTTTCGTCGTCCGCTTCCGTTCCTCCGGGGTGTATCAGGGTGATATTTCCTTCAATCATGATCCGCCGCCTTCCTGCTGCCGGGCGTCCGCGTCTGCCTTTCTTTTTCTGCAGCGCTTCGGCCGCGGCTGCGGCGCCTTGTACTTTGAAGCGCCTTTGATCTTTGTCAAATTTGTTTCATATATCCCGATTAGTACCGGGTATTGATCGGAAATACTGAAATTCGCTTTAACATAAGACAAGACGGCTTCCACGATTAAAGGATCCGACGGGCTTTCCGTCCAAGAAGGATCCACGCCGACGCGCTTTAGATCTTCAAGCGCTGCGTCTATCAGGCGCGAAACGTCGCTGTCCAAGTCGTCGGCCGCGGTCTTCCTGATACGGATCTTCGCCGTGTGTAAAAGTTCCTCTATTGTCATTTCTACCGCCTTTCAGATTATGCCTTCGCTGCTGCCGTCGCCTTCTTCTTTGCCCGGATAAAGCCGTTATATGCTGCCACGGCTCCGCCTGCAAAAATGGAAGCGCGGAAACAAATCTGCCCGGACTTGAATTTGAAGTCTTCGCTTTTGCGCGTGTCAATGTCGGAAAAGATCGCCATTTCGTAATTCTCAAGCGGGCCGTATGCCATGCAATACGCGGCCGCTGCGGTCTTTTCGTCCGTTACTGCCTTACACGCAGAATTGATAACAAAGGGAACGCCGTCAATCGTCCCGGTGTTTCCGCGGTTTACAATGGTGTAAACCTTCCGGCCCTGCTTATCACGAAGCTTCGCGAACGCTTTCAGGTCTTTTTTATTCAGGATCAGCGTTGCCACGCCTTCGACTTCTTCTTCGCCGCCGTAGCTGTAGATCAGTTCGTCAAGTGTCCCGTCGTCGATTGCGGAAATTTCAATGTCGGTATTCGGATCAATTACCTGTTCGGAAGCTTCCGCCGGATTGAAGAAAATCCCTTTGAATTTCGCCGTGGTTCCGTCGCCGATCAGGATCTGCTTTGACATATAACGCCGGATCGCCTTCCGAACGCTGTCTTCCACAACGCCGTCATAGTCTGCGTTGGGAAGCTTAATCATTTCTTCCGGTTCTTCACAATAGGCCGTGATCTTCTGTTTGCTGATTGTCACATACGCGAAAACGGGTTCCGTTTCGTTGTAGTCCTTGCCTTCTTCCGTGGGGCCTGCGCCGTCGCCGTAAGATTTCACATAGGCCCGTTCGTAAGTCTCACCGCCGGAAAGCATGACATTCTTCACCAGATCCACAAGGGAAGACACGTCGCCGAAAGTCGGTTTAATGTCGCTTGCAGTATGCGTTACGGGCGCGGTCTGCTCTACCGATAAAGCATTTTTTACCGGAACGACGATCCGGGCGCTGAAAGAAACGGCTTTCCCGCCTTTTAAGTCCTTCCCGCGATTGTCGAACGCCTTCGCCTTTTCGCTGCTGTTCATCTTTTTGCCCTCTCCTTCGCCTGCTGCCGGATCGGGATCATCTGCGGAAGCTGCCAAGCCTGCAAGGGCGGCGCGGTTCTGCGCGTCTGCCATGATCCCGCTAATGTCCTTCGCTTCTTCCATGATCGCGTCCAGTGCTTCGCCCTCTGCCGTCTTCGCCTGCTCATTCAGGGCTTTCAGACGTGCTTTCAGGTCTTTCATGCTCATTTTCACAAGTTCTTCATGCTTCATTGTTCTTAATCTCCCTTCATGTAACTTTGAATTGTAATTCGCTTTATTGCGTCTCTTTTTGCTTCGTCGGCCCTCTTTGCTTTTGCAGCTTCGGGATCCGGCGCGGAAGCCTTTTGTAACGCCTGCGGAATGTTCCGGGCGCGGTTCAGATAATCACCGACGGCCGCGGCGTATTCCACGGGCGCGGTCTGTTCGATATTGAAATATTTTTCAGCTTCGGCGCCATTCAGCCACGTTTCGGCGTCCATAAGCTTTTTTATGTCGTCGATTGCGACGCCTTCTTTCAGGTGTTCTTCGTAGATATTCAGGATCCCTTCCCTGATTTCGTCCAGATCGTCGGCGGCTTTCCGAAGGTCTTCGGCGTTGCCTTCTGTCAGGATCCACGGATTATGTATCATCAGGAAAGCATTTGAAGGAATTTTCGGCGGCTCCGATCCGGCGAAGGCAATCACCGACGCTATGGATCCGGCCAAGCCATCAACCGTCACTTTGACGCTGTTTTTCAGCGCGTGGCGCCGAAGCATATTGTATATAGCAATCCCCGCAAAGACGGATCCGCCGCCGGAATTGATAAAAATATTGATGTCCTTCCCGGCGTGTTCGGAAAGAAAGTTCTTTATGCTTTCGGGATATTGGTCTTCGCTCTGCCATGCGCCCCAATAGTCGGAAGTAATATCGCCGTAAAAGTAAAGATCGGCGCTTGTTTCCGTCTCATTTTTGAATTCAAAGGCGTTAAGGAATTTCTTCTTCATGCTGCGTTTTACCCCCTTTCTTTGCCGTTGGAATGGCAAGTCTGTATATATGCGCCTGCTGCCCGGCGTCGCCTTCCTGCTGCCCCTCTGCGGCTCCGCTGCCTATCTGGTAAATGCTTTGATCGTCTGCTTTGACATAATTCAAGCTAACCATGCGGACGTCCCCTTCTTCGATCGGCTCATAATACATCAGTTCCCGGAATTCATTTATCGTAATGATCCCCCGGTCAAAAAGCCCGCCGCCGATTGTCATTCGCGTGTTAAGTGTGGCATATTGAAGGCGGTTAGCCGTGAATATGATTTTATTTCCGAAGCCCCGTTCGCGCTCCGTCAGAAGCTTGAACGTGAATTCAAGTGATAACTGAACGGCGATCGGTTCAATTACGCTTTCGTAAAACGAAGTGAATTCCGCTTCCGTGAAGGTGGAAGTCAAAATTTTGTCGTTTGTGTTGTAATAGCGATATATATTGTCCCGTAGAAACTGACTTTGAATAACGGGGATCTGCGGCGCCGTCTGGCTTATCTCTTTAAACTCCATTGTGTTGTCAAGCCCGGCGATCCCCCCGCTGTTCGACGCGTTCATGTAGGCTTCCTGAAATTCTTTCACTTTCTTTTTCAGTTCTTCTTCATCTGCGAAGTTGTTATATTTCAGATAGCCTTTTAAATTTGCCGAATTCTTGACCGTGTTCCGCAAGCCTTCCCCGGTCAGGTCTAAAAGTTCAAGCGTTGTTTTGATCTGATCGTCCGGGGCCGTTCCCAAAAAGCGGCGCTTATTCAGGCGGGCTTTTATGTGAATAACTGATTGATACGGGACTGTGTATTCTTTCCCGTCATAGTCCCACCGGAACCGGAAAAGAAGGTTCCCGCTTTCGTCTTCCCATATTTTGAAGTCGTGGGCCGTTACCGGGACGATTGACTTCACGCGTAAAAAGTCGTCAGTGTAGAAAATGACGGCGAAGGCATTTGAACGGTACACCAGATCCGACGCCATTTTATAAAGCGCGTCATACGGCGTATATTCCGGCGCCCACCGAAGCGCAAGAAGCCGGGAAAGATAATCGTCTTTTATCTGTAATCCGGCGTTGTTTGTCTGGCGGACGATCTGCGGGTTCAGCTTCCCTACCTGCGATCCGATTGCGTTCGCAATAGATCCGACAATATCACTTTCATACAAATTTCCGTTCGCCTGATAGTCACCACGGGACGCATAAAAAGGCATATATTTGATCCGCCGGAAGTTCAATAAATCCGATATAAAGCCCATGTTTCCGCCCCTTTCTGCTGCTGCAATAGTCTTTCATGCTTTCTATGTTACAAAAAAATACCGCGCAATTCTGATATACTTTTCATTTCAGAATTACGCGCTATTTTCTTTCCCTTCGGCTGCTGCCGAAAGCTTTTCATTCAGCAAAAGGCGCCCGATCTCTTTATGGTATTTCTGCCGGACGGCGATCGCGTCGAAGACAGACACGGCCCCGTCAATGTGTAAACGCCTTTCAATTTTGACTGGCTTCATTCGTGAATCTTTTATATTTATATCCACGGCCACATTCAAAAGGTGCGATTGTAGAAGTGCATTGTCGCCGATTTCGTAAACGTCGCTTTTCAGATCCGCTTCAAACTCATGCAAACAAGGCGTTAAATTGGTTCCCTGATATACGTCGTCCATGTGGAAGCCCGCTTCTTTCATATCCTGAATTAGATATTGTGCGGAATATCTGTCATAGCCCACATATAAAGGCTTTATTTTGTAAACCTTCACCAGATCAAAAAACCATTTATAAACGTCTTTATAGTTTACCGCGTGTTTCCCGGACAACTGCAGGAAGCCTTTTTCGACATATACGTTATACGGGACGTTTTCTTCATTGATTGCCACTTTGTACCGTTCTTCTGGCATATAAAATTTTGTGAAGATATATTTCTTCCCGGCCTTTTCAATGATAATCGAAGCTGCGGTTAAATCTGTTGTGCGTGAAAGGTCTATTCCGCCGACACAATAAGCGCCCCGGAAGTCTTCAAGCGATATTTGAACCGGAAAGCCGTCTTCGTCCAGTGTCAGGGCCTTTTCAACGTCTGTAAATTCAAGCCATGCGATCGAAGAATTTTGTTTAATATTACAAAACTTCGTCAGGAATTCAGCTTTTGCAGATAGTGAAGCGCGGGCGATCGCTATTTTTTCCCGGTAGTAGTCCCAAAAAACAGAAACGTCCAGATTCGGGTTTGACTTTTCCAGTTCTTCGCGCGTGTCCCACTTTTCCACGTCGTCAATGATGTACAGAAACGGCAAAATCCGCCTTTCCTGCGAACGTCCTTTCAGGAAAGCCGTTGAACGGCGCATAAGTTCATCAAAGATCCCGTCGTTGATATATCCGGCTGTTGATGTGGACATTATGATCGGCTGCTTCCTGCTGCCGATAGCGGACGTCATAACTTCGTACTGCTTCAAGCCCTGATCGCCCGGCCATGCTTCCATTTCATCATTCAGGACGAAATGAGGGTTGAAACCGTCGGACTTTTTGCTATTAAAAGCAATTTTCTTTATGGACGTGTTGAAGTCCTTTATATAAATATCCGAACGGCGCTTCTTCGTGATTTCCTTTAGTTCGTCGTCGGATTGCGTGATCTGATAAAATGCTTCATAGCAAAGATCCGCCTGATCCAATTTCGGCGCTAAGTGGTAAAGCTTCGCGCCATATTCCCCGTCTATGTATGCCATGTACGCGGTTATAGCGGCCGCGAAAAGCGTCTTCCCGTTCTTTCTTGCCACCAGAAGAAAGACTTCCCGGAACATTCGCCGCGTTGGTTTTTCCGGATCCATAATTCCGAAGATAGCGGAAACGGCCGCTTTCTGCCATAACTCCAATTTTAGAAGATCGTTCCGCCCCTCTGAATGGTGACAGAAATTTTCTATGAATTTGATCGCCTTCCGTGCCTTTTTGGGGTTGAAGATATACGTCCCGTCCGCGATCCCGTCCGTTAAAATCTGGTATATCTTTTTGATATACTTTCCCGCCCGGATCTGGCCGGACTGGATCGCGTCGTAATATTGCGCAATATAATTTTGTACTGCTGCCATTGGTTCAATCGTCGTCCCGAAGTTCGGCAAGCCTTGAAACAGTCTTTTTTTCCTTCGGCGGTAAAAGTTCGATCAACTGTTTCATGTTCGACGTATAGGAACGGGCGTAACGGTCATATGTAGCGACCGCGGGATTTTCTTTGATGAATTTCTGCGAAGCGTTCTTCGTTTCCGTCTGCAAGCCGTTTTCGATCATTTCCTGCCGGGCCGCTTTCATAGCCACTTTCTGAAAGGCCACTTCTTCAATGATTTTGAAGACAAGTTCTTTTTTGCTTTCGTCTTCTATCCCGGCGAACATTTTTTTAATTTTCCGAAATTCCTCCCCGATATTCTTATCGGTCAGGATTGCCGCCGTATCTTTTTTCATTTCAGGCAAAATATAACCCCCCTTCATACGTGCGCGACCTTGCAGAGTTTTTTTGAAGTCACTCCCTCGGTTCTTTGTCGGTGCCCTAAAAAGCGCATACCGGGGGGATATGCTGCGTATTTTCTGCATAATCGCAAACGTGAAGCAAAATAATTTTTTGTGTGAAAATATATTCGTTTTTATTTATTTTTCAGACGATTATAAATAGTTTTTCTATTCATTCCGTATCAATCGCCCGTCTTTGTCGAAGGAATAACGCGTCTTCTTCGCCTTGTGTTCTTTGTTGTGGTGATCGTCGCATATTCCCTCTAAGTTCTCAAAAGATAATGTCACGCGCGGATCGTTTATGTTGTCCGGCGTGATGTGCTTCCGGTGATGTACAATAGTGATCGGCTGCACGTCTTCAAGGCTGCGTGTCCCTGCCCTGAATTCCTTCATGCACCTTTCGCAATAGCCGCCGGAAGCTTTGATAAACGCGGCCCGCGTCTTCTTCCACGCGTCAGACTTATAAAACCATTCTGCATACTGTTTCGCCATGTGTTACCCCTTCCGGCGCCTGCTGCCGGGCTTCTCGCTGCCTGCTGCCTGCTGCCGTATTATTCCCAAGTTCTGCGCCACCAGATAACAGAAACGCTTCCGGTATTCGTAGAATAGAGAACGACAACAATATGTTTCGCCGCATAACTCCCACGGCATATTGTAAAGCAAAGACTTATATATTTTCTGAATGATGATTTCCCGGACTTCTTCGGTTACTTCTCCAAGATCAAGATCCTTCTTTGCCTTCTCAATAGCTGCCGTCGCCTTCGTGTCGAAGGGCGCCTTCTTTCCTGCCTTCTGCCGCTTCTGGCGTTTTTCGTCGGAATGGATCACGGCTTTAACTATTTTCTTTTCGTCTTCGTCAAGATAGAAACGCCCCACACTTCGGCCCCCTTCCTGATTGCTACAAAATTTCTATTCCTTCCAGATACTTCCAGAAGTCCGCTTCTTCGCCTTCCTGATCCGCTGTCCTGATTCCTGCCATAAGATAACAAGTATTGTTTCCCCAATACATGAAAGGCGCCGTCGGGCAAGTCGTAACCGGGCCGAACGGTTCATGTTCCCCGCCGTCGTAATTGATAGCCTGCGGATCTATCAGGTCAATAAAGATTTCAGATATTGCCGTGACGTGCTGCGTCGGCCCTTCTTCCTGAATAAACCGGATCAGTTTGTCGCCCTGCTGCCCTAATAAATTTGTTACACGGAATTGACACTTGCAATTCTTGAAGGCTGCGGGCAAATTATAGATTTCCTTCTGTTCGATCTCGTACTGGTTCCCCATATCCTTTGTTGCCCTGAATACTTCCCCGGCGCCCGGAAGATCCCCGCGCAACTCTATAAGCGCCGCTTTCGCTTCCTTCGGCATAGCGGCCGCATTGAACCACATAACCCACCAACCGGAAGAAATATAATAGCCTTCCGGCTCTCCCGTGTCGCTTTCTGCCGCGTGGCCCACGGTAAGCCCGGCGCCTTTATAGGCAGCTTTCAACATTCGTTTTAAAACCGTTGCTTTGAAAAACATTGTTTATTCTCCCTTCTTGTTTGTTTTATAGAATCCGCACGTTTTACACGGCGCCGCCGGGAAGACTTCTTCCGGGACGCCTTCGCAAGCGCCGAATATTTTCAGGGCTTCTTCGCAATTCACCAGATCGAAGCCGTCAGCCCGTGAAAGATAATTCCGAATGATTTCGCGGGCCTGCTCTGCACTGTATGCTACTTTTGCCATGTTCCCGGCTTCCTGCAGGGCCTTCATATATTCCCGCTGCGCCTTCGACGGGCGATTGCTGCCGAATTTCATTTCGATATACAGCGCGTTATATCCCTTCCGCGCAACCGGAAGACATATATCAGGGACGCCCGCTTTCATTCCTTCCGCCTTCATGATCTGCCCCGTGGTCTGCTTCCGCTTCCCTTCGTTCGGTACATGGTACATTAAAGCAAGTTCCGGTATATAGTCCGCCTGCTGTCTGGCCCATGTAAAAAGCTTGATCTGTTCTGTCGTTTCCGACGCCTTCATGTTTTGCAATTTCATTTCTTCCACCTTTCCGCGCTTTATATTGCGCAATATGTTTTCAATCCCGAACCATACGGGCGTATATGTAATAGCCGCCGTTTACCCCGTTGACGTACACTTCCGCGTCAATGAATTTATAGCCCGGATATTTTTTCAAAAGCTGCTGTTTCAAGAATTCGTGATCCCTTGCCATGTGTTCGGCCGTCTTCTTCCCGAATTTTGAATAGCTGCGGGAGACTTCCGGCTTTTTCAGCCCCCGCGAAGCGCTCCACCGCTTTTTCCCCTTCGGATCCTTTGCCAAATAATGCACAAGCCCGGCTATGTGGGTATCAGGATCAGGATCAAGGCGGCGTGTCTGCGTCCTGCTGCCATGCTTCCATAACTTTTCTATTTCGTCCCGGTCTTCGTCCCCTGAAAAAATCATGTGGTGGTGACAACGGATCCCCTTCTTCGGATCGTCTGAAAATTCCGTCACATAGATATATTTCAGATTTTCTTTCCCCTGCTTCTTCCTTTTCCGGTTTACTTTTTTGATAAAGTTCCCGAAGATCTTCGTCGCTTCTTCTATACTCCCCGGAAGATGATCTTCGTCATAGCTGAACGTACCCCAAAGATCCCCCTTGCCAAAATTAGCGGCCGTCAAATTATTCAGATAGCGACGCGCCCTTTTGTCATTCAGATTTTTTTGTGAAGGTCTGCTTTCCCTCTTTTTCTTCGTCCGTGGTTCGTCCTGCTTATTCCCGAATGACGGATATATGTCCGCTTCCAGTTGATCCCCTGCCTTCGTTGTCGTGGTTCTGTACAGACTGTTGATCTGCTTCCCCTTTATCATCTGTTCAAGTTCCCATTCGGTCAGGGTGTCGATCTGCTTCTGATATGCTTCTTCATAATCATAATTATCATAGTGCTTTCTTTTCATGTTCCCCCGCCTTCTGTCTTCATAAAATTATGATCCGTGATCTGTACGTTAAGTTAATACCCATTACAAGGCCGGGAAGCCTTCGCCCCGCGCTTTCGTTTTTGCTTCCTTATAATAAGAAGAAAGCCGTTTACAATTCCGGCCCGCTTCTGGTCTTATGCTGTACTGTCAGATCGCTTTCCCCGTCCGATATGGACGCCACAACGGGCAAAAGAACGATCTTCTTCTGCCCTGAATTGCATACTATTTCAAATACTTCTGTATGGAAGGATTTTTCCGGCTTGAATACGCTTTCAATCCTGATTTCCGTATCTTCGGGAAGGTCTTTCGTTATTTCCCGGAATTGTTTTAAAGTGTACATATTGCGCAATATCTCCTTTTACTTGTTTGTTATGAAATTATCAATGTAAGACGAAAATTCAGCTTCACGCGCCATAATTTCAGAAGAATAAACCGAAGAAAAGATCCCTTCTTCCCATAATGCCGCGGCGCCTGCTTCGCCCATGTTGTAACACATTAGAACGGCTTCCACTTCGCCGTATTTGCTGAATAGTTCCCGTAATATGTAGACGGCTGCTTCCACGTTTTCGCGGGCGTCGTAAAGGTCAGTAAAGCCCAATTCTGCAAGCCGGGCGGAATTACAGTCATTTATCTGCATAAGCCCACTATCGCCCGTCTTTGACCGCGCGGAAGCGTCAAAACTGCTTTCATGCTCAATCATAGCCATAACAAGCGTATAGGCGATTTTATAATCGTTGCATATATCAAATATTGCCTTCTGGTCTTCTTCTGACATAGGGACGTCAAGCGGGACGAAGGACGGCCCGCTTGACGCCGGATCGCTGCCTTTCTGCGGCGTCGCCTGCTGCCGGGCGGCCTGATAGAAAACGCCTTCTTCGCTTGCCTGCGCCTGCTGCCCCGGTTCTTCTTTTTCCGGCGCTGCGGAAGCTTTCATCAAGAACAAAACAACAAGCGCCGTTAATATAATTTTTACCGCATACGCAAAGAACGACACGGCAAGCCGGAACAATGCCCGGCGCCTGCGTCTTTTGCGAATATTTCTTCTATAAACTGCCTTTTTCGACTTCATCTTCTACCCCTTCCGAAATTGTATTAAATGCCTGCTTTGCCGATTTAGGCAGCCGCGAATATGTTTCTTCATACCAGATCAGAGCCTTATATATTCGTCCGAATTCTGCCCGATTTCTTTCTACTGCTGCCCGAAGACGCTTGTTTTCGTCTGTAACCTTTATAACGTAGGCTTGAAGGGCTTCTATTTCTGCGATTACTTCTTCCCGGATCCGGTCTTCCGCGATCATTTCATCTATTTTTGACATTTTGACTTTTCCCCGCCTTTCTGTTATAATGGTTAAAGGTTAAATTCCTTTACGGATCCGGTTCAAAGGTTCCCCGCCTTCTGTCCGGATCCGTAATTTTTATGTTTCAAAATTGAAGCCTGCCGGAAGGACTGTAAAATGTCCGGCGTTCGGATTCACCGCCCGATCGTCTATGTAAAAATCGGCGTTTATTTTCCGCGTGTCTCCGCCGTATAGTTCGATCAGTTCAGGAAGGTTTTCATTTACCGTATCGAATTCAAGTCCCCAATCACGGCAATACTTGACGGCCGCTTCCAGTTGTTCGCCGTTTCTGCATGTGTCCAGAATGACGCGGGCGCCCTCTTTCTTCTTCTGTATCAGGAAATTAAAAAGAATTTCGTTCGGTTCCCCAAGTTCCGGCCAACGTCCCCGCGAAAGTGTACCGTCGAAGTCAACCGCATAGATAATATTTCCGCTTCTGTCCATGTGTTCAGATTCCTTTCTTTTCCAATGACTTCACGATCATTTTTTCCAGTGTCTTATTGCCCCAATTCCTTTTTTGTGTGCTTCTTATTTCTTTAACCTTCCGAATATAGTCTTCTTCTTCCATTCCCGAAAGTTTTTCATTTGCACATAGCATTATTTCACTGTACGGTTCCCCGCATAGGTCAATAATTGAACAATTTCCGCAATGCTGATTTAATTCGCCTATTTTCACGCGGGCCGCCTTTCCGCCTGCTGCCACTGGCAAGCCATAATATAAATATCAAGCGCCGGAAGACGCCGGATCGCTTCGGTCAGTTCTTCTTCTGTTTTTATGCCTATCTTTTCAAGGGCTTTTTTCAGTTCTTCGTGTTTATTCATCTTCCCCGCCTTCCTTTCTTTCATTTTCAAATAAAAGCATTTCTTCACTTGACAAAATAGCGTTTCTTGACATAGCCGCGCACATTACCGCGGCGGCCGCAAGGTCAACCGCGATCCGATAAAGCCCCGTATATGCTACATGAAGGACTTCGGGATCCTGATCCTGCTTTGTCTTTGTCAACGTCCAAATTCCTTCCATGTGTTCGTCAAGGGCCTGCGCTTCGTTCCAAGCGTTTTCCGTCGCCGCCTTTCCTGCTGCGTATGCTTCATAGCAAGAAGAAAACGCCTGGAATTCTTTCTTTACTTCTTCAAGTCCCGCGTCCGCAAGCCGCCGGATCTCGTTTCTTATGTCTTCTTTCATGCCTGATCCCCCTGAATGTAAATATCGTAATAGATCCGATAGTCTAAGTCCCTGATTGAAAAGGACGCCGGAAGGCCCGGTTCCATAGGCGGCCGAAGTCCTTTGTTTATATAGTCTTTGTGGCAAACGTCCGTCGCAAATATTAGCTGCTGCACTTCCCGATCTTCATATTCCGGCGGAATAAGCGTATTAAATGCTATGTGCAAAACTTCCTTTTCGCTTTTTCTGATCCTGATCCGGGCCGAAGGCGGGATAATTGCCTGAATGTCTTTCACTTTCATATTGCGCAATATCCCCTTTTCTAATAAATATAGATTTTCAGCACATAACGCCCGGCGTCTTCCGGCGTTGCTGCGGGAATGATGAATTTTATCATGCGTTCCGTGTCCACGTTATCGCGGGCCTTCGCTGCCACGCCTTTATATAAAGTCTGGCTTTCTTCCTGATCTTCCGCTTCCGGCTCCCCTGCTTCTTCATCAATGACGCGTACAAGCTGCGCCGGGCCGATCAGTGTCAAAAAATCCTTTAATTTCAAATCAGCTTTCATTTTGTCCCCTTTCTGGTCTTCGCTTCGGAATATCACCAACATAGAAGGGAACGGGGCCGCGTCTTTGCTGCCGCCGAATTTCAAACGCCCTTTTATGAAACGGACTTCCGCTTTGTTGTATATGTATTTGTGAAATGCCTTCGTGTCAGTTCGCGCCGGAATAAGCATAACGACGACGGATCCGGGCTTCCTGCTTTCGTTGTAGCACTTTTCGATCCATTCCCCCGTTGACTTTGCGCCGTATGGTGGATTGCAGAAAACGGAAGATCCCCCCCCATTCCTGCAAAAGTCCGTTGTCTTCTTCCGTAAAGTAGCGTTCGCACTTGTGATTTTCAGCATTTGCACACGGATCTAAATTGAAGTGAAATTCTTCGTTTAATTCGTCGAAAAGATCCTGCGGCGTGGCCCAATCCTGCCGGGCGCTGCTGAACATAGCCGCCCGCTTTTCGGTGATTTTCTGTTTTTCTTCGCTCATGGTTAAATTCCTTTCTTTCTAAACTTTTCCCGATCAAATTCTTCAAATTTCATGTTCGGATTGCCGAACCATATTATTTTATTGTTCGTCCAACTTTGAAGGCGCCGGACTGGATCGGTCTTTTGTGTCTTTTCCCTTTCGTAGATCATTGTGTACGGCGTCATTCCGATTTCACGTAGCGTATAAACCCGGTGAAGATCTTCTTCAAACGTGGTATTGAAATTTGTCAGCATATAGACGACCGCTTCCCGATCCCGGATCCCCGTCATTTCTTTAAATAGCTTTAATTTTGGAACGATCTTTTCTTCGTCCTCCGGATTGTCCCAAGCGAAGTGAATTTTCTTTAGCTTTATTTGCTGAATAAGCTTTATATTTTCCGGTGTTAAAAGCCTTGCGTCTATTCCCTGATTAAGATCCACGCTTGCGCCGCTGTCTGCTAACTGTTTCAATAGTTCCGGGTACTGCCTGCAAGCTAAAATATTCGGATCCATAATCACGATATTTTTCTGACCGTTCCAAAACTCTTTTAAATCTGCCACTTTATGACTTTTCCGGCCTTCCTTATCCCCTACAATGCAAAAATTACAACCGCGCGGGCAACCACGCGTTAAAAATCCG
>OFFY01000778.1_pt1 | contig 30844 bp, 21 predicted proteins | sample 1521481 | NCBI WGS metagenome assembly OFFY01 (sample SAMEA3504117, study PRJEB24116) | mouse gut metagenome | biome: mouse gut; feature: mouse-associated habitat; material: faeces | place: Denmark | collected 2011
TTAACGACATTAGAAATAGAAATTTGTTATGTCGTTTACTATATTATACAACAGGCGTCAGGAAAAAGATATGACTTTTCAAAAGGCATGTTTATGGTATATAATAAAATCTGTGTGGACATGAAACAGGTTGGAGCGATGACATATCCTGAGGAAGTGGTATGAGTATGAACTGTAAAGAAACCGAGAAAAAAATACCTTACTTTCTGCAGGACGAACTGGGCGGCAGCGAGCTGGAGGAGTTTCTGGAGCACGTGGAGAACTGTGTGGAATGCAAGGAGGAGCTGACGATCCAGCTTCTTGTCACGGAAGGTCTGGAGCGTCTGGAGCAGGGCGGTAATTTCAATTTACAGGATGAGCTTTTTATAAAACTGGGCGGCGCACTGCACCGGATCAGGGTGCGCAGGATGCTGCTGTATACGCTGTTTTGTCTGGAGGCGGCGGTGGCTGCGGCGATTATCATAGCGCTGTGCATCGTGTTCCGGTTTTAGATATGGAAGCGGCTTTGGTATATCGGTGCGGGCCTGCAGCTGCAGGGCGCAGTGAAGAATTTTAATAAGAATTTTGACATGGAAAGGCATGGAGTTTAGATGAGGCAGAAACTTGTATTGATAGACGGACACAGTATCTTGAACAGGGCTTTTTACGGCGTACCGGATCTTTCGAACAGCCAGGGGCTTCATACGAATGCGGTGTATGGCTTTCTGAATATCATGTTTAAGATCGTGGAGGAGGAGAAGCCGGATTATCTGACGGTGGCCTTTGACGTGCATGCGCCCACGTTCCGGCATGAGATCTATAAGGAATATAAGGGTACGAGAAAACCGATGCCCGAGGAGCTAAGGGAGCAGGTGCCGGTCATGAAGCAGATGCTGCGGGCGATGGGGATCTGCATTGTGGAGAAGGCGGGGCTGGAAGCGGACGATATTCTGGGCACCATTGCGAAGAGAGGCGAGCGGGAAGGCATGGAAGTGGCGCTCGTGTCGGGCGACAGGGATCTGCTGCAGGTCGCTTCTAAGCATATCAAGATCAGGATTCCCAAGACCAGAGGCGGCAGGACAGAGATCGAGGACTATTATGCGAAGGACGTGGAAGCCAGATATCAGGTGACGCCGCAGCAGTTTATTGACTTAAAGGCGCTGATGGGGGATACGGCCGATAATATTCCCGGCGTGCCGAAAGTGGGCGAGAAGACCGCCACAGACCTGATGGTGCGTTTCGGGTCTCTCGAAGGGATCTATGAGCATATTGAGGAAGTCACGAAGAAGGCGGTGAAGGAATCCCTGCTGTGCAACAGGGAGCTGGCGGATCTGAGCAGGACGCTGGCTACGATCAATGTGACAAGTGAGATCGCGTACAGCTTCGATGATGCGAAGGTGGGAAGCTTCTATACGGAAGAGGCTTATGTGCTGTGTAAGCAGCTGGAATTTAAGAACCTGCTCTCGCGCTTCGAGAAGGATGTGGCGGTGGTCAACACCCAGACAGACTATTTCGGTGAGCTGACGGAGTTTGCCGAGGTGGAGGCGCTCTTTGCGGAATGCGGCGCCGCGGCCTGCAGCATCGGGATCGCGGTCATGGCAGACGGGCCGAAGCTGTCAGACTGTGTGGGCGCGGCGGTGGCGGCCGGGCCGGAGAAGGTGCGCTTTATTCCCTGCCAGGGGCTTGTGACACCGCAGTACCTGCAGGAAAAGATCCGCCGGCTTGGCGCTTTCGGGTTATGCAGACTGAATCTGTTTGACATCAAGAAGCAGTATGCTTACCTGACGGACTCACAGTCTGCGGACGGTGACGGTACAGATTGTCATGACGTCATGCTTCCGTATCGGGAACGCCGGTATTTCGACATTCTTGTGGCCGCTTACCTCTTAAACCCGCTGAAAAACGACTATGCCGTGGAGGATGTGGCCAATGAATATCTGGGGCTGACCATACCGGACAGAAGCCAGGTGTGCGGCAGGGCGGCCTTTGCGGAGGTCTACGGGAAGGAGCCGGCAGCCTTTGTGGAATTTGCCTGTTATCAGGCTTATGTATGCCTTGTGGCGGCACCCTTTTTGCAGGAGAAGCTGCGGGCGCAGGGTATGGAAGCGCTGCTGTACGAGATCGAGATGCCTCTGACGAGAGTGCTCTATGAAATGGAGCAGTACGGGGTGCTTGTGAAACCGGATGAATTGAAGGCATACGGAGAAGCGCTGACAGGCAGGATCAGAGAGCTGGAGCAGGCGATCTACAGACAGGCGGGATGCGAGTTCAATATCAATTCCCCAAAGCAGCTGGGAGAAGTGCTTTTTGAGAAAATGGGCATACCGGGCGGCAAGAAGACGAAGACGGGCTATTCCACCGCGGCGGATGTGCTGGAGAAGCTGGCGCCGGATCACTTTATCGTATCCGATATTCTGGAATACAGGGGGCTGGCAAAGCTGAAATCGACCTACGCGGAAGGACTGGCCGCCTGCATCGGGGAAGACGGCAGGATACATTCCACGTTCAACCAGACCATCACGGCCACCGGGCGGATCAGCTCCACGGAGCCGAACCTGCAGAATATTCCCATGCGGATGGAGCTTGGCAGACGGATCAGAAAGGTCTTCGTGCCGATGGAAGGGTATCTGTTCGTGGATGCGGACTATTCCCAGATCGAGCTGCGGATCCTTGCCCATATGTCGGGGGATGAACAGCTGATCGAAGCCTATAAGATGGATGAGGATATTCACCGCATCACGGCTGCCAAAGTTTTCCATACACCCTTTGAGGAAGTGACGGACTTACAGCGGCGCAATGCCAAGGCGGTGAACTTTGGCATTGTGTATGGCATCAGTTCCTTCGGCCTGAGCCAGGATCTGAGTATATCGCGGAAAGAGGCGGCGGCATATATCGAACAGTATTTTGAGACCTATCCGGGTGTGAAGCGGTTTCTGGACAGTATGGTGGAGCGGGCGAAGAAGGACGGATACGTGACCACACTGTACGGACGCAGGCGGCCGGTGCCGGAGCTGGCTTCCAGCAATTTCATGCAGCGGTCTTTCGGCGAGCGGGTGGCCATGAATTCCCCGATCCAGGGGACGGCGGCCGATATCATGAAGATTGCCATGATACGGGTCTGGGAGAGACTGCATGAGGAAGGACTGCAATCCAGACTGATTCTGCAGGTGCACGACGAACTGCTGATCGAGACACTGCAGGAAGAGGAAGCGCAGGTGCGGCGCATTCTGGAGGAAGAGATGAAGCATGCGGCCAGTCTGGCGGTGACGCTGGAGGTCGGGATGAGCAGCGGGCATGACTGGTATGAGAGCAAATAAGCGGTCGGAAATAAAATGCCGGAAAGTACAAGTGCAGGCATGTGTGTGTCAGGGAAAGGCATGACGGATATGAAGATCATCGGAATTACAGGCGGCGTGGGGGCTGGGAAATCGCAGGTGCTGGAATATCTGCGCAGGCGTCAGGGCTGCCGCGTTATCATTGCAGATCAGGTTGCGCATGCGCTGGAGGAGCCGGGCGGCGTCTGCCTGGAACAGATCGTGGATCTGCTGGGGCAGGAGATCCTGACGGCGGACGGCAGCATTGACAAGGGCAAAATGGCGTCCCGGATCTTTGGCGATGAGAAGCTGCTGGCGCAGGTGAACGGGATCGTGCACCCGGCGGTGAAGCGGGAAATCTGCCGGGTGATAGAAGAGGAGAGACAGGCGGGACGGCTGCGGTATCTTTTTATCGAAGCGGCACTTCTCATTGAAGACGGATATGAACAGATCGTAGATGAGATGTGGTATATCCATGCGAAGGAGCAGATCCGGAGACAGCGTCTGAAGGAAAGCAGACACTATCCGGATGAAAAGATCGACAGGATCATGCAGGGGCAGCTGTCGGAAGCGGAATTTTACAGGCATTGCCCTGTGGTCATTGAGAACAATGATACGATGGAGAGTGTTTACAGACAAATAGAGGAGAAATTGGGGGAAGACTTGTGGCAGAAGCAATGAAATTGCCGGGACAACTGGTATTTGGACTGGATATCGGTACGAGGAGCATTGTCGGTACGGTCGGTTACCGCGTGGGAGAAAAGTTTCATGTGGTCGCACAGTGCATCAGGGAACATGGGACGCGGGCCATGCTGGACGGACAGATTCACGATATCTATAAGGTAGGGGAGACGATAAGCGAAGTCAGGTCGGAGCTGGAAGAGCGGTTGGGCAGGACGTTAAAGGACGTCTGCATCGCGGCCGCCGGACGTGTGCTGCGCACGGTCACCGTCAGGGTGGATATGGAGCGGGACAGTGACAGAGAAGTCAACGGAGAGGACATCTATGCGCTGGATTCCACCGGTGTGGAGAAGGCCTATGAAGTGTTCTTGAAGGATAACGTTTCGGATATGAAGTTCTACTGCGTCGGTTATTCCGTCGTGCGGTATTACATGAACGGCTATACGATGGGCAACCTGGAGGGCCACAGGGCGAAAACGATCGGGGCGGATCTGATCGCCACGTTTCTGCCGGAGGATGTGGTGGACGGTCTGTACAAGGCCGTGGATCTGGCGGGGCTGGACGTGGTCAATCTGACGCTGGAGCCGATCGCGGCGATTCAGGTGGCGATTCCGGAGATGTACCGGATGCTGAATATCGCGCTGGTGGATGTGGGGGCCGGCACTTCGGATATCTCCATCACGAAGGACGGCAGCATTGTTGCCTACGGGATGATCCCTGTGGCGGGCGACAGCCTGACGGAGGTGATCGCAAGGCACTGTCTGGTGGATTTCGCCACGGCGGAGCAGATCAAACGGGATACGGGCAGCAGGGAACAGATAGAGTATAAGGATATCATGGGGCTGTCGCAGACGATCAGCACGGCCGAGATCGCAGAAGTGACGGCGGATATGATCGCAGACATGACAGGGCAGGTGGCCGACAAGATCAGGGAACTCAACGGCGGCAGATCGGTGAGCGCTGTTTTCGTGGTGGGCGGTCCGCTGCCGGGATACACGGAGGCCCTGGCCGGGAAGCTCGGCATTCAGAAGGAGAGAGTGGCCGTGCGCGGCGGAGAGGTCATGCAGAACATAGAGTTTCTGGAGGCGGATGCCAGAAGAGATTCGCTGATGGTCACACCGATCGGGATCTGTCTGAGCTTCTACGAACAGAGCAATAACTTTATTTTCGTATATTTCAATGAACAGAGGATCAAGATCTACGACAACAACAAGGTGGCGGTGGTGGATGCCGCCATGCAGGCAGAGTTCGACAGCGACGGCCTTTTCCCGAAACGGGGGAAGGAACTGAACTATACGGTCAACGGCAGGCCGCGTATTACGAGAGGCGCCTTCGGGGAGTCGGCAGTGATCACGGTCAACGGCAACGAGGCGGATATCTATACGCCCATCCACGCCAATGACCAGATCAAGGTAACGGAATCGACGGCGGGCGAGGCGGCGCAGGTTGATATCAATCAGCTGCCGGAGTTCGGCACCGTCATGCGGGTGGAGGTCAACGACACGCCGGTGGATCTGCCCAGATTCGCCAGCGTCAACGGCGAGCTGCAGTCGGGATATTACAGCATTCAGGACGGAGACGCCATCGAGATTCTGAGTTATTATACGGTGCGCCAGGTGGCGGAATTCATGGATGTGATCATCAATCAGGAAATGAATCTCTATGTCAATAACAGACTGGCCGACATGGACACCAAAGTATATGAGAACTTTTCGGTAGTGTGGACGATGGAAGAGCTGCAGCTGTCCGACCGGGATAAGTATGAAAACGAGCTGCAGGATACCTTCGCAGAACTACCGGAGGACGACGGCACTTACCAGAAGAACAGCAGCCGCAGAGAGATGCAGGCGGCGGAAAATACGCAGGATCCTGTCCGTGCAGATTCCACGGATCATGACGGCGCATCCCGGGGAGAAGGGACAAAAGCCGCAGCGGAAGCGGAAACAAAAGAAAAGGACAGCCTGAAGGCGGAAGAAAAAGAGGGCGGCTTGGCGGCAGACAGGGGCGGAAGCGGCGCGCAGGAGCCTGATGGTCTTTCCATGTATGTGTCGGTCAACGGGGCGCAGATCCGTCTTGCAGGCAAGACATCCTACGTGTTTGTGGATGTGTTTGAGCATATTGATTTCGACCTTTCCAAGCCTCAGGGCAGCGGTATCGTGACGCGCTTAAACGGCAGGGATGCACAGTATATGGAGGAGATCCACAGCGGGGATATTATTGAGATCTACTGGAAAAAATCGTGAAAAAGTGAATTATAGTAAACGACATAATAAATTTCTAATGTTGTTTACTATAACTATACGAACAGGAAGAAAAGACAAGATGATGAGAATATGCAGTATTGCCAGCGGGAGCAGCGGGAATTGTGTGTATGTGGGATCGGATACCACCCATCTGCTGATGGACGCAGGAATCAGCGGAAAAAGGACGGAGACGGGGCTGTGGGAGCTGGGCATCAGGATGCAGGATATTGACGGCATCTTCCTGACCCATGAGCATGCGGATCATATCAGCGGGCTGGGCGTGCTTGCCAGAAAATACGGTGTACCCGTGTATGGCACCAGGGGAACGTTAGGGGCTGTGCGCGCCAGCCACTCTCTGGGGACGATCGACGAAGAACTGTTCCACTGTGTACAGGCGGATGAGAAAGTGACGGTAAAGGACGTGACACTCTATCCGATCCGTACCTCTCATGACGCGGCGGAGCCGGTGGCATACCGGATCAGCCATGACAGGAAGAAGATAGGGCTCATTACGGATCTGGGCTGCTACAATGATTATACGGTGGAATGTTTAAGGGATCTGGATGTGCTGTATCTGGAGGCCAACCATGATATCAATATGCTGCAGGTAGGGCCTTACCCCTACTATCTGAAACAGCGTATTCTGGGAAAGAAGGGCCATCTCTCCAATGAAGCGGCCGGCAAACTTTTGAGCAGACTGCTACACGATGATATGAAGGCGATCGTCCTCGGGCATCTGAGTCAGGAGAATAACCTGCCGGAACTTGCCTATGAGACCGTGCGGGTGGAAGTGAACATGTCGGATACGCCGTATAAGGCAGAAGATTTTCCGCTCTATGTGGCGAAGAGAAACGAAGTGTCACAGATGATAGAAATATAAAGCAAAAAGCAGGGCTGTACAGGCTCACAGGAAAAGGAGACAGGAATGAAGAAGACGATCATAACAGTGGTAGGTAAAGATACGGTGGGGATCATTGCCAGAGTGTGTACTTATCTGGCGGATAACCAGATCAATATACTGGACATTTCCCAGACGATCGTGCAGGGGTATTTCAATATGATGATGATCGTGGATACGAACCTGACGCAGAAGGATTTCGGTGTGATCGTAAAGGAGTTGGAGCAGCTGGGGGAGAATATCGGCGTGATCATCAAATGTCAGAAGGAAGAGATCTTCAACCAGATGCACAGGATTTAACAGAGAAAGCGGTGACTGTAACAGAGAGGATACGACGTTCGGGAGGACAGACGAAACGATATGATCAATATATTTGAAGTGGCAGAGACAAATGAGATGATAGAGAAGGAGAATCTCGATGTGAGGACAATCACGTTGGGAATCAGCCTTTTGGACTGTATAGACGCGGATCTGAAACTTGTCAATGAGAAGATTTACCATAAAATCTACCATGCGGCGAAGGATCTGGTGGAGACAGGGGAATATATTTCAGCGGAATACGGAATTCCGATCGTAAACAAAAGAATTTCCGTTACGCCTGTCTCTCTGGTGGGCGGCGCGGCCTGTAAGACGCCGGAGGACTTCGTTTCGATCGCGCATACGCTTGATAAAGTGGCCCATGAGGTCGGAGTAAACTTTATCGGCGGATATTCGGCGCTGGTCTCTAAAGGGATGACAGAGGCGGACGAGAGGTTGATCCGTTCTATTCCCAAGGCGCTTGCCGTGACGGAGAGAGTGTGCAGCTCTGTCAATGTGGGCTCCACCAGGACCGGTATCAATATGGATGCGGTAAAGTTGATGGGAGAAGTGATCCTGCAGACGGCAGAGGCCACCCGGGATGCGGATTCGCTGGGATGTGCGAAGCTGGTCGTGTTCTGCAATGCGCCTGATGACAATCCTTTTATGGCCGGCGCTTTTCACGGGGTGACGGAGGCGGACAAGGTGATCAATGTAGGGGTCAGCGGGCCGGGCGTGGTCAAGACGGCGCTGGAGAAAGTACGCGGTGAGAACTTCGAAGTGCTGTGCGAGACCATCAAGAAGACAGCCTTCAAGGTAACGCGCGTAGGACAGCTTGTGGCGAAAGAAGCGTCGAAACGTCTGCAGGTGCCTTTTGGTATCGTGGATTTATCCCTGGCGCCGACACCGGCGATCGGGGATTCGGTGGCGGATATATTGTGCGAGATCGGTCTGGAGTACGCCGGTGCGCCCGGCACCACTGCGGCGCTGGCGCTTTTGAATGACCAGGTGAAGAAGGGCGGTGTGATGGCGTCTTCCTATGTGGGCGGACTGAGCGGGGCTTTCATTCCGGTCAGCGAGGATCAGGGAATGATCGACGCGGTATCCGCCGGCGCACTGACGCTGGAGAAGCTGGAAGCCATGACCTGTGTCTGCTCGGTGGGGCTGGATATGATCGCAGTGCCCGGAGATACGAAGGCGACAACACTTTCCGGTATCATTGCGGATGAGATGGCGATCGGCATGGTCAACCAGAAGACGACGGCCGTGCGACTGATTCCGGTGATCGGCAAAGGGGTGGGAGAGACCGTGGAATTCGGCGGCCTGCTCGGATATGCGCCGATCATGCCCGTCAATGGTTTTTCCTGTGACGCATTCGTCAACCGCGGCGGCAGGATTCCGGCGCCGATCCACAGCTTTAAGAATTAGAAAGAAAGGATACATAACCGACAGACGCCGGATATGTATCCTTTTTCTTTAAAACAGTATGAACAAAATACGGTTGAGAAAAGATTATTCCGCAAATACTTTCAAATGTTCTCTCTCAAGCGCTTCTGCGTTGTCAACAATCTTCTTGAAATCGCCGATCAGTTCATCGGAAAGTTTCACAGCCGATCTGTATTCATTCTCGGCTCTCGCATAATCCTGATTCTTGAGGGCAACGATCGCATTCTTGCCGTAGCCATGGAAGCGGCGGTGTTTGTCAGCCAGCCCGCTCCAGAGAGGAGAGATCATCTTGTTGCGGGGGTGCATCGCATAGTAGAAATGGCCGAATGCACACTTGGTATCGTCGGTCTGCAGCGGAACGCATTCTCTGTCTTTGACCATGGTGCCAAGTGTCTTTAACCAGTTCTGGTGAGCGGTGATCGCATTCTGGACATTGGCGATAAACTGGCGGTTGCTCAGCATGTAGAAGACATCCTCTACCATATTGCCCATCAGTTTGGCGGAATCGTCCAGATCCTTCTCGATTGTGGATACGGGCCGCATATTCACCTTGAGATCTTCGGATACGGTGCCAAGCATATCGGACTGTTCATTCAGGGAGACGCATTCCTCGCGCAGTCTGCCCATCTGATCCTGTACGTTGGTCACGGCGCTGAATATCTCTTCGCTGGTGGCAGCGATGGTGGTGATGGAATCGGTGATGCTGACGATATTGGAAACATTGCGCTCATTGTTGGAGAGCACTTTGTTTAAATTCTCACGCATGGATTCGAGTTCTTCCACTGTCTGGTCAAGACTTCCGCAGGTCATCTTGGAAGCCGCCTCGATCTTGGCAACAAAGCCGTCCATATTGCCGGTGAGCTGCTTCGTCTCATCAGCCAGGCTTCTGATCTGCTCTGCCACAACGGCAAATCCCTTGCCGGCTTCCCCTGCCCTGGCCGCCTCGATGGAAGCGTTGAGTGCGAGCATGTTGGTCTGGGCGGAAATGGAGTTGATACCCTTGATCACTTCGTTCATGCCCTTGATGATCTCCAGAAGCTCCTGCATGTCATCCTTCATCTGGTCTGATTTATCAATCGTAAACTGAGATTCCTCGACAATGGAAGAAATCTCCTGGCTGCTGGCTTCCATATCGTCCATGATTGAGCCGGCAGAAGAAGATACCTGGGCGATGGACTCGGCAAAACCTTCGTGCGCGTTCACTACCTCATTCATATTCTCTTCCGTCATCTGGGAAGCACGTACAACAGTCTCGGATATATGCTTAACGGTATTGCTGATCTGGCCCATCTTATCAGTGCTGTCGCCCATGGCAAGATCAAGGGCGCTGATCTGCATAACGGATTTGCATATGCCGCCTACCAGCTGGTTGAATTTGTCCCTTCCTTCATTCAGTCTCTTCTGGATCTGAAGTGCTTCCTCGCTTCCACTGACCGGTTCCATCCGGCCGATGGATTGTAATATTTTGTCGTTCTTGTTTCTCATCCTGTTCCCTCCTGTCACCCCATATATAAATGCATTATAACAGAGTGCGCTTCTTTTTTCCATAATAAAATAGAAAATACTTTACACATAAACATTATATCAAATTCTGCGTCGTTGTAAAGGAAATTGTTTCAGATTATCCCGGCCTGTCAGGGACTGCGGTTTCGGGAGAGTTTATTTTTGAATATGTATTGCTTTCCGACTCAACGATGTATAAACTGTTCAGAGAGTACGTCAGAGAAAGAAAAGGAACACGGAGGATACAGTATGAAAGATCACTTTTTGACGGCAGCGGATATGACGAAGTTCGAGAGATTTCTAAGGGAAGAAGAACGGGAGGCCGCGACCATCGAAAAATATCTGCGGGAGGTGCAGGCCTTTTACGCCTGGCTGGAAGGAAAACCGGTGACAAAGGAGACGGTCGTTAAATGGAAAGAGAGACTGCAGCAGGAAGGCTATGCCTGTGCAACGGTCAATGCGAAACTCTCGGCGCTCAACGGCTTTTTCAAATTTGTCGGCTGGGAAGAGTGCAGGGTGAAATTTCTGCGGATCCAGAGACAGATGTTCCGCAATCAGTCGAAGGAACTGACCAAGGCCGAGTACGAACGGCTGCTGGAGACTGCGCGCAGGATAGGCAAAGAGAGGCTGTCCCTCCTGATGGAAACGATCTGTGCGACCGGCATCAGGGTCAGCGAGCTTTCTTATATAACGGTGGAATCGGCCAGGGAAGGACGGGCCCAGGTGGAATTAAAGGGTAAGATCCGCGTGATTCTGCTGCCGGGTAAGCTGTGCCGCAAGCTGCTTAAATATGCGCAGGAACAGGGAAATGCTTCCGGCGAGATCTTTGTGACAAAAGGCGGAAGGGGACTGGGCAGAAGGCAGATCTGGAGGGAGATGAAAGAACTATGCAAGGCGGCCGGCGTGGAGGCCTCCAAAGTATTCCCACATAATCTGAGGCATCTGTTTGCCACTTCCTTCTATAAAATATGTAAGGATATCGTCAGGCTGGCCGATGTACTGGGGCACAGCTCTGTGGAAACTACAAGGATCTATCTGCTGACAGCCGGTAGAGAACATGCAAGACAGATGGAACTGACAGGGCTGATCCTGTAGGCGGAATCAATATTCTGTCCATAGAGAATGACCAGTCGTACATAATTAGTTTATTATAGCATGGATTATTTATGCATTTCAATCCTGTTTTTATGTTTTTTGGACATGGCGTAGAGAGGCCGCAGTAGAATATATTACGGTCTCCTGTTTGTATGCCCGCTTATGCAGTTTCTTTTTAATCTTATCGGATCACGTCCCCCTGTTCACGAAATCAAAATGAAATCACATGCAAAATCACATATTTTTTCCGAAAATACCTTTTACACGATGGACAGAATATTGAGTCTGTCAATCAGGCAGTATCACAGAGCATGACAGCCGGATATGGAAGGGGTGTACTCTGTGTCTGCAGTAAGAATAGAGACGATCAGTCCGGAGACGATCGATGCGTTTCTGGCATATCTTTCAGAAAAAGGCAGAGGGAAGGCATCTTTGCGCAGCTACAGGAGAATCCTGACGGAATTATACCGGTATCTGCCCGAGGATAAGTGTATCGGAGAAGAGACCGGGCCGGCGTGGAAGGCCTTTCTGGAGCGGCAGGGACTTCAGCCAGCCACGGTGAACAACCGCATGTCTGTCTGGAACAGCTTCCTGCTGTATCTGGGACACCGGGAATGGCAGTTTGGAGATTTTAACAGAGAGGCGGAGACGGCGCAGCCGGAGCTTAGCCGCACGGAATATCTGCGTCTTTTATCGGCGGCAAAGCATATGGGTAAGGAGAAGTCTTATCTGCTGATCAAGACGCTCGGCGGTGCGGGTATGAGGATTCAGGAACTGCCGCAGCTTACCGTGGAGGCGGTCAGGCAGGGGGCGGTGGAACTTGCATACCACAATTCCCGCCAGAGAAGAGTGCTGAAACTGCCGGAGGGACTCAGGAGAGAACTGTTGGACTATGCAGAACGGGAGGGGATCCGGACGGGCCCGGTGTTCGGTTCGCCAGGGGGCGCGCCTATGGCCCGTTCCAATGTGAATTATTTTATCAGCATGGTCAGTCATGATGCCCAGGTGGAGGAGGAGAAGGCGACGCCCAGATGCCTGTGGAAGATGTATCAGGAGACCTGCAGGAAGATCCAGGACAATGTGGCCGTGCTCATCGAGCAGTCTTATCAGCGGATGCTGGATGAAGAGCAGAAGGTAATGGGATGGAGGGCATGACCATCCTGCATTAGAAAATAAATCGGATAAAACGGGAGAGCGGCAGATGAATGTATTACTGATTGGTGGAAGCAGCCGGATGATCGATGCAGTGATCGACAAACTGAATAAAGGAAAACACAGGATCTTCCTGCTGACGGGCCGCAGAGACAGACAGTTTTCTTATAAGCATGTATTTGAGCGGTATGATTATCCATATGAAGATGAGAGCGTCAAGGACATTTTCGAGAGCGTCAAGCCGGATATGGTCGTGTTCATGGGCGCTTATGATACGAACTTTGACTGGCACAGAGAGAGACAGGAGTCGGTGCGCTATACGGCGTCGCTGATGAACATACTTTCTACCTATTCTATGGCATGTAAGGGACGGTTCGTCTACCTTTCTTCCCATGAAGTGTTCGGCGGTTCCTACCATAACGATATTGCGGAGTCGGAGACGACGACGCCCAGAGGGTTTAAGGCGCTGGCGATCTCCCAGGGCGAGGAGATCTGCGAGAATTACCGCAAGACTCAGGGAGTCGATACCATGATTCTGCGTTTCGACCATCTCTACGGTGTTCCGCGCAGAGGACAGGAAGACAGTAACCCCTGCTTTCAGATGTGTCTGGAGGCGTTGAAGACCGGCAAGGTTTCGGCCAGCGACAGAAGATCCTTTTCCATGCTTTATCTGAATGATGCGGTGGAACTGGCCTATAAGGCGATGATGGAAGAACAGCCGGCGCTGTCCTGCTATCATATCACTTCCGGGGAAGAACTGGATGAAGTTAAGCTTGCGGGAATGGTCATCAAGGCGATGGGAGGCGGGATCCGGCTTGTCAATAACTCGGTGGGAGACAAATACCGCCTGCTGTTGGACGGTCGTTCTTTCCAGGAAGAGTATGACCAGAAGATTTTCGTACAGTACGAAGAAGGCGTAGAACAGGTCGTCAAGTATATGAAACGGCATGCGGATGCCTTTATCAGTGCGGAAGATCTGGGCGGAAGCACCATTGGCAGGATCTGGCACGGCATCAAGGTTGCCTTTAAAAGAATCTTCCCGTTTGTGGAGAATCTGATCTGTTTTGTTCCTTTCTTTATATTGAACAGCAAGGCGGCGGACAGCGAGTATTTTAACAGGCTGGATTTCTTCCTGCTGTACGTGCTGCTGTTTGCCATCGTCTACGGACAGCAGCAGGCGATCTTTTCTTCCCTGCTTGCCGTGGCCGGCTATTTCCTGCAGCAGATGTACGGGAGGACGGGTTTCGAAGTACTGTTGGATTACAATATTTACATATGGATGGCACAGCTTTTCATCATCGGTATGGTGGTGGGATATATGCGTGACCAGCTCCAGTTCGTGAAAGATGAGAATGAGGAAGAGGTGCGGTATCTAAGCCGGAAGGTGGACGATATCGCCGATATCAACGACAGTAACGTGCGCATGAAGCAGAGCTTCGAGACACAGCTGGTCAACCAGAGGGACAGTCTTGGAAAAGTATACGAGATCACCTCCAGTCTGGAAGCCTATGAGCCGGAGGAGGTGCTTTTCTACGCGGCAAAGGTGCTGGGAGAGCTGATGGACAGCAAGGCTGTGGCGGTCTACACGGTGGCGAACGGAGATTATGCCAGACTGTTCTCCTTTACGTCGGAAGAAGCGCGCAGACTCGGCAACTCCATTAAGTATACGGGGATGGAAGATCTGTACAGGGATCTGAAGGAACACCGTGTCTTTATCAATAAGAAGATGGACGAAAAGCTGCCGCTGATGGCAAGCGCCGTCTATACGGCGGACAGGATGGAACTGATCCTGATGATCTGGGGTATCCCGTGGCAGCGTATGACACTGGCGGAGGCGAACCGCCTGACGATCATAGGCGCCCTGATCCAGAACGCGGTAGTACATGCGAACCGTTATCTTGACGCCCTGACCCATGAACGCTATCTGGAGCAGACGAATATTATGTCGCCTGATGCGTTCGGACAGCTTGTCCATGCATTTTTTGGCGCGAAGACCAACGGGCTGACCGAGTGTGCCCTGCTGGAGATCGTGACTGAGGATTACAGGCAGGCCGCCGAGACACTGGGACGGAATATGCGCCAGACAGATTATATGGGTGTGTTCCGGGACGGCAGGTTCTGCATCCTGCTTTCCAATACGGATGAGAAGAATGCGCAGGGTGTGATAGAGCGTTTCCGGAGCGCCGGTTATATATGCCGCCTCAGAGAGGGGGCGGAGATATGACGCTGACGTTTGAGGAGCATGTTTTTCTCATCGTTGTGATCTTAAATACGATCATAGCGGTGCTCTATCTGCTGATCGGCAGCCTGATTATGGTTCCCATCCGCAACCGGAAAAGAGAAGGGGAGGCGGAGCGGCTGCATGACAACAGGAGAACCTATCTGCTGCGGTTTATCGTGATGCTGCTGTGCCCGGTGGTGGGCCCGTTGTTCTTCTTTGTCGTTCATTTCTTCTATCTGACAATCTTCCGGTTTCAGGTGGAGCTGGATGATGTGGTATTCAGCAAAGAGCGTGTGCGGACCCAGCTGAGAGCGGATGAAGAGCGGGAGATGAACGTGATCCCGCTGGAGGAGGCCGTGGCGGTCAACGACCAGAAGAGTCTGCGCGCAGCCATGTTAAATGTGTTGAAAGGAGAGATTCGGAATTCATTGTCGGCTATTTCCCTGGCGCTTGAGACGAAGGATTCAGAGTCTTCTCATTATGCAGCTTCCATTTTGAGCCATGAGCTGAGTGAGTTCCGTATGGAGGTACAGAAGCTGTATCTGGGAATCAGAGAGGAAGCGCAGGAGCAGACCGAATACGAAGACATGATGCTCGGCTATACGGACAATGTCTTAAAACAGAAGGTCTTTACGGAGCTGGAGCAGAGAAGGTTCGTACAGATGATGGCCGAAGCGGCGGAATCCTTTTATACCAAAAATCCGTCCGGAATGCCGGAACAGCACTATGAGAGTGTCTGTATGAGGCTGCTGGAGATCAAAGATTACGAGAATTCGGAGAAATGGTGCATCAGGCTGGCCGAGCAGTATCCGGACCGGCTGTCGGCCTTTACCTGCAAGTTGAAATTATATTTTATCGTCAGAAACAGAGAGGCTTTCTTTCAGACACTCGACGCCTTGAAGAAATCGGATGTTGTGATCGACAGTGAGACACTGGAACTGATCAGGACCTTCAGCTGACAGACTGTACCGTGGTCCCGTATGGGAGGGCAGAGCGGGCCGCCTTGGGCCGGCAGACTCTGAATTGAGGAAAGGGCATGGTTATAATTAGAAATGATATCACGCCGTAACTATTTGACAATCACAATCGTAATGTTCATCGTGTTTTTCCTGTTTCAGTTTTCCAATGTTGCCCTGGAGAGCTGGAACCATTATGAGGAAAATGCTTATATGGTAGATACGTCCGAACTTCCGGACAGGAGCGACGCCTATTATGCGGACGGCAGCGGGGAAGCAGAGGACTTTGCAGGCGAGGCGCGAAAGAGCGCGGTTTACATAGGGGACGATGAGGACGCGGTCACAGAGACGGTGAAGCTGTGGGCCGACTATACAAAAAGAAGGCTGCAGATCTATCCCTCTCTGGAAGCGTATGAGAAAGAGAAAAAGAAAGATGACGCGTGGCAGCCGCAGGTGATGGCCATCGACGCTGACGGGATGGATTTTGATACGGCAGATACCTGTAAGCTGCTGGAAGAGTATTTACAGGCTGGAACCCACTTGATCTTCTGTAATCTGCCTGATGTATCCGTGATCAAGGAAAATGAGCGGCTGCAGGAGCTTCTGGGGATCCGGACGATCAGAGCCGAAGAGATGTCTGTGACGGATCTGCATCTGCATGGAGGGTTTCTGCTGGGAGGAGAGAAAATCTATTCGGCAGAGAGCGCGGAGGAAGGTCTGGAATTTACACTTCCCTGGTATGAGCTGATTCCGGAGACGGAACTGTACATGAACGGAATCCCGAAGAAAAAGTCCCTGGGTGATGAGACCATCGAGGAAAAGGCATTTCCGGCTGTGATCTGGCAGAGAGATGTGGAAACTGCCTCTGTGTTTGCCGTCAACGGCGCCTATATGGAGGATGCGGCGGGGCTGGGGATCCTGTCGGCCATGTCCGCCAAAATGGAGCCTTACGGGATTTATCCCGTGGTCAATGCACAGACCCTTGTCTATGCCAATTATCCGGGCGTGGCGGACGAGAATAAAGAGATGCTTATGGAACGTTACAGCCAGTCCATGGAAGGTTTTTTCCAGAATGTGGTCTGGCCGGATGTGGTGGCTGTCCTCAGGGAAGCGGGCGCAACCCTGTCCTGTATGATGGCGCCGCAGTTTGACTATGAAGACGATACGGTACCGGATGTGGATCAGTTTATCCGCTATATGAAACTGCTGAACGAACAGGGCGCGGAGACGGGACTGTCCGGCGTATGTCATTCCGATACCCCTCTGGCGAAAAAGACTGCCAGAGACTATGAGTTTATGCAGAAGGCGCTGCCGACGTTTCAGTTTACGTCCTTCTTTGCGGGAGATCTGACAGAGAAGGCGGTGCTGGAAGCGCTGCAGGAAGACCTGCTTGCCTCTGTGAGGACGGTGGTCGAGGATACTACGAAGGAAGACAAGGAAGTGATCGGCTATCTGTCTGATTATATTACCAGGCAGAGCGCCGTGATAGACGGCTTTGAAGGTTCAGTACGCCGGGAATTCCGGTTCCGCTGCTTGGAAACGGCGCTGGGGTATACCAGCGTGCTCGTGGATATGGAGCGGATCGTCTATCCGGAGGACGACGGCGACGAGTGGGTGTTTGCTTCCAATACACTGCGCCGGAATCTGCAGGATTATCAGATCAGGGAGCAGGGCTTTGACGGTGCGACGGTGTCGGAGTGTGATGAACGGATCCGCAGCTTCCTGGCACTGGATTATACAGAACAAAGAGAATTCAATTCGATCCATCTGGAGCGGAATGCCGTAAGAGGGCCGGTATGGTTCGTCCTGCGGACGAATCATGAAGGCATTGAGAGCATGGAAGGCGGAAGCTGGAAAAAGCTGGAAGAAGACGCTTATCTGATTGAAATGGAAGAGCAGAAGGCAGTGATCACGCTGAGAGCGTATTAGTGCAGTAAGAAGGGAACGGATATTACAATGAGAATTTGCATAGTAGCGGAAGGATGTTATCCATATACGGTAGGCGGCATGTCCAGCTGGGCACACGGCCTGATCCGTTCTTTTCCAAACCAGGAGTTTGTCATATTGGCGATCGTTGCCAACAGAGAACTGCGGGGAAAGTTCGTATACGAGATGCCGGAAAATGTGGTGGAAGTGCATGAACTTTATCTGGATGATCTGGACTGGGGCAGAAGAAGGAAGCGAAAGAGCTGTATGACGAAGAAAGAATATCAGGCGCTGCGCAGCCTGATGCTTGGCAGACAGGTTGAGTGGGAGGCATTGATCGACTATTTCCAGAAGAAAAAACGTTCCTTAAACGATCTGCTGATGGGGGAAGATTTCCTGCATGCGGTGACGGAATTCTATATGCTGCATTACAGCCAGTTCGTATTTACGGATTTTCTGTGGACGATGCGTTCTATCTATCTGCCGTTGTTCCGGACGCTGCAGATGAAAGTGCCGAAGGCGGATGTCTATCACTGCCTGTGCACCGGTTATGCGGGCGTGCTGGGCAGCATGGGCAAATATATCCATGGCGGCAGGCTGCTTTTGTCGGAGCATGGAATCTATACGAGAGAGCGGGAGGAAGAACTGATCCGCTCTAAATGGGTAAAAGGCATTTATAAAAATATCTGGATCGAGCAGTTCCGCAAAATGTCCAGAATGGCATATGACAGGGCGGAACTGGTGACGAGCCTGTACGCCGGGGCCAGAGAACTGCAGACGGAACTGGACTGCCCGGTGGAGAAGACGATGGTGGTGCCAAACGGCGTTCAGGTGGAGCGGTTTCAGGATCTTCTCGGAAAAACAGAGGCCGAGGAGGGAGAAATCTATGTGGGAGCGGTATTTCGCGTGACACCGATCAAGGACGTCAAGACCCTGATCCAGGCGTTTGCTTTTGCCAAGGAAAAGGAACCGAGACTGAAACTATGGATCATGGGACCATGGGACAATGATGACGGCTACGTGCAGGAATGTTTTGACATGGTGGGGATCATGGGGATAGCCGATGTGATCTTCACCGGCAGGATAGATGTGCGGGATTATTATGGCAAGATGGATATGATGATCCTGACCAGCATCAGTGAAGGACAGCCGCTGACGATCCTGGAGAGCTTTGCGGCGCATAAGCCGGTGATCGCCACGGATGTGGGAGACTGCAGCGGATTGATCCTCGGAAACGAAGGGGATAGCTTCGGGGAGGCAGGCATCATCACCCATATCATGAATGTGGGAGAGATCACACAGGCCATTCTGACATTGGCGCAGAACAGGCAGCTTCGTCTGCAGATGGGAGAGAACGGCTATCAGCGGGTAACCGCAGGCTACCGCATGGAGCAGATGCTGAATGCCTATGGGACGATCTACAGAGAGTTTGCGGAGAGTATGCAGAAACCCTGGGCGGACAATGAAGTGGAAATGACAGACCATCAGTCGGATGGTTATATTGGAGAGGGGTGAGACCATGGCGGGAATAGGTGTTAAATTAAACCGTATATTTGAGAAGAAATCTGTCTTTGCAAATCTTGTGGGATTTACCTACAGTACGATCGCCACGGTAGCGCCGATGCTCCTGGTGATCGGCAACATCATGCTGATGGGCTGGATCCTGGGGCTGAATAAGGCGGCGTATCTGACCAGGGAAGTGTTCTTCTGTACGGTACTGTATACCTTTATCTTTGCGTTGCTTACGGCGGCGCCTTTTAACGCCGTATTATCAAAATATATGCAGGATGCCATTTTTGAAGAACGCTATCAGGACATTCTGCCCTGCTATTATCTGGGGCTTGTGTTTAATATCGTGCTCAGCTGTCTGGTGGGGATTCCCTTCTGCCTGTGGGAGCACTTTGTGGGCGGGGTGAGCGTCTTCTATGTGTTTACGGGATTTTGCGGCTATATCTGTCTGGTACTGGTATTTTATTCGATGATCTATCTTTCGATCTGTAAGGATTACCAGAAGATTTCCCTGTTTTTCATGCTGGGAATGGTGATTACTTTTATCCTCTCGCTGGTCCTGCGGTTTATTCTGGAATGGGAAGTTACGATCAGCATTTTGTTCGCCCTTATGGTCGGGTTCTTTTTCATTGCAACGATGGAGTTCGCGACCACCAAACGGTATTTCGTGAAGAACAGCAGCCGGTATCTGCCGGTGCTTAAATATTTCGGCAGGTGGTGGCAGCTGGTGGTATGCAATTTCCTGTATATACTGGGCATGTATATCCATAACTTCGTATTCTGGACGACGGATATGCGGATCGTGGTGGTGAAGAGCTTTGTGTGCAACCAGCCTTATGATATGGCGACCTGTATCGCCATGTTCACCAATATCTCCGCGACGGTGATCTTCGTGGCGCGGGTCGAGATGCATTTCCACGACAAGTACAAGGCGTATTCGGAAGCCGTGATCGGCGGCAAGAAAGCGGACATCGAGAACACGAAGCGCAGGATGTTCCGCGCCATAGCAAGCGAGCTGATGAGCCTTGTGCGGATACAGTTTATCATATCGGTGGTGGTGTACCTGCTGTGCATCGTACTTCTGCCGCAGTATGGGATGGGCGGCATGGTCATGCGTATCTATCCCTGTATGGCGGCCGGATATTTCATTTTGTTCCTCATGTATGCGGCGATTCTGTTCTTATACTACTATAACGACCTGACAGGGGCAGTGTTGACGACACTCAGCTTCTGTGGCGTGACCTTTCTGGGCAGTGTGTTTGCCGCCTACAATTTGTCGGAGATCTGGTATGGACTTGGCGTGCTGCTTGGCGCCTTTGCCGGATGGACGGTGGCGTATATGAGGCTGCGGTGGGTGGAGAGGAATCTGGACCGGAATATTTTCTGTAAGTGGATGCTGTTGAAGCGGGGGAAGGGGAAGATGCCTTTGGGTCTGGTATATCAAAAGGACGACGGGACGCAGAACAAAAAACGTACAGCGAAAAAGAATACACGGACTGCCTGATGAAACAGCACCGGAAACAGGGGCGGCGTCAGGCGGCAGATAGAAGAAAACAGAAACCTGCGGGCGAAGGAAAGGCATGGGCGTGTAAATGGAAGCAGGCAGTATCATTAGAATAGCAATGACGACAGCGGGCATTGCCGTCATGTTATGCAGCTTCTGGTTTCTCTCGGTAAAAAAGATGACGGCTGACTTTGCCGTTATATGGGAAATTCTTGGTGTGTTGCTGCTTATGATCGGAGCGGTTCCCGGTCTGTCAGGATGGACACTGAACCTTTTTGCAAGAGGAGAGCAGTTGGTGATATGTATCGGAGCAGCAGGTGTGTTTTTTTGTTACCTGTTCAGTCTGTTGATCTCCCGCCTGTCGATGAAGAACCATGGGCTGGCGATAGAAGTTTCCATGCTGCTGCAGGAGCAGAGCGTTGAGCGGGAAGAACAAGATCAACAGGAGAACATACGGCAGGAGGCAGCGGAACGACCCCGGAAGGAATTGCTGATCATACTGCCAGTGAAAAATGAAGAGAAAAATATCGGGAAGGTTTTGGAACAGCTCTGCAGGACGGATATCATAAAAACAGCGGACATTCTCTGCATTAACGATGCTTCAACAGATGCTTCCGGTGAGATCATCGACCAATATCCATGTGCGCAGATCAGGAATGTGTTTGGACTCGGGTATGGAAGTGCACTGCAGCTTGGCTATAAGTATGCGGTGCGCAAAAAGTATCAGTATGTCATTCAGATGGATGCGGACGGACAACATGACGTTTGCAATATTCCGATAATCTATAGTAAATTGAGGGCGGCAGATACAAACGGAGAATGTTCGGATATTGTTCTGGCCTCCAGGTTTATGGAGGGCAGTTCCCCGTTTTATGTTTCTGCAGTCAAGAAGTTTGCCTTCTGGTTGTTCCGGACTATGATATATGCGGTGACGGGAAGAAGGATCGCGGATCCAACGACCGGCCTGCAGGGATTGAGCAAAAGAGCTTTTACCTGTTATGCACAATACAACAAATTTGATTATCAGTATCCTGATGCCAATATGGTCATGCAGATGCTGCTCTTAAATTACCGGCTGACGGAAGTGCCGGCGGTAATGCATGTGAGGACGGATGGAAAAAGTATGCATTCGGGTCTGGAGCCAATTAGTTATATGTTGCGTATGTTTCTAAGTGTGCTTGCGGTCGTATTCAGGATTAAAGTATTGAAACAGCAGTGACTTTGACGGAATGTTATGAAGGGAAAAGAGCAGTATGAAACGGAAGGAACGGATAAGATTTTTCCTGGTGCTGCTTATCTCGTTGATCGTGATAGGCCCTCTTTGTATCGTGATCTTACATAATATGCAGGGAAATATCAGGATGGAAAATATCAGTTTTAAAGAATCTGCCCGGGAACTGCGTAATCCGGGACGGGGATTTTATAATCTTTATCGTTTTATGATCTCGGATGAGAAAGAGAATTACTGGCAGCTTGTACAGCAACTGTATCGGGAAGATACGGGAACAAGCCTGACACTGGTGGAGATCAATCTGCAGCAATATCGGGACGCGGAGATCAGTGAGGCGGGAATGGTGAATATTACATCATTGTTTGAGGCGCTGGAAGATGTGGATAAGCAGCTGATCGTCCGTTTTCTGTATGACTGGGATGGAGAGAATGAGAAATATGAACCGGAGACTGTCGATATCATTTTGCACCATATGGGGCAGGTGGAAAGAGTACTGAGGGAGTTCTCCGGACAGATTTTTATTGTGCAAGGATTGTTTACCGGTAATTGGGGTGAAATGAACGGTACGAAATATTTCACAGATCAGGATCTGACAAAGCTGACAGAAAAGATGGGAGACGTGACAGACAGAGGCATTTATCTGGCGGTCAGGACACCGGAGCAGTGGCGGCGGATCACCGGGCTTGAGGAAGTGACAGAAGAAACTTTAACAGAGCATCCGCTGGCAGAACGTATCAGTCTGTACAATGACGGTATGCTTGGCAGTGAGAGCGATTATGGAACATACCGGGTTCATGAAGTGAATGGAAAAAAGATTTCGGAAAGGGAAGCGGAGCTTACCTTTCAGGAAACACTCTGCAGCAGGGTGCCAAATGGCGGAGAAGTCATCAACGACAATGTCTACAATGATTTTGAACAGGCGCGGAAGGATCTGGCGACGATGCATGTCACTTATCTGAATGAGGGACATGATCAGACGGTTCTTGAGAAGTGGAAGAAAGCGAAAGTCACGGAGAAGGGCTGCTATCAGGGAATGGACGGTTATACTTATATGGAACGTCACCTGGGATATCGTCTGTTGATCGAGAAAAGCGCTATTTATCATAGTGCGTTCTGGAATCACATCGAGGTGAGTGTGACTATGAAGAATGCAGGTTTTGCGCCTCTGTATCGTGAAACAAAGACAACACTGCTCTTCCATGACAAAGAGTCAGACCAGTGTCTGACATTCGAAATGGATGGAGATCTGCGCAGCCTGACGGGCGGGAACGAGTCGGAGAAGGGTTTGAAGTTAAAGACACAGATTCCGGTGGAGGAATTGATGCAGGCGAAGTATGAGGTTTATTTTTCTGTTGTGGATGTGAAGACAGGTCAGAAGATATTGTTTGCAAATGAGCAGGATGCGGAAACGTATGGATATCGGATTGGATCGGTTGAGATTTTGAAGTAGGATGATCAGTGCAGGAAAGGGGAGCAACAGAAAGCATGGATGTATATTATTGGATAACTGAATACAGCAGGGTGTTTTGTGGCTATCTGTTTCTGATGTTTGTCTGGCCTTCGGTGGTATTTCATAAGCATCTGCGGGCAAAATCCAAAACCTATTGGTTCGGATTCTGTGTTACAGTGCCGATTGTGATCATGAATACGGTAGTACTGGGACTCGGTCTTGTACATGGGTTGAGCCAGTGGCTTGTGGGACTGCTTTTTTATGGTGTGTTTGTACTGGCATTTTTGAAAAATTTCATAGCTTATCTGGACAGGAAATACAGGAGGATGATGGAGACAGAGTTTCCCAATGTCCGCAGCCTGCTGGGGAAGTACCGGAAGCTGGTCATATTTCTGCTGTTCTTTGTGGTGTGCTATAAATATGTGAGACGGGCGGTGCATTTCTTAAGTGGTGACCTTTTAAAACAGATAAGAACATGCAACTGGACGAAGGCCAGACTGAGAGTGAAGGAAAGAATCTGGAGCTTTGGAAGGTGGATCAGTTCTTTATTCTGGCGGTACGGTATTCTGGTACTTGTGATCATTTATGGGATGGTATATTTTTCTTACGGTGCGTTTCGGCTGCATTCCTACGGATATGGGGATCTGTATACCCATCATAAATGGATCTATGAATTGATCGAGGGGAATATTTTTGCCGAGGGCGTGTATCCGGAGGCGATGCACTGCTTTATTTATTGTATGCATACGCTGTCAGGTATTAAGATACACAGTATTCTGCTTTTTTTGCAGGGAATTCATGTGGCGGTTTTCCTGGTATCCGTCTATCTGTTGCTGAGGAGGGTATTTAGCTGGCGATATACACCGGTCTTTATATTGATGACGTTTTTGACGCTGGATCTGAATAATGCAGATCTGATTCACAGTATGTTCCGGCTGCAGATTACGATGCCGATGGAGTTTGGACTGCATACGGTATGTTTGAGCGCGCTTTTTTTGATAAATTATCTGGAAAGGGAGCGGATTGACAAAGGCAGTCCGGTTGGTGTTTTCAGTGATATCAAGAAGAAAGATGATGTTGCCATTGGCAGGAAAGTGAAGCAACGGAAATATTTCTGGGATGAAAATCTGTTGTTATTTATGATGGCGCTGGCGGCTGTCATTATGACGCATTTTCATGCAATGTTGATGGCGCTGATCGTCTGTATATCATTTGCAGTCTTTGCGTTAAAGAAGATTTACAACAGGAAATATCTGATTCCGCTGACGACAGCAGTGATTTGTGGTGTGATGATCGCGGTAATACCTATGGCGGGAGCATTGACACAGGGTATTCCGTTCAGTACTTCGATTGACTGGGCGCTCAATGCCGTGAACGGACAGGAGAGCAGAGATGCGCGGGAGACGAAGGAGGATGTTGAGACCGAAAAGGAAGAAGCCGGCGGTGTAGAGAAGAAATCGAACAGCGAAGACAATGTGAACATGAAGAACGAGGAAGATGCCGGCAAAGGGGAAAAAGTACAAGAGAAGAGTAAAGAAAAGAAGAAAAATAGTGATGATAAAGATACAACACAGAATGAAGAGGGGGAATTACAGGAGATCAGACGCAGCGAGATCAGTATCACTGCCAGACTTCTCAGCGGTGTAGTTGAGCTTTATGATAAAGGATATGCGGCATTGTATGGAAAGCGCAGCGGAGGATGGGCGTTTATTTTGACGGTAGCGGTTGTCGTATTCTGTTGGCTGACAAAGAAAAAAGAGAAGTTTAAGCGGTTTCGTGAAGTGTGTCGAAAATATCCGCCGGTGATTCTTGTGTCAGTAATTTATGTATTAGTTTATGCAGCGCCGATGATTGGCCTGCCGGATTGGATACCGGAGGGGAGATTTTTTGCGCCGGGGCATATGATGTTGCTTGGTGTGATGGTGATGCCGCTTGATTTGGCATTCTATGGATTAGCGGAGGTTGGCAGAGACTTTGCGATGAGATTGTTGTCTTTCGGATCTGTGGTGGGAATCTACGGAGCGGCGATTGCGACAGGGAATTTCAGAGGGATGTTGTTCTATGAATTGTCACGATACAATGCGGCGGTAGAAGTTACAGAATCGATTATTAATACGTTTCCACAGTACAGTTATACGATCGTGTCGCCAACGGATGAACTTTATCCTGTAATCCAGTATGGGTGGCACGAGGAGTTGCTTCGTTTTGTGGAGCAGTGCGAGGGAGAAGAGAGTTATTCGATTCCGTCGGAGTATGTGTTTATCTTTGTGGAGAAGAAACCACTTCTGTATGGGCAGTCCTGGTTTTTTCAGAGAGTGCCCTGGTTGGGAGAAGAGAAATATCTGGAGCCTTTTTGGGATGTGTATGCTGCCAGGTATCCGAACAGCGGAGCGAGTCAGGAGCCGAAGGTGATCGCTGCAGATGTCTTAGAGGTTTTGAGCGGATCAGGAGATGTTGGTATATTGGATACTTTGGAAACTTCAGATGAGACAGATAATTCAGAGCTGTCAGAAAATAAGGTTGGATTGAGAGAAGATGCGGGTTTGGAGATTCCAACGTACGAAAATGCATGGGATATGTACTTAAAGCTGGAGAATCGTAAGGTGTTGGAAGCAAAAGCATATGATTGGTGTCAGCGGTTTGCAGAGGAGCATCCTTCGGTGTTGAATGTTTATTACGAGGATGATGCGTTTGTGTGCTATTATTTCTGGCAGGAGATGGGGAATCCGGTGTATGAGTTGAGGATGAGGTAAAGAGAAAGAAATTTTATGAGGATAAAGTAGGCGTAATGTAGTGTATTTGGAGAAGGTGGGTATGGGTAGCAGCAGCATAGGTATCTTAACATTTCACTGTGCAGATAATTATGGAGCAATGCTTCAGGCATATGGTTTAAAAGAATATTTAAGGAAGAAAGGATTTGATGTAGAGATTGTATGTTATGAGCCACCATTTATGACAGGAAGGCATTGGTGGATTCCATATATTCCAGAAGGTGGATTGTTCGGGATTATAAGGCATGGATGGCATGGATGGAGACGGAATCTGAAGCTTGGAAAGACTTTTTTTGAAAGAAGAAAGAATATGCGGCAGTTCCGTAAAAAGTATCTTATCGAAACCGTACAGAAAAAATTGCTTTTTGCCGGTCAGTTAAGGAAGCTTGCGTATCAGTATTATATTGTGGGAAGCGATCAGATTTGGAATCCCGATATTACATTAGGCTTGAGAAAGGTTTATTTTGGAGCTTTTAAAAGTGGAGAAAAGGAAAAGATTATTGCATATGCGGCAAGTTTGGGAGGAGAGTGTTTATCCGATAAATATGACAGAAAATTTTCCGAATTCCTACGGTACGTGAATGTTATTTCAGTTAGAGAGAATGCTGCAATTCCATATATAAAGCGATTTTGTGGGAAAAGAGTTTCTGCAATGCCGGATCCGGTTTTTTTGCTGAAGAAAAACGAATGGCAAAAGATAGAAAAGATGCCAAACAGAGAAAACTATATTTTAGTATATATGACAGAATATAATGAGGAACTGGTTCATTATGTGAAAGTTTTATCGCAAAAAAAGGATCTTTGGATTATTCAGGTTCAAGGTGGAGCGGAAATTACGGCACCAAATGTTATCATAGATCGAGTGGCCAGTCCAGCAGGATTTTTGGGATATATTCATAAGGCAGACTATATAGTGACCAATTCGTTTCATGGTGTGGCATTCAGCATTATATACCAAAAAAAATTTATGGTATTTCGACATAGTAGTGTGGGAGAAAGGATTAATAATATTCTTGAGGTTTTTGACTTGCAGGATCGAGTGTATCGGAAGGGTGAGGATATAAAAATTGAAGATGATATTGAATGGAAAAGAGTAATGGGTCAAATAGAGGATAATGTGAAAAAAGCAGAGAGTTTTTTCATAAAGTGTATGAGGACAAACATTATAGAAAGTAGTTGGTAGATAAATCTGAAATAGGGAATAACAGGCGTTGGAGTAATGTTATGAATTTGTATTTAAAAAAGGAGAACTGCTGTGGTTGTGGTGCATGTGCAGAGTGTTGCCCTAACAAAGCGATCAGAATGGTTCAGAATAGAGAAGGATTTTATTATCCACAGATTAGTAAAGCAAAATGTACCGATTGTGGGATGTGTAAGCAAGTTTGTCCTTTTAAAAACCATGTGAAAATAGCGTGTAGAAACTTGTATCTGGGAGTACAGGCGCTAGACAGTGACCTTAGATATTCGGGATCATCAGGAGGTATTTTTGCTGTACTGGCACAAGATATCCTTAAAAAAGGAGGATATGTTTATGGTGCAGGCTATGACCGGAATATGAAAGTAGTGCATAGAAAAATTATTACAAAAGCGAAGCTTGAACAGATTAGGCGAACGAAATATGTTCAGAGTGATATACATGAAGTATATCATGAAATAGAAAAAGATCTGCGTAATAACAAAGGTGTTCTATTTTGTGGGACGCCATGTCAGGTACAGGCACTAAAACTCTTTTTGCATAAAGAGTATGAAAAATTATTTTTGGTAGATTTGGTGTGTTATGGAGTGCCTTCCCCTGGTATATGGCAGGATTATGTAGGATATTTGGAGCACAAGTATGGCGGAAAGATGACAGATTTTTCTTTTCGTGATAAGAGAAATGCTGATAATGGGCATATGAGATCTTTTATTATAGATGAGAAAGAATATATAGATTCTCTTTATGATGATTTTTTTTGTAAAATGTATTTTCGAAATTGGATCATAAGACCATCCTGTCATAGTTGTATATTTTGTATGCCGGATAGATGTAGTGATTTTACAATTGGTGATTTTTGGGGACTGGAACATGTCGAGCCTGATTTTGCTGATGGTATGGGAACATCACTGGTGATTGCACATACGGAGAAGGCAATAAAAATGTGGAATGAAATAAAACATAGTACCCGATGGTTTGAATGTAAAAGAGAAGATTTGATACAGCCGCGACTTTTGGAGCCAACTTTGCTTGGCAAAGGACGTTGGAAATTTATGCTTTACTATAGAATCTTATCTTTTTCAGTATTGGTAAAACTGTTAAGCAGATAACTTGTATTCAGAGAAAGCTTGATTATGACAGAAATATTTTGATATTTGATAGAAAATTAAAAAGAGTGAAAAAGATGAGAAATTATATTTATAGTGGATTTAATCAGTCTTGTAATTGATTTATTTTTTTGTGATTATCTATATTATTAATCGTGTAATATGTGATTGTATAATGCAAATGGACGAGGTGGCACATACCCTAATCGCTGAGAATGCAGCTTTGTATTTTCGGCGAACAGAGATAAAGCGTTATCTTGACAAAAGGGTAACGAAACATTAGTGCTTTTAACACATTATATGAACTTAACGAATGAATTCGATATAAAAAATTCTTGGTTAATGAGGGTGAAAAAAGTTTAAGGGAAAGAAGATGAATAAAACCGCAGTGCCTTTTTTTTCGATTATAGTACCAATTTATAATAATGAAAAGGATATCGAAAAATGTATTTTGAGTATTCTTGCACAAACTTATAAGGAATATGAAGTGATTTTAGTCGATGATAGATCAACGGATAAATCGTCAAGGATTTGTGATTATTTTGCATATGTGGATGAAAGAATTCAGGTGATTCACCGAAAGAAAAACGGCGGAGCAGCAGCAGCGCGTAATGAAGGATTGTCTTACGCGAAAGGTAAGTTTGTATGTTTTGTGGACGGAGATGATTGGATAGCGGAGGAGTTATTGGAAAAGGCGTATAGGAAACTCGATGGAGAAAGTTCACTGGACATGTTTGTATTTTGTTACATAAAAGTACAAAAAGATGGAAGATATGATAAAAGACAATTACAAATTGCAGATGGTATCTATGAAAAGGGCAGGCTGATAAAAGAAATTTATCCGAGTATGATTTGCAAAGTAGGAAGAGCTATTCAGTCCGGAATTGATTCAGGATCACTATGCGATAAAATTATACGGAGGGAACTGTTAATAAAACATTATTGTAAAGATACGACTTTGTTTCGGGGAGAAGACAGTGTATGCGCTTGGGAATGTATGTATTATGCACGAAGCATTTATTTTTCAGAAGCTGGTATGTATTTTTATAATTGTATGGAGCATAATTTCAATAAAAGGAAATACCATCCTGATTTATATGAGAATAATAAAGCAGTCGCTGCGTATCTTCGTCTTCATTTATGTGCAGAGAAAGACTTTCAGATTGAGAGACAGATTAATGCGTTGGAGTTTCGAGGAATGGTGGATGTAATCCGGCAAGAAATTGATTGTTTTCATTTTATTTGGAATGCAGCGGGTTTTTTGCATAAAAAATGTAGAAATGTGACGAATATTTGCTCGGGAAATGGATTGCCTCTTAATGCGAGGTTATATATTTTGTTGATAAATCGAAGGTGTTTCATGTTGCTGTTGGCAGGTGTATTTATGAGATATTGTATAAATGCTTTATTTCGTACACTACAAAACTTGTTTCAGTTGCGCAGCAACAATTATAGATTTTGAGAAAATGAGGTGGATTAGTGAAAGCTTTGTTTTTTTTGAATTCATTTGCTGGAGGAGGAGCGGAGCGGGTCTGTTTAAATCTTGCAGAGCAACTTTATAAACGGGGAATTGAAAGTGAGTTTATTACAATTTTTGATAATGAACCGGATTATGATATTCCGGACTATATTCATATATTTTCTCTCGGAATAAAGGATAAAATATTAGAGTGTTTAGAGATTATTAAGAGAATTCCTAAAGTAAATGCATATATTTCTGGAAAGGAATACGTTTTGATTACGGCACACGTGCAACCATCTCAATTTTTGGCGTCTTTGACAACAGTCGGGAAGACATGTCTTTATGTTATGCATGGAAGCCGACATCGGGATAATGAATTCAGTACATTATCGGAGCGGGTTTGCCTAAGAGCCTTTTTGAAAGGGAGGAAGATAATAACTGTTTCAGAAGGGGTGAGGAGAGAACTGATTGATGAATATAGAATCAGACCAATGGATATATTGACCATATATAATCCTTGTGTTGCTGATAAAAGGAAATTGAGAAAGAAGCAACTCCCGGATAATCGACCGTATATACTTTTCATTGGGCGTCTGGAAGAAGAAAAAAATCCTCTGTTGGCACTAGAACTATATTATAAAGGATGTTTCTATAATAAATATGATTTGATATATTTGGGGAAAGGATCTCTAGAAGAGAAGTTGAGAAAACGAATTAAAGAATATAACCTGTGTAATCAGGTTTTTGTGCTCGGATTTCAAAAAAATCCAGAACAATGGTTGGTGAAAGCTTCTCTTTTGCTTTCATGTTCAAAACAGGAGGGATTTCCTATGAATCTTGCGGAGGCCTTACTCTGTGGAATTCCTGTTGTGGCGGCAGATTGTCCTTATGGACCAAATGAAATT
>OFFY01000788.1_pt1 | contig 30660 bp, 30 predicted proteins | sample 1521481 | NCBI WGS metagenome assembly OFFY01 (sample SAMEA3504117, study PRJEB24116) | mouse gut metagenome | biome: mouse gut; feature: mouse-associated habitat; material: faeces | place: Denmark | collected 2011
AAGCACTTTCTGTGTATAAACTTCCTTTTTCCCCATATTCCCTCCATTGTCTGTGCAGATTTACTTGATGAAGAAACCGTATTGCCACCAGCTTCTCAAATCGGATATTTATATATATTCGGTCCCGCGGAAAAACTTGACATTTTATTGGTTTTCATAGTAAACTTACATCATGCTCAACCTGCCGCCTGGCGGGCTGCATGGCCATCCATGCTATGAAAGTTGAAGACTTTCATAGTAACTTACATCATGCTCAACCTGCCGCCTGGCGGGCTGCATAAAGCATCGCACATTAATTACATAGTATAAGGAGTGAACATTTCATTGGATACCACAGGTGTCATACAAATTGTATCGTTATTGATTCTGGTGCTGTTATCAGCATTTTTTTCTTCTGCCGAGACATCTTTTTCGACAGTCAACCGGGTACGCCTCCGTACACTAGCCAGCGAAGACAACAAAGGAGCAATCAGAGTTCTGGGCATACTGGATCAGTATGGCAAAATGCTCAGCGCCGTTTTGATTGGCAATAATATCGTCAACCTGTCCGCATCTTCTGTCGCTACCACATTTGCGATCAGAACCTGGGGCAGTCACGCCGTCGGCTTTATGACCGGCGCACTTACCCTGACCATCCTGATGTTTGGTGAGATCGTCCCCAAGACCTGGGCCATGCAGAACGCCGAGCGGATCACCCTGCTCTACAGCGGCATCATCCGTATGCTGATGAGCGTCCTGACCCCCGTCATCTTCGTGATCGACCGGATCTCCAACTGGATCCTGCGGCTGCTGCACATCAGCTCCGACGGCAACAATTTCAGCATTACAGAGAAAGAACTTAAAACCTATGTGGACGTAAGCCACGAGGGCGGCGTGATCGAGACCGAGGAGCGGGAGCTGATCTATAACATATTTGATTTCGGCGATACGGTCGCCAAGGATATCATGATCCCCCGCATTCAGATGACCACCGTGCCCATAGACGCCACCTATCAGGAACTGCTGTCCACTTTCCAGGCATCCATGTTTACCAGGATCCCGGTCTATGACGGTGACCCGGATCATATCGTGGGCGTGGTCAATATCAAGGATTTTATTCTTGTAAAAGATACGGAGAAATTCCAGATCAAGAAAATACTGCGGGAAGCATACTATACATACGAATATAAGAGTGTATCGAACCTGCTGGTGGAAATCCGCGAGAAATCGCTGAGCATCGCTTTTGTGCTGAGCGAGTACGGCACCACGGTAGGTATGATCACCATGGAAGATATGATCGAAGAGCTGGTGGGTGAAATCCGCGACGAGTATGATGCGGATGAAGAAGAACTGATCAAACAGATGGCCGACGACCAGTATCTGGTAGAGGGCAGCATGAAGATCCACGACATCAACGATGCCCTCGACATAGAACTGGATTCCGAAGATTATGATTCCGTCGGCGGCCTGATCATCGAGAAACTGGAGCGGCTGCCGCAGGATAAGGAAACCATCACGCTGGAGAACGGTATTACCCTGCAGGCCGACGGCATTGAAGACAACCGCATCCTGAAAGTATTGATCACTCTGCCTGCGGAAGACGAAGCAGATACGGAAGAAGCGCCTGCGGAGTCCTGATCATATTCTCCCGGACAGCGCCCGCCGCAAGAAGTTCTTCTTCTGTCCGGAAGCCCCACAGCACGCTGATGCAGGGCATGGGTACGTTGGCTGCGGTCTGCAGATCCACCTCGGAATCTCCCACATAAACTGCGTTGGACACATCTGATGCCAATTCGGCCAGCGCCTGATGAACCATATCGGGCGCCGGCTTTTTCATTGCCCCAGGATGCTCACCCACGGCCGCCTCCACATACTCACTGAAATATTTGTGAAAAAGCTGTTTGACTGCCCCGTCCGGCTTATTGGAAACGATCGCCATACGATAGCCTTTCTGTTTTAACTGCGCCAGCATCTTGGGCACACCGTCGTAAGGGCCGGTCTTATCTTCACAATGCAGCTGGTAATGCTGCCGGAACGTCTCCAGGATCTTATCGTATGCAGCATTCTTCGTCCCATCCGGTATGGCGCGCTCGATCAGCTTCGCCGCACCGTTGCCCACGTAAGTTCTGATCTCCCCGATGCTGTGCTCCGGCAGATGAAACTGCCGCATCACATGGTTGACACTGTCCGTCAAATCCTCCAGCGTATTCAATAAAGTCCCGTCCAGATCAAAAACGATCGTCTTTGTCATTGCACTTCCCTCTCCCGCTTATCCTGTTCCTTTTTCTTTGCCTGTTTCTATTCCTGTTACTTACCATTCACAGCTTCCGGCTGCTCACCGTAACGGCTGTCTATTCCGCTTGTGCCGCTGCTTCCGCCAGATTCATGACCGCCTCGATCTCCGCCCCGTTATCCGGCGCCGCCTCGATCAGCTCATGCTTTCCGTCCGGCAGGATCCTGCCGATATACTTCCCTTCTTCGGTATTTTCAAAAGTATAATAAAGCATTTCCTGCCTGTCCCGCAGCCACACGGCATACACACGATAACACATACCCTTCTTCTTCACCGTCTCCGCCGGCATGTCCACCCTGTTCATCTGCATATTGTCCGTCAGATTCAGCGTCATCACCGAGAAGTCATCCGGTCCTGCCGCCACGGCATCCTTCTTCCCTTCCGGATACACTTCTTTGTAGAACTGTATGATAAGCTCTCCCTCTTCCTTCTGCAGGCTCTTTAATCCCTCTTCCTTCTGCGCAAACAGATATTTCGGCAAAAGATACATCGCCACGCGGTTGTGCACCAGCTCCTGGAACTGTTTTTCTGTCATCTTCACCGTCTTCGTCTGCTGCACTGCGTTCCTGCGCTTCTCTGCAATCTCCAGAATTTCCTTCGGCATCACCACATTGTGCGTGAAAGGATTGATCACCATCGCCTCAACTTTATCCCGGTTTCCCATCACCATTGCCACACAGGAAAAAAAGGGCATGGCAAGCACTGCCGGGCTCTTCTTATCCTTGGGAATCTGCGGCAGTGACGTGTAGATCGGAAATACCTGTCCGCCGTCATCCCTGCGCAGCAGACAGGGCATGATCTTCGCATCTTTTGGCACCTGAACCTGCCTGCCCTCCTGCATCATTTTCTGCGCTTCCCTGTCCAGTCCCTGCGGCGCCAGTGTCGGCACCAGTACCATCGACTTTTCCAGAAGTTCCATGATATTGGCGTACTTATCTTTCTGCCTGTCCTTCACAAATTCCTCTATCGCCGCTTCCAGTTTCGTATTATCCAGTCTGTTCTCCGCCATCTCGACTCTCCATTCTTATTACTGTGCTGTTGTTTCTTTCATTCCTGCTGTCCTGCACCGTGTTCCTCACCCAGTATAGCAAATTATATCCGTTCTGCCAATCCGAAATCCATGCCTGTCATGCCCACTATGCTTACCGCAGGTTACGGTTCACGGTGCCCTGCCCCCGCTGCATGTGCATTGAGTATGTAGTACATGCCGATAACTTTGCGGTTTCACGCATCAGGATTCCCCTGTTTCTTTGCGTTCGGGCAGCTGCGCCGACACGATGGCCAGCACCATCATCAGGCATCCGAACAGTTCCCTGCGGCTCATGGACTGTCCGAGGATCAAAAAGCCTGCCACCACCGCCACTACCGACTCCAGACTCAGGATCAGGGAGGCCACCGTCGGATTCATCCCCTTCTGTCCAATGATCTGCAGTGTATAAGCCACCCCGCAGGACAGGATACCGCCATAGCAGACAGGCATCCACGCCGCCCGTATATTCTGCAGGTTAGGCGTCTCAAAGACAAAGCTGCACAGCAGCGACAGGATACCGCAGACCCAGAACTGGATACAGGACATTTTGACACCGTCCACCTTCTGTGAAAAGTGATCGATCACCAGAATATGCAGTGAAAAAATAAAAGCGCAGACCAGCACCAGCGCGTCTCCCTTCTCCAGCCGAAAGCTGTCCTTCATACACAGCAGATACAATCCGGCAATGCCGAAAAGTACACCGATCCATACCTGCAGGCCCACTTTCCTGTGCACCAAAAGACCCAGCAGCGGCACGATCACTATGTACATAGCCGTGATAAACCCGGCCTTTCCTACCGTCGTATACTGAATACCAAACTGCTGGAAATTACTGGCCACAAACAGAACGATCCCGCAGCACAAACCGCCTGTCAACAGCTGTTTTCTGCCTGCCGCCCCGTCTTCCTGTCCCTGCCCATTTTGGTTCCGATCCTGTATACTGCCTGTTTCCGCCCCGGACTGCCCCTGTATCCTGCCAAGAAGCGCAATACATGGCAGCAGCACCAGGCCGCCCAGCACGGATCTTACCCCATTATAGGTAAAAGGCCCCAGATATTCCATCCCCGCACTCTGCGCCACGAACGCCACACCCCAGATGAGCGCCGTGAGAAACAGTATGCATGATTGTCTTAACGTATATCCTGTCATTTTGATAAACACACCTTTCTATATCCGATGTCATCCATGGGATTCGTATATTCTATAGATTCCGCATACATCTGTCATCGTCTGTTCCCGTGCCGTTTACAGCCGCAAAAAAGTTACCTTATCTTTTCGAAAGGTAACTCCTGTGCTCCGGCACATCTTTTTCTTCTGTCCCGGTTATTTATTGAAAGACATATTTTTAAGCTGCCTGATCATATCCATATCATCGGCCGTAATCTTCAGATTCGAGTCAAAACTCTCTCCCTCGGCAGTCGTCACCTTGATCTCTATGATGCTGCCTTCCCTGATCCCGTTCTGTACCACTGCCGACAGAAACTTCGGAAATTTTGGATGATTCTTCTGAAAACGGCTCCAAAGATTCATTATCTGGAAAAGGGCCGCCGGATTCTGTATATTCATAGAAAACGCTCCTCTCACATAATCAGCCTCTGCCTATCTCCTGAGTTCCTCACGATAAAACTCCTTGAACTCCTCATACCCCTGGGCAGTAAGCTGTTCCTTCTGGAACTTCTTATTTTTGTTCATACGCGCCACCAGAATCTGATTGCCGCTCTCCCGCTCCTGCTGCGCCTGTGCCATCACCCTGCACAATCTGTCAGAAGACAGCCCCTTCTCCAGCAGGTAAGCAATCTTCCTGCCTTTACCCGGCACTTTAAATCCGCTCTCCAAAAGCAGCAGGATGATTCTTTCAAAACCGATGGAAAATCCACAGGCCGGCACATCATGTCCGGTAAACTTGCCGACCATCCCGTCATATCTGCCGCCGCCCCCGCAGCTGCCGCCGAATTCCGGCATGTCGATCTCGAAAATCGTACCCGTATAATAGGACATCCCCCGCACCAGAGCAGGATCAAACACCAACTTAAAGAAATCCCCTTTCGTCGCCTCCACACTGTCGATGATCTCCCGGAAACTCTCCATAACACCCGCAGGCAGCACCTGTTCCAGCTTCCCGGCAATATAAGAGAGTGCATCGTCGGTCTCTTCCAGTCCCCGATAAAGCTCCATATAACGCTTCACGCTTTCCTCCGGAAAACCGGCCTCCATCAGCTCGGACTGCACCCCTTCCGTACCAATCTTGTCCATCTTATCCAGAATGATAAAGATCTGATCATAGTCTTCCTCTGCAAACCCGCTGTATGACGCCATCGCTTTCAGGACCTGCCGGTCATTGATGCGGATGTTAAAATTCCGAAATCCCAGTCTTCCCAGAGTCGTGGTCGTGGCAAGAATCAGCTCGATCTCCGCCAGATTACCCGCTTCCCCCAGAATGTCGATATCGCACTGCATAAACTGACGATAGCGGCCGCGCTGAGGCCTGTCCGCACGCCAGACATTACCGATCTGCAATGCCTTAAAAGGCGCCGGCAGCTCATTGGCGTGGTTAGCATAATACCTCACAAGAGGAACCGTAAGATCGTAGCGCAGACCGCCGTCCACCAGATCGTCCTCACCGTGTGCCTCCTGAAGACGCAGCTTCTCACCCCGCTTCAATATCTTGAAGATCAGCTTCTCATTCTCGCCTCCCGCCTTGCAGTTCAGGTTCGCAAGATTCTCCACGCAGGGCGTCTCGATCGAAGTAAAGCCAAAATTTCTATAGGTTTCCTTGATCACGCCGATCACATAGTCCCGGATCTCCATTTCCTCCGGCAGTATATCCTTCATTCCGGTTATCGGTTTCTTACTGAGTGCCATAGTTTCCTTCCATTCCGAAGCGTTTGCCGCCGTCACCGCTCCTGTCTGCCGCGCCACAAACAGCAGCGCCATTCAGATATACGATGCACAAACCGCTTCCCTGTATTCTTTCTGATGATGCAGACCACCATTCCATCTTCCTTTGTATCCGCCCTTAACCGCCTTCTTTTTTCTTCCGGCAGTTTCGCCGCCTTATCCGGCAGATAAACCGGCAGATACCGTTACCTGTATGATTCTACACTGTTTGTCTGCGATTTTCAAGGAAAAGATTTCATGCAGCTCCGCCGGCAAACATAAACTCAAACCGGCTCCCGTCGAAGTTCCAGCGCATGCCGAAATTTTTTAGAAAAGCGATTGCGGCTTTGCTGGTATCCCCCTGCTGCCAGCTGTCAGAGTTGTCATAATACTTCGGGTCAAAAAACAGGCTGCTTCCCGCCGGCACATTCCCGGCAGACATCATAAGATACATTCTGGACGAGTAGTTTTTCCTCTTACTCAGAATCTGATCCCGGATTCCTTCCAGATCGCCCTTTCCACTCCAGTAATACCCGGTACTGCAATATACGAATCCTTTCGGCGGTGCCATATCCTTATCTATAAAACTGCCCGTAAACATCCCGTCCGCGTTGATCTGCCACTTCGCAGCCTCCCACACGCCATTGTAGGTGATGCCGCCGTCCAGTGTAAATCTGGTGTTCTCCTCCACATACTTGAAATCCACATGCTCTGCTCCATACTCGTCAGCCAGCTCATTCGCCGTCTCCCGAAACAGCTCCTGCATCTCCTCACACGCATAATACCAGTCAGCGTTATAGTAACAGCTTCCGCTGGGATTCATCCCGTTATTCTCCATCAGCTCCTTGCCCTCCAGATAATTCTGGTTCCTGGCAAGTCTTGTATTCGCCCGGCTGAAAAGCTCATACAGGCCGGCCGGCTTGTGGCAAACTGTTTGAGATAGCTGTAGCTTCCTCCTGCCTTCGCTTCCTCAGCCCCGCATTCCTTCCTCTCTGCAAGCGATGTCCCCATATAATGATAAAAATATTCCCTGAAAATATCTTTTACTTCATCTCGGCTCAGCTTCCCGTTGTAATAGTCCTCCATGACCTCATAAGTTTCTCCGAACATCTCATTCCCGAGAAACGCTATCTTAGAACCGCTCTGCGATTTCAGCATATTCCGTATTTCCTCGTAGTTATCCGCATCAGGCGATATCTCATAAGAATCCACGGAAATTTCCACACAGTCCTTCCTGTAATATACCTTCTCCTGCCCTTTGCCGTTCTGATAAGAGTATGTCCTAAAAAGAATGTCCCTCTGCTGCTCCTCTGCGCTCCTAATATTTGCTGATATCATACAAGTCTCCTCTCTGTTCCTGTCGTACAGCCACAATCATCTATTATATGAGGTATCGGCACATACACCGATTTCATAAAGCACTTGGATCCGGTATAACCCGGAAGACAAACAACAAAAGAACACCTGCACAGCGGCTCAGCCAAGCATCATGCTCACGATCCACCTCTGCGCTTTCTCATTACAGTAGACATCCTCATACTCCGTTCCCTTCTTACTCATCCGCATCCCCATAAACAGGCCCGCATCCAGCCCCTTGCCGGAAATCTCTTTTTTCCACACACCGTCCCGGAAAACTTCTGTCACACATCCTTCGGCCTGTAATCTGCGGAAGATCTCCGCCCCGGAAGTTTTCTTGACAAGCTCTGTGTCCCGCAGCGCATTAAGCCTCTCTGCGATCTCCGTGCAAAGATACTGTCCGGTATAGGGAAACTGTGCAGCCTGCTCCGCCGTCAGTGTAAATTCGGCTTTTTTGCCTCCGGAAGAACGCCTCCCGCCGGCTTTTGAGGCACTCCGGGACATGGCATCCGCTTCCGCAGGCTCCCCAAAGTAAAACTTCTCCCGAATCCCGCCCGTATACTCTGCTATTGCAGCCAGAAAACGTTCTCCGTACCGCTCGTACTTATTCTCACCCACACCGCTGACCTGCAGCATTTCTTCTCTCGAGAAGGGGGCCTTTACACACATGTCCACCAGGGTTTTATCAGAAAAAATGATATATGGCGGCAGATTTTCTTCACTGGCGATCCTGGTCCTGAGTTCCCGGAGCCGTTCAAAGAGTTCCAGCCCTCTGGAATTCAGAATATCGGACCTGCGCAGTCTGGTGGAAGCATTTCTCCTGCCTGTACCGGACGCCCCTTCCTTCTCTGAGGTATTCTTCGCCTTTTTCAAGATCACCTGCCTTACACCGCCTGTCACCTCCTCTGTCAGGCCGGTCAATCGCAGCAGTGCGTATCTGTCCTGCGTCACCGTCAGGATGTTCTCCTCCAAAAGCCGGTTGATGATCTGCTTGATCTCACTCTCCGGCAGCTCACGCAGGCTTCCGTGGCATGAAAGAGTTGTAACCCCATATTCCCGCAGCTTGGCCCGTTCCTCTCCGGCAAGCATACCGGCGATCACATTGATCCCGTACCGCTGTTTTGCTTCCCGGATCCCCGCAATGATCTTCTTCGCAGCTTCCGTCACATCCGTCTCTTCATATTCCCGCAGACAGTTCAGACAGTTTCCGCAGCATCCGCCTCCGCTTTCCCCAAAGTAACGCAGAATATATTCCCGCAGACATTCCGTAGTCGTACAGTAATGTGTCATAACCTGCAGCCGCGCTTCATCCCGTTCTCTCACTGCCGCGTTATCTTCCTGCGTATACTCACTGTTCTGCTCCTTATTCTCCATCAAAAACCGGTTGATCATCACATCCTGCGGCGAATAGAGCAGGATACACTCTGCCCGCTCGCCGTCCCGTCCGGCCCGTCCGGCCTCCTGATAATAATTCTCCAGACTCTGCGGCATATTATAGTGGATCACATAACGCACATTCGACTTATCGATCCCCATGCCAAAAGCGTTGGTCGCCACCATCACCGGACGTTGATCATAGATAAAATCATCCTGGCTGCATTTGCGCTCCACACCTGAAAGCCCGGCATGGTACTTCGTCACCGCCACACCTTCGCCGCACAGTTTCTCATAGAGGGCATCTACATTTTTCCTGGTCGCACAGTAGATGATACCGCTCTCCGCCTCATGTTCCCTCACATAATCCACGACATAGCTGTCCTTATGCCTGACCGTCTCCACTGCAAAGTAGAGATTCCTGCGGTCAAATCCTGTCACCAGTACCTTCGGTGCCTGAAGGCCGAGCACACATGCAATGTCCTCCTTGACGTTTTCCGTCGCCGTTGCCGTAAAGGCACTGATGACCGGGCGCTTCCCAAGTCTCTGTATAAACTGTACGATCTTTAAATAACTGGGCCGGAAATCCTGCCCCCACTGGGAAATGCAGTGAGCTTCGTCCACTGTGAGCATCGAAATTTCTGCCTGCTGCGCAAACTGCATAAACTCGTAAGTCTCCAGCCGTTCGGGCGCAACATAGATGATCTTATACCTTCCGGCGCCCGCCAGACACAATGCTTTGGAAATCTGAGATTCGCTGAGAGAACTGTTGATATAGGCGGCATGAATACCGGCCTGATTCAGTGCCTGTACCTGATCCTTCATCAGAGAGATCAGCGGCGAGATCACCAGTGTAATACCCGGCATAAGAAGGGCCGGCACCTGATAACAGATAGATTTACCCGCACCCGTCGGCATGATCCCCAGCACATCCTGTCCCTGCAGGATGCTGTCAATCAATACCTCCTGCCCTTCCCGGAATTGCTCATAGCCAAAATATTTTTTCAGTATTTTATACTTGTCCATCAAATCGGCGCCTTTCTGCATATCGTATTTCAGGCCATCTTCCTTTCCAGCCTTTCAACTCTGTCCGTTAAATCATCACAAATCTTAACCAGTTCCGTTGTCGTACTGTTATCAAGCCTTGTGATCCGATAGAACTGTCCCACTTCATCAAGCTTCCGCTCTACCTTATCAATCCGCTTCTCCAGATAAGTCTGTGTACGTCCGATCTCGCCCACTATAAATTCCTGATTTTGTTTCAGATCCTTCACTTCCTCCACTGTCGTGCCCTGTGTCTTCTTTAGCGACCGGATATCATTCTGCATCGTACTCTGCTTCATTGACATCGTATTCTGTGTTTTCTTCAACATGCGGATGTCTCTCTGTATTGTACGCTGCGTCTTCAACACCGCACTCTGTGTTTCTTTCAGACTGCGAATGTCTTCCTGCATGGTAGACTGCGTTTCTTTCAGACTACGAATATCTTCCTGCATGGTGCTCTGTGTTTCCTGCATCGCATCCTGCTTTTCTTTCAACATGCGGATGTCTTCTTGCATAACACCCTGTATCTCTTTTAACATGCGGATGTCTTTCTGCATCGCATCCTGCGTCTCTTTCAGACTGCCCAACATCGACTCCATTTTTCTTTCCGATTTTTCCATACGATCGTCAACAACGGACTGCACCATATTCTTTAACATATCCAGATCCTTCTGTTCCAGCATTCTGTCACCTCCTGATTCATCAATATACCCCCTGGCTGCCAGCAAGATCCTACACTCAATATTCATCCCCAAATATCTGCCACACCAACCCCATATCCGGGTTTTATGTCTGTAGACTCATTATACCAATTCATTTATTTTTTTCAACCGTTTTTCCATATTTTTATACAAAAAAATATACGAAATATTAACGATATTTCGTATATTTTGTAATTTCATATTACTTCCGCTATGCTCCTTCCCTCTATCTTACCAGACAGGCAGCCAGCATGCAATACACAGCCAGCAAAAATTTCGCAGGATAACAGCAGATCGGCCCGCGGCGAGAGCAGATTTCTTTGGTCAAATTTACATATTCTCACGGACTTTGCAGTAAATGCAAAGCCCTGGCCCAAACTGTAACGCAGAATAAACTCTGTCAAAATACCTTCAAATACTGCTCATATTCCTCATAAGTAACCGTTACCCAGCCTTCGTCGTAGTTAAACCCGATCTCCATCCCTTTCGGTGTGTAGAAAACAATGATATCCGGCGAATTGAAAAGCGCTGTGATCTCCTGATCGGTCATGCTGGTCAAATATACGATCTCACCATTCTGGATATCACTCTGCTTTCTGAATTCTACTGAAAACGTATCATCAATGCTGAGAATGTTTTCATTGTCCAGAATAACGCCGTTCTCCATATCTATATTGATACAGTACAAATATGCGGAATTATAATAGTCCGTATAGATATATTCGGAAAATACGATGCTCAGCTTTTCTTCATCCATATAGGTGACAAACCCCGATGAAACCGCAGCGAAATAGCTGCCCTCATCTTCCATATAATCCACATATTCTTCTTCAAAATAGTCTTTGAAAAGATCCACTTCCTCCTGGATCACATCGTTCATATGTGCAAGATTCGGCACATTTTCGCCTGTGATCACAGGATAGGTCACCATAATATCCACATCTTCATACTCTGTATCATACTCATAATATTCAAAATCCACAGAGTATGTCAGATCTGTTTTGATATCGTCCTGCAGTACGTAGTATTGATCGTCATAATCATATCCATAATCATCATAACCATAATCATCATAACCGTAATCATCATAGCCATAATCATCATAATCATAGTCATAAAAGTCGTCGTCAAAATAATCATATCCGTCGTAATCATACGGATCCATCTCATCTTCTTCTCTGCGCTTTTCTCTGTTTTTCTCCCTGTCGTCATGGAACTCATGCTCTTCATAACTGTCGCGGTAAGTTCTGGCCCTCTCCTCAGAAAACAGGGTAACAGCTTTATAAGTCAGCGCAAAAACAGCGATCAAAAATAGTATGATGATGCCGGCAACAATACCGATGATCAACCTAGTATTATTCTTCCTGGCCGGCACTGCATAAGGGCTGTATAAATTCTGCGGCTGCGGACCAACGCCTTTATTCTGCTGATTTCCATAAAAACCATTACGATACGGACTATTGCCATATGGATCAACGCCCTGCCCCGCCCTGTTTTCATAAGGGCTGTTATGATTGCTTTTAGAACTGTTCTGATACGGGCTGCCGTTCTGCATCCCGCTATTTCCATATGGGCCATAACAGGACCCTGTTGTGTACGGACTGTTATTGCGATCCTGCTGTCCATACGGATCATGATCACATGAAACGCCGTCCGGCGCACCCTGTCCGGAGAAGACACCGTCCGTCTCCGTCACATTATCTTCTTCCGGGGTTCCGTAGATCGCGGTATTCGACTCGGACGTATATACATCGGAAACCGCATCGTTCTCTTCCCTGTTATTGTTATGATCGTCTAACTCTTCCGGTCGCCCCATTTGTTTTCTCCCCTCTGCTTTTCCATCACTACTGTTATTCTATTTATCTTTGCCGCCAAAAGTCACTTCACTGTAATATTGCAAAATACACTCCCGCATCAAGGACAGAGCGGAGGAAACCGTATTTTCCCTGATCTTCGCCCGGTCACCGCCAAAAAGGCATTTCCTGACGGTATAGCGCCCACAGACCTTACATCCGATATATACCAGTCCCACCGGCTTTTCCTGTGTGCCGCCGTCCGGTCCGGCAATGCCTGTCACACTGACGGTCACATCCGCCTTGGACACCATGGCCGCCCCCTTCGCCATCTCTCTGGCAACTTCCTCGCTGACTGCGCCGTGCTTGGCAAGCGTATTCTTTTTGATGCCCAGCAGCCTGCGCTTCGCTTTATTGGAATAGGTAATATAACCGGATTTAAAGACCTCCGATACTCCCGGCACGTTGATCAGTCTTGCCGCCAATAGTCCGCCTGTACAGGACTCCACCGTACTGATGGTCAGCCCGTTGGCCAGCAGAAGATCCACCACCGCCTTCTCCAGTGTCACATCATCCTCCGTTGTGTAGACATGATTGCCGAACCGCCCTTTTAACTCCTTGACCATGGGCTTCACCAGCTTTCTGGCCGCCTTCTCGTCCTCTGCGCGGGCCGTCACCCGCAGATGAACCTCCCCGGTCTTGGCATAAGTTGCCAGCGTCGGATTGGACTGCTCTTTGATCAGATCCGCTACCATAGTCTCTGCCTTACTCTCTCCTACTCCGCAGATCTTCACCGTCTGCGAATAGATCACACAGGACTGCAGGCCGCTCAGATAAGGCATGATCGACGTCTCAAACATGGGGATCATCTCATTGGGCGGTCCCGGCATCAGTATCACATGTTTACCGTCCTGAGCCATAATAATACCCGGCGCAGTACCGTTCGGATTTGCCACCACACTGCAGCCCTCCGGCACCATGGCCTGCTTCCAGTTATTATCCGTAATCTCCAGTCCCCTTTTTTCAAAAAAAGACTGTATGGCCGCCTTGCTCTCCTCATGAAGATACAGCGGCCTGCCCATGACCCTGGCCGCCACTTCCTTCGTCAGATCGTCCTGCGTCGGCCCAAGCCCTCCTGACAACAGCAGGATATCGGCCCTGCCAAGCGCCGTCTTTATCGTCTCATACAATCTGTCCTCATTGTCTCCCACCACATCCTGATAGAAGCAGGAGAGTCCCAGTCCGGCACACTTTTCAGACAGATAAGCCGCATTGGTATTCACGATATTGCCCAACAAAATTTCTGTCCCTACTGAAATCAGTTCTACGATCATATCTCCATCCCTCCGCGGCGTTTGCGCACTTTACCGCCGCCGTACAACTCGTAAGCCCCGGTGCCTGTGCCTCTGCCGGTTCTTTGCCTTCTCAACAATCCGTCCTGTGCCGGATCACTTCGTATCCTTCATGACCTCTTTATTTTTTACCAGATAGTCCACCAATGACACTACTGTCAGAATTACCGCAACCCATGTCACGATCGCGGTCAAAAGCTGCAGGGCCGCAAGATCCGCGATCATCAGACAGATCATGATGATCTGAAAGGTCGTCTTAAACTTCCCCCAGTAGCTTGCCGCGATCACGACGCCGTTGTCCGATGCCACCAGCCTGAAACCGCTGATAATGAATTCTCTGGCGATGATCACAATGACCATCCAGGCCGGAATCCTGTCAACCGCCACCAGACAGACAAGCGCGGAACAGACAAGCAGCTTATCCGCCAGCGGATCCATAAACTTGCCGAAATTCGTTACCAGATTGTATTTGCGGGCAATCTTGCCGTCCAACATGTCAGTCAGACTGGCGATGATAAAAACAGCAAGTGCTATCCATTTATCAACAGGTGTTATGTCAACCAAAAGAAACACTACAAAAAAAGGGATCAAAATCACACGAAACATTGTCAGTTTATTCGGTAAATTCATCTTCCAACACTCCCATCAGATCATATTCATAGACATCACTAACTCTCACTTTAACAAAATCACCCGTTATCAGCTCCCGCTGCGTATTCACGAACAGCAGACCATCCACGCCTGGCGCATCTCTATAAGTACGAGCCACATAGGCATTCTCGTCGGCGACCTTGCCTTCGACCACAGCCGTAACCACCCTGCCGACCATATCTTCCGCCGCTGCAAATGCGATCTCCTGCTGCAGTTCCATCAGTTCCGCGAAGCGCTTCTGTTTGACTTCCTCTTCTATCTGGTCTTCCATAAGCGCCGCCGGCGTATCTTCCTCCTGAGAATAGGTAAAGACCCCCAGACGGTCAAACTCCATGCGGTCAATAAAGTCAAGCAGCTGTTCATGATCTTCCTTCGTCTCACCCGGAAAACCGGTGATCAGCGTGGTCCGAAGACAGATATCCGGAATCTCCTGCCGCAGCCTGTCGATGATCCGCTCCAGCTGCGCCCTGTCTGTCCTGCGTCCCATTCTCTTAAGGATTCTGTCGGAAGCGTGCTGGATCGGCAGATCCAGATAATGGCAGATCTTCTTCTCCTGCCGGATCGTCTCGATCAGTGCATCGTCGATTTCCTCCGGATAGCAGTATAAGATCCGTATCCAATACAGGCCGCTGATCCCGCAAAGTCTGTGCAAAAGCTCCGGCAGCGCCTTATGTCCGTAAAGGTCCATCCCGTACAGCGTCGTCTCCTGAGCCACCAGGATCAGTTCCCTGACACCCCGCTCTGCCAGACGGGCAGCCTCCTCTACCAGACTCTCCATCGGCACACTGCGATAACTGCCGCGCACTTTGGGAATGATACAGTAGGTGCAGTGCTTATCACACCCTTCCGCAATCTTCAGATAAGCATAATGGCCGCCTGTCGTCACCACACGATCCACACCTGTCAGCGGTTTCTCCTCCAGGCTCCTGTAACGGTTATGCCTGACCCCCTTACAGACTTCCTCCAGAGTCAGTACGATCTCGTCGATCGCCATGGTACCGATAATGGCATCCACCTCCGGGATTTCCTTCTGGATTTCTTCCCGGTAACGCTGGGCGAGACACCCCGCCACAATCAGCCCCTCAATGGACCCGCTCTCCCGCAGTTTTGCCATCTCCAGAATGGTATTGATGCTTTCTTCCTTGGCATCGTTGATAAAGCAGCAGGTATTGACCACCACCACATCCGCTTCCCGCTCGTCATCGGTAAACTCGTATCCGCTCTTCAAAAGCATCCCCAGCATCATCTCGGAATCCACCAGATTCTTGTCACAGCCGAGAGATACAAACAATATTTTCTTATTCATGCTTCCTACAGTCTTTCTGACAACGCAGCCTTCGTTACGCTTCCGCTTCTGTCTCTTCTTCCTTCTCTTCCTCGCTCAGGATCTTGATCTTGCTCTGGTTCAGCTCTTCCACAGCCACAGACAGCGCTTTCTTGCCTCTGCCGTCCACCAGCTGCTCATCCCCGGCAATGATCTGCCTCGCTCTTTTGGAAGTGGCCATCACGATAGAATATCTGCTGTTTACTACCGGATCCTCCCCCTCCTCTACGCCGCTGTTTACTACATTGATCAAATCTGCATAAGATGGATGTAACATTATTTTTCTCCTTCCAGTTCCCTTCTGATATTATCAATAAATTCCATATTTCTATGCGATGCATTGTGCGCCGCAATAATGATACGGTGCACCTCATCGACACACTTCTCCAGATTATCGTTCACCACGATATACTCATATTTCTCGATACCGAGCGCCTCCTGCGCCGCACGCTGCATACGCTTCTCGATCACTTCCGCCGATTCCGTGCCCCGGCTCTCCAGCCTGTATCTGAGTTCCTCCACCCCCGGCGTCATGACAAAAAGCGTCAGAGCGTCAGGATACTGCTCCTTCACCTTATGGGCTCCCTGAATCTCAATCTCCAGGATAACGTCCCTGCCGTCCGCCAGCTGCTTCTCCACGTATTCCCGCGGTGTCCCGTAATAATTGTCACAATAACAGGCGTATTCTATCAGCCCGCTCTCCGCAATCTTACGCTCGAACTCCTCTTTTTTCAGGAAAAAATATTCCCTGCCGTCCACTTCTCCGGGCCTGGGTTCTCTGGTCGTTGCAGAAATAGACAACGCATACCCGTCATATTTCTCCACCAGCCTCTTGACCAGGGTGCCTTTCCCCGCTCCCGAAAACCCGGAAATAATAATCAAAATACCTTTACGCTTCATCTGTCTCTCCGCCTTCCATCTGTGCTCTGCCGGAGATGGTCTCCGGAAGTAAAGCCGACAGCACGATCTGGTTATTCTCCATCACCAGCACTGCCTTCGTTTTACGCCCCTGTGTAGCGTCGATCGCCGTTCCTGCCTCCCTGGCCTTCTGCACCAGACGCTTGATCGGCGCAGAATCCGGGCTGACGATCGCGATGATCTTGCCCGTATTGACCACGTTGCCGAACCCTACATGAATCAGCCTTCCCATGCCTGAACGCCTCTCTTTCACCGTCACGTTTATTCAATATTCTGAATCTGCTCGCGCACCTTCTCGATCTCCGTCTTCAATTCAATGGCCCGGTTCGATATCTCCAGATCGCTGGTCTTGGACAAAATGGTATTCGCCTCACGGTTCATCTCCTGCGCGATAAAGTCCAGCTTGCGCCCGATGCTGCCGCCCTGCTGCAGATTCTCCTTCGTCGTCTCGATATGACTCCGCAGCCGCACCAGCTCCTCATCCACGCATACCTTATCCGCAAAGATCGTCACTTCCATAAGCAGACGATTCTCGTCCACCTTCGCGTCCTCCAGCAGTTCCTTCACCTTATCCCGCAGCTTCTGTTTATACTCCGCAATGATCTGGGGTGAACGCTCCGTAATGTAATCCACATGCGCCAGCATACCGTCCAGCTTGCCGATCAGGTCGTTTTTCAGATTCTCGCCTTCCCGGATCCTGGTCTCCACGAATCCTTCCGCGGCGCCTCTGACTGCTTCCTCCAACAGCTGCCAGAGCTCATCCTCGTCCAGTGTCTGCTCCTCCATGCTGAGAATCTCCGGATATCTGGACAGGGCGGACACCCGGATATCATTTTCCAGAGAAAAGTCCTCCGCCATCCTGTTGAGATACAGCATATACTCTGCTGCAAGTTCCTTATTGTATTTCACGCACACATTAGACTCCGTGAAATCCTCATAGGCAATAAAAAGGTCTACCTTCCCCCGCTGGATATGGTTCTTTAACTCACCGCGTATCGCCGCCTCGAAAAAGTTCAGCTTCTTGGGCATTTTGATACTCACATCCAGATACCTGTGATTGACAGATTTCATCTCCACGCTGATCCTGCGCTCTCCTCTGGCGATCTCACATCTGCCGAAACCGGTCATACTCTTTATCATAGTCGTGCACTTGCCTTTCCTGTGTTGTGTAGGCACACTGCCTGTGCGTACAGATTTTATTATAGAATAATTACCCGGCGTAGTCAAGAAAGTTGAAAATTCCCTGCACTTATTATAAAATAGAAAAAATAATAAAGATAACAGACTGTGAGGATCTATCATGGCTTTTGACGGAATTACCATTGCAAATATCGTATCGGAACTGCGGCAGGCCCTCTCCGGCGGACGCATCTACAAGATTGCCCAGCCCGAAAGCGACGAACTGCTGCTGACTGTAAAAAATAACGGCTCCCAGTACAGACTCCTTCTGTCTGCGGATGCCTCCCTGCCCTTAGTCTATCTGACGCAGGCCAACAAGCCCAGTCCCATGACTGCGCCGGGATTCTGTATGCTGCTGCGCAAGCATCTGCAGAATGCACGGATCGTGGACATCACACAGCCCGGTCTGGAGCGTATCCTCCATCTGGAACTGGAGCACTTAAACGAACTGGGCGACCTGTGCCGCAAGAAGCTGATCATCGAAGTGATGGGCAAGCACAGCAATATCATCTTCTGCGACGAGAAAGATATGATCATCGACAGCATCAAGCACATTTCCGGCATGGTCAGCTCCGTCCGGGAAGTACTGCCCGGTCGGGACTATTTTATCCCGCAGACACAGGACAAGCAAAACCCGCTGTGCTTCTGCCCGCAGTATGGAGAAGAAGGGCTGATACCCCTGACTTATGGAAACTTCTGTGACCATATGCAGACAAAACCGATAGCAGTCTATAAGGCGCTCTACTCCTCCTATACCGGCATCTCCCCCATCATGGCGCAGGAAATATGTTACCGGGCCGGTATCGACGCAGACCTGCCCGCAAACGCTCTGGAAGAGACTGCATTGCACGCCCTCCACGACGCGCTCACCGCCATGATGGGACAGATCATCACCGGCACCTTTGCACCTGCCATCATTTATGACGGGCAGGAACCGATCGAGTTTTCCTCCCTGCCGCTGACGCTCTATGCGGACAAGCGCACGGTCTCCTTTTCCTCCATCAGCGCCGTTCTCGAGCAGTACTATGCACAGCGCAGCATGTTAACCCGTATCCGGCAGAAATCCGCAGATCTGCGCAGGATCGTGCAGACCGCCCTGGAGCGCAATGTCAAGAAATACGACCTGCAGATAAAACAGATGCAGGATACGGAAAAAAAGGACAAATATAAAGTATACGGAGAGCTCATCAATACCTACGGCTATAACATAACACCCGATTCTAAATCCATGGAGGCGCTCAACTATTACACAAACGAGATGATCACGATACCGCTCGATCCCACGCTCACGCCTCTGGAGAACGCGCAGAAATACTTCGAGAAATACGGAAAGCTCAAACGCACCTACGAAGCGCTCTCAGAGCTGACCATACAGGTTAAGGAAGAGATCGAACATCTGGAGTCCATTCTGGCGGCCCTGGATATCGCCATGCAGGAAGAAGATCTGGTGCAGATCAAGGAGGAACTGATCGAGAGCGGTTACATCCGCAGAAAAGGCGGCCCGAAGAAAGCCCGGATCACCAGCCGTCCCTTTCACTATATCAGCAGTGACGGCTTTCATATGTATGTGGGCAAGAATAACTTTCAGAATGACGAGCTGACCTTCAAATTCGCCACCGGCAACGACTGGTGGTTCCACGCCAAGAAAAAGGCCGGTTCCCACGTGATCGTCAAGACGGAAGGTCAGGAACTGCCCGACCGCACCTTCGAGGAGGCTGCCCGTCTTGCCGCCTACTATTCCAAAGGACGCGAGCAGGCCAAAGTGGAGATCGACTACATTCAGAAGAAACACGTAAAGAAGCCCGCCGGCTCCAAACCCGGCTTCGTGGTATACTACACCAACTTCTCGATGGCCATTGATTCGGATATTTCCGGCATTCAGCAGGTCATGAAATAACGCAGGCGTGACAGGACCCCCGTAAGGAACCTGTCCGATATGGACAGGTTCCTTACGGGGGCTTACTTTTACAGTGTGCTTGACGTAAACAGGGATCTCACATGATCGATCTCTTCCTGCGTGGCCTTTGCCGCCGGCACATAATAAGATTTCTCACGCGCGATCTGATATAATTCTTCCTGTGACTGCTCACAGGCATTGCGGAACTGCTTTAATGTCTGCTTTAACTCCTTGTTCTCCGTCTGGGCGATCATCTCCCCGAAACGAACCAGTTCTCCGTTAATACCGGTAAGCGTATCCGCTACCATTGTCTTTTCTTCCATCTGCATAATAGAGTCTCCTTCTTTCCTGTTATCTTAAATAATCCATCAGCTGCTGCTTGTTCTGCATCGCAGACTGTGCGCCTTTTTCAAAAAACTGCTTCACCTTCGTGTCAGATGCACACTCCGCATACTCCTTCATCTTGCAGTGCGTTACATCATAGCCGCCCATAAGGTGGCGAAGATTCTGTAAATCCAGCTCTGATAAGTTTGCCATAAGATTTTACCTCCTGAAATAAAAAATGATTGTCGCATACAGTATTTGTATTTGGACAATCATTTATTCCTGCAATTTTTATTTTCTGTTCGATATTTCTGTTTTATTTTTTGACCGCCGGTCTTATCTTGTCTGTTTTAACAGATGCAGCTTCTGCGCCACATGCACCAGCATGGCACCCTTCGGGAAGGCCCGCAGTTCCTGCTCATTCACACCGCCGATAAAAAGGATCATCACAAAGTAGACACAGGCGCCCAGCCCGATGGCGATCAGAAGCACGATCCGGCTCACCGGCAGGATCAGATACAGACCATGGTAAACGCCGAATGCCACCGCGCCCATTACCACGGCCGAAACCAGCGGCTTGACGAAGGTCTTCATCATCTCCTGTTTATATTTCAGGTGTTTTCTGACTGAAATCTGATTTAAGATACACACCACCAGCGAATAGATAATATTCGCGCACACAAGCGCATACAGATTCAGATCCGTATACAATAACATCGCGATCAGGGCCGCCATCTGGATCACCAGTGCCACAGCCGCATGGATCACCGGCGTATTCACCCGGCCGATCCCCTGCAGCACCGCATTCGTCAGCGTTGACAGCCCATACAGCACCACCGACACAGCCAATGCCGCCAAAAGACCAGACGCCTTCTCCAGAGAATCCTTCTGCGGAAAGATAAACTGCATCACAGGCTGTGCCAGCAGCCCCAGTCCCATAGCCGCCGGTATGGAGACCAGCATCGTCATGCGGATGGCCTTTGTCACCTGTTTTCTCGTCTTCTTATATTCTTTGCGGACATACGAAGTCGCCACCCCCGGAATCGTGGCCGAAGACATCGCCGAGGCAATGGCGATCGGTATATTGACAACAGACACCGCCTGCGTCGCAAAGATCCCGTAATCAATAGCAACCGTTACGTAATCCACATTCTTGAAATCCATCAGGATCCACTTGTAGATCTTCATATTCACTACAGTGGAACAGTTGTAAATAAAAGTACTCAGAATAAAGGGTGTGACTACCGTAAAGATCGTCTTTGTGATCTCTCCGTAGCTGTCGATCTCCTTTGTCCTGTCATACCGTACCCGCCTGTCGATCATCTGGCGGTTCAGCATATACATGGCAAGCATAAAAAACAGCGCCGTCACCACACCGGCCCCCGTCCCCAGCGCACTGCCCGCAGAGCCGTAGATTGCCTGCGTAGTCTGGTCATTCTCTGCCACGGTCTTCATCAGCAGATAGGCTGCCAGGATACTGACCACCGCATTCAGGATCTGTTCTAAGATCTGCGACAGAGACGTATGCATCATCGAGCCGTGCGCCTGAAAATACCCCCTGAATACCCCCAGGAAGCCGGAGAAAAAAATCGTCGGCGCAAGCACCCGCAGCGCCACCACCGAATGTTCCCCCACCAGCCAGGAAGCCGCCGCAAATGTGGCGATCGCAGCCGCACCGCCCACGATCAGAACATATAAAAGTGCACACCGGAAAACCCGCTGCGCATTCTGATATTCTTTGAAGGCCATCTTCTGTGCGATCACTTTGGAGATTGCCGAGGGAATACTGTAGGAAGAGATCAGGAGGATGATCGTATAGATATTGATCGCCTCACTGTAGTAGCCGTTACCCTCCAGACCGATGATACTCAGAAGCGGACTGCGGTAGATCAGGCTGATCACCTTGACGATCATGCCCGCCGCTGCCAGGATCCCCGCCTGCAGCACAAAATTATTCTGTTTCTTTTGTCCGCCCATGCACACCTCCGAGCTGCCAATATGCTTCTACATGGTAAAAAGAGTCTGCCGGACGGCAAACTCCAGATTCAGACCGCTGCAAGATATCGGAGCAAGCACGGCAGCCTGTCAGGCATTCCTTCCGTCCTGCTCTGACAGGTTCCACTGCTTGCTCCGCTATCGTTTGCCCTGATCCTGTTTAACCGATCAACCAGTCATACATCTCCTGGTATTTCCTGGCCGAAACATGCCATGAGAAGTCAACTGCCATGGCCCGGTCCACAATCTTGTTCCACTCACGCTTCTTATCGTAATAGATATGCTCTGCATACCGGATCGTACCCAGCATCTCATGAGCGTTATAGTTCTTAAAGCTGAATCCCGTACCGGTGCCTTCATATTCATTGTAAGGCTCCACCGTATCCTTCAGGCCGCCCGTCTCGCGCACGATCGGCAACGTGCCGTAACGCAGCGACATCAGCTGGCTCAAACCGCAGGGTTCAAAGAGCGAAGGCATCAGGAACGCGTCGCTGGCCGCATAAATCTTATGGGACAGTGCGTCGGAGTAATAGATGTTAGCCGATACCTTGCCATGGTATTTCCAGTCAAAATGACGGAACATGTTCTCATACTGCTCCTGGCCGGTCCCCAGCACCACGATCTGTACATTGTCCTGACAAAGCTCATCCATCACATAAGCGATCAGGTCGAAGCCCTTCTGGTCTGTCAGGCGGGATACGATTCCGATCATCATCGCCTTGTCATCCTGGTTCAATCCCAGCTCCGCCTGCAGGGCACGTTTGTTCTTCACTTTCTCCTTGCGGAAGTTCACCGCATTGTAATTAAACTCGATATTCGTATCTACTTCCGGACTGAAATCCGTGTAATCCACCCCGTTGACGATACCGCGCAGATCCGCCGCCCTCGCACGCATGAGGCCGTCTAATCCCTCGCCGTAGAAGGCTGTCTTGATCTCTTCCGCATAAGTATCGCTGACCGTCGTAATCGCGTCCGCATATACAAGACCGCCCTTTAAGAGATTGGCATCCTTATAAGCCTCCAGCTTATCCGAAGTAAAGAAGTAATCCGGCAGCCCCGTAATCTCTTTAACCTCTTTGACACTCCATTTTCCCTGGAATTTCAGGTTATGTATCGTCATCACCGTCTTGATGCCCCTGTAGAAATCGCCGCCCTGGAACCGCTCCTTCAAATATACGGGAATCAGACCTGTCTGCCAGTCATGACAGTGGATCAGATCCGGCCTGAAATCGATCACCGGCAGGATCGACAGCGCCGCCTTACAGAAAAATGCATATTTCTCGATCTCAAACAAAGCGTTGTCACTGTAAGGTTTAAAGCCGCCAAAGAAGCTCTCGTTGTCGATGAAATAATACTTCACCCCTTCAACCTCTGCCTCCAGAATGCCGACATATTCCTCTTTCCAGTGGAAGTCCATGTAAAAATGTGTCTTATAGGTGAGTTTATCCTTCATCTCCTGTTTCATACAGGTATATTTGGGAAGAATCACCCGGATATCAAAGTATTCTCTGTCAATACATTTCGGCAGAGAACCGATCACATCTGCCAAACCTCCTGTCTTAATAAATGGAACCCCTTCCGATGCAACAAACAAAATATTTTTCATGCTAACCCTCCAAAATATAGATTGTCCTGTCTTCTCCAGTCATTAACCTTTATTATACAGCATTTTGGATGGCAATAAAAGGCTTATTTTGAAAAATATCAGTGCCTGTACTGCAGTCTTATCTTATCCGCGATCAGAGCGATAAACTCCGAGTTGGTGGGCTTGCCCTTGCCGGTATTGATGGTATAACCGAACAGCGCATCCAGCGTCTCCATCCGTCCTCTGGACCAGGCAACCTCGATTGCATGGCGGATGGCACGTTCCACCCGGCTGGGCGTAGTCTGGTATTTCTTGGCGATGGTCGGATACAGCACCTTTGTGATAGATCCCAGCATCTCCACATCCTCCACCGACATCATGATCGCTTCCCGCAGATACTGGTATCCTTTGATATGCGCCGGTACACCGATCTCGTGGATCATATCCGTCACATCCTTCTCAAGATCCCTTGTCAAAAAAGCAGGCAGAACCACCTCTTTCTCCGATACAGCCGTATCTTTTGTCCCCGAAGGAACCGTTATCATAATCTGGAACTCTTTGTTAGTATTGATCAGATTGTCCAGAAGTTTGTAAAACTGTTTCTGATCTCTCGCCGCTGTCATGTTTAATGTTTCCATAAGTACTCCTCCATCTTCTTACTGGTCCGCTGCCGTCGCTGCTCCATAAGAATGCACATTCATACCAGACAGTAACCTTATTCATACAATTCCAACATATTTCCCGTCGGTCTGCTGACGCGTTCCGACATAAACCATTATAAACAATAGAAGAATACTATGGAATATTAAGGCATCGCACAACTCAGTTCTCCTGCCAGTATCTCTCCACGATTTCCGCCGCCAGCCCGGCGTTTTGGGGAAATTTCGCCTGTAATTTTATCACTGCATTTTCTTTTGTGGCATTGTATTCCTGAAGCATCTCAACAATGATCTTCATGTCCTGCTCCCGAACTTCTTTTGTCACTTCTTCGGCCATCTCTTCGCGCATATCCCGCTTTGCTTCTTCTACCGCCTCTTCTACAATACTGTCGATCCAATCACCCAACGTCATAAATCCCGCCTCCACTTCCGGCAGATTTTTCACCTTCTCCACATAGGAATCCATCATTCTGGTCGCATCATCCACCGCGTTTTTTCTATCACTATTTTGAATATATGTTAGCATATTTTTTATCGCCTGACTACCACCTTTTTGTCCTTCCCAGCCGCACGGATAAACTGCCGGCTTCCTCTCTGCCTGTCTTATCTGATTTCTTCTTCCGTGAATATACGGCGAAATGCCGATGCAGATTTCCTTCATGCAGGCACTGTCGGTCAGCGCCGCCTGATAGAAATAAGAGCTTCACTTTGAATTGATAAAGCTACTATAGCAGAATCTCCCTGCCATTACAATACCTTTTTATAAATATAGTTTAAATATACAATCTGGATTGACAGACTAAGCATACCATCTGAGTCCCGACTTGCAGCAGGAAACGGCAGATCTCTCTGCCGCTTCCCCAATATACATCCCTGCAGGTCACTCCACCGGAAACCACCCGAAATCCACGCACCGGCCAAGATCCCAGCTGTCCCAGCCTACCCAGCCGGTCTCGTTCACGGTATCGACAAGCAGTTTGTAGCTCCAGTAGAAATAGCCGCTGCCTGCCTTCCATGCTTCCAGCTGTGCATCCGCCAGCGCCCTGTAGATTTGCTTCTTCTCCGCGTCACTGATACTCTCTTTTGACATGCCTTCCTGACCGTTTAGCACGGTCTGACCGCCCTTCGTGTCTTTTCCCACCGCCAGTGAGTTGAAGAGACACCACTCGCCACAGATCACCGGGAAGTACTGCTGCATCTCCCGGATATCGGCTTCGTAATTCTCCTTGATGAACTTCAAATAGCCTTCTACAGTCTGATCACAGCCCATCCCTTCCGCCATCATCAGATACTGGTGCGTATCCAACACCACGTTCTTATACTTGTCTTCGCGCATGAAATCTTTCCATGCTTTCAGCAGGAACGCATCGTGGATCACCACGCACTTTTCCTCCGGCAGATACCTGCGCAGTCGGTCATAGGCATCCAGATAGAACTGCCGGATGAACGCCAGCGTATTGGGCCCTGTTCCTTCCGCCTTCTTCGGGTCCACGGCCGGATAACGCGCCGGCACATCCATCTGGTTCCAGATTTCTTCCGTGATGGGCTCATTGATCACTTCAATGCCCCACAGCCCTTCTCTCTGGCCGTATCGCTTAGCCAGCCGCTCCAGCACAGTCAGCTCAAACTCCACTTCCTCCGGCTCCTGAGACCACTTGCACACACCGCTGATACCGCCGTTGTCGAAACCGTTCTGGCTGTCCGGCGCGGTATGCAGATCCACCAGGATCTTAAGCCCGTAGCGTTCCGCCCAGCAAAAGGCACGATCCAGCTCTTCCACACAGCCGATAAAGGGTTCCCTGTCCCCGAAGATAAAGTACGGCACCGGAATCCGCACGGTATTCATGCCCATGGCTTTGATCCGCGTAAAATCCCGCTCCGTGATATACTCCGCGCGATGGGTTCTGATCCGCGCCTCATACACATCCCGGGGAAGCTGCGTGGGCAGATAATACTCATCCTCCGCCGTCGTCCCCGCAAAAAGTCCCGGACTCATCCACTTCTCCAACACAAGCCAGTTTCCCAGATTAACGCCTTTGATATACATGATTTTCCCCTCCTTTTTCCTTACTCCAAAACAACCGTTGAAATACTGTTCTCCGGTACAACGACTCTCGTGATCATCCCTTCTGTACGCAGATGGATCATCCTCCTGCCCCGACCGGTGTACAGGATCACCACCGCTACGGAACCGTCCGGATTCTGCGCCGCAGTCACTTCCACCTCCGGTGAAAAGCTGGAGCACCCGATCCGCACCGCACCCGGCCTGATATATTTACTGAACTGTCCGATGGCATGGAACATGGGTTTCACTTCCACCGTGTCTGTGGTCGTATCGCACATCACCGGCGCGTTACAGAAATTCCCCACGTGATTGGGGCCGCCCTGTTCGTCCAGCACAAGGTTCCAGTCCAGCCAGCTGTTCATTCCATGGTTCAGATCCCCGATCAGATCATGAGCGTACAGTCTGGCATGGCGCATATCGTCCGGCACATGTTCCGCACCCCGCGCGTACTCTACACAGCCCTCGCTACGCATCAAAAGCAGTTCCGGGAAGTCCTCCCGCACCATCTGCAAAGTCGCAAAATGATCTCCCGAATACCAGTGATAGGCCACGCCTGCCACCATGTCCCTGGTCGTCTCATCCACGATCTCACAGGCCCGCTCATAGACCCGTTCCTTGTTGTGATCCCAGATATACAGTTTCACATGCGCAAGCCCGTTCTCTTTCAGAGCCGGATACAGATAATCCCGCAGGAATTCCTTCTCTTCCTCCGCCGTATACTCGCAGGAATCCCATGTCTGGACGGCCAGCGGCTCATTCTGCACCGTCATACAGGAAATTTGTATGCCCTGTTTCTGATACGCCGTGATATACTTCACCACATAATCCGCATAGGCCTGATAACATTCCCTGCGCAGGTGTCCGCCGCCATTGCGCACGCCGGTCTCTTTCATAAAAGCCGGCGGCGACCAGGGGGAAAGCAGCAGCGATACCGGCTGTCCCAACGCTTCCTCCGCCATTTTGATTAACGGCTGTACATATTTCGCATCCCGTTCCAGTGTAAAATCACCAAACGCGGCATCCCCGGGATCTTCCACCGCACAGTAGTTGCTGACGGAAAAATCGCAGCTGTCCATATGTATTCTGCCAAGCGTATAACCAAGCCCGTCCCTGCCGTAACAGGACTTTACGATCTCTTTCTGCTTCTCCCTGCTCATCCGCGCCAGCGTGTAACCGGCCGACTCCGTGAGCGCCGCACCAAAGCCCTGTATGACCTGATACCGCTTGCGGGGATATACATTCACCACATCCATCTCCTGCGCCTTACTGTCGGGCACCAGACTCGTCTCGTAGGTTTCCTGCCTGACGCCGTCACTGCCCAGTATCGTTGTGTACATTGTTGCTTTTTTCATTCTTACCTCCATGCCGAAGCAGTTCTTTTGCGAAGGCCGCGAGCCAAATTTTAAATTTGGCTCTGCGATCTCGAGTTTGTGGCTCCGGCACAAACTCGCAGTTGAAAAATCAGCACATCAGTGTGATTTTTCAACCTTCCTCCATTCCGAAGCGCTTTGCAGTGAGGACACCTTCCCCTCACCGCTGCACTCTTCATCGGATCCTGTTTATTTTTCCTTTTAAAAAAAGAGGGGTTGACAAATCACTCATCAACCCCAATATCCCTTAACACAATCATTCAGTCATTCTATACAGCCTGTTATCGTCTCTTAGTTCAGACTCTCCAGATATGCATCCAGCTGTTTCTGACACTCTGCGATCACCTTATCGATTCCTGCAGCCTGCATTGCAGTTTTGTATTCCTCGATCGATGCTTCTACATTATCTGTATAACCCAGCTCCAACGGCCAGCCATACTGCTGTCTCGCATTGGTACATGCCGCAACTTCCGTGCTGATGCTGGAAGTATCCATGACAAAACCGGTAAATTTCTCGGCGCCGACGCCTTCCTTGATCTTTCCTTCCCATTCCTGCCGCAGGGTATCATAAGTCTCGGGTACACCGGCCTGGTTACGGTTCAGATCCATGGTACGTGCTGCCCACATTGCATTGGTCGCATACAGATCGGTGTCCAGGATCGTGAACTGTCCTTCGTCGTTCAGCTCATAGCTTGTTCCAAGCACACCGTAGTACAGCGCGTCATATACTTCCTGATCTGTGGTCAGCAGATTCCAGAACGCCAACGCTCTCTCCGGATTCTTCGCCGTGTTGGAGATGACCATACAATCCTGTGTATACGGCAGATGCGCAATGTCTTTTGTCATCGGGCCATACTGGAAATCCCATTCGGGATGCAGTACGCATACGCCTGACCAGGAGTCGATATTATGGAAACGCATAGCCGCTTTACCATTCTGTGTCTTCTGGGAATCCGTATCAGCCAGTGCGGACTTACTCCAATATCCCTTATCGCACCACTCCTTACACATCTGATAGAATTCTGTCACACCATCAAGATCATAGATCGCCTTGACTGTCGGATGCTCTTCCGAAGGATCATAGAACAGATAACGCATGTTAGAATCAACATCCATAAGGCCGTCCATTCTCGTCCACACAAGAGACAGCTCCGGTCCCGCCGAATACTGGTCAAGCGCTTCCATCTCCGGATGATTTGCAACCACATAATCCGCAAACTCTTCTACCTTCTCAAACGTATCGATCGGCCCCGTAATGCCGGCTTCCGCCGCGATATCACCACGGTAAATACTCCCGTAAGTCGTGTACGTAGGCAGCAGCGTGGGAACTGCATACAGTTTACCGTTGATCGTTGCCTGCTGCAGCGCGGATTCAGAGTGCATTGCATAGTTATCCGGCGCATAGGTGGGAAGCAGATCATCCAATGCCATAAAAGCGCCTCTCTGTGCCAGGTTTGCAAAACCAAGCCAACCTGCACAATATGCCATATCAAACTCTTCGCCCGATGAGAACAGCAGCGGATACTTCTGTGCATACTCCGCCCAGCCGATCCAGTTGATCTTCAAAGTACAATTCAGCTTTTCCTTCAACAGGGTATTCAGATTCTCGTCCACAATATCCTGTCCGGCCGGTCTGTCACTGATCACGTACATCACCAGTTCCACCTCTTTGGACGTGTCAACCTCTCCCGTTGCGCCTGCCTCTGAGGAGCTTCCCGAAGCCGCCGCATCTCCTGAGGAAGACGCTCCGCCTGAACCTCCACAGCCTGCAAGCAGACCAAGCGACATTGTTGCTGCAAGTAATACTGCAACCAGTTTCTTTTTCATTCCTTTTACCTCCTTATGGTTAAAATTGCATACTTTATTTGCTGCCAAATACTTGGCTGTACTAACAAAATCTGTCCTTTAGCCCTTCACGGAGCCGATCGTGATACCTGCGATGAAGTACCTCTGTACGAACGGATAGACGATAACGATCGGTCCGGTCGCAACCACTGCCATTGCCAGTTTTAAGGAGTTAGACGGCAGATTTGCCACCTGTATGCCGGCCTGTGCGGCAATTCTGGCAAGCGCCTGGGTCTGCTGCTGAATGGAATACAACATATACTGCAGCGGATATTTCTCCTCGGTGCTCATATACAGCATCGCATTATACCAGTCATTCCAGTAACCAAGTGCCAGGAACAGGCCGATGGTCGCCAGTCCCGATTTCAAAAGCGGGAAGATGATGGTAAAGAAGATCCTCCACTCACCCGCTCCGTCCAGTTTCGCGGATTCCACCAGCGAGAACGGTATATTATTGACAAAGGTCCTCATGATCAACAGATAGAAAACATTGAACATACCGGGCAGGATCAGCGCCAGCATATTGTCCCGCAAATGCAGATACTGGATATAGAAGATGTAAGTGCTGACCATTCCGCCATTAAACAGCGTCGTGAAATAGAAGAAGAATGACAGTACATTTCTATATTTAAAGTCCTTACGGCTGATCACGTAAGCCGTGATTGTCGTCAGCAGCAGACCCAGTACCGTGCCCACCAGCGTGATGAAAATGGATACACCGTATGCCCGGAAGATCCGTTCCGGCGTCTTGAAGATAATGTTGTACGCCTCCGTGGAGAACTCTCCCGGCAGCAGACTGAATCCGTGGAAGCTGATCCACTGCTCCGCCGTAAAGGAACCGGAAACAAGAAGCAGGAACGGGATCAGGCAGATCACGGCGATGACCGCCACGATCGCATAACAGATCACATAGAATACTTTGGATGAAGCGCTCAGCTTGATATTGCGCGGCGCCGACATCATTAAATCTTTATCTTTATTAGCCATAATGTCCCTCCTCGTATAATAAGTTTGTAAGCAAGAAAAACAGCTTACAGACTTATTCTTTT